>Ga0302314_10007336_pt1 | contig 19823 bp, 16 predicted proteins | sample III_Palsa_N2_3_FD_200533 | JGI IMG/M metagenome (GOLD analysis project Ga0302314, IMG submission 200533) | Peat permafrost microbial communities from Stordalen Mire near Abisko, Sweden - III_Palsa_N2_3 | ecosystem: Environmental > Terrestrial > Soil > Palsa > Peat permafrost | place: Sweden...
GACCGGTTCGAACTGGCGCTGATGCGGGGCGCCCTCGAGGCAGGAGTCCCGTTCCTCGCGATCGGCCGCGGGCTGCACGTGTTGACGGTCGCCCGCGGCGGCACGCTCACGCAGGACCTGCCCGGCCATCGAACCGACCGGGCCCGCTACCTGCCGCACGACGTCGCCCTCAGCCCCGAGAGCTTGCTCGGCGGGCTGCTCGGCACCCGGATCATGGTGCCGGCCGCGCACCACCAGGCGCCCTACCGGGTCGGCGACGGCCTGACGGTGGCCGGCTGGTCGCCGGACGGCGAGGTGACCGAGGCCCTCGAGGTCGACGGGCACCGGTTCGGGATCGGCGTCCACTGGCACCCCGAGGAGAGCGACGACCTGCGGCTGTTCACCGCGCTTGCCGAGGCCGCGGCGGAACCCCGCACCACCCCGACGGCGCGCACCGAGGCCCAGCCGCCCCGCAAGCCGGTCGCGATCAAGCCCAAGGCCGCCGCCCGCCGGTAAACGAACCGGCAGTCAGGTCGGCCAGCGCGGCGGGAAGACGGCGCCCGGGCCGGGGCCCCGCCCTACAGCGGCGGGGCGTACGAGTTGAACCAGTGCTCCTTCAGCCAGACGATCGCCGCCGTCCACGCGCCGGTCACCTCGAGCAGCCCGACGACCACCAGCAGCGCGCCGCCGATCCTGCTCACCATCCGCGCGTTCCGCTTGAAGAACCCGAGCACGCCCACCATGCGCTGGAAGATCGCGGCGACGATCAGGAACGGGATGCCCAGGCCGAGCCCGTAGATGAAGCAGAGGAACGCGCCCCGCGCCGCCGTTCCCGACTGCAGGGACAGCGCCATCACCACGCCGAGGGTGGGACCGATGCAGGGCGTCCAGCCGATGCCGAACATGACCCCGAGCACCGGCGCTCCCGCCAGCCCCGCCCGCGGCCTGAACGACGGCTTGAAGATCCGGCCCGCGAACATGAACCGGTCGAACGCGCCGAAGAACAGCAGGCCGAGCAGGATCGTGACCCCGCCGAGCACCTGGGTGATCCCGTCCGCGTGCGTCTGCAGCAGCTGCCCGACCCCGCCCGCCGCCAGGCCGATCAGCGAGAACACGGCCGAGAAACCGAGGACGAACAGCGCCGTGCCGGCGACCGCCCGGCCCCGCGGCGGATTAACCGGCGGGGCGGCCGAGGTCCGGGCGCGGGTGGTGACCCCGCCGCCCCCTCCGGCCGCGCTCAGGTCGGCGGGGGCGGCGGGGTCGGCCGTGGCGACCGCCGCGCCGTCCGCGCTCGCGTCGGCCCCGGATATCCCGGTGATGTACGCCAGGTAGCCGGGGACCAGCGGCAGGCAGCACGGCGACAGGAACGTGACCGCGCCCGCCGCCGCGGCGACCGGGATGGCCAGCAGCAGCGGCCCCGATCCGACCAGGCTGGCCGCGCTCATGCCTGCCCCGGCTCGGTCTGCACCTCGGTCAGCGTTGGCATGGTTCCCAGTATGACCGAGAGTGGGTGATGCCCGCCTAAGGCGGGTCCCTGACCCGATATCGTTACCCCTGTGAATTCGGTCGATAGCACATCTCAGGGCAAAAGTAAAGGCAACCTTAAGGCTTCCGGCTCCCTGCCCGGCACGCGGCTTGTCTGGTCCGGTGCTGTCGCCTTTTTCCTCATCATCCTCAGCTGGGTGGTCTACGCGGCCCTCAGCGGCAAGAACGGCGCCCTCCAGGAGGTTGACCTCAAGGTCTACTGGGACGGCGGGCTGATCGTCCGGCACGTGACGCCGTATTACAACCCGCACTACTACGACCCGCTCTACGGCTGGGGCGGGACCGGCAAGCTGGCGCTGAAGTTCACCTACACCCCGTTCGCGGCGATCGCGTTCGCGCTGATCTCGTTCATCCCGCTGACGGCGCTGTACTCGGTGTCGGTGGTGGTGAACATGATCACGTTCGCGGCCGCGCTTTGGTTCACGTTCTACGGGCTCGGCTACCGCGACCGGCGGGTCCGGCTCGGCGTGACCCTGCTGGCGGCGGCGGCGACGTTCTGGCTCCAGCCGGTCGTGCGGACCATCTACCTCGGCCAGATCAACCTGATCCTGATGGCCGCGATCATGTGGGACCTGACCCAGCCCGACTACACCAAGAACGGCAAGTACCGCTGGTGGAAGGGCGTGGCGACCGGGATCGCGGCCGGCATCAAGCTCACCCCGCTCATCTTCATCCCGTACCTGCTGGTCGCCAGGAAGTGGCGGGAGGCGGCCGGCTGCGTCGGCGGCTTCCTCGCCACCGTGGTCGTCGGGTTCATCATCTTGCCGCACGACTCGTCCAAGTGGTGGCTGCACGGCGCGGTCATCTCCGACGGGAACCGGACCGGGTTCGCGGGCTGGGCCGGCGACCAGTCGCTGCACGGGCTCATCACCCGGCTGACCGGGTCGATCGCCGGCGCCCAGACCACCTGGCTGATCGCCTGCGTGCTGGCGGTCATTGTCGGCATCGGCACCGCCTACCTGCTCGACCGGGCGGGCTACCCGGTGCCCGCGCTCCTGGTCACCGCGCTGACCGGGCTGCTCGTCTCGCCGATCTCGTGGGACCACCACTGGGTCTGGATCGCCCTCGGCATCGCCGTCGCCGCCCACTACGCGATCGACGCGTGGCGGCGCGGGGCCAAGAGCGTCGCGGGCTGGCTGTGGGCGGCGGTCGCGGGGATGATCTTCATCTACTACGCCTGGCCGGACGCGATCTTCACCCACGTGAAGAACCTCGGCAACTTCTCCCTCGGCCTGCTCTGGCTGCAGAAGAACACCAACCCGCTGCTGTTCCAGAACTACGGCGACCAGCCCTGGTACGTGGAGTACCACTGGCACGGGTTCCAGCTCATCTGGGGCAACGCCTACATCCTCGGCGGCATGGCGCTGCTGCTGTTCCTGCTCGCGATCGCCTTCCGGCTCAGGAAGGCCGGCCCGCCCCCGGAGGTCTCGCCCCCGCCGTCGGTCCCCGCCGCCGTCAAGTCAGCGAACTAAAGCGAGCCAACGAGCGGCTGCGAACGAGCGGCTACGGCGGCGGGTGCCGCCCGAACAGGACCGGCCGCACGGCGCGACCCCAGCGATGCATGAGCCGGGGCCCGATCGGGACGTCGCCGTAGGGCGGGTCGTAGTGCAGGAACAGGTAGCCAAGGCGGTAGGCGAGGACCCCGTCGGTGGGCAGCTGGTCGCCGATCACCGCTCCCGGCCGCGGAAGATCCCGGTACGGCGCGATCCGCAGCGGCTTGGCCGCGGAAGCCACGTACTCCACCCGCAGGCCAGCGCCGTCGCCGCCCGGGCGGGCGTCGCCCGGGTCGGCCGGAAGAACGGACGGCCGCCGGGCGGAGTTGGTGGAGAAGACCACCGCCCGCACCGACGGGACCGTCTCGGCCTGGCCGAGGATCTCCGCCACGCCGCGATCAAGCTCCGGCTGACCCCCGTTCCAGGGCGCGACCAGCGGCTCGATGTCGAAAACGAGCGTCGCCAGCGCCAGCTCGCCGACCCGCGCGAACAGCTCGGCCAGGCTCGTCACCCGCTCGTAGGCGGCGGTCACCGGGCCCCGCCGCCCTGCCACAACGGCCAGCACGCCAGCCGCGCCAGCCGGGAGAAGTTCACCGGCGGCTCGGAAGGGGTGGCCCCGGGCCGGTTGCGCGGCACCCGCACTCGCAGCGCGCCCGGGCGGATGCTGCACACCACCGGCGCCGGCAGCGACACCGCCTCGCCGTCGACCCCGACCGGGATCTGCGCCGTGTCGGCGGTCACGGTCACCTCCTTCGCGGTCAGCATGGTGATGCCGCCGGAACGGCTGCCGCGCAGCAGCCGGACGGCCTCGTTGGCGGTGCTCACGGTCACGCCCACCACGCCGAGCACCCCGCCGTCGAGCCGGACCCGGCGGTTCAGCCCGGCCACGTCGGCGCTGCCGTACTGGTTGTTGGAGACCAGCAGCGCCTGCGGCCCGGTGATCTCCGTGTCGTCGGCCCGGGCCGTCAGCCGGGCGCCGCGCTGGCCCTGCAGGAGGCCCGGCAGCACGTCGAGCGTGGTGCCGAGCTTGTCGCCGCGGTAGGCCGGCGTCTCCACGATCTCCGCGTAGGCGCCGAACGAGGCGTTGTTCACGAACACCCGGCCGCCGATTATCCCGAGGTCAACCCGCAGGTCGACCCCGTCGGACAGGGCCGCCAGGCAGGCCGCCGGGTCGTCACGGTCGAGCCCGAGGTCGAGCGCGAAGTGATTGCGGGTCCCGGCCGTGATCACCACGAACGGCAGCCCGTGCTCGGCCGCGACCTCGGCCACCAGCGCCTGGGTGCCGTCGCCGCCCGCCACGCCGAGCAGATCGGCCCCGGCCGCCACCGCCGCCCGGGCCACCGCGGCCACGTCGACCGCCTCGGGCCCGCTCATCACGAACACCTCGGCGCCGAGCGCGGCCGCCTTGCGCTGCAGACCGAACCGCGCCACCTTACCGCCGCCGGATTTCGGATTCATGATCAAATAGGGGCGCGCGGCGGGCTTCGGCACCGGATGCTCGGCCATCCGCCAGTTCTCCCGGTCGCCGGACAGCGCCAGCCGCGCGGCCGCCGCGGCGAGCAGCCAGCCCGCCGCCGACACGGCCGCCACCCAGAGCAGTGAGTAGAACGCGTACACGACGATCACCGCGATCGGGGTGAGCGCGAACACCGCCAGCGACACCCAGCGCAGCAGCCCCCGGCGGGCCAGGAACAGGTAGGCCGACGCGATGCTCACCGCCACCGCCGCCAGCCCCACCGCGAGCATGGCCAGGCTTCGCAGCTCGGCGAAGACCGGCACGATGACGACGGCGGCGGCGGCGAACAGCACCGCCAGCCGGGACAGCCAGCGCTGCCCGGCCGTGCCTGGGCGTTCCGCGAGAACCTCCGCCGCCGTCAACGGTCGCTCACTGGCATCTCAAGATCGTAACGCGTTGCTCGCGGAGCGTAACGGTAGGCTTGGTCCGAAAAGTCGACCAGCCGCGCTCGCGGCGGCAGATCCGGCCCCGGATCGAAGGACTCCATGAAACGGCACCCTGCGGCTCGCGCGGTGCTTGCCGTGCTGATCGTCGCCATCCTGGCAGGCGAGGTGTGGTGGCTCGCGCCGCACTTCGCGGAGGCCGGACGCGCGCTGGCCCGGCCGCAATGGGCGTGGCTGGCGATCGCGATCGTGGCCGAGATGGTGTCGATGATCACCTTCGCCCGGCTGCAGCGCACGATGCTGACCGCGGGCGGGGTCTGCGTCCCGTTCCACCGGGCGGTCGTCCTCACGTTCGCGGCCAACGTCATGTCGGTGACGCTGCCGGCCGGCCCGGCCGTCTCCACCAGCTACACCTACAAGCACATGCGCCAGTGGGGCGCCGACGCCCCGCTGGTCACCTTCAGCCTGGTCGCCAGCGGCATCCTGAGCACGATCACGCTGGTGATCATCGGCGTGCTGGGCGGGGCGCTGGCGGGCCGCCAGCCCAACCCGGTCATCCTGACGGTCGAGGTCGCGGGCGTGATCGCGCTCGCGGTGGGCCTGCGGCGGCTGGCCCACCGCCCCGACCTGGTGCTGAGACTCTCCACCGTGAGCCTGCACGCGTACAACAAGCTGCGCCGCCGGCCGCGCGACACCGACATCGAGCGACTGGACGCCTTCCTCGAGGAACTGGCGGTGATCCACCCGCGCGGCCGGGACTGGGGGCGGGGGCTGCTGTTCTCGGCCCTCAACTGGACGGCGGACTTCGTCTGCCTGTTCGCCGCCTGCCGGGCGATCGGGGCCGGCGGCCTGACCCTCGGCGTCGCGCTGATCGCCTACGCGGCCGGGATGGCCGCCTCCAGCGTCCCGCTGCTGCCGGGCGGGCTCGGCATCGTCGACGGCGCGATGATCCTCGCCCTCAGCCAGGGTGGCCTGTCGGGCGGCCACGCGACCGCCGGCGTCGCCGTCTACCGGCTGATCAGCTTCTTCCTGGTCGCGCTGATCGGCGCGGGCGCGTGGCTGCTGGTCAGGCACGCCGATGCCCGGCTGGCGGTGCAGGCGCGGGCGGTGGCGGCGGCCTGCACCTCAGGCTGGCAGGCGATTCGCGCGAAAACGTGGCCCGGGCCGGCCGCGGTGCCGCCCCCGGCCGGGCCGGAAGGCGACAATGGCAACCATGGCGAGCGCTAACGACGACGCGGCGGCGATGCTGCGGGAGTACGCGGAACTCCTCTCGATCACCGGGGGCGACCCGTTCCGCGCGCGGAACTACGAGAAGGCGGCTAAGGCCGTCGCCGGCTACCCAGGCGACCTCGGCGCGGTCCCCGACGCCGCGCTGACGAAGATCCCCGGCGTCGGCACCTCCATCGCGGGCAAGATCGCCGAGTACCGGCGGACCGGCACCGTCGCCGCCGTCGAGGAGCTGCGGGCGAAGGTCCCGCCCGGCGTCCTGCAGATCGCGAAGGTACCCGGCGTCGGCCCCAAGCGGGCGCTGCAGCTCAGCCGCGACCTCGGCATCGGCTCCGTCGCCGACCTCGACGCCGCCGTCCGGGCTGGCCGGCTGCGCAGCCTGTCCGGGTTCGGCGCCAAGAGCGAGGAGCGGATCCTCCGGTCGATCGGCGTCATCACCCGCGACCAGCCGCTGCGCGACGCCCTCCGGTCACTGCCGAACGACGCCGACGAAGAGCAGATCGAGGCCGTCCTGGCCGCCGCCATCCCCGAGCTGACGGCAGCGAGCACCAGGAAACGCCTCATCGAGGTCAAGGATCTCCGCGGCGACCTGCACACCCACACCAGCCTGACCGACGGGATCGCGTCGCTCGAGGACATGGTCGCCGCCGCCGAGGCCCGCGGCTACCAGTACTACGCGGTCACCGACCACGCCCCCGACCTGGTGATGCAGCAGATGACCGACGAGAAGATGCTGACGCAGCGAGCCGAGGTGGCCGCGCTCCAGCGGCGGGTGGGGCTGACTCTGCTGCACGGCACCGAGCTGAACATCGCGGCCGACGGGTCGGTCGACTGGGACGCGGGGTTCCTGGCCGGCTTCGACCTCTGCGTCGCGTCCATCCACTCGTCCTTCGACCAGGACCGGGCCACGATGACGGACCGGTTCATCGCCGCGGTCGAGAACCCGCACGTGAACATCATCGGCCATCCGCTGACCCGCAAGCTCGGCCGCCGCCCGCCGGTCGACGTCGACCTCCCGGCCCTCTACGACGCCTGCGCCAGGAACGGGACCGCCCTGGAGATCAATGCCTCGCCCGAGCGGATGGACCTGCCGCCGGAGGACATCAGGGCCGCCCGCGAGGCCGGGGTGAAGTTCGCCATCGACACCGACGCGCACTCGATCGTGCACCTCGACAACGCCCGCTACGGCGTCGCCGCCGCCCGCCTGGGCGGCCTCGCCCCCGAAGACGTGATCAACGCGTGGCCGCTTGAGCAGCTGGAACAATTCCTGCGCGGGGGCCGTTCAAGCTGAAGGTTACTGGCGAGTAGCATAGAGCCGGGCAGGCGCTACAAGGGAGAGCCAATGAGGGCACGCGAAGTGGTCTTCGTCGACGGTGTCAGGACGCCGTTCGGCAAGTCGGGACCTAAGGGCATCTACGCCGAGACACGGGCCGACGATCTGGTCGTCCGGGTGATCAGGGAGCTGCTGCGGCGCAACCCGAACCTGCCCAAGGACCAGGTCGGCGAGGTCGCGATCGCCGCCACCACCCAGATCGGCGACCAGGGGCTGACGATCGGCCGGTCAGCCGCCCTGCTGGCCGGGCTGCCGGCCAGCGTGCCCGGCTACGCGATCGACCGGATGTGCGCGGGCGCGATGACCGCGGTCACCACCACCGCCGGGACCGTCGCCCTCGGCGCGGCCGACATCGCGATCGCCGGCGGCGTCGAGCACATGGGACGTCACCCGATGGGGGAGGGCGTCGACCCCAACCCGCGGTTCCTGTCCGAGCATCTGGTCGACGAGTCCGCGTTGTTCATGGGCATGACGGCGGAGAACCTGCACGACCGGTTCCCGGCCATCACCAAGGAGCGGGCCGACGCCTACGCGCTCGGCAGCCAGCAGAAGGTAGCCGCCGCCTACGCGGCCGGCAAGCTCCAGCCCGACCTCGTCCCGATGGCGATCAGGACGAAGGAGCTCGGCTGGGGCTGGGCGACCGTGGACGAGCCGCCGCGCCCGGAGACGACACTGGACGGCCTGCGCGCGCTCAAGACCCCGTTCCGCCCGCACGGCCGGATCACGGCCGGCAACTCCAGCGGCATCAACGACGGCGCGACCGGCTGCATCATCGCCGCCGAGGACGTCGCCCGCGAGCTTGGCCTGACCGCCAAGATGCGCCTGGTCGACTTCTCCTTCGCGGGCGTCGAGCCCGAGGTGATGGGCATCGGCCCGGTCCCCGCGACCGAGAAGCTCCTCGCCCGCAACAACCTCACCATGGACGACATCGGCCTGATCGAGATCAACGAGGCCTTCGCGGTCCAGGTCCTCGCCTTCCTCGACCACTTCAAGATCGACGCCGACGACCCCCGGGTGAACCCGTGGGGCGGCGCGATCGCGCTCGGCCATCCGCTCGCCTCCTCCGGCGTCCGGCTGATGATCCAGCTCGCGGCGCAGTTCGCCGGGCACCCCGAGGTCCGCTACGGCATGGCGACCATGTGCGTCGGCATGGGCATGGGCGGCACCGTCCTGTGGGAGCGGATCTAGCAAATGCCAACCCCTTTCATCTCGAACGGACCGTGCGTCCCCGTCATCCGGCCCGCTGATTTCGTGACCCAAGGAGACCGCCAGCGATGACGGCTATCGAGAACCTGTCGGATGTGCTCGCCGAGGACGCGTTCCCTGGTGAGGTGGTGACCCGCGCGACCGTCCGCGACGTCGACCTCGGGCCGGTCGGCGTGCTCGCGCTGATCACCCTGGACAACGGCCACGACCACACCAAGCCGAGCACGTTCGGCCCGCAGGGGCTGCTCTCGCTCAACGCGGCCCTCGACGCCGTCGCCGCCCGGGCGGCGACGGGCGAGATCGCCGCCGTCGGCGTGACCGGCAAGCCGTTCATCCTCGCGGCCGGCGCGGACCTCGACGGCGCCGGCGCCGCGATCACCGCCCCCGGCATCGACCCGGGCGTCGCGCGGGAGCGGGCGGCCGGCATCGGCGCGCTCGGCCACGCGGTCTTCCGCCGGCTGGGCGAGCTGCCGGTGCCGTCGTTCTGCTTCATCAACGGGGTCGCGCTCGGCGGCGGGCTCGAGGTCGCGCTGCATTGCACCTACCGCACGATCTCCTCCGGCGTCCCGATGGTGGCCTTCCCCGAGTGCTTCCTCGGCCTGGTCCCCGGCTGGGGCGGCACCTACCTGCTGCCCCGGCTCATCGGCCCGGCCCCCGCGCTGAAGCTCATCGTCGAGAATCCCCTCAATCAGAACAAGATGATCGGCGGGGCCGAGGCGTACTCGCTCGGCATCGCCGACGCGATGTTCGAGCCCGCCGACTTCCTCGAGGAGTCGCTTCGCTGGGCGGCCCGGGTCCTGGGCGGCTCGGTCACGGTCGAGCGGGCCCCGCTGGCCGACGAGGCCACCTGGGACGCCGCGGTCGCCAACACCCGGTTCCTCACCGACGGGAAGCTGCACGGTGCCGCCCCCGCCCCCTACCGGGCGCTCGACCTGGTCGCCGCCGCCCGCACCGCCACCCGCGATGAAGGGTTCGCGGCCGAGGACGTGGCCCTGGCCGACCTGCTGCTGTCGGATGAGCTCCGGGCCGGGCTGTACGCATTCGACCTGGTGCAGAAGCGCGCCAAGCGGCCGGCCGGGGCGCCCGACCGGGCCCTGGCCAGGAAGGTCACCAAGGTCGGCGTCGTCGGCGCCGGGCTGATGGCCGCCCAGATCGCGCTGCTGTTCGTCCGCCGCCTGCAGGTGCCGGTCGTGATGACCGACCTCGACCAGGCCCGGGTGGACTCCGGCGTGGCCTACGTGCACGCCGAGATCGACAAGCAGCTGGTCCGCGGCCGGCTCTCGCCTGACGCCGCCAACCGGCAGAAGGCGCTGATCAGCGGCTCGGTGACCAAGGACGGGTTCGCCGACGCCGACTTCGTGATCGAGGCGGTGTTCGAGGAGCTCGGCGTCAAGCAGCAGGTGTTCGCCGAGGTCGAGGCGGTTGTCGGCCCTGACTGCGTGCTGGCCACCAACACCTCCTCGCTGTCGGTGACCGCGATGGCGGCCAACCTGGCGCACCCCGAGCGGGTCGTCGGGTTCCACTTCTTCAACCCGGTCGCGGTGCTGCCGCTGGTCGAGGTCGTCCGGGGCGAGCGGACCGGCGACGCCGCCGTGGCGACCGCGCTCGACGTCGGGAAGACGCTCAAGAAGAACTGCGTGATCGTCGCCGACCGGCCCGCGTTCGTCGTGAACCGGCTGCTCACCCGGTTCCTCGGGGAGATCATCGGCACCGTCGACGAGGGCACCGGGTTCGAGGTCGCCGAGCACGCGGCCGACCCCCTGGGCCTCCCGATGTCGCCGTTCCTGCTGCTCCAGCTGGTCGGGCCCAAGATCGCGGTGCACGTGGCGGAGACCCTGGCGGCGGCGTTCCCCGGCCGGTTCGCCGTCTCCGACAAGCTCCGCGCCGTGGCCGACTCCGGCCGGACGTCGGTCTACCGGCCCGACTTCTCGGTCGACCCCGACGTGATCGCGCTGCTGGCCGGCGGCGACCGCCCGTCGACCGGCCCCGAGGTGCTCGCGCGGGCCGTGGAGGGGCTGGCCCAGGAGATCCGGATCATGCTCGACGAGGGGGTGGTGGCCGCGGCCGAGGACATCGACCTGTGCATGATCCTCGGCGCCGGATGGCCGTTCCACCTCGGTGGCATCACCCCGTACCTGGACCGGACCGGCGTCTCCGCCAAGGTCAACGGGGCGCCCTTCCGCTGACGGTTCCGTATAGGTGTAAATACCTAAAATACCTAGACGTTGGCGCCTCTTTTGAGGGCTAAACCGTGATAGGTATTACCCCGTAAGGTCTCACTCTGTGAGACCGAGCCTTCACGCATTCCTGCGGTGGCGGCAAGGGGGTTAGCCTGCGATGCCGTCAGAAGAGTGGCTGCGCCTGGCGTCCAGGCCGGTGCCGCCGGTCAAGATCGACACGGCCGCGCCCAACGTCGCGCGGGTCTGGAACTACCTGGTGGGCGGCCGCGATAACTTCGAGGCCGACCGCCGGGCGGCCAAGCTGCTGATCTCCGTCGCCCCGGCGATGGCGGAGTTCGGGCTGGCCTCCCGCGCGTTTCTGCGCCGGGCCGTGACCTACCTGGCCGCCGAGGCCGGGATCAGGCAGTTCCTCGACGTCGGCACGGGCATGCCCACGGCCGGCAACACGCACGAGGTCGCCCAGGCGGTCGACCCGTCCTGCCGCATCGTCTACGTCGATAACGATCCGATGGTGCTGTCGCACGCGCGCGCCCTGCTCCGCTCGGCGACGGGCGGCGTCAGCTTCCTCGACGCTGACGCCCGCGACCCCTCCTCGGTCATCGCCGGGGCGGGCCAGACGCTCGACCTCACCCAGCCGGTCGGCATCGTCATGATCGACATACTCAACTTCCTCGCCGACGCCGAGAGCGTGCTGGCCGGGCTGCTCGGGGCGGTGGCGTCCGGCAGCTACCTGGTTGTCATGCACCCGACGCCGGACGAGCTGCTCGCGGCCGCGGGCGAGCGCTGGAACCACATCAGCCCGGTCCCCGTCATCCTCCGGGACCGCGCCACGGTCGGGCGCTGGCTCACCGACCTCGGCCTCGACCTCGTCGAGCCCGGCCTCGTCCGGCTGCACCGCTGGCGTCCCGAGCCCGACGACCCGGACTGCGCGGACACGCTGCCGCTGCTCGGAGCCGTCGCCCGCAAGCCCCGATGACGGTCGTCGACAGAAATTGAATCGACAACTATCTATCTCTCTTGGTGACGATCGGTTAGCATAAGAAACGGAGAGACACCTTTACGGGGGAATTGGGTCGCGACGCCACGTGAGTCTGCAATTGGATCATGACGATGGTCACCGGAACGGGTCCGGGCTGATCGACGTCACCGTGCCCAACGCCGCCCGGGCGGCCGACTTCCTGAACGGCGGGCAGACCAACTTCGCGGCCGACCGCAAGGCGGCCGCCGCCCTGGTCGAGTCGGCGCCGTCGATCGCCGCGATCCCGGCCTCGGCCAGCGCCTTCCGTCGCCGGGTGGTCAGCTACCTGGCGGCCGACACCGGGATCAGGCAGTTCCTCGACATCGGTGACGGCCTGGTGGCGCTCGGCAATACCCATGGCCCCGCGCAGGCGATCGATCCGACCTGCCGGATCGTCTACGTCGAGAGCGACCCGATGATGCTCGACCGCACCCAGGCGAGCATCGCGTCCGCGCCAGCAGGGCTGGTGGCCTGCGTCGAGGGGGACATCGCGGACGTCAACGGCCTCGTCTCGGCGGCGGGCGACGCCGGGATCCTCGACGCCGGCCAGCCGATCGCCATCCTGCTGATGTCCACCCTCGCCCACGTGGAGGCCGCGGCCGACGCCGCCAAGGTCGTCGCGGCGCTGATGGATCCCGCGCCGTCCGGCAGCTATCTGGTGATGTACCACCTGGCCAGCGACCTCGACCCGGCGCTTGAAAATGCGCTCAAGCAGTGGAACGCGGCCGCCACCGTCCCCATCGTGCTCCGTTCCTCGGCCGAGATCTCCGCCCTGGTGACCGGCCTCGACCTGATCCGGCCGGGGCTGGTCCCGATCGACGACTGGCGACCCGACGAGTCCGATCCGCCCGCCCGGGGGCCCGCCCCGATCTACGGTCTGGTCGCACGGAAGCCCTGACATTCTGTGATCGGGCACGATTGACACGTGGGGCGGCACCCGAGAAGCATCGACGTGTGAAAACAGTCCAGACTGCCCTCGGCCCGGTCGAGGCCGCCAAGCTCGGCCGGGTTTTGATGCACGAGCACGTGTTCGTGATGACCGCCGACGTCCAGCAGAACTATCCGGACGAGTGGGGTGACGAGGACCAGCGCGTCGCCGATGCCGTTCGCAAGCTCAGCGATCTGCCCAAGCACGGCATCGACACGATCGTCGACGTCACCGTGGTCGGCCAGGGCCGGGACATCGCGCGGATCAAGCGGATCGCCGAGCAAGTCCCGGATCTCAACATCGTGGTCGCCACCGGCATCTACACGTTCGACGAGGTACCGCTTTTCTTCTCCCGCCGCCCGAAGGAGACGATGACCGACTTCTTCATCCGCGACATCACCGAGGGCATCGCGGGCACCGGGGTCCGGGCGGGCATGCTCAAGTGCGCGGTCGACGAGAAGGGCCTGACCGACGGGGTCGAGCGGGTGCTCCGCTCGGTCGCCCGCGCGCACGCGGCCACCGGCGTGCCGATCACCATCCACACCCACTCGGCGGGCCAGCACGGCCCGCAGATCGTCGAGGTCCTCACGTCCGAGGGCGTCGACCTCAGCCGAGTCGTCCTCGGCCACAGCGGCGACGCCGTCGACCATCCCGACTACCTGGAAGCGATGGCCAAGACCGGCCTCACCCTGGGCATGGACCGCTTCGGCATCGACCATTTCGCCACCTTCAAGCAGCGCAGCGACTTGGTAGCCGAAATGTGTCGCCGCGGCTTCGCCGACCGCATGGTGCTCTCCCACGACTGCTCGTGCTACCTCGACTGGTTCACCCAGGGCGCCCTGGCCCAGCTTAAGGACTGGCACTACCTGCACGTCAGCCAGGACGTGATCCCCTACCTCCGCGACCACGGCGTCACCGAACCCCAACTCGACGCCATGCTCACCCGCACCCCCGCCACCATCCTGGCCGGCTAACCCGCCTCCCGATTCCGGCCCCCGCCAGCATCCTGGCCGGCTTACCCGCCTCCCGATTCCGGTCCCCGCCAGCATCCTGGCCGGCTAGCCCCGCCCCCGCCCCCCGCCCGACCCGGCGCCGACCGGGCCCAGCTTCGTATCATTTCCGACCACTTTTCGTCTTCGTATCAGTTCTGACCACATTCCTGACCGAATTGTGGGATTCGCGTGGTCAAAACTGATAGAGAGATGGGCCGTGTGGTCAGAACTGATAGATAGATAAGTGGCAGCCGCGGGATAACAGCAAGAAGCGCGGAGCGCCGGACGGCGCGGCGGCTGGAGGTGGCGGGTTAGGCCGGCGGGTCGATGTCGGTTAGGCGGGCGTCGCGGGAGAGGCGGAGCCAGCGGGTGATCCCGATCGAGGCCAGGAACGGCGCGTCGTGGCTGGCGACCAGCAGCGCTCCCTGATAGCAGGCGAGCGCCTGGCTGAGCTGGCGCACCGACGCCAGGTCGAGGCTGTTGGTGGGCTCGTCGAGGAGCAGGAACTGCGGCGGCGGGTCGGCCAGCAGCAGCGCCGCCAGCACCGCGCGGAACCGCTCGCCGCCCGAGAGCGTCCCGGCCGCGGCGTCCGCCCGCGCACCGCGGAACAGGAACCTCGCCAGCCCGGCCCGCACCTCGTTGACCGAGGCGGCGGGCGCGACCGCGCGCACGTTCTCGGCCACCGTTAGCGTGTCGTCGAGCACGTCCAGCCGTTGCGGCAGATATCCGAGCGCGCTGATCCGCCGCACATCAAGGACCGGCCGTCGGCGTTCCGAGACATCGCGCCCCGGCTTGCGGGGTTCGGGTACGCCGAGGTCACCGGCGATGAGCCGCAGTAGCGTGCTCTTCCCGGCGCCGTTCGGCCCGGTGAGCGCGATCCGCTCAGGCCCCCGGATAACAAGCTCCGCGATCGCCTCGGCGTCCGCCTCATCCGCCGGCGGCGTCCGCCACGGAATCCACCGCCGATCGAGTCCGCGCACCCGGAGCACGGTCCGGCCGACCGGCACGGCCGTCCCCGGCAGCGAGATCGCGATGGCGTCGTCGTCGCGGACCGCCTCCTCCGCCTCCGCCAGCCGGACCTGCGCGTCCGCGATCCGCGCCAGCTGGATATCACGCGACCGCCCGGCCGTCTCCTGGGCGGAGCGCTGCCGCGCGCCGGCCGCGGCGTGCGGCAGCGAGCCGGACGCGGACAGCTGCCGGCCCTGCCGGTCCCGCCGGGCCTGTTTGGTCTGGCCCCGCACTAGGTCGCGATGCTCGCGCCGGACGTCGGCGGCGGCCGCGCTGACCGCGCGCTTGGCGGCGGTCTGCTCGGCCTCGAGCATGGCCTGGTAGCGGGCCAGGTTCCCGCCGTACAGCCGCAGCGAGTGCCCGTAATGGTCACTGCGCAGGTCCGCGACCTGGTCCACCAGGCCGAGCAGCTCCCGGTCGTGGCTGACGATCAGCATGACCCCGGGCCAAGACTCGACCGCCGCGTACAGCCGTCCGCGCGCCTCCCGGTCCAGGTTGTTGGTCGGCTCGTCAAGCAGCAGGACGTCCGGCCGGCGCAGGAACAGGGCAGTCAGCGCGGTCAGGATCATCTCGCCGCCGGACAGCCGGCCAACCGGGTCGTCCAGGCCGACGTGGTCTAGGCCGAGCCGGGAGAGCCACGCCTGGGCCTGCTCCCGCACGTCCCAGCGGTCGCCGACCGCGTCGAACGCCGCCTCGCTGGCGTCGCCCGCCTCGATGGCGTCGATCGCGTCGAGCACGCCGTCGATGCCGAGCAGCGACGCCACCCGGGCGCCGGCGTCAAGGGCGAGGCTCTGCGGCAGGTAGCCGACGTCCCCGGTCACCGTCACCGCTCCGGACGACGGCTGCAAACGGCCGGCGATCAGCGCCAGCAAGGTGGACTTGCCCGCGCCGTTCACCCCGATCAGGCCGGTCCGGCCGGGGGAGAAGGCGGCGCTGAGGCCGTCGAGCACGCGACGCCCGTTCGGCCAGGAAAAACTGAGATCGCTCAGCACAACGCTGGGCCCGCTGGACCGCACGGGCACGGGAGAACGAGAAGAAGACACGCAAGGGCTCCAGAATGAGGTCACGGGCGCGCGCCACCGCGGCGCGGCACATGGGGTGAACCTCAGAGCTCCAAGCGACTCTCCGGCTGTCGGGGATGAGACGACGTCATCATGCCCACGCGCGCGGGGCCGATGCAACTGAATTACCGGCGCGCGGTTTCCCGCCTAGCTGCGCTCTCGCGGGTCCGGTTCGAGGCAGGCGGGATCGACCGCGATCCGTGCGGGCGCGGGCTCGGCGCAGTCGGGCTCCGGCTCCAGGCAGCCGGACCCGGGCGCTGCCTGCGACGGGGATAGGCCCGCCACGGCCGAGGCGAGCAGCTCGTGCAGGGTTGACCGCTGATCGCAGGTCAGGGTCTTGAACAGCTCATCCTCGACTAGTCCGAGCTGAGCGTAGGTCTGCGTCAGCTCGTCCGCCCCGGTCGCGGACACCTCGACGATGTGCCGCCTGCGGTCGGCCGGGTCGCGCCGGCGGGTGATCAGGCCGCGCTCCTCGAGCTCGTTGAGCAGGCCGACGACGTTGCTGGGGTCCAGGCTGAGGGCGGCGCCGACCGCGTGCTGGGTCATCGGGCCCCGCTCGCCGAGCAGGGTCAGCGCGATCACGTGGCGTGGTCGCAGCGAGTCGTCGGCCATGGCCGCGTCGGCGGCGCGGCGGCTGATCCGGGCGAGGTGGTCGATCAGCGGCAGGATCTGCTGTCCCGCTGCCACCGATGATTCCGCCATGAGGTGAGCATACCGTCGGATCGATAGTTTGCGCATCACCAATGATTAGTGATAGATATACGGATGTCACCCGACGAGGGTCCCATAGCCCGGGGTGACCGGCAGGGCGGCAGCCCGCCCTCCGACCATGAGACCTGGAGCAGCAATGTCGAAACTTCTTGTCATCGTCGGCAGCACGCGCCCGACCCGCGCCGCCGATCTCGTTGTGCCGTGGCTAGCCGGCAAGGCGGCCGAGCACCCGGCCTTCGAGACCGAGGTCGTCGACCTGCGGGACTGGCCGCTGCCGTTCTTCGGAGAGCACTTCGGCACGATCGGCGACATCAACGACCCGACCTACTCCGAGCCGCTGGTGAAGGAGTGGAACGAGAAGATCAAGTCGGCCGACGCGTTCATCATCGTCACCGCGGAGTACAACCACTCCATCCCCGGCCGCCTGAAGAACGCGCTCGACACCGTCTGGCTCTCGTTCGGCTTCAGGAACAAGCCGGTCGGGTTCGTCGGCTACTCGGCCGGCATCGCCGGCGGCACCCGTGCGATCGAGCACCTGGCCCATGTGTTCGTGGAGACCGAGTCGGTGCCGGTCCGCAACAGCGTGATTATCCCCGAGGTGCAGTCCGCCTTCGACGAGAACGGCCAGCCGGTCAGCCCGATGACCGACGCCGCCGCCGACGTCATGCTCGACGACCTCGCCTGGTGGTCGGCCGCGCTGGAGAAGGCGCGGGCGGAGGGGGAGCTCGTCCCGGGCTCGTTCCGGCTCCGGGCGGCGCTCGCTCCCCAGTCGTAAGGCGGCGTCACCGCGCTCAGGCAGTCGCCTCGGCCTGGGCCGCAGTCTCGGCCGGGCCCCTCCGGGTCCAGCCGGGGCTGAGGACGCGGACCCTGAGTTCCTCGGGCACTATCTCGTCCCCGCAGTGGCGGCAGATGACCGCCGGGTCGAGGTCGTGCCCGCAGCTGTGCTCGAACGCGGTCGGCGGCGAGTCCACCGCCCACCGGTCGCCCCAGCCGCGGAGCACCGTGAGCACGGCCCGCAGCTCCTGGCCGGCCTGGGTGAGCTCGTACTCGTAACGCGGCGGGTGCTCGCTGTATAGGCGGCGCTCGACCACGCCGGCCGCCTCCAGCGTGCGCAGCCGGGCGGCGAGCCGGTCGCGGGGGGCGCCGGTGTTCTTCGCGATCGCGTCGAAGCGCTTGTTGCCGAAGGTGATCTCGCGCACGGCCAGCAGCGTCCACTTCTCGCCGATCAGGTTCAGGGCGGCCGCGACCGAGCACGGACGGCCAGGCAGTTCCTCGCGCATAACCACCATCGTACCTGGGTTGCGAAATCAAACTGATGCGGGCTACGCTCCAGTTGGATTTCCAAACTCAGGAGGATCGGGTGGCCGACAGCGGGGCAAAACCGGGGCAGGCGCGGTTCGGGGCCGTGTTCGCCGTGGTCACGGCGGGCATCGCGGTGGTCAACCTCGACCTGTTCATCGTGAACGTCGCGCTGCCGTCTATCGGCCGCGACTTTCACGGGACCGACCTGGCGTCGCTGTCCTGGGTGCTGAACGCGTACGCGATCGTGTTCGCGGCGCTGCTGGTCCCGGCGGGCCGGGCGGCCGACCTCATCGGCCGCCGGGCCGCGTTCCTGACCGGCATGATCGTCTTCGCGGTCGCCTCGGCCGCCTGCGCCGCCGCGCCGGACGTCTGGGTTCTGGTCGGCGCCCGGATCGTCCAGGCGGCCGGCGGCGCGCTGCTGATGCCGGCCTCGCTCAGCCTGCTGCTGGCGGCGGCGCCGCCGGAGCGGCGGACCGGCGCGATCCGCGCCTGGACCTCCGTCGGCGGCGCCGCCGCCGCGCTCGGCCCGGTCGTCGGCGGCGCCCTGGTGGAGGCGAGCTGGCACTGGGTGTTCCTGGTGAACGTGCCGATCGTCGCGATCGCGCTGGTGTACGGCGTCCGGGTGCTCCCGCTTGACCGGTCGACCGCGCACGCGGCCGAGGTCAGGGCGGAGGCCCGACCGGACATCCTCGGCGCCGCCGTCTTCACCGTGGCGATCGGGGCGCTCGCCCTCGCGCTGGTCAAGGCGGACGACTGGGGCTGGACGTCGGCCCCGGTGCTGGGCGGGTTCGCAGCCACCGCGGTGCTGATCGCGCTGTTCATCGTCCGGTCGGCGCGGCACCCCGCCCCGGTGATCGAGCTGCACCTGCTGCGCCGGCCGCTTTTCGCCGCCGCCACGGCCGCCAACGTGGTGTTCGGCATCGCCTTCGGCGCGATGCTGCTGCTGGTGACCCTGTGGTGCCAGGACGTCTGGGGCTGGTCGGCGCTGCGGACCGGGCTCGGCGTCGCCCCCGGGCCGTTGCTGGTCCCGTTCCTGGCGATCGCGGCCGGGCCGATCGCGCGCCGGATCGGCCCGGGCCCGGTCGCCGCGGTCGGCTGCGCGATCTACGCCGGCGGCTGCGTCTTCTGGCGGCTGAACCTCTCGCTCGCCCCCGACTACCCCGCCCACATGCTCCCGGGCATGCTGCTGACCGGCATCGGGGTCGGCCTTACGTTGCCCACTCTGGTCAGCGCCGCCGTCTCGGCGGTCCCGCCCAACCGGTTCGCCACCGGCTCGGGCATCGTCACCATGGCCCGCCAGGTCGGCATCGTGCTCGGCGTCGCGATCCTGGTCACCGTCCTCGGCGCGCACGCCGCGGGCGACGGCGCCCTGCCGGCCTTTCAGCGCGCCACCGTGGTGCTGGCCGCCGCCGCGGCCGCCGCCGCTCTCGTCTCCCTGCTCCTGGTCTGGGCGGGCCGGCGCGAACGGGTCAGGCCGACCGTCGCTAGCGGCGCGGAGGAAAGCACCAAGTCGCCCGTTCGCTCGTTACGCCGGAGAATCATGCGCTTCACAATGCCTCGGTTTGATGTGCGCCGTCCGGCGTGGCCGGGCCGTCAGCCGACGCTGGCCCGGGTCCAGGCGTCCCGGCGGATGAGGGCGACCAGCCGGGCGGCCTCGTTGCCGCTGATCTGCACCAGCCGGTTGTCGAGGCTGCCCCGTTCGGCGGCGTACACCAGGAACGTGTGCCGCCAGGTCAGGTCGTAGCCGAACGCCTCATCCCGCTGCCCCAGATGATGCTCGATCCGGCGGGCGAGGCCGGCCGGGCGCTCGGCGGTGGCGCTGGCGTCGCGGATCGCGTAGTAGGTGATCCGTTCCCGCTCCGACCGGGCCCGGGCCAGCCGGACCGGGAGCGGCGCGCCCGCGCCAGCGGGGTAGATCGCGTGGTGCGCCGCCGCCAGTTC
>Ga0302314_10007337_pt1 | contig 19823 bp, 19 predicted proteins | sample III_Palsa_N2_3_FD_200533 | JGI IMG/M metagenome (GOLD analysis project Ga0302314, IMG submission 200533) | Peat permafrost microbial communities from Stordalen Mire near Abisko, Sweden - III_Palsa_N2_3 | ecosystem: Environmental > Terrestrial > Soil > Palsa > Peat permafrost | place: Sweden...
CCGAGGAACTCGGCGGCGTGACAGCCGGCGGTATCGCAGAGGCGCTGCGCCGGTACGCCAACCGGCGGGCCACGCGGGCGGGCATGGTGCAGGACGCCGCCCTGGCGAACAAGGACTTCTACCACCTTCCGGACGGCCCGCAGCAGGAGGAACGCGACAGCAGACTGCGCGACTTCACCGGCGAGTCGCTAGTCTCCTACGACTGGCTCTGGCGCGGAGCCTTGCTGAACCAGTCGGACGCCGAGTCCATGAGTTACCCGGTTGGAGGCGATATCGCCAGATGAAACCGGCACCGTTCGCGTACCACCGGCCAGGCGACCTCGCCGATGCCCTGGACCGGCTGGCCGAACTGAACGGGCAGGGCGAGGAGGTGAAGGTACTCGCCGGCGGGCAGAGCCTCATCCCGATGATGAACTTCCGCCTGGCCCGCCCCGCGCACCTAGTCGACATCGGTCATCTGCGCGACCGCGCGAAGCTGTCAGGACTACGCCCCGATGGGGCGGCCCTGCGCATCGGGGCGCTGACCACCCACCACGAGGTCGAACGAGCACGCCTTCCCGAAGGTTACGAGGCGCTGAACCGCGCGATGCGCTGGATCGGGCACCTGCCGATCCGCACCCGCGGAACCGTGGGCGGCAGCCTGGTGCACGGCGACGCCACCGCGGAATGGTGCCTGCTCGCCCTGGCGTTCGATGCCCGCATCGTCGCCGAGAGCCCGGCAGGACGGCGGGAGATCCTGGCACAGGACATGTTCCACGGGTTCTACGAGACCGAGGTGGAGCCAGGGGAGATCGTGACCGAGATCATCCTGCCCGCGCCGGCCCCTTACGCCGCGCTCACCGAATTCGCCCAGCGCCGGGGCGACTTCGCCATCGTCGGCGTCGGCGTGCGACTCGACGTCGATCCGTCCGGCATGCTGAGCAGCGCCAGGGTCGCCCTTGGCGGCGTGGCTCCCGCTCCGGTACGCAGCGCCGACGCGGAGGCGGTGCTCACCGGGAGCGTACCGTCAGACGCGCTGTTCGCTGAGTGCGGCAAGGCGGCCGCCGCGAACGTCTCCCCGCCGGACGACGTGCACGGTAGCAGGCATTACCGGCGGCGGCTGACCCACGCTCTGGTCCAGGCGGCCTGCGCGCAGGCCTGGAAGCGGTCCAAGGAGAATCCATGAGCGAACCGAAGTTCCACGGGCGCAGCGGGACGTGGGTGGGGGCGTCGGTGCGGCGGCGGGAGGATCCGAGGCTGCTGACCGGCCAGGGCCGATTCGTCGACGACATCCACCTGCCCGGCATGCTGCACGCGCAGTTCGTCCGCACGGCCATCGCCCACGCCGCGATCACCGGGATCGACTTGTCCGCCACGCTGCGGGTCCCGGGCGTGGTCGCTGCGTTCACCGCCGCCGACCTGGCGGTCGGCGACATCGTGGCGGCGCTGGAGCGTCCGGCCGAGGAGTTCGCGCTGACCGCGATGCCGGTTCTGGCCCGTGACCGGGTGCGGTTCGCCGGGGAGCCGGTCGCCATCGTGATCGCGACGGACCCGTACGCGGCCGAGGACGGGGTTGACGCGGCGGACGTGGACTACAACGCGGAGACCGCCGTGACCGGCCTGTCCCATGCGCTCGCCGACGGAGCCCCGCTGGTCCACACCGAAGCGCGGGCCAACACCTTCCTGGATGTCACGATGTTTGCCACCGACGGCATCGACGCGATCTTCGACGGCGCTGACTGCGTGGTCCAGGTACGGACACACAGCGGACGGCAGAACGCGCTGCCGCTGGAGACCCGCGGCGTGGTCGCTTCATGGGACGCCCGCGATGATCAGCTTCTGGTCCAGACCTGCAGCCAGGTGCCGCACCAGGTGCGCACGGTCACCGCCGCCTGCCTCGGCGTCCAGGAACGCACGGTACGCGTCACTGTCCCGGACATGGGCGGCGGTTTCGGTATCAAGTGCGTCGTCGGGCGCGAGGAGATCGCGGTGAGCGCGGCGGCGCTGCGGCTGCGTCGGCCGGTCAAGTGGATCGAGGACCGCCGGGACGCGCTGACCGCGTCGTTCCTGGCCCGTGAGCAGGATTACACGGCGCGGGCCGCGTTCAGCGCCGAAGGGCGCATCCTGGCGCTGGATGTCGATGTGGTGTGCGACATGGGGGCGTACTCCTGCTATCCGTTCACCGCCGGGATCGAACCGCTGATGGCGACCGCCGAGATGCCCGGCGTCTACCGGGTGCCGGCGTACCGCGCGCGCGGCCGGGCGATCGCCACGAACAAGGCACCGACCGCGCCCTACCGTGGCGTGAGCAGGCCGCAGTACGTCATGACGATGGAACGGCTCATGGAGCGGGCCGCCCGTGAGCTCGGCTTCGACCCGGTGCAGATCCGCCGCCAGAACGTGATCACCAGCTTTCCCTACTCCGGGATCAACGGGGTGACGTACGACCGCGGGTCGTATCGCGAGTCGCTCGATCTGGCCGAGCAGATCCTCCTCGACGAGGGCTGGTACGGCTACCGCGCGGACGCGGCCGCCGCCGGCCGCGCCGTGGGTATCGGATACTGCTGCTTCAACGAACGTACCGGTTACGGATCGGAGTCTTTCGCAAAACGACGCATGACAGTCGTGCCGGGATTCGACATCTCCGAGGTGCGGATGGACCTGACCGGGGCCGTCGTGGTGACGTCCGGCACCATCAACCATGGCCAGTCCCACGAGACGACGATGGCGCAACTGGTCGCCGACCGGCTCGGGATCGACATCGCCGCAGTCAAGCTCCGCCAGGGTGACACCGAGCGGATCCCGTATGGCTGGGGTACGTTCGCGAGCCGGTCGATCACGGTCGGCGGTTCCGCCGTGGCCATGGCGGCGACCCGGCTGGGCGAGAAACTGTGCCTGATAGGGGCGCACCTGCTGGGTACGGAGCCGGACAACACGCGGCTTGATGGCGCCGGCGGCGTCGCGGCGTGCGACGACCCGGCACGCCGGATCCCCTACGAGGAGATCGCCGACGTCGCCTACCTGCGGTCCCACCTGCTGCCGAAAGGCACCGACCCCACGCTCACCGCGACGGCTGTCTTCGACGGCGTAGGCGACGGCACGTTCTCCAACGCCAGTCACGCCGTGGTGGTCGAATGCCATCACGGCACTGGTGCGGTTGAAATCCTCCGCTACGTATGCGTGGAGGACTGCGGGGTCGTCATCAACCCGCAGGTCGTCGACGGTCAGTGCCGCGGTGGCATCGCCCAGGGTATCGCCGGCGCACTCTTCGAGGAGATCACCTACGACGACCTGGGACAGCCGACCGGCGGGAGCTTCATCGACTACAAGGTCCCCACCGCCTGCGAGATCCCCGACATCTCGGTCACCCACCTGCAGACGCCGTCCGAGCTGACCGAGAGCGGTGCCAAGGGGGCTGGCGAGGGCGGCACCATTGGCGCGCCCGCCGCGGTGCTCAACGCCATCAACGACGCCCTGCGCTCCACGGGCACCGAGCTCGATCGCACGCCCGTGCACCCCCAGGATGTCCTGGCCGCTTTCCAGCGCAGCGATGTCCCGGCATGATAGACCCGCACCTGATAACCCTGACCGTGAACGGCACCGAGCACGAGCTCGTCGTCGACGCCCGGTGGACCCTGGCTGATGTCCTCCGCCACGAACTGCACCTGACCGGAACACACGTTGGTTGCGAGCATGGCGTCTGCGGCACTTGCACGGTCCTGGTCGACGGAGCTCCGGCCCGTTCCTGCCTGATGTTCGCGGTCCAGGCCGAGGGCAGCGACATCCGTACGGTGGAGTCCCTCGCGCCAGCGGGTGAGCTGTCGGATCTGCAGCGGGCATTCACCGACCACCACGGCTTGCAGTGCGGGTTCTGCACCCCGGGGTTCCTCATGCTCGCCGAGGGCTATCTGGGTGCCCGCACTGGCCTCGATCTTGACCGAGACGAGATCAGGGAACTCGTCTCGTCCAATCTGTGCCGCTGTACCGGTTACCAGACCATCATCGACGCGATCGCGGCGACCGCGCGCGCGAGAACAGAGGCCGCGTCGTGATCCTCTCGCAGAGTGACGGCCTATACGGCGCGCGTACGCAGGCAACGTATGCCCACGCTGGGTTCGGCGCGCGGGTGCCGCGCGGCCCGGCGCCGGCTCTGATCGTCGTGGATCTGACGCGGGGCTTTACCGAGGCTGGCTTTCCGTCCGGCAGCGACCTGAGCGACGTCGTGGCGGCGGCTGCACGGCTGCTCGGCACCGCGCACGCGGCCGGCGTCCCAGTCGTCCTCACCTCGATCGAGTACACGGACGCCGAAGCCGACGGCGATTCGGTCGCCTGGCTGCGCAAAGCGACCGGCATGCGTGGCCTGCGAGTCAGCAGCGAGGCGGTGGCAATCGATCCGCGCCTGCCGGTGGCACAGACCGATCACCGGGTGGTCAAGAAGGGCGCCTCTGCGTTCTCCGGCACTGGCCTGGCCGCCCTCCTCGCGGGCCTGCGGGCAGACACGGTTGTCGTGTGCGGCGCCACCACCAGCGGCTGCGTGCGGGCAACGGTCGTGGACGCCGTCCAATCCGGCCTCAATGTCCTGGTGCCGCGAGAGGCCGTCGGGGACCGGGCCGAGGGACCCCATGAGGCCGCGCTGTTCGACATCGACGCCAAGTACGGCGACGTCGTCGGCCTCGACGACGCCGTCTCCTACCTTCAGCAGAGGAACGATGACTGACAGCAACCAGCGGATCCTGACGCAGCACGCCCTGGCGGACCTCGCGGAACTGGCCGAGGCCGGCGTGCGCAGCCGGTGGGTGCGCTCCGGCCCGTTGCGTCTGCACCTGCTGGACTACGGCGGACCGGGGACTCCGGTGCTCATCCTGCCGGGCATCACCACGCCGGCGGTGTGCATGGACTTCGTCGCGCGCTCGCTGCGAGACGTGGCCCGGCCCGTCGCGCTCGACGTGCGGGGCCGGGGGCTGTCCGACTCGGGCCCGTGCTACGACCTGGACGCGTACGCCACCGACTGCGAAGCGGTGATCGCGACGCTGGGCCTCGACCATCCGGTGCTGCTTGGCCATTCCATGGGGGCCAGGATCGCGACCGCCGTCGCGGCTCGTGCCCGGCAGCCGCTCGGCGGGACCGTGCTCGTCGATCCGCCGATGAGCGGGCCGGGACGCGGGCCGTACCCGACGACGGCCGCAGCCTTCCAGACGCAGCTAGACCAGGCGCGCCGTGGCACAACGGCGGACGAGGTGGCCGCCTTCTGGCCCGGCTGGCCCGGCCGCGAGCATGAGCTGCGCGCGCGCTGGCTCGCCTCGTGCTCCGCGCGGGCGGTCGCCGAGACGCACGCGGGCTTCGAGTCCGAGGACTTCTTCGATCTGTGGCCCTCGGTCCCGGCTCCCGCGGTCTTGATCTATGGCGGCGCGAGCCCGGTCGTGACCTCGGCGGGAGCCGCCGAGGCGGCCTCGGCCAATCCGCACGCCGACATCGTCGAGGTGCCCGGCGCCGGGCACATGGTGTTCTGGGACGAGCCGGCCCGTGGGCTCGCCGCCGTCCGCGCCGCTCTTGCGCGGTTAGCGGCGCCCTGCCGGACGCATCTCTGGTACGGTCAGCTCTCCCCGGTCGACGATCAGCTCATCATCCAGGTAGAGGCTGTTGCCCCGCATCGGGATGTCGAAGTGGCACGCCGTGTCATTCGGGCCGCCGAGCTCGTTGTTCGGGCCGATCGAGAACATGACGTTGCCGTAGAACGACCGCAGCTCCATCCCCATCCCGCCACCGAACTGCGTCAGCCCGTGCCAGTGCGCCCGCTCGTCAAGCCCCCACCCGACATGCGACATCCCGTACCCTCGGGGGTCGCCGAAACTCTTGATGTAGGACGACAGCAGCTCGGCGTCGAGCCCGCCGCGGATGCCGCGGATGAAGCCCTGCTCGATCCTCAGGGTCACCGGTGTCTGGACGTAGGTGTTGAACGGCAGCAGGATATCGCCGGGTGAAAGCACGATCGTCCCGTCGACGCCGTCATCGGTGCCGCCGGTAAACACGAAGGCCGCCGGCCAGTGGTCCCAGCGCCCGGGGGTGTCGGTGTAGCCGTACTCCGACATCGTCGGATAACGGCCGAGCTGGTACATCACGTCCGTGCCTGCCGGGCTGGTGATGCGCATGATGGACGCCTTCGCCAGCAGCTCGGCGGCGACCTCGACCCGCTCGCGCAGTTCCACGGTTGGCATCAGCCGCGCCAGCAGCTCCGGCGGCTCCACGGCGGTCAGGATCCGGGTACCCGCGGCCTGGATGGCGAACTGCTCCTTGCTGAACAGCAGGAACGTGCAGTCCACGAGCATGTCCACCGACTCCAGAGCCTGGACCGCGAGCGGGTTGCCGCCCAGCCCTGAGTCGCCGACCACCCACGCGCCCGACGCGCTCGCCGGGGACGGGATCCGCAGGTGGAATGCGGAGGCCCCGAGCTTCTGGGCTGCCCACAGGAACGCGTCCGCGTAGTCCAGGCGCTCCGCGCCCCGGGTGAGCACCGCCACCGTCTCACCCTCGCAGGCCCTGGACAGGGTCAGTTGTCGCAGGCAGATCTCGTTGAACAAGCTTTGGTCCACGCCGCACCTCCAAGACAATCCGAGCACGTATTATCCGGATACGCAAGATATTTCAGCAGACCAGCCCATCTCCTGGTGCGGGCGGCGGGGCCGGTTTCCCGGCCTGGCGAGCCGTCCCCGACGGCCGCTGGCTAGGGGCGCTGCGGCGCGCCTTGGCCAGGCTGGTCGGTCGGCGCCGCCGATCGAGCTGACGCCGCGGCGAGCGCGGCCTGCTCCACCTCGATGATGGACTCGCTGCGCAGTTGCGCGTCGTACGCCCGCTTGCCGCCGCGCACGCCGATCAGCCGCTTCGTCCAGACCAGGTAGACGACGAGCAGCAGGTTCACGGCGAACGCCACGATTCGCAGCCAGGTGATCTTCACGGTCAGGTCATAGATTTCGTAAGGCAGGAACAGCGAAGTCGCGACAAGAGCCAGGTACTCGCCCCAGCGCCGGCCCATCCACAGCCCAACGGCCTCCGCCAGCTCGATGATCGCGTACGCGGCCAAGCCGAGTGCCAGGTAAAGAAGCGTGCGCGGGTTGAGCGTGAACGAATGCTGTATGAGCCCGATCAGCTTGGAGTGCGTGACGTCGAAACCGAGACCGCGGTACAGGTCACGGATGACCGGCAGCGCGTCGTTGAACGTGCGCTGGACGCCTGCCCTGTCGGACCTGAACCGCCATACGCCGTAGGCGGCGGCACCCAGGATCAGGAAACGGAGGAACCGCTCCACCGCGAACACCCGAAGGACCAGCTCGCTGCGCAGCTCCTTGCCCCGTCGGATCAGCGGGGCCCCGGCGGCCGGGCCGCGGCTGTGCTGCCCGTCGGTCACGAACGCACCGCACCGCAGGCACCGCCACGCCACCCCGCCCGCGGTCTGCGCCGTCAGCCGACTGCCAAGCTCCGGTTCGTCCGGCTCATAACTCACATGATCTCGCAGGGCGCAGCCGAACAGGTTCCAGTTCACGCCCCCGAGAATAGGCCACCGCGCGACATCACCTCATTCCCCGAAAGTAGCGAAATTCCCCGCAAGTAGCGAAATTTGCGGGCAATTCGGCTCTATCGTTTTCTGGTGACGTCGTGGGTCGTGTGGGCCGTAGCCATGGTCGTCGCGGCGCTCCTTCTGTTCACCGCCTATCACTTCAGCGTCCGCACGCTGCGGACGGTCACCGCGATCATCGTGCTTGCCCTGCTCGTGGCGATTACCGCCTACGGGCAGTCGCCGCCGGGCGGCCGGGTGCCGAGCGACCTCGGTGACGCGTTCGCGCTCGGGTCCGACCGGCTGAGCGGTGCGTTCTTCCACGCCGCATGGGAGCTGTGGTCGGGACGGCAGGCACCCGCGCCCGGCCGTCTCGGCTGGACCGTGATCGGCGCTGTGCTGGTGATCGGCTACCGGCAGTGCGAGGCGTGGGCGCTGCGCCGGCAGGCACCCACCCTCGATACCTCCAAGCTCGCCGAGGGGCAGCCGAGCCTCGGCGCGGACGCCGCGTCCGGCGATCCGCTGACCGGGCAGCGGCACGACTGGCTGGCCGCCGAGCTCAAGTTCCGGCTCGCCGCCGTCGAGGTGCACTCGCCGCCGCTCCTGCCCGGCGGCAGCCGGTCGGCCGCGCTCGCCTCGATCGCCGAGGCGAGCGGCGTAACAGGCGCAGGCCTCGCCGGCGCCGTCATCAGGTTCTTCTCGGCACTGTGGCCGGCACCGCGCCGCTACGAAGGAACCTGGCGACGCGCCAGGCATTCCGCGACGGCGTGCGCGTCGCCGAACTGCTCGTGGCCGTCAAGCAGCGGCTGAACGAGCGTGAGGTGGCGTTGCGGCCGAACACCGCCGGAGAGCCGCGTGTGCGCGGCATATTCCGGCGGGCGCCGACCGCAGCCGAGCGGTTGCGCCAGCGGGCGGGGATGCGGATCGCCGCCGCTATCGCCGGTGACGCCGGCCCGATCCGCACCGTCCTGTACCGGCCGTTCGAGGAATGGTCAGGACCTGGCGAGGCGCGCTCGGCGGCGGGCTCCCCATGCCCCGCGACCGAGTGCGATGGCTGCCCTGGCAGACGCGCACCGCGTCCTGGCAGGCGGCGTACAACGCGGCGTGCCTGTACGCGGTGCTCGTACAGCGCGGCCTCGCCAGGGAAGAGCAGGTCATCACCAGCCTGCGCCGCGTCGTGGGCAACCGCGACTCGGGGCTTGAGCGTCCGTACGACTGGATCTCCAACGACCCGGACTTCGCGCCGCTGCTGCGCTTCGATTCACCGCACAGGAACATCAGGAACTTCCTGACCGCTCAGGAGCGACGGGACTATCCGGCCCGCCAGACCTACCGCTCCCGCGAGCCCACGCTGTGACGTCTTTTGGATCTGCTCTTGCCGGCCACCGCTGACTGGGTGATGCTTTGGGGTATTACGTCCCCACTTCAGAGTCGAGGTGAGGCTGCGCCGTGCCAGCCGACTCGCCGCGCGTGTTTCCCGTCGATGAGTTCGTCAGGGAAGAGCTTTATCCGGGGTATCGGCAGGCGTTCGGCAGCCAGCCGTTCGTGGCCGGTCCGGTAAGACCGTTCAGCAAGGCAGACAACGCGCGCTACTGGCTGCGCGACTCGCTGCACTTCAGCGAGGGGATGGTGCCCGCGTCGATCGCGCTGCTCGACGACGCGCAGACCTGGGGCGCGCAGCTCGGGGCAGAGATCGTCGGGGTACCGCCGACCCGCGGCTCGGTCAACCGGCTGGCGGGCACGCACGTCTACATCGGCACGATCGACGTCGACACCGACTGGCAGATCCAGGCCCGCGCCGCCCGGTTCGGCGAGTACGTCGGCCCCATCCTGGCCGACTTCGACCGGTGCTGGGGGATGCGCGCGGCGGAACTGCAGGCCGCCTACGACCACTTCGACGCGCTCGACCTGACGGGCATGGACCCCGGGCAGCTCTGGACCGCCGTCAAGGACGCCTATGCCTTCCATCGCCGGGCGTGGTTCATCCACTTCGAGGTGATGTACGCCCTGACCGCCAACTACCTGGCCTTCTACGGTCTTGCCGAGGAGATCGGGCTGGCGGGCTCCCAGGTATCCGGCTTCCTCGCTGGCGAGCAGACCTTCTACTCAAGGACCGACGAAGAACTGTGGAAGCTGGCGGCCCGCGCTCGCGAACTGGGGGTGAGCGAGCCCTTGCTGCGAGAGTCGCCACCGTCCGTTCGGGCGAAAATGGAAACTCTTCCGCACGGGAAGGCGTGGTGGCGTGAGCTTGAGGATTTTCTCGCCACGTTCGGCTGGCGCACGGAGGAGACCTGCCGGATCGACACGCCGTCGTGGATCGAGGACCCGTCGCCCGCGCTCTACGCGATCGCCTCGTTCCTCGCCAAGCCGGCCGGGTTCGACTTCTACGCGGCGCGGGCGGCCGCGGTCGCCGAGCGGGACGCGCAGATCGAGTCGGCCAGGCGCTCGCTCAACGGCGCTGACCTGGCGCGGTTCAACGGGGCGCTCGCGTCGAACAAGGCCGCCAACTTCGCCTGGTGGAACGAGGAGCACAACTACCTGATCGACCGCCGGGCCGCGATCCCGGTGCGCCGCGCGACGCTCCAGCTCGGCGCGCGGCTGGCCGAGTCCGGGGCGATCTCGCGCCCCGATGACATGTTTTACCTGTTCAAGCCGGAGCTGTTCGAGGTGATGGAGTCCGGCGGCGGCTCCTGGGCGCGGCTGTCCGCGCGGGTACCGGACCGGCGCGCCTACTTCGAGCACTGGCGGGAGCGCGGGCCGTCGCTGCCCACCATGCTCGGCACGATCCCGCACACGGTGCCCGACCCGATCATGATCGAGGTGTTCGGTCTTTCCGGGCATTTCCTCGAGACGCTGCGCGGTTCGGCCGGCGATGGCGGTTCCGCGGCGGGCGGGGAGGCCGTGGAAATCCGGGGGTTCCCGGCCGCCAAGGGGGTCGTGGAGGGGGTCGCCCGGGTGATCACCACCGTCACCGACCTGCACACGGTGCTGCCCGGCGAGATCATGGTCTGCGGCGGCACGACGACCGAGTGGACGCCGTCCTTCGGGATCATCGCGGCGTGCGTGTGCGACACCGGCGGTTCACTGACCCACGCGGCGATCGTCAGCCGCGAGTACGGCATCCCCTGCGTGGTCGGCACCGCCATCGCGACGCAGGTGATCAAGACGGGCGACCGGGTCCGGGTCGACGGCCGCGCCGGGACGGTCCAGGTCCTCGCGTGAGCCGACCAGAAGCGGTGCTTGACCTTAGCGTTATCCGGTCGGGCGATAGCGGGCGGGTCGGGCCGAAGATGGCGCGGCTCGGTCCTCCGCCGTGCGCGAGGACGGGGCCGCGAGCAGCTTCGCCGGGCAGTATGAGACCTACCTGGGGATCAGCGGTGTCGCCGACGTTCTCGCGCACGTGCGGAAATGCTGGGCCAGCGGCTACTCCGCGCACGCGCTCAGCTACCGCCGGCGGTTCGGCGGCGCGGGCCCGCTGCGCGCGCATGACCTCGCGGTCGGCGTGCTCGAGCTGGTGGACGCGCGATCGGCCGGCGTGGTGTTCACGCTCGACCCGGTCACCGGGGACCGTGAGCGGCTCATCGTCGAAGCCAACTGGGGGTTCGGCGAAAGCGTGGTGTCCGGACAGGTGACGCCGGACTACTGGGCCGTCGAGCGGGACAGCGGACGGATACTCCAGCGCCGCGTGGAGGGCAAGGACGTCTGGTCCGTTCTCGGCGAGCCTGCTGGCGGCCAGGCGGGCGCGGGCCCCCGTGCCAGCGTGGTGCTCACCCCGCTGCCCGACGACCTCGCGTGGGCCCCCTGCCTGAGCGACGACGAGGTGCGCTACCTCTGCGCCAAGGCGGCGGAGCTCGAGGCCGGGCAGGGAGTCCCGCAGGACGTGGAATGGGCCATCGCCCGGAACCTTGACTTCCCCGACTGCGTGTTCTTCCTGCAGCACCGCCCGGAGACGACGTGGACGACACCGCCGCCCGCGCCGCCGGCGCAGCCCGCACCCGCGCAGGCGTTCGACCCGGTCCAGTACGCGCTGCGTCATGTCTTCAAGGTTCCCGGCACGTGAGCAGGGAACTTCAGGTCGCGATCGCCGCCGCCAGGGCGGGAGCGGCCGAGCTCGCGGCCGCGCGCGGCGGCGACCTGCGGATCGACTACAAGGACGCGCGCGCGAACCTGGTCACGGCGGCCGACCGGCGGTCGCAGCAGGCCATCGCCGACGTCATACTCGACGCGTTCCCGAGCGGGCACGCGATCGACGGCGAGGAGGGCACCGCCGGGGACCAGGACGCTCAGCATGTCTGGCACGTTGACCCGCTCGACGGCACCACCAACTACACGCACGGGCTGCCGTTCTTCTGTGTCTCCGTCGCGCTGCGCAGTTTCGGCGAGACGACCGCGGGCGCCGTCTACGACCCCTGAACTGATAGCCGCGCTGAAAGGTCTCGCATGAACGACTACAGGTACCCGGCGACGCTGCCGGTCACCACCACCGGCGGCTGGGCGCGGCCCGGGTGGTGGGATGTCGTGGCCGACGGTGAGCGGGATCAGCCTGGAGTTCGGCGCCCGCGAGATGGCCGAGATCGACCTGGTCGGCAAGTGGGACCGCGACCGCATCCTGTCCGCCGGCCTCATCGACATCAAGACGCACTACAGCGAGACGCCGGAAGACATCATCGAGCGCGTCCGCGACTGCCTGGAGTACCGTGACCCCGAGCGGCTGGAGATCTCCACGGACTGCGGGCTGCGCCGGGTGCCGTGCCACCTGGCCATCAGCAAGATGTCCGCGGCGGCTGAGGCCGCAAGGAGGCTGCGGGTAAGCGGCTAAACCGTAAGGATTATCCCGAACGGACCGTGGTTTCACGCTTCAACTGCTGCTCCAGGCGGTGTCCGGCAGCGGGCGGCGGTACGTCCTGCTCGCCCGTATCAGAAGGCCGCGCCTCGCCCGACTGGGGCACCAGACCGAGTGCCTGAGCGAGAAGGACGGTGCTGAGCCGGTCAGACGTCCCGCATTTGCGGTAGATATTCTCCAGGTGCTTAAGCGCGGTGCGCGCCGAGATCCCCAGCCGACGGGCCAGCGCGCCCGCGGTGAGGCCCTCGGCGAGCAGCGCGAGCACGGTCAGCTCTCTCGGGGTGAGGCCTATCTCCGCGGCCCGCCGCTCGGGGCCGGCGTACTTCGCCGACCCGTTCGGCCCTGGGGACGCGTTCCTCGGCCAGGCGACCACCCGGCTGTTGTATGACCTGGACGCGTACCGGCGCAGCGGGGGCTCACGGCCGGCCGGGGTGGCCATCCTGGCCCGCGAGACCCATGTCAGCGATCTGGCACCGGGGCAGCAGACGAGGATCCAGCGCCGGTTCAGCTACTCCGACCACCTTCGATCCCTGGTACCAGGATGTCTGGGACCCCGCAGACACCGTGCTGCTCGACCCGCGCGACGACCCGGACGTGCGCGGCTACGCGGGGCGCTACCTCGCCGCGCTGACCGGGCCGCCCGGCGGCTGGGAGACCTGGTACGCGCGCCGCATCGACGGCAGGCTCGGCGAGGCCGCGCGGCGGGCCGCCTCGCAGACGGCCACGCACGCCGCCACGCCGACCCGGAACTGGCTCGACTCGCTCGGCCGGACCTTTCTTACCGTCGCGCATAACCGCGTCGCTTCCGGCGACGGACTGACCGACCAGTACTGCCGGACGCACAGCCTGCTGGACATCCAGGGCAACCAGCATGAGGTGCGCGACGCGCTGGGCCGGGCGGTCATGCGGTACGGATTCGCGATGCTCGGCGGGCAGGTCACCCGGGCGGGCATGGACACCGGGGGCGGCCACCTCCTGCCCGACATCCTCGGCAAGCCGCTCTACGCCAGGAACTCTCGGGGGTTCGTGGTGCGGACTGAGTATGACGCACTGCGGCGGCCGGCGCAGGTCAACGTGGCGGGACCGGGGATCGATGGGGGCGCCCTGATCGGACGTACCGAGTATGGCGAGTCCGTGCCCGATCCGGAGCGGCTTAACCTGCGCACTCGCGTGGTCCGGTTGTTCGACGGGGCCGGGATCGCCGCCACCTCGGCCTACGACTTCAAGGGAAACCCGCTCGGCTCGACCCGCCAGCTCGCCGCCTCGTACGCGGGCATCGCCCTTGACTGGTCCTCTTCCGACGTGCCGCTTGAGCCTCGCAAGTACGCCTCGGCCACCGACTACGACGCACTGAACCGGCCGGTCAGCATGACCACGCCGGACGACAGCGTGGTGCTGCCGTCCTACGATCCCGCCAGCATGCTCGGCCGACTCGACGGCCGGCTCCGCGGGGCCGCGGGTACCACGACGTTCGCGGAACACATTGAGTACAACGCACGCAATCAGCGCACCCTGGTCAGCTACGGAAACGGGACCTCGACGGCCTACAGGTATGACCCGCTGACGTTCCGGCTGACCCAGCTCGTCACTCGGCGCGGCCCGCAACGGGTTCAGGACCTGGAGTACACCTACGACGCCGTCGGCAACCCCACGCAGATTAGCGACCACGCCCAGCAGGACATTTTCTTCCGCAACCAGGTGGTCGGCCCGACCGTCCGTTATGTCTACGACGCGCTGTACCGGCTGACCAGGGCAAGCGGACGCGAGCATCTCGGGCAGTCCGCCGCGGGTGGCCCACGCCCGGTGTCGCCGAACGCGACCGACACGCCGCGCATCGGCCTGCCGCAGCCCGGCGACGGCACCGCGATGGCCCGCTACACCGAGCGCTACACCTACGACGAGGTCGGCAACCTGCGGCTCGTTCGGCACCGTTCGTGGGATGCGGCCTAGGGCGGCTGGACCCGGGCCTACCGATACGACGAGCCGAGCCTGCTTGAACCTAACCGCCTGAGCAACCGGCTTACCGGCACCGGACCGCTCCGATCGCCATCACCGCCGACGCGGCTCGGCTACGACGAGCAGGGCAACACGACGTCAATGCCGGAACTACCGCTCATGCGGTGGGACTACGCCGACCGCCTGCACGCGACCGCACGGCAGCCTGACCTCAACGGGGAGCTTATCCCGCAGGAAACGACATATTACGTCTACGACGCGACCGGACAGCGGGCGCGCAAGGTGACCGGGCGCGCGGGCACGGCCGAGGCAGCGTTCGCGCGTGGCGCACAGGGGAATGTGACAGTCCTTCAAGAAAGCGCAGTGCGCATCAACAGCGTATGGGCCGAAGTGGAGTACCCGGCCCTAACTGCAAATCCGAATGTCACATCAATCACTGCAGTGGATCCGGCAAGTGGGAATACCACCCTTCTTTGGAGAAGACCATGAATCTGAACATGTCCTTGGTTAGCCGCGCCATTGTCATATGGACAGGGTTTGGCAAGACACCATGGCCATCACGCGACGAATCACGACTTGTAGAACAATTTGGCGCTGACGCAGCAGCCGATCTTACCCCTCAGCTCCGCGATCTGGAACAGCAGTTCTATGCTTCGGATGCCCGGTTCACGGTTAGAGATCTCGACGAGATGGGAAAAGTAGCGGCCGATCAATTCAGGAAGAATCATCCCGAAATCTCGGAAGAAGCCATCCGAGCACTCGAGTGGTGTTATACATATGATTACAAGTAGCTGAACGGAAATAATCGCAAATGCGCATCGCGCCTGGGGTTAGGGCACCGCCGACGGGACGAGGTGCCCCCAGGTCCCGAGTTACAGGCCTTCGTCCAACTGCTGCCAGGTGAGCTTCAGCGGGAAGGGGTTAATCGCGTCGATGGCGTGGAAGTCACGACCGCGAACCGCGAGTCCTTCCCGGATATAGTCGCCATCGACGAGCAGGAACCGCTCCACCGAGATCGCTGGGCCATCGTTGTCGGTCATGCGCACGATCCAGTAGGCGGGGATGCCCGCGGCGGCGTATTCCGCGCGCTTGTCACGAATGTCCGTGGTCACGGAGTCGGCCGAGACAATCTCCACGACGACAACGCAGTCCGACGCGTACGGCTTTCGTCCCCACCGTCCCCTGTCGTCGTCAATGCAGCGGTAGACCACCACGTCGGGTCGGCGGAAGTGGAGTTTCGGGCTATCGGAAATCAGGACGTCGATATCACCGAGCACGCGATGGCACGATTTCTTGCGGTCGTCCGCAAGCCTGGCCGAGTCACGCAACGCCACGATGAGGTTAATCGCAATCGCCTGGTGGCTGGGCCCGGCGGACTCGCACCTGACCATCCAGCCATCGACGACCTCGATCTGCTTGCTCGCGTCCTCCGGGAACGCCTTGTACATCTCAAGCGTCATCTCCGGCGCGAAGGCGGCCGCCTTGTGCTCGCCGAAGTCGAAGGGTAGTGCCACACGATCAAGCGTACTTGTGCGCTGCGATCGGCGCGCGTTAGCCACGCTGACAGGCTCAGCCGCCGACTGGCCCCTAGACCACGGCGTTGCCCGGCGGCGAGGGCGGGCTCAGGCAGCGGGTTCTGGCGGAGCCACGGTCCGTTCGGGATGACTCTGTTTGATCTGTTTTATTGCTTTAGAGCCAGGGCGGAAGGAGCGGGGCGGACGGCAGGGCGGGGGCGGGGCGGCCGGTCAGCCAGGCCGCCAGGTCGGGGAGCGTGGCGCTGACCGGGACCGGGGGGCCGCTGCCCACGACATCCCAGCGGTCGCCCGTGTCGGTGGCCGCCAGGATGAGCGCGGGGCCGCCGCCCTTGGACGAGCGGCGAACCGTCACCTCGTCGAGCAGGCGTGCCAGGAACTCCGCGGGAAGGTCACGAAAGGCCGTCCCCGCCGCCAGGTCGACGGCGTGGATGTAGACCTCGCGGACTCGCATCCACGGGATCTCGCTCGCGGGCCTGGTGAGCCCCTGCGCGGTGATGATCTTCGCGTCCCAGGCCGGCCCGTCACCGAGTTCGTCGAGGTCGGCCGCGAGCGCGGCCGCCGTTGACTCGATCAGGGCCCGCAGGTCCGCGGCGGGCAGGTCCGCGCCGGCGGCGATGCCCGCGTCGCGCTCCGCTGGCGAGGAGTACATCGGGCGTTCCTCGCCCGTCCGCGCCCAGTGGACGAGGTTGCGCAGCGCACCCGCGTTGGCGGCCAGGTGCGCGAGCAGGTGGCGGCGGTTCCAGCCGGGCAGCGCCGTCGCCGCCTTCAGCGCCGAGTCGGGCAGGCTGGCCAGTCCGGTGAGCAGGCGCTCGGTCCCGTCATGCATCCACGCGAGCGTCTGGTCCGGCTTCATCACGGCTACCTTTCCCATCGGGTTGTTGTCCCCGCGTGATGATAGGCCAGTCCCCGTCCCGCGTCCGCCGGTGTTCACACCAGCACTCTTCTTGCAGTTATCTCGACAACGCGCCGTGCGACACCATGCGCACTGAGAGCGCGGCACGCCGCGCACGTCGCGCTCGTCGCGCACGTCGCACTTCTTGCTGTTATCTGCTTGGTAGGTCGGCGAATTGGTTGGCGCTGAAGATTTGGCCGCCTATGGCCGGTCAGATCTTCAGCGCTAACCTAACGCACCAGTGGATGACCGTTTCATAGCCCATTTCTTGCTGTTATCTGTGGGTGAGGCCACGAGACGGGCGTGCACTGTGCGCCTCTTGCTGTTATCTGCTGGGGTGTTAGTCGGTGCCCGATTCCATGGCGGCGCGGTCCAGCATCTCGTCGTCGGGGACCTGGCCGTCTGAGGCGATGGCTTCCGCCCCGCCACCGGGCATCTCGCCGATGAGGCCGGCCGCGGACTCCTGCCGTGCCCCGATCAGGGCCGCCTGGCCGCCACCGAACATGCCGAGGCCCGCGTACTGCTCGAGTTTGGCCCGCGAGTCGGCGATGTCGAGGTTGCGCATGGTCAGCTGGCCGATCCGGTCCCCTGGCCCGAAGGCGGCGTCCTCGACCCGCTCCATCGACAGCTTGTCCGGGTGGTAGCTGAACGCCGGCCCGCTCGTGTCAAGGATCGAGTAGTCCTCACCGCGGCGCAGCCGCAGGGTGACGGTCCCGGTGACGGCCGTGCCGACCCAGCGCTGCAGCGACTCCCTGATCATCAGCGCCTGCGGGTCGAGCCAGCGGCCCTCGTAGAGCAGCCTGCCAAGCTTGCGGCCCTCGGTGTGGTAGGCCGCGATGGTGTCCTCGTTGTGGATCGCGCAGACCAGGCGCTCGTAGGCGGCGTTCAGCAGGGCCATGCCGGGTGCCTCGTAGATGCCGCGGGACTTGGCCTCGATGATCCGGTTCTCGATCTGGTCGGACATGCCAAGGCCATGCCTGCCGCCGATCGCGTTGGCCTCGAGCACCAGGTCGACGGGTGAGCCGAACTCCTTGCCGTTGATGGTGACGGGACGCCCCTGGATGAAGGCGATCGTGACGTCCTCGGCGGCGATCTCGACGGCCGGATCCCAGAACCGCACGCCCATGATCGGCTCGACGAGCTCGATGTTGGCGTCGAGATGCTCAAGCGACTTGGCCTCGTGGGTTGCGCCCCAGATGTTCGCGTCGGTGGAGTAGGCCTTCTCCTTGCTCGACCGGTACGGCAGGTCGCGGTCGGCCAGCCACTGTGACATCTCCGCCCGGCCGCCGAGCTCGCCGACGAAGGCGGCGTCAAGCCACGGCTTGTAGATCCGCAGGCCCGGGTTGGCGAGCAGCCCGTAGCGGTAGAACCGCTCGATGTCGTTGCCCTTGTAGGTGGAGCCGTCACCCCAGATCTGCACGGCATCTTCGAGCATGGCCCGCACCAGGAGCGTGCCGGTGACGGCCCGGCCGAGCGGCGTTGTGTTGAAGTAGCCGCGGCCGCCCGACCGGATATGGAACGCTCCGCAGGTCAGCGCGGCCAGGCCCTCCTCGACCAGGGCCGCCCTGCAGTCGACGAGCCTGGCGCCCGCCGCGCCGTAGGCGGCGGCCCGGCCGGGCACCGAGTCGATGTCGGGCTCGTCGTACTGGCCGAGGTCGGCGGTGTAGGTGTAGGGCACCGCCCCCTTCTCGCGCATCCACGCGACAGCTACCGATGTATCGAGTCCGCCGGAGAAGGCGATACCGACACGTTCACCGACAGGCAGGGAGGCAAGCACCTTGGTCATGCTGAAATTATATGCACATCACTGCATGATCATGCAACGCCTTGACCGAACCCGGTTGCCCAGCCACCAGGGATCCGCTTCTTGCTGTTATCGGAGCATGTCCGCGCCGCGGGCACGCCTACACCTCACGCATCAGTGCGCATCATTGACACCAGACAATTCATCTGTCGGCATCTTGCCCCTCCGTTTCCAGAAAATCACTTTATTCTGGAAATACACCTAATTCCCTTAAAAGGCGAAACCGGCAATAGCTCCTGATTTACGATTCCAAACACCTGCCTGTTGGCCGCACATCAGGAGACATATCCGTGTTCCGTTCACGCCTGCGCATTCTTGCGCCACCACTTGCTATAGCCCTGGTAGCCCTGGCGGGCTGCGGTGGGCTGAGAATAGATTCCGGAAGCACTAGTTCAAACGGACTAGAGAAAACGACGCTCAACGTGGCCGTCGTGCCGGCGGTCGACTCCGCCGGATTCTTCGTCGCGCTGCACGAGGGCCTGTTCAAGCAGCATGGCCTGACGATTCACTACACCCCCGCCATCAGCAGCGACGAGGTGATCAACCAGCAGGTCGCCGGCCAGTACGACATCACCGGCGGCAACTACGTCTCCTATATCCAGCATTACGTGACGGACCACCAGCCGCTCGAAATTATCGCTGAGGGTTCGGTGATGCAGGAGGGCACGCAGGCGATCTACACGATGCCGGGATCGAAGATCACGTCTCTCGCCAAGCTCAAGGGTCACCTGCTCGGCGTCAACGCGCCGTTCAACATCAACTACCTGCTTGACGCCTCGGTGCTCACCGAGAATGGGATCAAGCTGTCCCAGGTTCGCTTCCCCACCAAGCCGATCCCGTTCCCCGTCATGGCCCAAGAGCTGGCCGCGGGGAAGATCGACGCGGCGGGGATGCCCGAGCCGTTCGCCACCGCCGCCGAGGAGAAGTACGGCGTGGTTGTTCTCTCCGACCTTAACCAGGGCGCCACACAGCAATTCCCCATCCAGGGGTACGTGACCACCAAGGCCTGGGCCGCGCAGAATCCGCACACCCTCAGCGCCTTCCTCGCCGCCCTCAGCCAGGGCCAAGAGATCGCCGACACCAGCAGGTCCGCGGTCGAGCGGGCCATGGAATCCCTGCAGGGCCCGCCGAATGGCCAGGTCCCGCCGATCGTCGCCGCCGTCATGTCCGTCAACATCTACCCCACCGCGATCGACAAGACCCGTATTCAGCGCGTCGCCGACGTCATGTTCCAGTTCGGGCTGCTGAGGTCGCGGTTCAAGGTC
>Ga0302314_10007338_pt1 | contig 19823 bp, 21 predicted proteins | sample III_Palsa_N2_3_FD_200533 | JGI IMG/M metagenome (GOLD analysis project Ga0302314, IMG submission 200533) | Peat permafrost microbial communities from Stordalen Mire near Abisko, Sweden - III_Palsa_N2_3 | ecosystem: Environmental > Terrestrial > Soil > Palsa > Peat permafrost | place: Sweden...
AGCGGCTGGGCATCAAGGTGATCCATATCGCCGAGCGCGACACCCAGAAATCCAACCTGCGCAAGCGGGCCGGGGAATTCGTCAACACCTGGTCGATCGACGGCTTCGTCGGCGAGGGCTGCCAGCCGGCCGAACTTGGCTGGGGCAGCCACGAGAAGGACCTGCCGCCCGACGGCATCCGCCAGACCATGGGCTCCCGCTCGGCGATCTTCCTCAGCCGGCCTGGCGCCTCGACCCGGGTGCGGACCTGGACGCCCAAGTCCGGGCCGTTCCATGGCTTCCTGATCACCCACAGCGAGGCGATCTCCATCGCCACCCATCTGACGGTAGGCGAGGGCGACCATCCGGAATACCGCCCGACCGTCCATTATTCCTATCACCCGTGTGACGACGCCGTGCTGTCGGTGCATGAGCTGGCGGGTCGCAACTGGAAGCAGCAGGCGGAGCAACGGCTGCTGATGGAAGATATCGTCGACGGCATCGACGAACTCGGCGTGCTGCTGATGGGCCATGCGCGCGGCGCCTACTGGTTCGGCTCGCAGCTGTCGATCGGCGAGGCGCGGCGGCTGGTGCCGCACAACAACGCCACCAGCCTGCAGGTCACCTCCGCCGTGCTGGCCGGGATGATCTGGGCGATCCGCCATCCCGACCGCGGCCTCGTCGAGGCCGACGACCTGGATTTCCGCGAAGTGCTGGAAATCCAGATGCCCTATCTGGGCCCCGTCGTCGGCGTTTACAGCGAGTGGACGCCGCTGGACGAGCGCACCGCTCTGTTCGCGGAGGATATCGACGCCGACGATCCTTGGCAGTTCAAGAATTTCCGCGTCACATAAGGCTGCGTCCGATTCGGGGCGCGTGACCTGCGGGAACCCTAATGCTCAAGGCGCTTAGCCGCGCTGTTTCGCAACTGTCCGATCCGGCGATATTCGGCGTCCTGATGCTGAGCGTTGCCGGCGCGGCCACCGTGCTGATCGCGGTCTGGGTCGGGGTCGACGTCGTTGTCACGCGGATGACACTCTTCACCACAGGCTGGCTGGACTGGCTGGCGCGCTTCGCCATTGGAGTCGGCGCGGTGTTCCTGTCCGTGGCCCTGTTCGGATCGATCGCGGCGATGATCGCCGGGTTTTTCGTCGATCGCGTGGCGCGCGCGGTCGAGCGCCGCTTCTATCCCGGGCTGCCCCCCGCCCGTTCGTCCGGCATCGCCGAGCAGCTGGCCGCGGGGCTGTCGTTCCTGCTTGCCTCCTTGGTCCTTAACCTGTTGGCATTGCCGTTTTATTTGATCTGGGGCGCCGACGTGCCGATCTTCCTCTGCCTCAACGGCTATCTTCTCGGCCGGGAATATTTCGAACTCGTGGCGCTGAGAAGGGTCGATCGCCGGACCGCCCGGCTGCTGTGGCGGACGCATCGGCTGAAGCTGGTCGCGTGCGGGGCGGTGATCGCCGCCTTTTCCTTCGTGCCGTTCGCCAACCTGCTGACGCCGGTCGTCGCCACCGCGTTCATGCTGCACATCTTTCAGGATTTCACAGCATTCGAAGAGGCTTGCGAGCGCAAGCTGTTCGGTGTTACGCCGATCAGTCCCAACCACCGACCTTAAAGGATAACGTAATGTTCGGACGCAAGCCCCCATCCGGTTCCGGTGACGCCACCCCGACCGCAGGCCCTCAGCCGACGACATTCCAGCCGTCGTCCGCGCCGCAGCGCGCCACGCCGCCGGCCCCGCCGCGGCCGACACCAACCGGCGAAGGCGATTCCGGACTGCCGTCGCGGCCGTCGCCGCTCGCAGCCGCCAGCGCTCCCGCGTCCGTCCCGCCGCGCCGTCCGGCCGAGCCGATCCGCCAGGAACCGGCCCGCGAGGTCCGCAAGCTGATCGTCGGCCGCGAGATCACGCTGTCGGGTGAGATCGCCGCCTGCGACCATCTGATCGTCGAGGGCACAGTCGAGGCCAGCGTCAAGGAATGCCACAGGCTCGAAGTCGCCGAGGCCGGCCTGTTCCGCGGCGCGGTCGAAATCCATGAGGCCGAGATCGCCGGGCGCTTCGAAGGACAGATCATCGTCCAGGGCCGCCTGTCGGTGCGTTCGACCGGCCGGATCGAAGGCAAGATCCAGTATGGCGAGTTGGCGGTCGATGCCGGCGGCACACTCGACGGCGAAATCCGCGGCCACGGCAAGACCGCCAAGCCCGAGGCAAAGATCAAGCCGATCGCCGAAGCCCCGCTGCTCGACCAGCCGCCGGTGGCAAATGGGGAAGAGGCGAAGGCCTCCTAAGCCAGCGCCTTATCGCTCGCCGCGGCCTCGTCCGCGGCGAGTCTGTCGCCCGTGCCCTCGGTCTTGTCCTTGAACGCGCACAGGTCGCGGATCAGGCAGGACGGGCAGTCGGGCTTGCGGGCCTTGCAGATATAGCGCCCGTGCAGGATCAGCCAGTGATGCGCGTGCTGGCGATATTTTTCCGGCACCGCCTTCATCAGCTTGGCCTCGACCGCGTCGGGCGTCTTGCCGCGCGCCAGGCCGGTGCGGTTACCGACGCGGAAGATATGGGTGTCGACCGCGATGGTGGGCTCGCCGAAGGCGACGTTCAGCACGACATTGGCGGTCTTGCGGCCGACCCCCGGTAATGTCTCCAACGCCTCCCGATTGCGCGGAACCTCGCCGCCATAGTGCTCGACCAGGATCTGCGACAGCTTCAGCACATTCTTGGCCTTGGTGTTGAACAGGCCGATGGTCTTGATCTTGTCGCGGATCGTCGCCTCGGGCAGCGCCGCCATCTTGGCCGGCGTGTCGGCCAGGCCGAACAGGCCGGGCGTCGCGCGGTTGACCCCGACATCGGTCGCCTGGGCCGACAGCACCACCGCGACCAGCAGGGTGAAGGGGTTTTCGTATTCCAGTTCGGTCTGCGGTTCGGGATCGCGGGCCTGCAGCCGGGCGAACATGTCTTCGACGTCAGCGCGCTTCATGTCGCCTTTACCGGATGTGACTGGGGCGGCTATTCTTATGGCATGAGCAACGGTTCCGAAAGCCCGCGCCGGCTGTTGTTCCAGGCGCATCTGAAACCGCATCGCAGCCTGTCGCGCCGCGCCTTCCGTCGGGTGATGCTGGCCGTCACCCTGTTCAGCGTGACGGTCAGCGCGGTGACCTTCTACGCCGGCGCCTGGCCGGTGTTCGGCTTCATGGGGCTGGACATCGTATTGGTCTATGTCGCGCTCAGCATCAGCTACCGCCGCGGCTTAGTGACCGAGACGCTGGAGTTGGACGAGCACACGCTGACGGTCGAGCGCACCGACCCACGCGGGACGAGCCGCCTCTGGCGGCTGCAGCCGGCCTGGCTCAAGGTCGAACTGGCCGAACCGATCCTGCCGCAAACCCCGGTGATGCTGCGCAGCCATGGGCAATCGCTGCCGATCGGCGTCTTCCTGCACCCCAAGCAACGCCGCGAAATCGCCCGGGACTTGCGGAATGCCCTGGCCCGCTGGCGCAGGCCCGGGCCGCTGTTCGAGTGAGCCCCCGGGGGAAATATTATCTTTCGTGGGCAGGCTTGGCGGTCGCTGCCTTGCTGACTTGGGCTGCCGGCCCTGGCCGGGCTCGGGAGGCGCTTGCCGCTGTGGTGATCGTGCTGGGCGTCTATGCCGTGTTCATACGTTGCCCGAATTGCCGAACCCGGCTGAGCGCGATGGGAGACAACCCCGGAGTCCACGGCCTGCCCGGACGGCACTGCCCAAACTGCCGCGCCGATCTGGGCCGCACGCCGGCCTAGGTCGTCCGCCGTGGAAGTCTTAAGTGATATTTCACTTGACATAGTAAACCGTGTATGTTCTCATTAGTTCACGGACTTTGAACCACCCCCATTTTCGGCAGCCGAGGACGATGCGCGCGATATCGACATGCTCCACGAGCTTGCCGACATCACCATGGATCTCTCCCGTGCGCTTGGGCGGCTGGCGTTGGAAAAGGCCGCCGAAGGCGACGCCAAGGCGGCCGGCGATCTGGCCGTCGTCGTCACCCGGGTTGGACGGGCGCTGCGCCAGACCATCGCCTATCGTCGCAAGATCGAAGACCAGGTTCGCGAGGGCGCGGACAAGCGCGCCGCCGAAGAGGCCGGGATCAAAGCTCGGCAATCTCAGCGCGCCGCCTAGGCCAAGCGCAGCCGGTCGGTCGACCGCAAGCACATGATCCGCCGCGCGGTCGAGCAGGTGCTCAACAGCCAGGACATCGAAGACGAAGAGGACGGCGACAATGGCGACGCTGACCGCTTCGACGAGTTGTACGAACGGCTCGACGAGTATGAGAGCTTCACCGACTTCACCGATCGCCCGGTCAGCGAATTCATCGCCAATATCTGTGATGCCATGGGGCTGGAATTCGACTGGAGCTGGTTCGCCTACGATCCCTGGGCGATGCAGGAGGCGGAGACAAAGCCAGAAGGCTCACCCTTCGCCGAATGGTTGGCCTCCACTGATGACGATGCAGGCGATAGTCCGCCCGAGGACCATGCGCGGAACGGCACCGGCCCGCCGCTGGCGGCGGAATAGGTTTCGGGTTTCCGTCCACTATTCAGACTTCAACAGCCATCCAAGTCGCCAATCTTCACGGATCAGGCGATGCGGGCGCATGCGTAGGGTGGAAAAGCGCAACGTATTCCACCAATCCGGTGCATCCGTCGGCGCCCAATGCCGCGCGAGGCGCGGCTGGTGGAATACGCTACGCTTTTCCACCCTACCTGCGGTCACCTATTAATAGGGGACATACGCAATGTCGTGCCGATCCGCTTGGAGAACCGAATGTCGGAAATTTTGGTAGCAAGGCTGAAAAAGCTTGTGGCGGCAGCGATGGCGCGCGGCTACGTGACGTTTGAGGAACTGAACGAAGCGATTCCAACCAAGGAGTACACGAGCGAGCAGATCGAGGACGTCGCCACTCAGCTTGCCGAACAGGGCATCGAACTCGTCGATTTTCCCGACGAACTCCGACCTCGTCCTGTCGAGATCGACCGGGAAACGGCCTGCGATCGAAGTATCCGCCGCATCGAGACAGCCGGCACCGCGCTGTGCCTTGGAAAGGTCAAATTCGCCTGCCAGCTGATGGAAGCGGCTTTGGCCGAGTTGCGGCCGTTTGCGGATAATTGACGTCTACCCGTCCAGCCCGAGCACATCCCGCATCGTGTACATGCCCGGCGGCTTGCCGATCACCCACAGCGCCGCACGCACGGCTCCCCTGGCGAAGATGTCCCGGCCGCCGGCGCGGTGGGTCAGTTCCAGGCGTTCGCCGTCGCCGGCGAAGATGACGGTGTGGTCGCCGGGCACGTCGCCCCCGCGGAGCGACGCAACGCCGATTGCGCCCTTCTGCCGGTCGCCGGTGACGCCGTCGCGGCCGCGGACGGCGACGTCGTCCAGCTTGACGTCGCGGCCGGCCGCCGCGGCACGGCCCAGGGCGAGGGCGGAGCCGGAGGGCGCGTCGACCTTGTGGCGATGGTGCATCTCGACGATCTCGATATCGAATTCCGGACCCAGCCGGCTGGCGGTGCGCCAGACCAGGTCGGCCAGCAGGACCATGCCGATGCTGTAATTGGCGGCATAGACGACCGGAATGCGCTCCGCCGCCTTGCGCAGCACGTCCTCGTCGCAGGCCGCGAGCCCGGTGGTGCCGACGACATAGGCCACGCCTTTCTCGGCGGCGATTTCGGCATGCTTGACGGTGGCGGTCGGGGTCGAGAACTCGATCGCCACATTGCTGTTCGCGATCCCGGCGGCGCTATCCTTGCCGATCGTCACGCCGGCCGGGGCCAGACCCGCCACGGCGCTGGCATCCTGGCCGAGCAGCGGGCTGCCTTCATATTCGATCGCAGCCGACAGCGCCGCGCCCTCGGTTTCCGAGATGGCGTGGATCAGCGCGCGGCCCATGCGGCCGCCCGCGCCCAATATCGCGATATTGGCGCGATCCGCCATCAGCCGTTCTTCGCGATCACCGTGTCGCCGAAGCGTTTGACCGCGTCGATCTTCTCTTCGCGCGTCAGGGCCGGGTTATAGACGTCCCACGGCGCGGTGAAGATATGGGTGGCGCCCATCTCGACCATCCGCTTCATCGAGTCGACATCGGTCGAATCCATCACCCCGGCATGGATCTGGAACGGCTTGCCGTCGGTGCCGTATTCCTTGCGGAAGGCCTGGATGGTTTCGACCATCGCCTTGTTTTCCTCGACCGTGCCGCCGGCCGACATCCAGCCGTCGCCCAGCTTGGCGGCGCGGCGCAGCGCCGGCTTGGAATGGCCGCCGACCAGGATCGGAACCGGAACCTCGGGCACCGGACGCATCTTGACCTCGCCGAACTTGATGAACTCGCCGTCGAAGGCGAAGTAACTGCCGGTCCACAGGCCCCGGATCGCCAGCAGGCACTCGTCCATCACCTTGCCGCGATGCTCCCAGTCGATGCCGAGATAGGTCAGGTCTTCCTTCCACGGGCTGATGCCGACGCCCAGCGACACGCGGTTGTTCGACAGCACCGCCAGCGAGGCATAGGACTTGGCGGTCAGCACAGGGTGGCGGCAGGGCAGCTTCAGCACGCCGCAATAAAAGCGCAAGGTCGTGGTCTGCGCCGCCAGCGAGGCGATCGCCGCGGTCGGGTCCAGGAAGTCGATATTCTCCAGGAACGAGCGGTCGCCGCCCTTGTACGGGTAAATCGAATCCGTGTGCTTCGGATAGAACAGGCTGTCGCCGAAGGTGAAGCTGTCGAACCCGGCCGCCTCGGCCGCCTTGGCGACATCGGCCATGTGATGGATGTTGTTCAGCCCATATCCCAGTACAAAGCGCATGGTTTCCCCCTCTCGAATTCGTGCCGCATGGTTCGCATAAAGGCGGGGGTCAAGTCCAGCGGATGAAGATTTTACCGCTGAGGACGCGGAGGACCGCCGAGGCCGCGGAGAAGAAAAATGATTCTTTGCGACCTCGGGCGACTTCTCTGCGTCCTCAGCGTTAAACCTTATCCTTCTGGTCAGCCCGACAAGTTTCTGGCCGTTTGGGCGAAGTCTGGCCGCTCTGGGTTCGCCGAACGTATTCGCATCGTCGGCCGTCTGAATTAGAGATGGCCATAAGCGCAAACGGGGAGGCGGATGATGGCGGGGATGTTCACGGATAAGGTCGTGCTGGTGACCGGCGGCGGCCAGGGGATGGGCAAGTCGGCGGCGCAGCGTTTCGCCGAGGAGGCGGCCAAGGTCGCCATCGTCGATCTCAACCTCGAGGCCGCGCAGGCGGTGGCCGGCTGGATCGAGGCCAAGGGCGGGGAGGCCATTGCCATTCGCGCCGACATCGCAAGCCAGGCCGACAATGACCGCATGGTGGCCGAGACGGTGGCGAAGTTCGGCGCGTTGCATGCCGCGTTCCTCAATGCCGCCTATCTGGGGCCGATCCTCGATTTCTTCGAGACCGACGCCGCGACCTTCGACAAGATCGTTAATATCAATCTGCGCGGCTGCTTCTTCGGCATGCAGGCGACGGCCCGCGCCATGGGGCCGGGCGGTTCGGTGGTGGTCAATGCCTCGACCGCGGCCTTCTCGGCGAACCAGTACAACGCGGTCTATACGGCGACGAAGCATGGCGTGGTCGGGCTGGTGAAGGCGGCGGCCGAGCCGTTCGGGGCGCGCAAGCTGCGGATCAACGCAGTCTGCCCCGGTTTCATGAAAACCCCGATGAACGGATTCGAGGATTCGGCGGCGCCGATGCCGCCGGACGATCTTGAGCCGGCGGATTTTTGCGGCATGGGCCTGCCGCAGCATGTCGCCGAGCTTGCCGTGTTCCTGGCCAGTTCTCGGGCGTCATTCCTGACCGGCGCCGCCTATCTGGCGGACGGCGGGCTGATGGCCAACATCCCGTCGATTCGCGCTGAATTCTAAAATGGCCCGCCGGGTCATCCAATGCGGCACCGGCATGGCCGGCGGTGAGGCGCTGCGCGCGATCATCGACCGGCCTGGCCTGGAGCTGGCCGGCCTACTGGTGGCGCGGGCGGAAAATGCCGGGCGCGACGCCGGGGAGGCGGTGGGCCGCCCGCCAACTGGGATTCGGGCGACCACTCGGCTCGACGACATCGTCGGCATCGACGCCGACATCGTCTGCTACATGCTGGTGGTGCCCAACCTGGATGACATCTGCCGGCTGCTGGCGTCGGGCAAGAATGTCGTCACCACGGCGGGGCTGATCTTCCCGGCCTGGCGCGCGCCGGACACGCGGGCGCGTCTGGCGGCGGCCTGCGCCGAGGGCGACAGTTCCTTCTACGTCACCGGCATCAATCCGGGCTGGGTCGACGAGGTGCTGCCGCTGGTGATGTCGTCGTTGTGCCGGGACATCGAGCGGATCGATATCCGGGAATATGCCGACTGCGCCAAATATCCCTCGCCGGGCCTGACCTTCGACGTTATGGGCTTCGGCAAGACGCCGGACGAGATCGCCGCCGGGCCGGTGCCGGACATGACGGTGATGATCGACTTCTTCGCCCAGGCGGTCGCCGCGCTCGGCCATGGGCTGGGGCTGGAACTGGACGACATCGCGGTGACCCGCGAATTCGCCCTGGCCCCGCACGACTTCACCATCCCGGCCGGGCCGGTCAAGGCCGGCACCATCGCCGGCCAGCGCTGGCGCTGGAGCGGCTGCGTCGCCGGCGTTCCGCGTATCGTGCAGGAGACGTTCTGGGTAATCGCCTTTGATCTGGGCGAAGGCTGGCCCAGATCGGGCGAGGATCAGAACGACACGCAATGGCAGGTAACGATCGAGGGCTCGCCGTCGCTGCGCTGCGTCTTCGAGCCGCGCGTCAGCTTCAAAGATGCGGATGCGACCGGCCCCAACCCGTCAGGCCTGGCCACGGCGATGGCGGCGGTGAACAGCCTGACCGCCGTGTGCGATGCACCCGCCGGCCTGCTGACCAGCGTGGACCTGAAGCTGCCGCGCTGGAGGGGATAAAGTAGGGCGGAAAAGCGGAGCGTATTCCGCCAATTCGGTGCATTGTCGGGCGATGGCGGGATACGCTTTGCTTTCCCGCCCCTACAATTGGGGAAGAAGGCGGCATGTTTCGGCTGGACGGGAAGATCGCGCTGGTGACCGGCAGCGGCGCCGGGCTAGGCGTCGGGATCGTGCGGGCACTGGGCCGGCAGGGCGCGCGGGTGATCGTCAACGACATGAACGCCGCCCTGGCCGAGGACACCGCCGCCAAACTCACCACCGAAGGGCTCCAAGCATCCGCCGTGCCGTTCGACGTCACCGACGGCGAGGCGGTGAAGGATGGCGTCGCGCGGATCGAGCGCGATATCGGGCCGATCGATATACTGGTCAACAATGCCGGCAATATGGGCGGGCGGAGCTATATACCGACGCCCTTCGCCCAGACCCTGCCGGAGTTCTGGCAGCCCTTCATCGCGGTCAATCTGATGGGGGTGCTCTACTGCACCCATGCGGTGATTTCCGGCATGTCGGCGCGCGGCCACGGCCGCGTGATCACCATTTCCTCGACGGCGGGGCGAGTCGGCAAGTCGATCAACGTCTCGATCTACGGCGCGGCCAAGGCCGGCGCCGCCCATTTCATGCGCCACCTGTCGCAAGAAGTGGCCGCGGACGGCGTCACCGCCAACGTCATCGCCCTGGGTTTCATGAACACCATGAGCGGCCCGTTCGCCGAGAAGATATTGCCGCTCGTCCCCGCCGGCCGCTTCGGCACGCCCGAGGATCTGGGTGCGGCGACGGTCTATCTGGCATCGGACGAGGCGAGTTGGGTCACCGGCGCGACGCTGGTGGTGGATGGAGGCTATACGCCGTTTTGAGGTGCGGATGGCCCTGAACAAACTCAACGCGCTCGTGATGGCCGCAGCCCTGGGCAGTCTCGGTGGCTGCTTATCTCCGCCGGATGAGTATTACGGCGCCTATACGGCCAGTTGCCAACCGGGTGGCGATCTGCGCGCCAGCCTGCTGGATATCGCGCACGACACCGCGTCGAAATTGGCGTTGCCGTTGACGATCGACTCTGGCGGTGTGGATTCAACTCGGGCAATCATTAACCTTCCAGAAATCCCCGGCGCAACGCCATACCGGGAGAATTCGTCGGGTCAGATCATATTCAGTTGGACACCCAGTCTCAGCCCCGGCGAACTCGGCGTGGTCATCATCGGTTCGCTGAAGAAAGACAAGGCGCTCGTCGAGACCATCAGAGCCGCCGTTGAGGCACAATTGAAGAGCCATGGCTGCGCGCCTTGGACGTTCGACGGCGTCAGGACCGTTTATTTCTGAGCCTTATCCGCCCAGGAATTCCTTAACCTTGGCGAAGAAGCCCTCTGACTCCGGGTGGGTGCCGGGGGCGCTGCCGCCTTCGCGTTCGAATTCCTGCAGCAGCTCCTTTTGCCGCTTGGTCAGTTTGACCGGGGTTTCGACGCTGACTTCGATATAGAGGTCGCCGCGGGTGGCGCTGCGCAGGACCGACATGCCTTTGCCGCGCAGTCGGAATTGCTGGCCCGATTGGGTGCCGGCGGGAATGGTGACTTGGCTGCGTGCGCCGTCGATGGTCGGCACCTCGATCTGCCCGCCCAGCGCCGCCGTCGGCATGGTGATTGGCACGCGGCATTGCAGGTCGGCGCCGTCGCGCTGGAAGAAGCGGTGCTGCTGGACCGACAGGAAGACATAGAGGTCGCCGGGAGGCGCGCCACGCATCCCCATCTCACCCTCACCGGAGAGCCGAATGCGGGTGCCGTCGTCGACGCCCGGCGGAATGGTGACCTCCAGCGTCTTTTCCTTGCGGATGCGGCCGGAGCCCGAACAATAGCGGCACGGGTCCTTGATCACCTGGCCGGCGCCGCCGCAGGCGGAGCAGGTGCGCTCGATGGTGAAGAAGCCCTGCTGGGCGCGCACGCGGCCCTGGCCGCGGCAGGTCGGACAAGTGGTCGGCGCCGCGCCGTTGGCCGCGCCGCTGCCGTGGCAGGGCTCGCATTGATTCCAGCCGGGGACGCGAATGGTGACCTGGTCGCCCTTGAAGGCGGCCTCCAGCGAGATTTCCAGATTATAGCGCAGGTCCGACCCGCGCTGAGTCTGGCTTTCGCGCCGTCCGGTCATGTCACCGAACATCTGGTCGAAAATATCGGAGAAATTGGCGCCGAAGCCTTCGCCCGCGCGGGCGCCCCCGCCCATGCCGCCATTCTCGAACGCGGCATGGCCGAAGCGGTCATAGGCCGCGCGCTTCTGATCATCCTTCAGAATGTCATAGGCGTGGGACAGGTCCTTGAATTTCTGTTCCGCGACGGCGTCGCCCGGATTGCGGTCCGGATGGAACTGCATGGCAAGCTTGCGATAGGCGCGCTTGATGTCCTCGCCACTCGCCCCCTTCGCCACACCTAACGTTTCGTAACAATCCGCCTTCATCGCCTATGTTTATCCCAGCGCGGCCCGCAGGCCGAAATGAACCGCCCCGGCTCGAAATTCACGTCAAGCCAGGGCGGAGTCCTATTGCCTTATCATTGTTTTCCGATCGCTCGTCTAGCTTGCTTTGCGATCGTCCTCTTTCACCTCGGTGAAGTCGGCGTCGACGACCTTCTCGTCGTCATTGCCGCCACCGTGGGCAGCGCCTTCGGCTTCGCCCGTGGGCGCGGCCTGTTCCTGTTGCGCCTTGTACATGGCCTCGCCCAGCTTCATCGACACTTCGGTCAAGGACTGGGCCTTGGCCTTGATCTCCTCGGCGTTCTCGCTGCCCAGCGCCGACTTCAGCTCGGCGACCGCATGCTCGATCGCTTCCTTGTCGGACGCTGCCGCCTTGTCGCCAAGTTCGGTCAGGGTCTTCTCGGTCTGGTAGATCAGGGCATCGGCATGGTTGCGGGCCTCGACCAGGTCGCGCTTGGCCTTGTCGGCCGCGGCGTTGGCTTCGGCGTCCTTCACCATCTTCTCGATGTCGGCGTCGTTGAGGCCGCCTGAGGCCTGGATGCGGATCTGCTGCTCCTTGTTGGTCGCCTTGTCCTTCGCCGTCACCTGGACGATGCCGTTGGCGTCGATGTCGAACGTGACCTCGATCTGCGGCACGCCGCGCGGCGCCGGCGGGATGCCGACCAGGTCGAACTGACCGAGTATCTTGTTGTCGGCGGCCATTTCGCGCTCGCCCTGGAAGACGCGGATGGTCACCGCGCCCTGGCTGTCCTCGGCGGTCGAGAAGGTCTGGCTCTTGCGGGTCGGGATCGTCGTGTTGCGGTCGATCAGCCGGGTGAACACGCCGCCCAGTGTCTCGATGCCCAGCGACAGCGGGGTGACGTCGAGCAGCAGGACATCCTTGACCTCGCCCTTCAGCACGCCGCCCTGGATTGCCGCGCCGATCGCGACCACTTCGTCCGGGTTGACGCCGCGATGCGGCTCACGCCCGAAGAAACTCTTCACCGTCTCGATGATCTTAGGCATGCGGGTCATGCCGCCGACGAGGACGACCTCATCGATATCCGACGACTTGACCCCGGCGTCGGCCAGCGCCTTGCGGCACGGCTCGATCGTCCGCTGCACCAGATCTTCGACCAGCTGTTCCAGCTTGGCGCGGGTCAGCGTGATGTTGAGGTGCTTCGGGCCGGTCTGGTCGGCGGTGATGAACGGCAGGTTGACGTCGGTCTGCGACGCCGACGACAGTTCGATCTTGGCCTTTTCCGCTGCTTCCTTCAGGCGCTGCAACGCCAGCCGGTCGCCGCGCAGGTCGATGCCCTGGTCCTTCTTGAACTCGTCGGCCAGGAAATCGATGATCCGGTGGTCGAAGTCTTCGCCGCCCAGGAAGGTGTCGCCGTTGGTCGACTTCACCTCGAACACGCCGTCGCCGATTTCCAGGATCGACACGTCGAACGTGCCGCCGCCCAGGTCATAGACGGCGATCGTGCCGGTGCCCTTGCGCTCCAGCCCATAGGCGAGTGCGGCCGCGGTCGGCTCGTTGATGATGCGCAGAACCTCGAGCCCGGCGATCTTGCCGGCATCCTTGGTTGCCTGACGCTGGCTGTCGTTGAAATAGGCGGGAACGGTGATGACCGCCTGGGTCACGGTTTCCCCGAGATAGGCCTCGGCGGTTTCCTTCATCTTCTGCAGGATGAAGGCGCTGATCTGCGACGGTGCGTATTTCTTGCCCTGGGACTCGACCCAGGCGTCGCCATTGTCGCCCTTGACCAGCTTATAGGGCACGTTCTTGGAATTCTGCTGGACGACCTTGTCGTCGAAGCGGCGGCCAAGCAGGCGCTTGATCGCGAACAGCGTGTTTTCTGGATTGGTGACGGCCTGCCGCTTCGCAGCCTGACCGACCAGGCGTTCGCCTGACGGCGTAAACGCCACCATTGACGGGGTGGTGCGCTGACCCTCGGCGTTTTCGATCACCTTGGCCTGGCTGCCTTCCATGACGGCGACGCAGGAGTTGGTGGTGCCGAGATCGATACCGATAACTTTACTCATGTCACTTCCTCATTTGCGGCGGATCATACGAAAGGCCCACCAAGGCGGCGCCAATCCTGATCCCCTAGGGTTTTTCGGCGAAAATCCGCCGACTTTGGCTAAGGGCTGATATAGGGGTCATGTATCCGCGCTGCAACCGTTTGGCCCCAGCTTTTAGCGGGTTGGACGTCAGGCGGCAGGGCCGCCTTTTGCCGCGGCGACGCGGGCGGGACGCAGCAGGCGGTCGCCGATCGTATAGCCCGGTTCCAGCACCTGGACGATCGTGCCCGCCGGCTTGTCCGGCGCGTCCAGTTCGAACAGGACTTCGTGGAAGTTGGGGTCGAACTTCTGACCCGCCGGGTCGACCTTCTTGACGCCGTTCTTGTCCAGCACGTTCAGCATCGTGCGTTCGGTCGCGCAGACGCCGTCGACCAGCTTGGCCAGGAACTCGTCCTTCTTGACCGCATCGGCCGGAACCGCGTCCAGGGCGCGGCGCAGATTGTCGGCCACCGACAGAAGATCGCCGGCAAAGCGGGCGATGGCATAGCGGGCGGTGTCCTCGCGTTCGCGCTCCAGCCGGCGGCGGACATTCTCCGTTTCCGCCAGGGCGCGCAGCATCCGGTCGCGCGCCTCGCCCAGGTCGGCCTCCAGCTTCGCTATGATCGACGCGTCGTCGATACTGTCTTGCGGCGCCGGGTCGTGCGTCGCGGACAGGATTTCATCCGCGTCAGGGATTTGATTTTCGTTTACGTCGCTCATCATCTTGCTTCTCATTGAATACCGCTCACCCCAGCAGCCGGCTGATCACCTTGGCGGTGTAGTCGACCATCGGGATGATGCGGGCATAGTTCAACCGGGTCGGGCCGATCACGCCGATCGCCCCCACCACCTGCTCGCGGCTGTTCATATAGGGAGTGATGATCATCGAACAGCCCGCATGGGCGAACAAATCGTTCTCCGAGCCGATGAAAATCTGCACGCCCTCGGCCCGATTGGCGGCTTCGAGCAGTTTCAGCATCGAATCCTTGGTCTCCAGCGCCTCGAACAGGGCGCGGATGCGCGCCACGTCGGCACGACCGCCGATGTCGTCCAGCAGGTTGCTCTGGCCGCGCACAATCAGCTGGTCGGTGCCGATTGAGCGGATGGCGAGGCCGGCCTCGACCAGACCGGCGGTGAGCGCGTCCAGCTGGGTCCGGGCGGTTTCGATCTCCGCCAGGATGGCGGCGCGGCCTTCCTCGATGGTGCGACCGATCAGCCGCGACGACAGATAGTTCGACGCCATCACCAGTGAGGCGGCGGGAATGCCCAGCGGCGTCTCGATCACCCGGTTCTCGACCACCCCGTCCTCGGTCACCATGACGATCAGCGTGCGGCCGGGGCCCAGATTGACGAATTCCAGATGCTTCAGCGGCCTGTCGGTCTTGGGCGCGATCACCAAGCCGGTGCAGCCCGATAGGCCGGACAGCACAGCGGTCGCCTCCCCCAGCATCTCCGGCAAGGATCGGCCGGCGGCGGAAGCGCGGCCGTTGATCGTCTGCCGCTCGTCGTCCGACAGATGGCCGACCTGCAGCAGGCCATGGACAAACAGGCGCAGGCCCGCGTCGGTCGGCAAACGGCCGGCGGAGGTGTGCGGCGCGTGCAGCAGTCCGACCTCCTCGAGATCGGCCATGACGTTGCGGATCGTCGCCGGCGACAGGCTCATCCCCAGCTTGCGCGAGATCGCCCGTGAGCCGACCGGCTCTCCGGTTTCGACATAGGCGTCGACGATCAGGCGCAGGATTTCGCGTGCGCGCTTGTTGAGGTCCGTTGTCATGATTGCATCATCACTTGCTTCGGCCTGAAAAGCTAATGGCGCGAGGGCTGGTTTTCAACGCGGACTGGACCCGGGCGGCGGCGATAGGTAGGTTCGCGCCAACCCAACGATATTCGAGCGTATAGAATGACCGAGCGCCCTTCCGGCCGCGCCTTCGACCAGCTTCGCGACGTCCAGCTTGAGACCGGCGTGTCCAAATATGCCGAGGGCTCGTGCCTGGCGAAGTTCGGCGATACCCACGTGCTGTGCACCGCCTCGATCGATGCCGGCACGCCGCGCTGGCTGAAGGGTACCGGGCTGGGCTGGGTCACAGCCGAATACGGCATGCTGCCCCGCGCCACCCACAGCCGGATGGACCGCGAGGCGGCGCGCGGCAAGCAAAGCGGGCGGACGCAGGAAATCCAGCGCCTGATCGGCCGCGCCTTGCGGGCCATCACCGACCGGAAGGCGATGGGCGAACGGCAGGTCAAGATCGACTGCGACGTCATCCAGGCCGATGGCGGCACCCGCACGGCGGCCATCACTGGCAGCTATGTCGCCCTTCACCTCGCCTTCAGCAGCCTGGTGAAACTGGGTGCACTGGAGAAAGTGCCGCTGCTCGGTTCGATCGGAGCGATCTCCTGCGGCATCTGGGAAGGCATGCCGGTGCTGGACCTGGACTATGCCGAGGATTCGGCCTGCCAGACCGATTCGAACTTCGTGCTCACCGGCACCGGCGGCATCGTCGAAATCCAGGCGACGGCGGAGCAGGAGCCGTTCCAGGAGAGCGAGTTCGACGAGTTGCTGCGTTTGGCCCGCAAGGGCATCGGCGAGCTGACGCTGCTGCAGAACGCGGCATTGGGCCAGTTATGACTGATAAATGGGGATGAGTCGGAAGTTCACCGGCGATACTCTGGTCATCGCCAGCCACAATAAGGGGAAGGTGCGGGAAATCGCCGAGCTGCTCGGCGCCTATGTCGCCCATTTCCCCAGCGCCAGTGAGCTCAACCTGCCCGAGCCTGAGGAGACCGAAACGACCTTCATCGGCAATGCTGAGTTGAAGGCCCGAGCGGCGGCCGCCGCAAGCGGCCTGCCGGCCCTGGCCGACGATTCCGGGCTGGTCGTGCCGGCCCTGGACGGTGCGCCAGGCATCTATTCCGCACGCTGGGCCGGTCCGGACAAGGATTTTTCCGTGGCGATGCGTCGGGTCGAAACCGAGCTGGGCGACGGCGATCCCTCGGCCTATTTCGTCTGCGCCCTGACCTTGGCCTGGCCCGACGGCCACGCCGAATCGGTCGAAGGCCGCATCCATGGCCGGCTGGTGTTTCCCGGCCGCGGCGACCGCGGCTTCGGCTATGACCCGATCTTCATCCCGAATGGCCGCGACCTGACCTTCGCCGAAATCGATCCGGACGAGAAACACCGTATCAGCCATAGGGCCGATGCGTTCGCGCAGCTGGTGGCGCGGTGCTTCACGAAGTGACCAACCCCAGCTTCGGCATTTATGTCCATTGGCCGTTCTGCCTGTCGAAATGCCCCTATTGCGACTTCAATTCGCATGTCCGCGACAGCGTCGATCATGACCGCTGGCGCACCGCGCTGCTGGCCGAACTCGACCACTATGCGGACCGTACGCCGGGGCGCACGGTAACCTCGATCTTCTTCGGCGGCGGGACGCCGTCGCTGATGGAGCCGTCGACCGCCGCGGCGGTCATCGACCGGGTCGCCGAACGCTGGACGGTCGCGCCGGATGTAGAGATCACGCTGGAAGCCAATCCAAGCTCGGTCGAGGCTGCCCGTTTCGCCGATCTGGCGATTGCCGGGGTGGGTCGCGTGTCGCTCGGCGTCCAGGCGCTGGACGACGCGTCGCTCGCCTTTCTCGGTCGTCGCCATAACGTCGCCGAGGCGTTCGATGCGCTGGCCATCGCCAAGCGCCAGTTCCAGCGCACCTCGTTCGATCTGATCTATGCAAGGCCCGGGCAGAGCGTCGCCGACTGGCGGGCGGAACTGGCGCGCGCCCTTGAGGAGGGGACCGAGCATCTGTCGGTCTATCAGCTGACGATCGAGGAGGGCACCAAGTTCGCCACTTTGGCGGCGCGCGGCGACATCGTCATGCCCGACGAGGATACCCAGGCCACGCTCTATGAGACGACGCAGGAGATGCTGGCGGCGGCGGGCCTGCCGGCCTACGAGATTTCCAACCATGCGCGGCCCGGCGCGGAATCGCGCCACAACCTGACCTATTGGCGTTATGGCGATTATGTCGGCATCGGCCCCGGCGCCCACGGCCGGCTGACCGTCGACGGCCGGAAACTGGCCACCCGCGCCCATCGCGCCCCGGAAATTTGGCTCGACCGCGTCGCGGCTCAAGGCCATGGCGCCCATGCTGACGAACCGGTCGGCCTCGCCGAGCGCCGCGACGAACTACTGATGATGGGCTTGCGCCTAGCCGAAGGTGTCTCGCGGTCGCGTTTGCGGGAGGAGCTGGGTGCGGATATCGACACGCTGGTCGATGCGCGGAAACTCCAACGACTGATCGATGCCGAGTTCCTTACCTTGGATGCCGACCGCCTCAGTGCGACGGCGGCCGGTCGGCAGAGGCTGAACGCCGTGCTGACCAGCCTTTTAAGCTGACTATTCCGCCGCCTCGTCCAGAACCTCCGTTGGCCGCCAGCGCAGCACCGGCTTGCGGGCGGCGGATGTTTCATCCAGCCGCCGCCGGGGCGTCAGTCTGGGCGCGCCGGTGAAGTGGGCGGCGTCGCCGCTTTTGGCGCGTTCGGCCAGGGCGGTCAGCGTGGCGATGAACAGGTCGAGCGATTCCTTGGGTTCGCTTTCGGTCGGCTCGATCAGCATCGCGCCGTGGACGACCAGTGGGAAATAGACGGTCATCGGGTGATAGCCCTCGTCCAGCATCGCCTTGGCGAAATCGAGCGTGGTGACGCCTGTATCCTTCAGGAAATGGTCGTCGAACAAAGCCTCATGCATGCATGGTCCGTCGAAGGCCGGGCTCATCACATCTTTCAGCGAGGCCAGGATGTAGTTGGCGTTCAGCACCGCGTCGCTCGAGGCCTGCAGCAGCCCGTCGGCGCCGTGGCTGAGGATATAGGTCAGCGCCCGTGTGAACATCCCCATCTGTCCGGCGAAGGCCTTCATCCGGCCGAAGCTTGCACCCACGGGGTGTTCGACCAAGGTGAAGTCGTTGGGCCCGCGCACCACGGCGCCGGCCGGCGCATAAGGCGCCAGGGCTTCCGACAACACGACAGGGCCTGCGCCAGGACCGCCGCCGCCATGCGGGGTGGAGAAGGTCTTGTGGAGGTTGATATGCATCGCGTCGATCCCGAGATCGGCAGGTCGCACCCGCCCGACGATGGCGTTGAAATTCGCCCCGTCGCAATAGAACAGCGCCCCGGCCTCATGAACCAACCGTGCGATCTCGACGATGTCGCGCTCGAACAGCCCGCATGTGTTGGGGTTGGTCAGCATGATCGCCGCGACGTCGGGGCCGAGCTTGGCCTTCAGCGCGTCCAGATCGACACGTCCATCCGCCGTGGCCGGGATGGACTCGACGGCATAGCCCAGCGCGGCAGCAGTCGCCGGGTTGGTGCCGTGGGCCGATTCGGGAACCAGCACGCGACTGCGCTTGTCGCCCCGCGCCTCAAGCGCGGCGGCGATCGCGATCATGCCGCACTGCTCGCCATGGGCGCCGGCGCCGGGCGACATCGCAACTGCGGCCATGCCGGTCAAGGTCAGCAGCCAATGGGCCAGCGAATCGATCGCCTCCAGCGCACCCTGAACGGTCGAGATCGGCTGCAGCGGGTGGATGTCGGCGAAGCCCGGCAGACGGGCCATCGCCTCGTTCAGCCGCGGATTATGCTTCATCGTGCAGGAGCCGAGCGGATAGAAGCCGGCATCGATGGCGAAATTCTTCTGGCTGAGCCGCGTATAATGGCGGATCACCTGCGGCTCCGACAGACCGGGCAGGCCGATCGCCGCGCGTGGCTTAACGGTGCCCAGGCGAGTCGCCGTTGTCGGCGGCTCGGGCAGGTCGACCGCGGTGCGGCCGGGCTGGCCCTGCTCGAAGATCAGCGCCTCCTCGATCTGCAATCCGCGATTGCCGGTGAAGGTTACCGCCTGTCCGCCGGCGGTGTCGGCATGGGGACGCGTTTCGCCGCGGCCGGTGCTGTTCATCGCCATTAGAGAATGTCCTCGAGTGCGGCCGCCAAGGCGTCGATATGATCCGGGGTCGTCGTCTCGGTCGCGGCGACCAGCAGAAGATTCGCCAATTCCGGCTTGCCCACGACCAGGCGGGACAGCGGAACGCCGCCCAGGATTTTCCGTTTCGCCAGCTCTTCGACCACCAATGCGGCATCCTTGGGCAGGCGCAGCGTGAATTCGTTGAAGAAACTGTCATTGACGACCTGGACGCCCGGCACCTTCGCCAGCCGGTCGGCCAGCGTGACTGCGGTGGCATGGTTGAGCCGCGCCAGCCCGGTCAGCCCGGCCTCGCCCAGCAGCGAAAGGTGGATGGTGAAGGCAAGCGCACACAGGCCGCTATTGGTGCAGATATTGCTGGTCGCCTTCTCGCGCCGGATATGCTGCTCGCGGGTCGATAGCGTCAGCACCCAGCCGCGCCTCCC
>Ga0302314_10007339_pt1 | contig 19821 bp, 14 predicted proteins | sample III_Palsa_N2_3_FD_200533 | JGI IMG/M metagenome (GOLD analysis project Ga0302314, IMG submission 200533) | Peat permafrost microbial communities from Stordalen Mire near Abisko, Sweden - III_Palsa_N2_3 | ecosystem: Environmental > Terrestrial > Soil > Palsa > Peat permafrost | place: Sweden...
GTTCGTCGCCGGCGTGCTCCTTGCGGTGCGGAGGCCGGCCTTCAGGTTCTCTGCCACGCGGCGGTCGGCCGGACGGGCGCGCGGCGGACGTCCTCGCCTGTAGAATGCCGGGCATGTCCGAGACCCAAGCCAACCGCCTGCCCGCCGGTGTGCACATCGAGTCCGTGAGGACCCACCGAGATGTTCGCGGCAGCTTGTTCGAGCCGCTGAATGACGTAGAGCTCGCGGCGCAGAAGAACGTCCATGTCGTGCTCACCGCGCCGAACGAGGTGCGCGGCAATCACCGGCACGCGAGCGCGGTGGAAATGACGACCGTGGTCGGGCCCTGCCTGGTGAGGTTCAGTGAAGCCGGCGTGATTCGCGACGTCGACGTACCGGCCGGCGAGACCTGGCGCTTCACCATCCCGCCGGGTGTCGCGCATGCTTATCGAAACACTGGCAGCGAACCCATGGTGCTGATTTCGTTCAGCACGCAAGTTCACGACCCGAACCTGAGCGACACTGTCCGCGAACAGATCCTCTAGAGGCTGCAGGCCTCTAGAAGCGGCCGGCTCTGCCGCTCGGCTCGGCGCTGCCGCTCGGCTCGGCGCTGCCGCTCGGCTCGGCGCTGCCGCTCGGCTCGGCGCTGCCGCTCGGCGCCGCGCGGCCCGCTAGGCCATCCGGCACGCGTCTTCGAACGACAGCCGCGGGTTGCGCGGAAAAAGCATCTCAGTAGTGCCGATGCCGAGCACGCACAGGAAATTGGACTTGTACGAGGTGCCCGCCAGAAACATCTCATCCACTTTCTCATGGCTGAAACCGGACATGGGACCCGTGTCGAGCCCGAGCGAGCGCGCCGCGAGGATGAAGTACCCGCCTTGCAGGGTCGCGTTACGCATCATGTGGACCTTGCCCTTGTCCGGATCCTTGAACATCTCGGCCACCCCGGGTTTGTGCGGGAAGAGCAACGGCACTTTCTCGTAGAACTTCTCGTCCATGGCGATGATCGCGGTCACCGGCGCTTGCCGCACCTTGACCGCGTTGCCTTCGGAGACACACTTCTCGAGCTTCTGCTTACCCGCGTGGCTGGCGACGAACACGAACCGCGCAGGACAACAGTTGGCCGAGGTCGGACCCATCTTGACCAATTCGTAGAGCGCGCGGAGCTTGGATTCCGGTACGGGGTCCTGGGTCCAGCGGTTGTAGGAGCGAGCGTTATGGAACAGCGTATCGAGCGCCGCATCATCGAGCGGTCTTTTCATGCGAGATCCTTGGGGAACGCGAGCTCGTAGCCGCGCTTGAAATCGCGGATATGCTTCTCCATCCACGTGCGCGCAAGCTCGCTTTGCGCCCGCTTGACGGCGTCGGCTATACGGCTCTGCGCCTCGCCGATGCGCTCTCGCGCCTGCGGCAGGCGCTCGATGATCTCGGTCAGGGCGGGGGCGAGCAGCCCGTTGAGGGGTGCCTGCGCCAAGGCCAGGACCTGATTGCCGCTCGCGCTCGCCACCGCGTTGAAAAAATCGAGCACGGCGGACACCGCCGCGGCGGTGTCGGCGGCATCGCGCCGGAAGTGCGCAGCGGCGCGGACGATGGCCTGCAGTTGCGCGGCGGTGCGCCGTGTCGCGGCGTACTGCGCCGCCGCCGGCTCGATCGCCATCATCGCTTCCCAGAGCTCGAGGTAGGTCACGTCGTTCAATGCGAGCGCGCGGCTCACGCCCTTGCTCACGTGCTTGGCCTGCGGCCGCGTCACGCGCAGGCGTTTCTCGCCCCGGCCGCGGCCGAGAAGGCCGTGGGTCTCGAGCTCGCGGATGGCCTCGCGCACCGTCGAGCGGTTGACGCCGAACTGCCGGGCGAGATCGCTCTCCGAGGGCAGCGCATCGCCCGCGCGCAGCATGCGCCCGACGATGCGCTGCTCGATGAGCTTGGCAATTTGCCGGTAAGCGGGATGATCGTCGAGCGGCTCGAAGATGTCGCCGTCCACGCGCAGACGCGGCCGCACGGCGTTCACGCGGATTCCCCGAACAGCTCGCGGCCGATGAGCATGCGCCGGATCTCGGAGGTGCCCGCTCCGATCTCATAGAGTTTTGCGTCGCGCAGCAGCCGCCCGGTGGAATAGTCGTTGATATAACCGTTGCCGCCGAGCAATTGAATGGCATCGAGCCCGGCGCGCGTGGCTGCCTCGGCGCAGAACAGGATGCAGGCCGCGGCGTCCTTACGGGTGGAATCGCCCCGGTCGCACGCGGCGGCGACGGTGTAGGCGTAGCTGCGGCAGGCGTTGAAGGAGGCGTACATGTCGGCGAGCTTGCCCTGCACGAGCTCGAACGTGCCGATCGGCTGGCCGAATTGCCGCCGCTCGCGCACGTACGGCACCGCCGCGTCCAGGGCCGCAGCCATGATGCCCAAGGGTCCGCCAGAGAGCACGACGCGCTCGTAGTCGAGGCCGCGCATCAGCACCCGCACGCCCTGATTTTCCGTGCCGAGCAGGTTCTCGGCCGGCACCTCGCACGCATCGAACACGAGCTCGCACGTGCTCGAGCCGCGCATGCCGAGCTTGTCGAGCTTCTGCGCGGTGGTGAATCCGACAAATCCGCGCTCGATCAGAAAGGCACTGATACCCCGCGACCCGGCCTCGGGCTCGGTCTTCGCATACACCACCAGCACGTCCGCGTCAGGGCCGTTGGTGATCCACATCTTGCGCCCGTCGAGGACATAGCGGTCGCCATCTTTACGCGCGCGCAACTGCATCGACACGACGTCCGAGCCCGAACCCGCCTCCGACATGGCGAGAGATCCCACGTGCTCGCCGCTCAGAAGCTTCGGCAGATAGCGGCGCTTTTGCTGCTCGTTGGCGTTCAGCGCGATCTGGTTCACGCAAAGATTGGAGTGTGCGCCGTAGCTCAAGCCGACCGAGGCCGAGGCGCGCGAGATCTCTTCCATCGCGACGGTGTGCGCGACATAGCCGAGGCCCGCGCCGCCGTGCTCGGGCGGCACCGTCATACCTAGGAGCCCAAGCTCGCCCATCGCGGGCCATAGATCGCGCGGGAACTCGTTGCTACGGTCGATCTGCGCGGCGCGCGGCGCAATGCGCTCCTCGGCAAAACGGCGCGCTTGATCGCGCACGGCGTCGATCTCTTCTCCGAGACCGAAATTAAACTCGCGGTAGGCGGTACCCGACATGGCTTGACCCCGTTGTCATTTGACCCGAAATCGTTGGATAATCCGATTGTCCGACAATTTTGCGCCTCGCGCCCCAGAATGACAATGGCTCGTCGCCGCTTGAGGGAGTAACCATGGCCAAGATCGCTTCGAGCATCGATGCGCGTGCCCCCGAGTTCGCGGCCAATCGCGCCGCCATGGCCGCCCTGGTAGGGGATCTGCGCGCGCTGCTCGCGCGCAATGCCTTGGGTGGAAGCGAGGCGGCGCGCAACAAGCACCTCGAAGCGGGGAAGCTCCTGGTGCGCGAACGGGTGGACGCGCTGCTCGATACCGGCTCGCCGTTTCTCGAGCTCTCCGCGCTCGCGGCGCATCAGGTGTACGACGATGACTTGCCGGGCGCCGGACTCGTGACCGGCATCGGCAGGATTTCAGGGCGCCCCTGCATGGTGGTCGCCAACGACCCGACCGTGAAGGGCGGCACTTACTATCCGCTCACCGTCAAGAAGCATCTGCGCGCCCAAGAGATCGCGGGCGAAAATGCCCTGCCTTGCGTGTATCTCGTGGAGAGCGGCGGCGCGTTCCTGCCGAAGCAGGACGAGGTGTTTCCCGACCGCGACCATTTCGGGCGCATCTTCTTCAACCAGGCGCGGCTGTCGGCGCAAGGCGTCGCGCAAATCGCCGTGGTGCACGGATCCTGCACGGCGGGCGGGGCCTACGTGCCGGCAATGTCCGATTGTGCCGTCATTGTGAAGAACCAGGGCCGGATATTCCTTGGCGGACCGCCGCTGGTACGCGCCGCGACGGGCGAGGATATCGACGCCGAGTCGCTCGGCGGAGCCGATGTGCATTGCCGCCGCTCCGGCGTCACCGACTATTACGCACAGAACGATACTCATGCGCTCAGCCTCGCGCGCCGCGCGGTGGCGCGGCTGCGGCCGCCCGCGCTCGCGCTGCCGCACACGTCCTCGCAGGAGCCCGACTATGACCCCGCGGAGATCTACGGCATCATCCCGCCGAGCTCGCGCAAACCCTACGATGTGCGCGAGATCATCGCACGCCTCGTCGACCGCTCATGGTTCGATGAATTCAAGGCACTCTACGGCACCACCTTGGTCTGCGGTTTCGCCGACATCCATGGCATGCCGGTCGGCATCTTGGGCAACAACGGTATCTTGTTCTCCGAGAGCGCGCTCAAAGGCACGCACTTCATCGAGCTCTGTTGCCGCGAGGGCATTCCCCTCCTATTCCTGCAGAACATCTCGGGATTCATGGTCGGCCAAGCCGCGGAGGCGGGCGGGATCGCGAAGGACGGCGCCAAGCTCGTGACGGCGGTCGCCTGCGCGGCCGTGCCGAAGTACACGGTCACCATCGGCGGCAGCTTCGGGGCGGGAAACTACGCGATGTCCGGGCGCGCGTATTCGCCGCGCCTGCTGTTTCAGTGGCCCAACGCCCGCACCTCGGTGATGGGCGGCGAGCAGGCGGCGAGCGTGCTCGCCACCATCAAGCGCGATGCGCTCAAGCGCACGGGCGGGAACTTGAGCGAGGCGGAGGAGGAGGAGATCAAGGCGCCGATCCGCGAGCAATTCGAGCGGCAGGGCCATCCCTACTACGCGTCCGCGCGGCTCTGGGACGACGGCGTGATCGATCCGCTCGACACCCGCCGGGCGCTCGGGCTCGCGCTTGCGCTGAACAGCGCGCAGACGAGCGCCGCGACCCGCTTCGGCATTTTCAGAATGTAGCGCGCGGGAATTCCATGACCGCAAACACATCGAAGCGTCTGCTGATCGCCAACCGCGGCGAGATCGTCTGCCGTATTGCGCGCACGGCGCGGCGCCTCGGTTGGACGGTGATCGCCGTTTATTCCGACGCCGATCGCGGCGCCAAGCACGTGCGCGAAGCGGACGAGGCGTATCACCTCGGTCCCTCGCCCGCTGCGCAGAGCTACCTCGACCGCAAACGCATCATCGATCTCGCGCGCCGCGTGCGCGCGCACGCGGTGCATCCCGGGTACGGCTTTCTGTCGGAGAACGCGGACTTTGCTCAAGGCTGTATCGATGCGGGCTTGATCTTCGTCGGGCCACCACCGCAAGCCATTCGGGCGATGGGCTCGAAGAGCGCCTCCAAGGCCTCGATGGCCGCTGCGGGCGTGCCTGTGGCGCCCGGCTACCACGGGAGCGATCAGTCGCCCGCACACCTCGCCGCGGAGGCGCAGCGCATCGGCTTTCCGCTCATCATCAAGGCGAGCGCCGGCGGCGGCGGCAAGGGCATGCAGGTGGTGCATTCCGCCGCCGAGGTGGCAGCCGCGGTCGAATCGGCGCAGCGCCTCGCGCGCACCGCATTCGGAGACGACCGGCTGCTGTTCGAGCGCTACTTCCCGGCCGCCCGGCACGTCGAGGTGCAGGTGTTTGCCGATTCCCACGGCGAGACCGTCGCGCTGTTCGATCGCGACTGCTCGGTGCAGCGGCGCCATCAGAAAATCATCGAGGAGGCGCCCGCGCCGGGACTGCGCGCGGAGGTTCGCGCGGCGATGTCGCAGGCCGCCCTCACCGCCGCGCGCGCCGTCGGCTATGTGGGTGCCGGCACCGTCGAGTTCCTGGTGGATCCGGCGCAGCAGTTCTACTTCATGGAAATGAACACGCGCCTGCAGGTCGAGCATCCGGTCACCGAGCTGATCACTGGCATCGATCTGGTCGAGTGGCAGCTCGAGGTCGCCTGCGGTGCCCGGTTGCCGAGCGGCGCGGCGGCGCTCGCGCCGCACGGAGCGGCCATCGAGGCGCGCCTCTACGCCGAGGATCCCGCGCACGAGTATTTGCCGAGTGTCGGCCGCATTGCGCACCTGCGTTGGCCGGGCGGGGCGGGCGGGGCGGGCGGGGCGCTACGGCTCGATGTGGGCGTGGATGCGGGCGATGAGGTGTCGCCGTTCTACGATCCCATGCTCGGCAAGCTCATCGCCCGGGGAGAGTCGCGCGCACAGGCGATCGATACCCTGCACCGTGCGCTGTCGGAGCTCGAGATCGCCGGCGTCAAGACCAACCGCGCGCTGCTGCAGAGCGTGCTGGCCGATGGGGAGTTTCGCGCAGGCGGTGTCACCACCAGCTTTCTCGAGACGCGCCGTGATCACTTGGCCTTCGGCGAGCCGACCCCCGAAGCCGTCGACTATGTTCTGGCCGCGCTCTGGTATGGCTCGGCGAACGCCGATCCCGGCGCGCTCTGGGCGGATACGTCGGGATGGCGATTATCGGCGCCGTCCCTCGTACGCCGGCGCTTCGGCGAGCGTGTAGTGGTGCTCGAGCGTCTGGGCGCACGGCATTATCGCGTGCGGCTCGCGGAGGAGGACTACGAGGTGCGCCTGATCGGTCGCGGACAGGACTCGCTCGAGGCCGAGAGCGGCGGCCGGCGCGAGCTCGCCCGAATCGTCCAGGCGGGGACGACCCTCGAACTCTTCCGCACCGGCCGTCACACGAGCTTGACGGCGGGCAGCACCGAGGATGCACTCGAGCCCACCCTCGAAGCGGATGCAGGATCGCTGGTGACGCCGCTCCCCGGCACCGTGGTTGCGGTGCACGTGACGTCGGGACAGAGCGTCGAGCGCGGTGCGCCGCTCATTACCATCGAGGCGATGAAAATGGAGCACACCGTAGCCGCGCCGTATGCGGGCACCGTGGAGCGGCTGCCTTTCAACCTCGGGGATCGGGTCGCGGCGGGTTCGGTTCTCGCGGAGCTCAAGCCCCGCGGGGCCTGAGCGTCCGCGGCTTTAGCCGACGAGCTCGAGCGCTGGGGCCGCGGCGGCGAGCGGGGGCAGGGTGACCTTGAAACGGGTCTCGTGGCCGAGCAAGCTCGCAAGCGCCACCTTGCCCCCCGCTTCATGCACGTAGCGGCGTACCAGAGCGAGACCGGTCCCGTGCGCGGGTTCTCCGGGGCTGTTCGGCAGCGTGGAATAGCCGGATTTGAAGATGAGCTTGATCGCTTCGCGATCGCGTAGCCGCGCGGCGTTCTCACCCGTCAGGATGCCGCGCGCAATGGCAGTGGTGCGCACCTGCTCGGGATTCAGTCCGCAGCCGTCGTCCTCGAACAAGAGCTCGAAGTTGCCGTCCGCGGTGTTTTTGAATTCCAGCCGCATGGTGCCGTTGGGCGCTTTGTCGGCGGCGATGCGCTCCGGCGGCCGCTCGATGCCGTGCATCACGGCATTGCGGATCAGCTGGATGGCGATGTTCTTGATGGCGGATTGATAGGCCGAAGGCACCCGGGTGAGACCGATTGCGTGCAGGGTGACCGTCTTGTTGTGCTCTTGTGCCACGTGATCGGTGAGCGAGCGCAAGGTGCTCTCGAGGCTTCCCGCGGGCGCGGACAGCTGAGCGCCCGGCACGGCCGCGTGCCGCGCCGCGTCGTTGGTCATGAATTTCGGCGACTCGATGACTTGCGTGCCGTTCGCCGTCACGCTGCCGCCGGGCGGGGCGGCCTCAGCCGCCCGAGAGCCCCCGGCCCCGGCGCTCAAGGTCTTGAGCAGCGCGAACTGCCCATAGAGATCATCGAGCTTTACCGCGAGGGGAAGAAAGTCGCTGCCGCTCAGCGCGGGTCGGCTGCGAAGATCGTGCAGCGCATCCTCGAACTGCCGCGCCGAGGTTTCCAGCGCCGAGAGCTGGAACGCAGCGGCATCGCGCCGCACCCGGTCGACTTCTTCGAGCGTCTCCTCGAGCTTATGCCGAAACGCCTCCTGCTCGCGGGCCGGTTTCTTCAGCACCGCGTTGATGGTCTTCATCGAGGTGTCGGCTCGATGCAGCAACGCGGCAAAGCGCGCCCCGCCCACTTGCAGGACGCTGCGCAGGATCTCTCCTTGAGTCTGCAAGTGCAGGCGCAAGTCCTCGAGCTCGCGCACCATCTGCACTTCTTGGGTGACGTCGCTGACACGCACCAGCCACGCACGCTGCTCATTCGCGAGCTCGACCGCGCTGAACTCGAACGCGTACTGTGCGGAATCGTAGGAGCCGTCGCTGTTGGGCAGGCGCACCTCGACGTTGCTCAAGGGATTGCCTGGCGCCGCCTCGGCGCCCGCGACCACGCCCCCGTCCTCGCGCGGCGGTGCGGTGCCGAGCAGCTGCGCGATATGGTTTCTAGCCACGCTCAGCGTCTTGGCCGTGACCACCGGCGCAAGCAGCTTCTCGAAGGTGAGGTTGGCGAAATCCTCGCGGCGGAACAGCCGTGCGAGCGATCGCGAGATGTGCGGCAGCACCCGGTTGCGCGAATCGAGGAAGAACAACCCACGGTCGGCATTCTGCAAGACGGCATCGGTGATGCTGTTGCTGGCGCTGAGGAGCTCTTGCTTCTCACGCTCGTGACGGCTACGTGTCATGAACATATCGATGTCAGCGTGCCAAAGGGCTCGCCGGCCCGACGGGAGCAGTGTCACAGCTTGGAAGTAACTTTTACATATGTCTTAAGGCCGGTGGGGCCCGTGCGACGCGCGTCACATTTTGGTATCAGGCCACGGCCGCGACGATGGGCCCCAGATCGGCGAGCAGCTCGTCCGCCGAGGCGTAGCGATGCGACAGTTCCTTCGCCATCAGCCGGTCGACCAGCGCCTGCTGCAGGCCCACATGGGACGGCAGGCGCGGCACGGATGAGGCGGCGTGCTGCTCCATGATTTCCATGGCGCTCTTGCCGATGTAGGGGCGGTGTCCGGTGAGCATTTCGAAGAACATCACCCCGAGGCTGTAGAGGTCGGTGCGCGCATCGACCTTGAGTCCCTGCGATTGCTCGGGGCTGATGTAGTACGGTGACCCGAGCACCTGGCCGACGCTCGTCGTGCCGACCTCCACCGAGCGGCGCGCGAGGCCGAAATCGATGAGCACCGGCGAGTTGTCCTCGCGCAGCATGACGTTCGCCGGCTTGAGATCGCGGTGCAGAATGCCGAACACGTGAATGACCCGCAGCGCCTCGGCAATGCTGCGCAAGTAGTACAGGCTGTCATCGATGCTCATGGGATTGCGCAGCCGGTCGCGCAGGTCGCCGCAGGGAATGTATTCCATAGCGAGGTACTGATGATTCGGGAGCTCGCCGAAGTCGTAGATTTCCGCGATGGCACGGTGCTGAATGCTGGAGATGATCTCGTACTCGCGCTGGAATCGCTCGCCGTCGTCGATCTCGCGCTGCGTCGTGCCGCGGCTCATCACCTTGAGCACGACGTTGCGCCGCAGGCGCTCGCTGCGCGCCAGAAAGACCGAGGAGAAGTTGCTGGTGGCGATTTCCTTGACGATGCTGTACCCGGGCACTTTGATCGACGGCGCGTCTTCAGCCGGGTGGAGGAGCGCCCCCGAGGCGAGCGCGGCGGATCCTTGCCTGGCGCAGGCCTCGGTCACCGCTTTCAGGAGCAAGTCGCGCGTCACGCGGGCGAGCGGCAGATAGTCCTTTGCACCACATTTGAGCGCTCTGACGGCCGCCAACTCGCTGCCGTGCTCGGCGAGTATGATGCAGTGGACGCTCGGCTGCGCCCGCAGCATCTGTGTCAAGTGACTCAAACCCATGCTAGCCAGCGCTTCATTGCTGAAGTCGATCTGCATGATCACCGCATCAGGGGCCCGCTCCTGGACGAAGCGCGCGAGGGAAGCCGCGTCCGTGCCGGGCGCGGTAGTAACCTGGGCGCTCGGCCAATGGCTCGTCACATGATGGTTCAGCCACTGCAGGCGTTTGGCGTCGCCGCCCACCACCAACAGCACGGGACCGGTTGCATCGGGCATACGCGGCGAATGTGTGCGTTCTAAAGAGTCTCAGCCTAGCTGCGGCGCGGCGGCCGGACCCGTCGAGAAGTCACATTTTTTTGGGGCCGTGGCGCAAATATCCGGGAATGGAAGCCCAAAATCCTGGAAAATTGAAACGACGGCCTCAAGTCGGGGTCAATTGTCGAGAGCCCGAGAATACCTTTGAGAGGACATATTGCAATGGGAAGCCTCAGAACCTGGTCGCTCGCGGTGGTAGCCGGCATCTTCGTGGTGGTCGTGGCTCACCAGCGCTCGAATGCCAATGCGGGAGAGGGCGCCGCGCCCGCTCCGACCGCTGCGGCCCCGCAGGCCGCTTCTACGGTCCCGGCCTCGCGTGTCACGGGTTTGCCGGACTTCTCGGGCCTGGTGGCCGATAACGGCGCCGCGGTGGTCAATATCAGCGTCGTCGAGAAGCCGCAGCAGCATTCGGGTACCTCCTCGGGAGGCGATGAGGGCAACGAGGAGGACCCGCTCTCGCAGTTTTTCCATCGTTTTCAGATGCCGAGCCCCGAGCACATGCCGCCCGCGCACGGCATCGGCTCCGGATTCATCGTCAGTTCCGACGGCTATGTGCTCACCAACGCCCACGTCGTCGCCGATGCCTCCGAGGTGACGGTGAAGCTGACCGACCGGCGGGAGTTTCGGGCCAAAGTCGTCGGCGTCGACAAGCGCAGCGACGTCGCGCTCATCAAGATTTCGGCTACCGGCCTGCCGGTGGTGCGCTTCGGGGATCCGGCGAAGCTCCGTCCGGGCCAATGGGCGATCGCCATCGGCTCGCCGTTCGGTTTCGACAACAGCGTCACTGCGGGAGTCATCAGCGCCCTCGGCCGGCCGCTGCCGGACGATAGCGGGAGCTCGTTCGTGACCTTCATACAGACCGACGCGGCGGTGAATCCGGGCAACTCCGGCGGCCCGCTGTTCAACCTCGACGGTCAGGTGATCGGCATCAACGCCCAGATCTACAGCCGCACCGGCGGCTACATGGGTATGTCGTTCGCAATTCCGATCGACGTTGCGCTGAACGTGAAGGATCAGCTGATGAAAAACGGCAAGGTGAACCGCAGCCGCATCGGCGTGTCCGTGCAGGACATCGACCAGCAGCTTGCGCTCACCTTCGGTTTGACCACGCCGCACGGGGCATTGATCAGCTCGGTCGAGCCGCAGGGTCCGGGCGAGCGCGCGGGATTGAAGCCGGGCGATGTCATCACCAGCGTGAATGGCAAGAACATCGACCACTCCTATGATTTGCCGAGTGTGATTTCGCAGCTGCCGCCGGGAAGCGAGGCGCACCTCGGGGTATGGCACGAGCGCAAGGCCACCGAGGCGACCGTCAAGACCGTGCTGCTCGAGGACACACCGCCCCAGGCGGCGCACAACGGCGCCCAGGACGGCGGCGGCGCCCTCGGCCTCGCGGTGCGGCCCCTCGATCCGAGCGAGCAGAAAGAGCTGCACACCCGCGGACGCCTCGTGGTCGAGGACGTCTCGGGGCCTGCGCTCGCGGCGGGGCTGCAGGCAGGCGATGTGGTGCTCGGCGTCAACGGCGCCGGCGTTTCCACGGTCGCCGAGCTCAAGCGCGAGGTTGCACGGGCGGGCCACAGCGTCGCGCTGTTGATCCAGCGCGAGGATGCGCAGATCTACGTTCCGATCGATCTCGGCTAGATCCTCCGGCGTGTCCACTCCGGCTCCCCTGTTCGCAAGCGGCGGCACGCCGCGGATCTCCGCGGCTGCTGCGGCGTTCTTGCCCACCACCCGGGAGGAGATGCGCGCGCTCGGCTGGTCTCAGTGCGACATCATCATCGTGACGGGCGATGCCTACGTAGATCATCCGAGCTTCGGCATGGCCATCATCGGGCGAGTGCTCGAGTCGCACGGCTTCAAGGTCGGCATCATTGCGCAGCCCGACTGGCGCAGCACCGAGGATTTCGCGAGGCTCGGTGCGCCGCGTCTGTTCTTCGGGGTGACCGGCGGCAACATGGATTCGATGGTCAATCGCTACACGGCGGATCGGCGTGTACGCAGCGATGACGCTTATACCCCGGGAGGCGTCGCCGGCAAGCGGCCGGACCGCTGTGTCATCGTCTATTCGCAGCGCGTGCGCGAGGCCTTCAAGACGGTGCCGATCGTCGTCGGCGGCATCGAGGCGAGCCTGCGCCGCATCGCACACTTCGATTATTGGTCCGATCAGGTGCGCAGGTCCGTGCTGGTCGACGCGAAGGCGGACCTGCTGGTGTACGGCAATGCCGAGCGCCAGATCGTCGCGCTCGCCCAGCGCCTCGATGCGGGCGAGGCGCTCTCCAGCATCACCGATTTGCGCGGCACCTCGTTCCTGCGGCGCGGCCTTCCCGAGGACTGGATCGAGATCGATTCGAGCGAGCTCGACACGCCCGGGCCCCTTGCACCGCCCGTGGATCCTTACGCCGACGAGGCCGGGCGGCTCGCCGCGCAGCCGCCGGCCGCACAGGTCACCGCCGCGAAGGTCGCCGCCGCACAGGATGCGGCCGGGCGCGCGCCTGCTGCCCACCAAGTGGTGAGGTTTTTCCGCAAGGTGCCGAACGCCGCGCGTGAGCGCAGCGTGATCCGCATACCATCCTTCGAGCAGGTGAGCGAGGATGCGGTGCTCTACGCGCACGCCTCGCGCATCTTGCATCTGGAGTCCAATCCCGGCAACGCGCGCGCGCTCGTGCAGCGGTACGGCAATGCCGAGGTCTGGATCAATCCGCCGCCCATTCCGTTGAGCACGGCCGATATGGATGCGATCTACGAGCTGCCGTACGCGCGCCGGCCGCACCCGACCTACGGCGATGCCCGCATTCCCGCCTATCACATGATCCGCTTCTCCGTGTCGATCCAGCGTGGCTGCTTCGGCGGCTGCACCTTCTGCTCGATCACCGAGCACGAGGGCCGCATCATCCAGAGCCGCTCCGAGGACTCGGTGATCCGCGAGATCGAGACCATTCGCGATCGGGTGCCCGGATTCACCGGTGTGGTGTCGGACCTCGGCGGCCCGACCGCCAATATGTATCGCCTGCACTGTAAGAGTGCGGCGGTCGAGTCCGCGTGCCGCCGACCCTCGTGCGTGTTTCCGGGCATCTGCCCGAACTTGAACACCGATCACGCACCGCTCATCAATTTGTACCGCCGCGCGCGCGCGTTGAAGGGCATCAAGAAAGTGCTCATCGCCTCGGGTGTGCGCTACGACCTCGCGGTCGAATCGCCGGAGTACGTGAAAGAACTCGCCACGCATCACACGGGCGGCTATCTGAAAATCGCCCCCGAGGCGCTCGCCGACGGGCCGCTCTCGAAGATGATGAAGCCGGGGGTGGGCGCCTACTACAAGTTCAAGGAGCTGTTCGAGAAGTACTCGAAGGCGGCGGGCAAGGAGCAATATCTCATCCCGTATTTCATCGCCGCGCATCCGGGCACGCGCGACATCGACATGCTCGAACTCGCGATATGGCTTAAGAAGAACGGGTTTCGAGCGGATCAGGTGCAGGCGTTTCTGCCCTCGCCGATGGCCACGGCCACCGCTATGTATCATTCCGGCAAGAATCCCTTGAGGCGCATCACGCGCGCCAGCGAGGAGGTCGTCGTTCCGAAGGGCACGCGCGTGCGACGCTTGCACAAGGCGTTCCTGCGCTATCACGATCCGGAGAACTGGCCGCTGCTGCGCGAGGCCCTGCGGCGTATGGGACGCGCGGATCTCATCGGCAACGGTCAACAGCACCTGATCCCCGCCTACCAGCCCGTGGGGGTCCGCGCACCGGGCTCCGGCGCCCCCGGCTCGCGCGCCCCGAGCTTGCGCGCCCCCGGCTCGCGCGCCCCGGCACGTCCAATCCGCACCCAGCACACCGGATTGCCGAAGTCCGGCACCGCCAGCCCCGGTCTGAAGAATCGCTCCAAGCGCTCACGCGCGGGCCGAGTGGGGCAACGGTAGGGCTTGCTACCCCGCCCGCCGTGCGATTAGAGTTCTGGGCTGTCTAGCGGTGGCCGCCGCGGTTTGAGCGCGTGTGAAGTATGGACAAGTGGATCGTGCACAAATTCGGCGGCTCGAGCGTCGCCGATGCGGATTGCTTCCGCCGGGTCGCCGACATCATCGAGGCCTCTCCCAATGCGCGCGAGGCCGTGGTCCTATCGGCCTGCCGGGGTGTCACCGACGCGCTGTTGAACGCGGTCACACTCGCCGAGCAGCCCGACGGGGACATGACGGGTGCGATCGAGCAGCTGTGGAAGCGGCACGAGAAGCTCGCGACCGAGCTCTTGTCGCCGTCCGCCTGCGAGGCCTATTGCATGCAGCTGGCCCGCGATTGCAAGGACATCGCGGGCGTGCTGCAGACCGTGCGGCTCATCCGTGCAGCCACCTACTCGATGCGCGACGTGATCGCGGGGTACGGGGAGATCTGGTCGACCCGCCTGTTCGCTCCGTTCCTGCGCGAGCGCGGCCGCATTCAGGGCGAGGTGCTCTGGATCGATGCCCGCGCGGTCATCATCATCGAGTGGGGTCCGCTCGGCCCGATCGTGCAGTGGACGCAAAGCGAGCGCAATCTCCAGAAGCTCGTTCACGCCGAGTTTCGCGGGCGTCTCATCGTCACCGGCTTCATCGCGACCACCACGGGCGGCATCCAGACCACGCTCGGGCGTAACGGGAGCGACTTCTCCGGATCCATCTTCGGGGCCCTCCTGAAGGCCCCCGAGATCATCATCTGGACCGATGTCGACGGCGTGCTCTCGGCCGATCCGCGCCTCGTGCCGAACGCCCAGACGATCGACCAGCTGTCCTACAACGAGGCCATGGAGCTCGCGTACTTCGGCGCCAAAGTCATCCACCCGCAGACGATGGAGCCGGCGGTGGCGCGGGACATTCCGATCTGGATCCGCAACACCTTCGCGCCGCAGAAGGTCGGCACGCTCATCTGCGCGAAGCCAGTGTCGGCTCTCAAGGTCAAGGGCATCACCACCATCGACCCGGTGGCACTGGTCAATCTCGAGGGCGCGGGAATGATCGGCGTTCCGGGTACCGCGAACCGGCTGTTCGGCGCGCTGCGCGATGCGGGCATCTCCGTCATCTTGATCTCGCAAGGCAGCTCCGAGCACTCGATCTGCTTCGCGATTCCGGCGGCGCAGGCGCAACGCGCCGAGGATGCGGTGCGCCGCGCGTTCGATTCGGAGCTGCGCGACGGCCAGATCCAGCATGTCGATGTGGCGCGCGATCTGGCGATTCTTGCCGTCGTGGGCGACGGCATGGCGGGCGCGCATGGCGTGGCGGCCAAGGTCTTCAACTCGCTCGGCGATGCCGCGATCAGCGTGCGAGCGATCGCTCAGGGCGCCTCCGAGCGCAATATCTCGCTGGTGGTGGACGGCAAGTTTGCCGCCAAGGCGCTGCGCGCCGTGCACGCCGCTTTCTATCTGTCGCCGAACACGCTGTCCATCGGGTTGATCGGCCCCGGCACCGTCGGACGGGTGCTGCTCGAGCAGATCGCGAGTCAAGTGGAGCGTCTGCGGGCTTTGAATCTGGACCTGCGAGTGCGCGGGATCGCGAGCTCGAAGCGCATGCTGCTCGCGGACGGCGCCATCGATCTCGCGAACTGGCCCGCGCTGCTCGCGGAGAAAGGCACGGCGGTCGACTTGGAGAAGTTCGCTGCGCATGTCCAAGCGGACTACATCCCGCACACGGTGATCATCGATTGCACGGCGAGCGCCGAGGTCGCGAACGGCTATCGAGACTGGCTCGCCCGCGGCATCCACGTCGTCACGCCGAACAAGAAGGCGAACAGCGGCGCGCTGCCGGCCTACCGCGCGCTCCAGGAGGCGGCACGCGGCGCCGGCACCCATTATCTCTACGAGGCCACGGTGGGCGCCGGCTTGCCGGTCATCCACACGCTGCGTGATCTGCGCGAGACGGGCGATGAGGTGATCCGCATCGAGGGCATTTTCTCCGGCACGCTCGCCTATCTGTTCAACGTGTTCGACGGCAGCGAATCGTTCTCCTCGATCGTGCTCACCGCCAAACAGAAGGGATACACCGAGCCCGATCCGCGCGACGACTTGTCGGGCATGGACGTGGCACGCAAGCTCATCATCCTCGGCCGTGAGATGGGTTTGACGCTGGAGATGTCCGACGTCGAGGTGGCCGGCCTCGTGCCCGCAGCGCTCGACGGCTGCAGCGTCGAGGAATTCATGCGCCGCCTGCCGGAGTTCGACGCGGCCATGGCAAAAACGCTGGCCGACGCGAAGGCGCAAGGACAGGTGCTGCGCTACGTCGGCCGCGTGGATGCGGACGGCAAGGCGACCGTCGGGTTGACGCGTCTTGACGCGCGGCACGCCTTTGCGAACATCGCCCTCACCGACAACGTGGTGCGCTTCGCCACGCGCCGCTATTGCGACAATCCGCTCATCGTGCAGGGTCCGGGCGCCGGTCCCGAGGTGACCGCCGGGGGCGTGTTCTCGGATTTGTTGCGCCTGTCGGCGTATCTTGGCGCTCATTTGTAGCACGCGGAAAGCCCATGCAGAACGAGGTCACCGCCTTCGCTCCCGCCACCGTCGCCAACGTGGGCATCGGTTTCGATATCCTCGGACATACGGTCGAGACCGTCGGCGATCGGGTTTGGGTCAAGCGCATCGCTGAGCCCGTGGTGCGCATCCGCGCGGTCAAGGGGGTGGCCGGGGAATTGCCGGTCGACCCCAAGAAGAACACCGCGGGCCGCGCGCTGCAGGCGATGCAAGCCGCGCTCGAGCTCGAGCACGGTTTTGAGATGGAGATCGACAAGGGCATCCCGCTCGCTTCCGGCATGGGCGGCTCAGCGGCATCAGCGGTCGCCGCCGTGGTCGCGGCCAACGCGCTCATCGAGCGCCCGGTGCCGCCGTTGCGGCTTCTCAAGTTCGCGATGGAAGGGGAGATCGTCGCGAGCGGCTCTGCCCACGTGGATAACATCGCGCCGTGCCTCTATGGGGGCCTGGTGCTCACGGTGGGAATCGACCATCCGCGGGTGAAGCAGATTCCGGTGCCGCGCTCCCTGCGCTGCGTGCTCGTGCACCCACACATGCACCTCGGCACGCGCGAGGCGCGGGCGCTGCTGAAAAGCGATGTGACGCGCTCCGATTTCGTCTGGCAGACCGCGAATCTCGCGGGCTTCATCAGCGGCTGCTACTCGAACGATCTCGACATGATCCGCGATTCATTCAACGACGTCATCATCGAGCCGCAGCGTCAGACCCTGATTCCGGGATTCAAGGAGGTCCAGCGCGGCGCCATGGCGGCGGGCGCACTCGGCTGCTCGATCTCCGGCGCGGGCCCGACCATATTCGCGTGGGCCGAGGTGCAGCACACCGAGGCGGTGCGCGCCGCCATGACATCGGCGTTCCTGAATCACGCTCTGAAGTCCGACTCTTGGATCTCGACGATCGACAACCCGGGCGCGCGGGTGGTGAGCGCCTGATGCCCGAGCTTCGCTACACTTCTTCGCGCGGCGGCGCGCCCGGGGTCGGATTGACCGAGGCGATCCGTCAGGGGCTCGCGCCCGACGGCGGATTGTACGTGCCGGCGCAGCTGCCCGAGGTCGATGTGGAAGCGGTCGCCCGCTCGAGGCGCCTGCCCGACATCGCGCAAAGCGCGCTCGGCGGATTCTTTCGGGGCGACCGGCTGGAGGCTGCTCTCGGGGACATCGCGCAAGCGGCCTTTGATTTTCCCGCTCCGACCACGGCGGTGGAGAAATGTCCGGATCCGCTGTTCGTGCTCGAGCTCTTCCACGGTCCGACCGCGGCCTTCAAGGATTTCGGCGCGCGCTTTCTTGCCGAGACGCTCGAGCGTGCGCAATCGCCCTCCGAGCCGCCCATGACCATTCTGGTGGCCACCTCCGGCGATACCGGCGGCGCCGTCGCCGCGGCCTTTCACCGGCGTCCCTGGGTGCGGATCGTGATTCTGTATCCCAAAGGGCAGGTGAGCGACCGCCAGGAGCAGCAGCTCACCTGCTGGGGAGAGAACGTGCGCGCCTTGCGCATCGGCGGCACCTTCGACGATTGCCAGCGTCTGGTGAAAGAGGCGTTCCTCGATGCTTCCCTGAGCGCGCGGCATCATTTCAGCTCGGCGAACAGCATCAATGTCGGCCGGCTGCTGCCGCAAATGGTCTATTACGTGGCTTCGAGTCTCGATGTCGAGCGGCGTACGGGCAAGCGAGCCTCTTACGTCATTCCTGCCGGCAATCTCGGGAATGCCTTTGCCGCCATGTGGGCGCGCGCCATGGGATTCCCGATCGCTCGCATCATCCTCGCGCACAACGCCAATCGCACGGTTCCCGATTTCCTGCGCGACGGCGAGTGGCGTCCGCGTCCGAGCATTCAGACGCTCGCCTCGGCGATGGACGTGGGCAATCCCAGCAACATGGAACGGGTGCGCGCGCTCTATCCGACCTTCGCGTCGGTGAGCGAACACCTGAGCGCGGAAAGCGTCGATGACGCTACAATTCGGCGCAGAATCGGAGAGGACTTCATGCGATTTGGACGCGAATGGTGTCCGCACACGGCGACCGCTGCGGAGGTCTATCGGCGCTTGAGCGAGGGTGAGCGGCGGGACAATCCGTGGATCCTCGTGGCGACGGCGCATCCGGCGAAGTTCAACGACATCGTGGAGCCGATCATCGGCAAGCCGGTCGATGTTCCGCCCGCGCTCATGCGGCTGCTCGCGCTGCCGCGGCAGTTCACCGATCTACCGCCTTCGCTCGGGGCGCTGGCCGAGGCACTCGGATGAGCGATTTGCGCATCGATCCGGAGTGGCTCGCGGCGGGCGTCGCGATCGCGGTGGTCGGCGTCGGCGGTTACGCGGCGGTCGGCGCGTACCAGCGCCGCGCGCGGCGCAAGCAGCTGCTCGCGCGACTGGATCGAATCGCCTACGAGTCCGCCCACCAAGTGCTGGTGCCCGACGGTATGGGCGGCTATATCCACATCGACCACTTGCTGCTCACCTCGCGCGGGCTTCTGGTGCTCGACACGCGCCGCGTGCCGGGCCTGATTTTCGGCGGCGATCAGATGAGCGATTGGACCGTCATCGGGCGCCGCCGCTTCACTTTCGACAATCCGCAGCCGGCGCTCTACGATCGTATCGCCGCGGTGAAGGCGCTGGCGGGCGACTTCCCGGTCGAGGGCCGGCTGCTGTTCTCGAACATCGGCAAGTTCACCAAGGGCATGCCCAAGTACGTGATGATGCTCGACGGCATCGAAGTCGAATTTCCGCAAGTCGACCGCAGCTTGAAGGGCTCCGCGGCGCTCGAGTCTTCCGCGGAGGTTTGGGGCCGGGTCATCCCCCAGCTCAAACCAAGCCCGCATCTATTTACCAATCTCTAGCCGGCATCCAGTCCGAACAGCCGCACGGCGTTTTGCGTGGACGCCCCGGCGACCCCCGCCAGGGACTCGCCGCGCAGCGCCGCGACCGCGGCAGCGATGTGCGGCAGATAGGCAGGCTCGTTGCGGCGCGACTTCGGCGGCGGTCCGAGATCCCGCGGCAAGAGATAAGGCGCGTCGGTCTCGAGCAGCAGTCTCTCCCTTGGAATGCGCGGCACGGCGGTGCGCAGGGCGCCGCCGCGGCGCTCATCGCAGACCCAGCCGGTGATGCCGATCGACAGATGGAGACCGAGGTAGGCCTCGAGCTCTTCGGGACCGCCGGTGAAGCAATGGGCGACCCCGCCGGAGAGCGCCGCGCGGTGCTCGGTGAGTATCGCCGTGAAGTCCTCGTGCGCGTCGCGCTGATGCAGAAACACGGGCTTGCCCGTGCGGGCGGCGATCTCGAGTTGCGCGACGAAGGCGGCCCGCTGCGCCGGGCGCGGCGAGAGGTCGCGAAAATAATCGAGTCCGCACTCGCCCACTGCCACAACCGCGGGCCGCACCAGGAGCTCCTCCAACTGCGCACGCAGCTCAGAGGAGAACGAAGCCGCGTGATGCGGGT
>Ga0302314_10007343_pt1 | contig 19811 bp, 18 predicted proteins | sample III_Palsa_N2_3_FD_200533 | JGI IMG/M metagenome (GOLD analysis project Ga0302314, IMG submission 200533) | Peat permafrost microbial communities from Stordalen Mire near Abisko, Sweden - III_Palsa_N2_3 | ecosystem: Environmental > Terrestrial > Soil > Palsa > Peat permafrost | place: Sweden...
TCGCGTCTGCTGCGGCGCGCGATCGTGCGGATGCAGGGGGAGCTGGCCGCGTAGCCCCCGCTCGCGCCGCTCCCAGGGCCCCGGGTCGCCCCGCCCGGATCCGCCCTCCCCACCGGCCCGGGTCGCGCCGCCCGGGCCGCGCCGCTCCCCAGGGCCCGGGTCGCGCCGGCCGGGCCCTGGGGAGCAAGACCCCGCGGCCCTGGGGAGCAAGACTCCCCTCAGAGCTTGCGCGCCCCGCTCCGCGGGTATAGAAACCAACCATGGCTCGAGCGATCTGGACTGGCGCGATCAGCTTCGGGCTGGTCAACGTCCCCGTCAAGCTGTATGCCGCCACCTCGCCGAAGGCGGTGCGCTTCCACCAGCTCTCGAGCAAGACCGGGGGGCGGATCCGCCAGAAGCGGGTGGACTCGACGACCGGCGACGAGGTGCCCTTCGAGGAGATCGTCAAGGGCTACGAGATCACGCCGGATCGGTATGTGGTGATCACGCCGGAAGAGCTCGAGACGCTCGATCCGAAGGCCACCAAGACGATCGACGTCGAGGATTTCGTCGATCTGGTCGAGATCGACCCGATCTACTTCGACCATTCCTACTACGTTGCCCCCGCACCCGGGGGCGCGAAGGCGTACCGGCTACTGCTCGAGGCGATGCGCGAGGCCGGCAAGGTCGCGCTCTGCCGCATCGTGCTGCGCTCCAAGCAGCATCTTTGCGCGCTGCGGCCCACCGGCGACGTGCTGACGCTGTCGACGATGCTGTTCGGCGACGAGGTGCTCGCGCCCGATCGCCTGGATGAGCTCGACTCCGTAGCTGAGACCGAGGCGAGCGAGCGCGAGCTTGCGATGGCGAGGCAGCTGATCGATTCGCTCTCGAGCGACTTCGAGCCGTCGAAGTACCGCGATGAGTACCGCGACCGCGTGCTCGCCCTGATCGAGCGCAAGGCCGGCGGCGAGGAGATCACCGCGCAGCCCGCGGAAGAGCCCCAGCCCGCCCCGGACCTGATGGCGGCGCTGGAGGCAAGCCTCGCAGCAGTACAGGGCGATCGGCCGGCTCCGGCCTCGAAGCCCCGCAAGAAGCGTGCGACCCCGAAGGACGGGGCGGACGGCGAGAAGCGCAAGTCCCCGGCGGGCGCCGCCAAGTAGACGCCGCAGGCTCGCGGATCTGACCCCGCCGATCATGGGGCGGGTCGCCCGCGCCGATAAGACAAGTGGATGCTCAGCGAGTCACAGCCACTTCACAGGTCGATCGTACGTTTCGGCCGACGTTGTTCATGTTTGGCCGCCAATCCCTCACTAAACCTAACTATGGTCCCCGGCCGTCGCACCCCGTCGGTATGGTCCCTCCGGGAGAGTCCACTGGAGGTCGCCATGCGCCGCGTCAGGATCCTTCCCGCCCCGATAGCCGACCGGAACTCGCGGCGATACCGCGTCTCGTGCCTGCGTTGAGATATCTGATCACCGGCGGCGCCGGCTTCATCGGGTCTCACATCGTCGATGCCCTCGTCGCCGACGGCCATCGCGTCGTGATCCTCGACGACTTCAGCACCGGGAGGCTGGCCAACGTCGAGCAGCTGGTCATCAACGGCTCGGCCGATCTGGTCGAGGGATCCGTCACCGACGCGACCCTGGTCGACGACCTGATGGGCGACTGCGACTGCTGCCTTCATCTCGCTTCGGCGGTTGGGGTAAAGCTGGTCGTCGCGCGTCCGCTCGAGACGCTCCGCCGCATCGTCGAGGGCACCGATGTCGTGATCTCGGCCGCATCGCGGCACGACAAGCGGGTGCTGTTCGCGTCGACTTCCGAGGTGTACGGCAAGAGCTCCTCGGACGTAGCGCTGCACGAGGATTCCGATCGCGTGCTCGGCTCGGCATTCAAGAGTCGCTGGTCGTACGCGATCGCCAAGTCCTACGGTGAGGCGATCGCCCACGGATACCACCGCGAGCACGGCGCCGACACGATGGTGGTGCGTCTGTTCAACACGATCGGTCCGCGCCAGCGGGACACCTACGGGATGGTCGTGCCGCGCTTCGTCCGGCGCGCGATCCTCGGCGACGACGTGACCGTGTACGGGGACGGGAGCCAGTCGCGCTGCTTCCTACACGTGCGCGACGCGGTCGCGGCGATCCTGGCGCTCTCGATGCATGACGGTGCCACGGGGCGCGCGTTCAACATCGGCAATCCCGAGCCGATCACGATCCTCGAGCTGGCGGAACGGGTGATCGCACGCGTCGAGTCGAGCTCGCGGATCTCATTCGTCCCGTATGCGGAGGCATACGAAGAAGGCTTCGAGGAGCTCGGCAAGCGCCGGCCGGACACGACGGCGCTGCATGACCTGCTCGGATGGCGGCCGACGTGCACGCTCGACGATGCGCTCGACGACGTGATCGACTACCAGCGGGCGGAGCTGGCGCTGGGCGCAGGCGAGCTGGGCAGCCGTAAAACACCGGCGCGGGCAACCTGACCATGCGGGTTCTCGTCACAGGCGGCGGCGGCTTCATCGGCTCGCATCTGGCCGAGCATCTGCTCGAGCGGGGCTATCGCGTCCGGATCCTCGACAACTTCGCCACGGGCAGGCGCTCGAGCGTCGCCGCGCTCGACGGCCAGGTCGAGCTGATCGAGGGCGATATCCAGAGCTACGAACGGGTCAACAAGGCGCTTGCCGGCTGTGAGGTCGTCTTTCACCTGGCGGCGTTGCCTTCGGTCCCTCGCTCCGTGCAGGATCCGCTGACGAGCAACGCCACGAATGTGATCGGGACGCTGAACGTCCTGCTCGCGGCGCGTGACCGCGGCGTGCGGCGCGTCGTCTACGCGTCTTCCTCCTCGGTCTACGGCTCGGGCGGCGGAACCACGCCCAAGCAGGAGGACAAGCCGACGATGCCGATCTCGCCCTACGCGACCGCCAAGCTCGCCGGCGAGGGGTACGCCAGGAGCTTTCACGAGGTCTACGGGCTCGAGACGGTGTCGCTTCGTTACTTCAACGTCTTCGGTCCGCGCCAGGACCCCACGTCCCAGTACGCCGCGGTGATCCCCAACTTCATCGGCGCTCTGCTCGCCGGTCAGCCGCCCGTCATCTTCGGCGACGGAGAGCAGTCGCGCGACTTCACATACGTGGCCAACGTCGTGCAGGCGAACGTGCTGGCGATGGACGCGCCGGGCGTCGCCGGCAAGGTCTACAACATCGCCTGCGGGGAGCGCGTGACGCTGAACCGGCTTGTCGGCGAGCTGCGGGGGCTGCTGGACTCAGACGTCGATCCTGCCTATGCGGCGCCGCGTGCAGGGGACATCAAGCATTCGGTCGCGGATCTCTCGCTCGCTCGCGCCGAGCTCGGATATGAGCCGGAGGTTCAGCTGCGAGAGGGACTCGAGCGCACGATCGAGCATTTCAACGAGCAGGAGCTGCACAGCGACGGAGGGCGCTTGATCGGTGCGCCATGACGGCCGAGCTCTCAGCGGCGCTGGGATTCAGCGTCGCCGCGGCGACGGCATTCGCAGGTACGCCGATCGCGATCGCGCTCGCTCGCCGAGCTGACTTCTACGACAAGCCTCGCGGCTACCGCAAGCACGGGGCGCCGACACCCCTGTTGGGAGGCGCGGTGGTGCTTGCCGGCTTCCTGGTTGCGGCGATTGTGGTCGGTGGAACGAGCGTTCGGCTGCTGGTGCTGATCGCGTGCGCCATCGCCCTGTGGCTCGTGGGCACGGTCGACGATCGGGTGGCGGTCGCGCCCAAGTGGAGGTTGCTCGCGGAGACGATCGCGGCGCTCGCCCTGGTCGCGGTCGGACTGGGATGGAAGACGAGCGGCGGCGGCGGCATCGACGTCGTGCTGACCGTGGTCTGGATCGTCGGGCTCGTGAACGCGTTCAACCTGATGGACAACCTCGACGGAGCCTGCTCCACGGTCGGGTGCGTCTCGGCTGCGGGAATCGGGATCCTCGCGGCGATCAACGGTCAGCCGGTCCTGGCGGGGCTTGCGTTCGGGGTCGCCGGCGGGTGCGCCGCGTTCCTGCGCTGGAACCTGGCGGGCCCCGCGAAGATCTTCCTCGGCGACGGCGGGAGCATGACGATCGGCTTCCTGATCGCCGCCCTCGCGATGGCGACCGGGCGAGCACTGTCGCACGGCGGGGACGCAGGCCTGCTGGCGGGCGCGCTGCTCGTCGGGCTGCCGATTCTCGACACCGCGCTCGTCAGCTTCTCGCGTAAGCGACGCGGTGTCACGCTCGTGACCGGCGGGCGCGATCACCTCACGCACCGCCTGCTGCCGGCGCTTCACACACCGCGGGCGGTCGCCGGAGCGCTCGGCCTGATGCAGGCCATCCTGTGCGCAAGCGCGATCGCCGGAGATCGGTGGGGCACCGCGGCGCTCGGCGTGTTCGCGCTCGGCGCGGTCACATTCGGCGCGGTCACGATCGGCGTGCTCGATACGCGGCGCTGGCGGCCGGCGAGGATCGCGGTTGGCGAGCGGTTCTCCGATGGACAGGCGCGGTCGCGGTCGGTAGCTTCGATTCGCGGTGAGCAACCGCGCTACCCAGCGAGGCGGCGGCCCGACACGGGTCGTGCGCATCATCGCCCGGCTGAACATCGGTGGGCCCGCCATCCAGGCGATTACGCTGGCCGAGGAGCTCGATTCGTACGGCTATCGAACGACCCTGGTCCGCGGTAGGGAGGAGCCCGACGAGGGCAGCATGGACTATCTGGCGGATGAGCTCGGCGTGCGGCCGCTGCTCGTCCCCTGGCTGCGACGGAACCCCGGTTGGCACGATCTGCCGGCGCTGGCGGCGCTGACCCGGATCCTGCGAAGAGAGCGGCCGCAGATCGTGCACACGCACGCGGCGAAGGGCGGGACGGTTGGCCGGATGGCGGCGCTGCTGGCGTTTCCCGGACGCCGCGGGCGGCCGGTATTGATCCATACCTTCCATGGCCACTCGTTGACCGGCTATTTCTCACCGCGCACGGCCGCGTTGTATCGGCTGATCGAGCAGCTGCTAGCGCGGCCGACGGACCTGCTGATCGCCGTCAGTCACGAGGTACGAGACGAGCTCGTCGCCCTGGGCGTCGCGCCGGCGTCGAAGTTCGAGGTCGTGCCGCTCGGATTCGATCTGTCGCCGTTCACCGTCGCCGGCGAGCCGCGCGAGCGGTTGCGCGGTTCGCTGCGTGCGGAGCTCGGGCTGGCGTCCGATGCGCGAGTCGTCACGCTGATCGCCCGGCTGGTTCCGATCAAGCGGGTCGATCGCTTTCTGCGCCTGGCGGGTGCCCTGCTCGACCTCGAGGATGTCCGCTTCCTGATCGTTGGCGACGGGGAGGGTCGCGAGACGCTGCAGAGCTCCGCCGCGGCTCTGGCGCTCGGTGACCGGGTCGTGTGGACAGGCTTTCGCCGGGACATGCCCGCGGTGTACTTTGCCAGCGACGTCGTGGTCCAGACCTCGGATCGCGAGGGAACGCCGGTCAGCCTGATCGAGGCGCAGGCGGCGGGAGTGCCGGTCGTGAGTACGAACGTCGGGGGAGTTCGGAACGTCGTCGGAGAGGATTCGGGACGGCTTCTGGCGCGCGATGACCTCGACGGCCTCGCCGACGCGGTGCGGCGGCTGCTGGACGACAGTGAGCTTGCGCGGGCAACAGGCGCTCGCGCGGCGGCGCGGACGCGCGAGGCGTTCGCGCTCGAGCGACTCGTGGGCGACATCGTCGCGATCTACCGCCGGGTCCTGTGCGGGTGAGGTCACACCCGAGCGGCTCCGAGCGTCGGCTCGACGTGCTCGTTCTGGCTCCTTACCCGCCCGACACCGCCCCCAACCAGCGCTTCCGCTTCGAGCAGTACATCGGCAGGCTCGAGCACGACGACATCCACCTGGAGGTGTCGAGCTACCTCGACGCCGGCATGGTGCCGGTGGTTCATCAGCGCGGGCGTTATGCGCAGAAGGCGGCGGCGGCGGTCCACGGCATCGGGCGACGCTTGCGCGACCTCGCCGTCGCGCGCGCCTATGACCTGGTACTGATCTCGCGCGAATCCGCCCCATTGGGCCCGCCGCTGATCGAGCGGCTGCTCGGCGCGCTCGAGGTTCCGTACGCTTTCGACTTCGACGACGCGATCTACCTGCCGAACTCGAGCCCGGCGAACCGCGCGATGGCGCCGTTCAAGTTCGCTGCGAAGGCCTCGATGACCGCACGGCATGCGTCGTTGGTGATCGCCGGGAACGAGCAGCTTGCGAGCTGGGCACGCCAACACACCGAGCAAGTGGTCGTGATCCCGAGCACGATCGACACCGCCTACCACCTCCCCCGACCGGTGCGACGCGATCCAGGCAGGCCTGTGTGCGTGGGCTGGACGGGCAGCGTGACCACGCTGCCGTATCTCGAGGCACTGGCGCCGGTGCTACGTGACCTGCAGCGAGACCATGGGGTGCGCCTGCGCGTGATCGGAGACGAGCATTACCGGATCGAGGGCGCGGTCGTCGAAGCCCTCCCGTGGCGGCGCGAGACCGAGATCGCCGATCTGCAAGAGCTCGACATCGGGCTGATGCCGTTGCCGGACGACGAATGGGCACGCGGCAAGTGCGGCCTGAAGGCACTCCAGTACATGGCGATCGGAATCCCGGCGGTGATGTCACCCGTCGGCGTCAACCCCAGCATTGCGGAGGGGGGCGTCGGCAGGCTTGCAAGTACCCCGGCGCAATGGCGCGGGGTGCTCGAGGAGCTGATCGGCGACCCGGGGTTGCGCGCCGAGCTCGGGGCGCGAGGGCGCGATCGAGTGCAGCGGCACTACTCGGTGGACGCCGTCGCCGCGAGCTGGGCGCAGGCGCTCAGGTCGGCGGCGGCTCGTAGCGCCCTTTGATCGTGTCGCCGAGCTGGAACCGCGTCAGGATCTCGTTCGTGGCCCGCTTCAGCGCAGCCAAGGATCGGTAGCGCCCCGTCGCCCCCCGAACCCGCTCATCGACCGATTCGGAGCGGTGGTCGGGCGTACACCGGCGTCGCGGCACGACGGCGCGCAGATCGTCGATGCTGAGGCCGGTCGTCCCGACCGACACCTCGTGCAGTCCATGGCGAGCGAGACAGCTTCGCAACGTCGCGGGCGTGAAGTAGTTGAGGTGCTCCGGATACTCGACGACCCGCCAGCGAGGACCGAGCATCCGGCAACTCAGGGAGGCGAAGTTCGGGCAGGTGACGTAGAGCAGTCCGGACGGACGGAGAATCCTCGCCACCTCGTGCAGCTCTCTCGCGGGATCGCGCATGTGCTCGATCACCTCCTGAAGCACCACGACGTCGAACGGGCCGGCTTCCAGCCGCGGTCCCTCGAGCAGCGGCTGGTGCGTGAGAACCCCCTGCGCAGCCAGGCGATCGCGCTGTCGCGGCCCGTACTCGACCGCGTGAACGGTCCATCCGCGACGCTGAGCGGCCTGCGCCAGGTGGCCGCTCCCTGCCCCGACGTCGATCAGCGTCCCGAGGCGCCGGTAGGGCTCGAACGAGCTCACGATCTCGTCCAGCCGGTCGACCGTGATCGGCGAGATGTGATCGGCGATCGGGTAGCTCGAGTACCACGCGCCGAGCTCGTGATCGGACGGCCGGCGAGCGGTGTAGACGAGCCGGCACTCCGAGCAGCTCAACAGGCCGACCTCGTCGAAGCGGCGAACGTCTCGCGATGATGAGGAGCCGCAGGCTGGGCAAGGACGACAGGAGGACGTCATCCGGCCCGGGCTCGCTCGGCGAGCAACCGATATAGCGCTTCGTACCGCGGGATCCCGACTGCAGACAATGAGAGCCGGTCGCGGGCGGTCGCGATGCAGCGATCGCCGGTTCCCGCGCTCGCGAGCATCGCAGCGAGCTCGTCCGCGGCCTGTCGATAGGCGCGCTGCGAGAAATCATCCAGCACGATCCCGGTGGACGAGCCGAGCAGCAGCTCCTTGACGTCGCCGACATCGGTCGCGACGATCGGAAGCCCGGCGGCGAGGAACTCTCCGATCTTGGTCGGCGAGCTGGCGAGCTTCGAAGGCACTGGCTTGATCAGCGCGATGGCGGCGTCACCGGCCGCGAGCAGTGCACCCAGCCGGGCGTGCGCGACGGCGGTGATCGTGTAATCGGCCGGCGCGATCTCCCTGTCGGCGAGCTCACGCTCGAAGGCGGCGCTGTCGCTTTGCGTCGCGACGAGGAAGTGAAGCCCCGGAATTGTGTCTCGGGCAACCGCGAAGAACTCGATCATCTCGCGGTCCATGTACCAGCCGCCGAGCTTGCCTACGTACACCAGGACGACTCGCTCGCGAAGCCCGAGCGCGTCCCGGCTGGCTTCGCGCATCGGCGCCTGCCGCTGGATCGCCTCGACATCGGCGCAGCAGGGAATCACGAACACGTCCTCGCGCGGCGCGACGCCGAACAACATCCTCCGCACGCGCTCGGTGAGCACCACCGTTCCGGCGGCGCGGCGCAACGCCATGCGCTCGACGTGCTTTGTCAGCCGGAACGCGACGCCGTGCTCGCGCCAGCGGCCCGTGTCGACGTACTCCTCTGCCCACAGGCCCCTGATGTCGAAGATCAACGAGCACTTGCGCCGGGTGAGGCGCGACGCAAGCAGAGCCATCGCAGCGGGCACGTGGCTACGGGCGTGGATCGCGTCGAGCTCGTGGCGGCGGACGAGCCAGGCCGACACGAGCGCCCCGCAGACTGTGTCGAAGGCCGTCGCGGGAAGTGAGGGGCGCCGGTGATAGCGAAGGCCGTGCCAGGCGATGCCTCGCGCTCGCAGCGCCGAGCGCAGCGCGCGCCGGCGCGCAGGCGTCAACCGCTCGCGCTCGAACGTCAGCAGATGGATCGTGTGACCGTGTCCCGCCAGCCCTTCGAGATAGGCAATGACCTGCGAATCGACGAGTGGGTCATCCAGCGTCAGGTAGCAGACGTAAAGCGATCGCAGATGTGGCACGCGTGAGTGAACCAGGTTAACGCGTCCCCGAACCCGCCCGACGTGACCCTCTAGTCTGCTGTCGCAGGTGCCCCGTGATCGACTCCACCGCCACTAGCCCGGATGTGCGGAATCGCGGGTGTGATCGGCGGCGACGGGCGTGACCTAGCGGCGATCGTCCAGGCGCAGCTCCGGGTCCAGCAGCACAGGGGCCCGGATGCCGCCGGCGCGTTCGTACGCGGCGCCGGCGCGATCGCGCAGAACCGTTTGGCGATCATCGACGTCGAGCATGGCGATCCGCCGATCACGACCGAGGACGATCGGATCGGGGCGGTCCTGAACGGCGAGATCTACAATTTCCGCGAGCTCCGTTCCTCGCTGCAGGCGGCCGGTCACGTGTTCGCGACCGGCTGCGACACCGAGGTGATAGCCCACTTGGCGGAGGACGCATCCCCGCTCGAGCTGACCCGCCGGCTCGACGGCATGTTCGCTTTCGCGGTGTGGGATTCGGCGCAGGAGCGCCTCGTTCTCGGCCGCGATCGTTTCGGTAAGAAGCCGCTGTATTGGTGGTGGTCGGGCGGGACGCTCGTGTTTGCAAGCGAGATCAAGGGTGTGCTCGTGCATCCGGACGTTCCGCGGCGCCTGGACCCGGGAGCGATCCCCGCCTACCTCAACTTCGGCTACGTGCCGACTCCAAGGACGTTCTTCGATGGCATCCACAGCTTGGCGCCCGGGCATCTGCTGACGCTCCTGCGCGGTGGCGAGCCCCAGCTCGAGTGCTACTGGCGGCCTCCGCGCCGGGAGGACCCCAGCAGACGTGCGACACCGCCGCTCGAGGAGGCCGCCGCATCGGTGAAGCGGCTGCTGGACGGCGCGGTCCGTCGCCGGCTGGTCGCGGACGTGCCGCTCGGGGCGTTTCTCAGCGGCGGGATCGACTCGAGCGCGATCGTTGCCTCGATGGCGCGCACGAGCGGTGAGCGGGTCACCACGTTCACGATCGGCTTCGACGACCGTGAGGGGTACGACGAGCGGCCGTACGCGAGGGCGGTCGCCGCCCGTTACGCAACCGACCACCACGAGTTCGTGGTGCAGCCCAATGCGGTCGACCTGATCGAGCAACTCGTGTGGCATCACGACCAGCCCTTCGGTGACTCGAGCGCGATTCCGACTTACCTGCTCAATCAGTTGACCCGTGAGCATGTCACCGTCGCGTTGTGCGGCGACGGCGGCGATGAGCTGTTCGCCGGCTATGAGCGCTTCGCCGGCGGTCTCGCGGTCCGCAACTACCAGGCCGTGCCGGACCCGGTCCGCACCGTGGTACGCCGCGGCTTGAGCGTTGCACCGCCGGGGGCGCTTCATGGCAGGGTCGGGAATCTGCGGCGATTCGCCGCCGCGGCGGAGCTGGGAATGCCCGATGCCTATCTGGGCTGGGTGAGCTTCATCGACGAGCCGACCCGCCAGGCCCTGCTCGCGGACCCGAGTGACTGGGCACGCAGCGCTTACGCCGAGGAGTGGCGCTCGTCCGAGGGCTTGGAGACGCTCGATCGGCTGCTCGATCTGAACCTGCGGACCTACCTGGTTGACGACCTGCTGGTGAAGGCGGACCGTATGAGCATGGCGCATGGCCTCGAGGTGCGCTCGCCGTTCCTCGACTCGGAGCTGGCGGAGTACGCGATCGGACTCGCTCCGCGGCTGAAGCTCCGCGGCCTCTCCTTCAAGCGGGTGCTGAAGCACGCGCTCCGCGACGAGCTCCCGGCCGAGATCCTGCGACGCCGAAAGCGCGGCTTCGGCGTGCCGCTCGACCGTTGGTTCCGCGAGGACCTGGCGGGGTACGTCGCTCAGACCCTGGGCTCCGAGGACGCCCGCGTCCGTCGGCATCTGAGCGGAGCTGCCGTGGACGCGCTGATTGCAGAGCACCGAGACGGACGGCGCAACCGCGGCGGGGCGCTGTGGACGCTGCTGACGCTCGAGGTTTTCCTGAGGAAGGAGGATTGGTGAGCGCCCGCGAGGTGAGCGCCCCCGAGGTCTCGGTCACGCTCGTGCTCTACAACTCCGACGACCATCTGCGCGCGTGCCTGGCCGCGCTGCGCGGCGATCTGAGCACCGGGTTCGCCGAGCTGATCGCCGTCGACAACGCCTCTCCAGATGACAGCGTCCGGATCGCCGAGGAAGTAGTCCCGGGCGCAACGTTGATCGGCTCCCCGGTGAACCGCGGCTTCGCCTGTGCGTGCAACCTCGCCTGGCCGGCTGTCGGCGGCCGCTACTGGCTTCTGCTCAACCCCGATGTCGTGCTCGATCCCGGCGCGCTCGCGGGTCTCGTCGGGTGGATGGACCAGCATCCCGAGGTCGGAGTTGCCAGCCCGTGGCTCAGGGACGCGGCAACGGGTGAGCTCACCTACCCGGGGCGCGCGTTTCCGTCGATCGCGCGCACGGTGATCGAGTTGCTTCGCCTTCATCTGCTGCTACCGGCCCGTCTGCGCGGAGACCTCCTGCAAGGCTCCTACGTCACCTCGGCGATGACGAGGACCACGCGACCGGGCTGGGTTCCTGGAGCGGCGATGATCGCTCGCACCGAGGCCGTGGACAAGGTCGGGCTGTTCGACGAGTCGTTCTTTCTCTACGGCGAGGATCTCGAGTGGTGTCGGCGGATGCGACGCTCAGGATGGAGGATCGCGACGTGCCCGACGGCAGTCGCGACGCACCACGCCGGCGCCAGCAGCCGCCGGACCTGGACCGATGAGGAGGTCGACACGCGCGTCGCGGCGGGCATCTACGAAGCGTGCCGGAGGGAGCGTGGCGGGCCCTATGCACGCGTATTTGCCTTCTCGACGGTGCTTGCCCTGAGCCTCGAAGCGTGGCATCCGGGCCGTGCACCTCAGGCCCGCCGCCGCGCCGCGGCCGCGCGCCGCGGCTGGCTGCGTACGCTCAGCCGCCCGTGATGCTGCTGGCCAGCGTGATCATCGGCACCTTCAACCGCTGCGACGCGCTCGAGCAGACGCTCGCCGCGCTCGCGCAGCAGGACGTTCCCCATGCCGAGTACGAGGTGCTGGTGATCGACGACGGGTCGAGCGACGGGACGCCTGAGCTGCTGTCCCGAATGCGGCCCCCGTACGCGCTGCGGTCCGTTCGCCTCCCCGTCAACCGGGGGATCTCGGCCGCTCGCAACGCCGGCATCCGCGTCGCCGAGGGGCGATATCTGATCCTGCTGAGCGACGATCTGCTCGTCAGCGAGAACTTCGTCAGCGCTCACGCGCGCACGCTCGAGCGGTTCCCCGACACGTGGGTGGTCGGTGGGTTCAGCCAGCTCGAGGACCTCGGGGTCACGCCTTTCGGGCGCTACCTCGACGGCCTCGAGCAACGCTTCCGGATCGCGCGGACCGGCTCCGAGATCGCGCCCAACCTGTTCGAGATGCACGCGCCGACCGCACGGAACATGTCGCTGCCGCGCTCGGATATCGACCGCGTCGGGCTCTTCGACGAGCGCTTCCTGGTCACCTGCGAGGATCAGGATCTCGCGCTGCGCGCATCTGAGCTCGGCATTCGCTTCCTCTACAACGCCGACATTCGCTGCGTGCACAACGACCGCGCGGCCGACCTACAGGGTTACTGTCGCTTCCAGGAGCGGGGCGCGATCGACACCGTGCGCTTGTGTCGGAAGTACCCGGCGATCCACGGCGGCGCGCCGATCGCGGCGATCAACGGCCCGCTCCGGCGCGAGGACGGTCCCCGCCTGATCGCCAGGAAGGTGCTCAAGTCGCTGCTCTCCCAGCGACCTGAGACCGCGGCGCTGGAAGCCGCGATTGCAGTCGCCGAGCGTGCCGGGCTGGACGATCGAGCGCTGTTTCGGGCGTACCGCGCGATGATCGGCCTGTACACGTTCAGAGGCTGGCGAGCCGGGCTCCGCCTAGAGCTGACTGCGGAACCCGCGCAAGATGTGAACGCCGACCAGCCCTGAGTAGAGCCGCCGCATGGCCTGCTCGCTCAGCGGCAGGCGTTCTAACGTGTGCACGGTGGCGTGCAGCGCCCGGGTAAGGGGCTCTGTCGCGAGCACCTGCTTGATCAGCTTCTTGACTATCAGGCGGACCGGATCGCTTGGCGCGATCGGTCCGTTGACCGCGGCGAAGTTGTCGGCGACCTCGGACCGTGGATGCTTGCGGGCTAGGACGGCGATCGTCTGAGCACTGCGCTCCTCGCGCAGGCAGAACTGCTCCAGCGTGATCGTCTGGTCGTTGTGAAGCAGCCGGATCCCGTCGTCCCTGATCAGCTGGCAGCCGGCCCGGGTTGCGCGCATCGAGAACTCCCGATCCTCGGCCCCGGCGAACGGGAACTCCTCGTCGAATCCGCCCAGATCCCAGAACAGCGCCTGCGAGATCATCAGGTTGCAAGCGGCAAGCACGTCGACCTCCCAGCGGTTCTGATCGAGCCTGCGACCGTGGGGACTGCCACGGAACCGCTGGTCCAGCGCGATGCGGTAGCGGCCGAACGGCGTCCCGGTGAGCGCCTCGAGCGTACTTGGCGCAAACTGCCAGTTGCCGCCGACGGCACCGTCGCCGTAGCGCTCGCGGGCCTGCAAGTGGAGCCTGACGTGCGAGGGCTCGACGAGGATGTCGTCGTCGAGGAGGATCAGCAGCTCACCGGTTGCCACCCGCGCGCCCTGATTGCGTGCCGTTGCCGATCCGCCACGAGACTCGGCTACGTAGCGCACGGGGATCGCCACGCCCGCATAACCGCGCACGACCGCCTCGGTCGCCGCGTCCGCCGCGTTGTCCACCACGATCACCTCGCACAGCCCGGGCGGGTACTCGACTGCCAGCACCGCGTCGAGCGTCGCCCGCAGGGCGTCAGGACGCCGGAAGGTGGGGATCACGAAGCTGACGCTTGGCTGCATGGCGCCATACTGACGAGGTGAAGCAAGTAGAGCCGGGCCGGTGATGCCCGAGGGTACGGCGGTCGCGGTGTCCGCGCGCGTAGGCGCCGTGGTAGTGAACTACAGGACGGCCGAGCCGATCCTCGATCAGCTGAGTGTCTGGCGCCACGAGCGCCGAGGCGCGGCGCACCGCCTGGCATCCGTCGCGATCGTCGACAACGACCCGGGCGAGCTCGACGAGCTCGAGAGCGCTACGGATGTTCGCTACATCCGGCTCGATGGCAACTACGGCTACGCGAATGCCGTCAATCGGGGCTGGCGCGCAACCGAGGAACCGTACGTCCTGCTTCTGAACCCGGATGCGCGGATATCGCTCAGCGCCGTCGACGCGCTGGCCTCCGTGCTCGACACGGCTCCTGACGTGGGCGCGGTAGCGCCGCTTCACCTCGACTCGACCGATCGGGTCATGAACCCGTATCACACGCTCCCATCGTGGCTCGACCTGATCGCCCATCGCACCCGCGTGTATCGCTTCGGATGGGCCAAGCAACGCGTCGCTGCTTATTTCATGCGCGAGCTCGACGGGATCGATGGTGACTGGCCGCTGACGGACGTACCGCAGCCTCCTGCTTCCTGCCTGATGCTGCGCCGAACGAGTGTCGAGGAGGACGATCCGATCGATCAGCGCTTCCCGTTCTTGTTCAGCGACGTCGATCTGTCCCGACGCCTCGCAGCCGGCGGCTGGCGAACGCTGATCGTGCCCGCCGCGCGGTGCCGGCATGAACCGGCGACGTCCGGACGATACCTCGGAGCTCGTGGCGCCGCGGAGAACCACGTGGGCGCCTACCGCTACGCTCGAAAGTGGGAGCCCAGGGCAGGTACAGAGACGTTCCGCGCGGTCCTGCTCACCGAGCTGCTGTTGACCGCACGTGGTTCACCGGGCGCGCAAGCTGCGTTCTGGGCGCTACTCCGCAACAGGTCGATATTCGATCGACCCCGCCCACACGAGGACCCGGTGCGCGCCCATTGGCCGTCACCCAGCCTCCGGGGAGAACCGTATAGTGGCCACCCAGCGGAAGAGTAGGCAGCGCTAACCGAGAGGCGCGCCAAATGGACCGCACCACACTATGCCCAGGTTCGCACTGTCCAGTCGGATCGCAGAGCGAGTTCGCGTAGGCCCCTATCGCCGTCTCGCCAACCGACTGTTTCACCTCGAATACTATCGAAGCGCGGTCTGGCAAGACACTTACTGGTTAGGCACGCCGGTACTGAAGTGTCCGCTTGACCTATGGGTGTACCAAGAGCTGCTTACCGAACTCCAGCCCGACCTGATTGTCGAGACCGGTACACGCTTTGGGGGTAGCGCGCTTTTCCTGGGATCGATCTGCGAGTCCATCGGTAAGGGCAGAGTAGTCAGCATCGACATCGAGGATCTCCCCGGAAGGCCTCAGCATGATCGCGTCGAGTATCTCCTCGGTTCATCCACCGCATCGGACATCGTCGCACGAGTCGCCGCCGAATCAGCGACTGCGGAGCGAGTGCTGGTGATCTTGGACTCCTTGCACTCGCGCGCCCACGTCCTCGCTGAGATGAATGCATACGCCCCCTTCGTGTCCCCGGGTAGTTACCTCATCGTCGAGGACACCAACGTCAACGGGCACCCGGTGCTACCAGGCTTCGGACCAGGGCCGATGGAGGCCGTTGACGATTTTCTGCGCGATCAACCTGGCTTCGTGATCGATTCATCGCGGGAGAAGTTCATGATGACGTTCTCGCCGCGCGGGTATCTGCGGAGAGTGGCTTGATCGTCAGTCCCTGACCCGTCGGCAGAGATAGGATCGAGAATCCCAGCTCAGATGCGACGCGGTTGGCGGAGCGATGGGAGGCTTCAAAGCCCGCGTAGGCGTAATCGTCCAAGACGATCACGCCCCCGGGACTCAGGCTTGGCCAGAAATGTCGCAGTGCGGCCTCCTCGGGGCTCGAGTCGTTCATGTCGATGTGGATGAACGCGACGGGCCCGACGTCGATCTCGGCGAGGCTGTCAGGGACAGTTCCGACGACGAGCTGGACTCCAGGCCACGCTCGGAAGTTCTCCCGCACTCCGTCGGGACCGTTCGCGTAATACGGCGAGTGCGTGTCGTGGCTGACCGATTGTTGTTGAAAAGTGTCGAAGAGGTAGAAGGGCCTGTCGGTCCACGCCAGGTGCTCGCAGATCGCCGAGGCCATGAATCCGCGACCGGTGCCGCACTCGACGAACGCCCCTGGGACCGGCTGTGCCGTGGCGGCAGCCCACAGGATCACGTGCACTCGCCAGTAGATCTCGTAGTCCCATCCCGCGGCCTGGACGGCGCGACCGTACGCGCGCCGAAAGCCTGGGGTGTCGGTAAAGCTGTGGTTGTGGGCGGTGCGAAGGCCGTCATGGCGATAGAGCGATCCCGCGCTGCGTGGTGCCAGCTCGAGGTCCGCCGAGGTCCAGGGGTTTCGGTTGAAGCCGGCGACCGCGGCTTCGATTGCCCGGTGAGCGAGGCGACGGAGAGCCGGCATAGTGGCGCAGGGGAGGCGACGCGGCCGCCTACCGGGTCCCGTCCAGCGTCTCGCGGATGGGCGCCGCAATGCCGGCTTCGAGATGGGCGCGCCACTGACCAGCCCACGCAGCGAACGACCGTCGACCCTCGCGTGCGATTCGAAGCCTGAGGGCGTCGTCGTCGAGAAGCTCGCGAACGACGGTCCTCAGATCCGACAGATCGTGGCGGCAGAAAACCACGTTCTCGCGATGGTGGAACGAGAACATCATCTCGACGTGGCGCAGATCCTGACACACGAGCGCCGTGCGCGTGCGCAAAGCCCATGCGTGGCGCTGTCCGAGCTCGCCATAGCCGGTCGGTGCCACGACGACGCGATGTCGGCACATCTCTCGGACGTAACGGACCCTTCCCTGCCGTGCAGATAGAAACGGAGCCGCTTCGGCATCAAGTGCATCATTGACGCCATCCGCGGTGCCGGCGACCGTCACCGGAAGCCCATCGATCCCGCGTCTGCCCGAGAATCCGTCGAGGTGGCGGATCGCCTCGAGTCGCTGTACGTGCGTGAAGGCGGCGAGACAGTGCACGTCGAGCGGACGCGCGCGGAGCGGCGCGACCGCCACTGCGGCCGACAGCACCTCTTCGGCGACGTTGCGAGCGCACCGCTGGGCGCGCGACATGTCGGCGCCCATGGTCCGAGCGGCTCCGAACTCGTATCTGCGCGCGTTACGCAGCATGCCAGGGAGATCGATGATGAAGCACGGCACCGAGAGCCTGATCTTCTCGAGATCCGCGTCTCGAAATCGTTGCTTCTTCGGGCGTACCTTCTCGGACCAGACGGCTCCCGGGTACCAGGGACCGACGTCATAGTTGTAAAGGTCGTGATCGCGAAAGACTCCCTGAAACTTGAGGACGGTGGCAACTCTGTCCAGCGCTCGTGGTCCGAATCCGAGCTCGAAGTAATCGGCTACATCGAGCGCGACGATCGCGTCGGCGCTCCGCTCCAGAACACGCATGACGTCGTCGACCTTGTCCGGATGACGCGTCGTCAGCCAGCTGTGCCAATAGCTCGTCAGGAGCACGACATCAGCACGATCGTCCTCTGGAAGCCCGAATGGATTGGGCGCGTCCGCGAGTCCCAATACAAGCCGACTCAGAGTCACGAACTCCAAGTCCGGGCAGGCCAACGTCGCCGTCGAGGCCCAGTCGTTGCGGAAGTTCGTCAGCAGAGCGCACCGAATCGGCCGGCGATCCATCGCGGGGCCTGCTCTACGCCTTCTCAACCAGCACCAGGCCAGGATATGCGTGGACCGCAGCGATTGGCCGCGGCCCGACGTTGACATCATCGAGCAGCTCCTTCGACAGCGCCGCGGCCGTCGCTGGCGCTCCACGCCGTCCACCCCCGTACGCTTCTTGATAGGCGGTCTCGAGGTCCTCGATCGCGTAGTAGCCGCCAGGCTTCAGCATCGGGAACAGCACGTCAAAGGTCGTGATCACGTGCGAACCGACGTGGCTACCGTCGTCGACGACCAGATCGAACGCGGGACAGCCGGCGACTGCGAGGCGAAGCGCGTCCGGATCAGATTGATCGGCCTTCAGCGCTGTGATCCGTGCTTCGGTGTCGAGCCATTTCTCGTAGAGGTCGAGCCCGTAGATCGTTGCGTGCGGAAAGTAGTTGCGCCACATCCGAAGTGAGTTACCGCCGGCTCGCGGATCGGCTTCGTCCCCGATCCCGATCTCCAGGACACATTCGACAGAGCGCCTCCGACGGCGAAGGTGGCGTGCGTAATGGCGCGTGTAGCCGTGATGCCCGAGCGCCTTGTCAGTGCCCCACAGGAGCGCGAGCGCGTCGAGGCTGGGCGCAACAGCGAGACCGAGACCGTGCTTGATCCTGTTGACCGCCGAGCGTGGCAGGGGCTTGGCGAATCGCTCAAGGCGTCTGGTCACGTACGGCGCCTCGCCCTGAAGTGGCAGTGATCCGGCTCGCCGTGGGTCTCGACGGCGAAGTCTGTGAGCAGAGCGAGCACTTCGCTGCAAATGGACTCGCCATGTAACTCACCAACGATCAGCACCACGGCCGCCAGGCCGCGAAACCGGGCCAAGATCGACGCCTCGGCACCTTCGACGTCGATCTTCACGAGGTCGATCTGTGTTACCCCAAGCCGTTCAATCGCTGTGTCGAGTGCTACGCACTCAACGGTAACCGGCGACGCGCCGTGCTCGGGCTGCACGGACGACACCCAGGACTGCCGTCGAGGATAGAACGCGGTCTGGCCATTGGCACCACCGATCGCCCAGGGCAACACCGTGACACGCTGTAGCTGCGCCACATTCCGTACGAGCCGCGAGAACGTTGCCGGATCCGGCTCGAAGCCATAGATCTGCGCGCCGGGGTATTTCGTGTGCAGGCGCAGGATGCTCGCCCCGATATGGCTGCCGATGTCGAGGATCACACCTGGCGAGTCGAGCCCCAGGTTGTCGTACTCGCCGTGGACGAGAACCTCGCCGAGGACGTCGAAATCGGTTGCGGGCCCGACCGTCCAGGTGACCTGGTGCGGTGCTTCGAAGAGGCGGACCGTCTGCCAGCGGTCTCGAAGCCACGGCACGCGATCGCGTGCCGGAGCGATCAAGGCGGCGGTCATCAGGTGCGCCTGGGAGAGAGCGGTCGGCGCTCGCCGTGCAAGCAAGGCAGCGAGGCAGAGCCGGTAGCGCGCTGTGCCCACAGGCGCCTCGGTGACCCATTTCCCCGCCGGGCCAGACCACGACCGCACGTGTGTGAGGATGTCGGCCATCACCGTCAGTATCGTCTACCTGTATGGCGAGCGTTAAGTCATCGGTTGACCGCGACGACCGGCGCGCGCCGGATGCGGACGCACTCTGGCACGACATCGGCCTCGAGCTGCGACTCGAACCGGTGAAGACCAGGATTCGCCTCGACAACATCGCGGCGATGCTGCCGGTGGTAAGGGTGCTGGCGGTCCGTGACTTCAAGGCCAAGTTCAAGCAGTCAGTCCTGGGTCCGATCTGGATCTTTCTGCAGCCGCTGGCGTTACTCGCTGCGTTCCTGGTCGGCTTCCGCTCGGTCGCCACGATCAAGACCTCAGGCGTCCCCTACGTGGTGTTCGTCCTGATCGCGATCGGCGCGTGGACCTACTTTCAGGCTTCGCTCAGCATGGGCGCAGTCAGCCTCGTGACCAACGCACAGCTGATGCAGCGAACTGCCTGTCCGCGGCTGGCGTTCCCGGTCGCGGCGCTGATCGCAAACCTGCCGTCGCTGGCCGTACCGCTCGTGGCGGGACTCGTTGCGGCCGCGGTCACGGGCGAGCTTTCGCTCCGTGTGCTGCTGCTGCCGCTCGGTGTTCTGTGGCTGCTTGTCGCGACGGCGGGAGTGGTGATGTTGACCTCGGCGCTCAACGTCCGCTATCGGGATCTGTTGGCGGTGCTGCCGCTGACCCTTCAGCTGGGTGTGTTCTTCTCGCCGATCGGCTACCAAGCTGCGGATCTCCCAGGCGTGGCGCGCACGCTGATCGGGCTGAACCCGTTGGCGGG
>Ga0302314_10007344_pt1 | contig 19811 bp, 16 predicted proteins | sample III_Palsa_N2_3_FD_200533 | JGI IMG/M metagenome (GOLD analysis project Ga0302314, IMG submission 200533) | Peat permafrost microbial communities from Stordalen Mire near Abisko, Sweden - III_Palsa_N2_3 | ecosystem: Environmental > Terrestrial > Soil > Palsa > Peat permafrost | place: Sweden...
TCATAAAGTCGCACTCGTCGCCGTCGCCAGAAAACTGCTCACCATCCTCAACGCCATGCTCCGTGATCGCTCCGTCTGGAATCCTCAAAAGGCCGCCACAAGGGCTTGACGCAACATGGTTGCTACCTGAACATTTAGATGCGCAGCGCGGATACGGCTTCGCGCAGTTGCCGCTGCGCCTCCACGTCCGGCGCCTGAAGATAGCGCAGCCGCAGGTACAGAGCGCAGACGCGGTCCATCGCCGTCGCCAGGTCGGGCCTTCCGGCGGCGACGCGGCCGGCAAAGTCCAGCGGCCCCTCGTCCGGTCGCTGGCTGAAGCCGGCGCGCGCCAGCCGCCGGCGTGCCTTGAGCCATTGTTGCTGCACCGGGTCCGGCTCGCGCCGGGGCAGGAACTGCCGCATCAGGCCCAGGCCGAGCAGGCCCAGGATCAGGCTGATCGCCACGGTCAGGGCCAGGATCATGTCGCTCCAGTCGACCAGGCCAAGCCGGCCCAGCACTTCCTGCTGCACGTCGGGACCATAGCCCAGGATCCAGCGGTTCCATTCCTCGTTGGCCCAATCCCAGCGCGCCTCGAACAGGGCGCGCAGGCGGTAGCCGCGCCATGCCGGGTCGAGGTAGGAGGGCAGGTCGCCGGTGCCTTCGAGGGCGGTGCCGATGCCCTGCTCGATGCGCTGCGGCGACACCGCGGCGGTGGGATCGACGCGGGTCCAGCCTTGCCCGGCCAGCCAGACCTCGCTCCAGGCGTGGGCGTCGGATTGACGTACCACGTAGTACTCACCGTACTCGTTGCGGCTGCCGCCCTGATAGCCGGTGACCACCCGCGCCGGGATGCCGGCGGCGCGCATCAGCACGGTGAAGCTGCTGGAGTAGTGTTCGCAGAAGCCGCGGTGCGTGTCGAACAGGAACTCGTCGATACCGTTGCGGCCCAGCACCGGCGGATGGGTGGTGTAGAAGAAGTTCTTGCCGCGGAACATCTCCAGCGCGGCCTTGACCACCGCGGCATCGTCGAGACCTTGCTGGCGCCACTGCTGCGCCAGGGCGCGGGTGCGGGGATTGGAGGCGGGCGGCAGCTGCAGGAACAGGTGACGCTGCGCGTCGGTCAATTCCGTCTGCAGGCGATAGTGGGTATGCGAACTGAGCTGGTAGACCCGACGTTCCTTCACCGCGCCTCCGGCCACCAGCTGGTAGTCGGCGGTGAGCGTCGAGTCCTGCGGCAGGCCGTTGCGGCCTGGCAGGTCCAGCGCCAGCAGCCATGGCCGGCGCTGCGCTTCGAGGGTGATCTCGTAGTTGTAGACGGGCTCGCCGAGCTCGGCGGTGGCGCCGCCGGCCGGGCGCCAGCCGGCTTCCCAGCGGCGGCCGTCGAAATGCGCCAGCACCGGGCCGCGCCAGTAGAGCTCGTCGGATGGCGGCACCGGGCCGTTGAAGCGCACCCGGAAGGCAACTTCGTCGGATTCGATCAGGCTCTGGATTTCGCCGGGAGCCATATCCTCGGACAGGCCGGTAAGCGCCGCGCCGGCGTCCGTGGGCAGACCCCACAGCGGGCCGGGGATGCGCGGGAATAGCAGGAACAGCACCACCATCAGCGGCAGCGCATGCAGCACCAGGCGCCCGCCCAGGCGCAGGGAGGCGCGCAGCGGCAGCGCGCCGTCGGGATGATTGGCTTCGACCAGCAGGCTGGTGATGAGCACGGCGCAGAGCAGCAGGTAGATCACCGTCCACATTTCCTGCGAGAACAGGAAGTGGGTGATGAGGATGAAGTACATCAGCAGCACCATCACCATCACATCGCGGCGCTTGTTGAGCTCGGTCAGTTTGAGGGCCGCCATCACTGTCAGCAGGGCCACGCCGGCGGCCTGCCCCGAAACATTGCCGAAGCTGGCGTAAACCCCGACGAAGGCGCCGATGGTCAGGATCACGCGCAGCCAGCGCGGCATCGGCCGCCACTGCCGCAGGGTCGCCAGCAGCCGCCACAGGCCAATGGTGGCCACCAGCAGGACTTCCCACAGCGGCAGGCGCTGCACATGTGGCACCAGCACGATGGCCAGGATGGCCAGCAGGCGCAGCATCACGGCGCGGGGCAGGATGTCGATCATGCGGCGGCGCGGCTCAGTTCGGCCTGGTATGCGGCAAGGATCGTTTCGCTGAAGCAGACGAAGGTGATCCCGATCTCCGCGGCAGCTGGCGCCTGCGCGCGCACCGTCCGCACCGTGTCCACCGCGATGGCGGCGGCCTCGGCCAACGGATAGCGATATATCCCGCAGCTGATGGCCGGAAAGGCCAGGCTGCGCAGTCCCTGTTGCCGCGCCAGGGCCAGCACATTGCGATAGCAGGCCGCCAGCAGGGCGGCTTCGTCGCGGCCGCCGCCCTGCCACACCGGGCCGACGGTATGGATGACCCAGCCCGCCTTGAGCGCATGCCCGGAGGTGATGCGCGCCTCGCCGGTGGGGCAGCGCACGCCGGGGCTCAGCTCGGGCAGCCGGCGGCATTCCGCCAGCAGGCCGGGACCAGCGGCACGGTGAATGGCGCCGTCGACGCCGCCGCCGCCGAGCAGGGTTTCATTGGCGGCATTGACGATTGCATCGACCGTGAGCGTGGTGATGTCGGCGCATATCGTGCGCAAGACGCTCATTGCGGCGCCTGGTACAGCGCCAGGGCCCGCAGGCATTCATGCCGGTGCAGCTCGCCCTGGCCCGGCGCCTGTGCGAACTCCGGCAGGCGCAGGCCGTAGTTGCGGCTGTCGCCGTCGGCGTCCAGCACCCAGCGCGCCAGCTGCGACAGGCGGCGCTCGGCGTCCCAGCCGGGGGGCAGGGCGCTCCAGTCGAACCACAGTTCCTTTTCCAGTGTCTCGGCAAACTGCTTGACCTGCGGCGTTTGCAGCTTGGACATGCTTTTCCAGTGGATCGAGCGCATCGCGTCGCCGCGCTGGTAGCTGCGCAGGCCGGCAAATTCCTCCTGCCCCGGGCGCAGGCCGGCGCGCGGGCCGGTGCCGCCGGTGGTGGCCGGCGGCCGCTCGCCGCGCGGCGCCGGTTTTGGATAGACCAGGCAGGCCATGTCCAGCTCGATCCAGGTCCAGGCGTGGAACAGGCCCAGGGGGAATTCGGTGAGGACGGAGAAGCGCGGCGCCGGCAGCCAGCCGCGCTGCGGCGCCGGCAGGTTGAGGATCAGGGTGCCGCCTTGCTGGCCGGGTAGATCGGTACTGCCCAGCGGCGTCTGGTCCGACCAGCCGGCCTGCAGGGCATAGCGGGTCGCCGGCGCGGGGTTTTCCAGCTCCAGGGTGAAGCGCGCCACATCGCCGGCGAAGGTCGGCTGGATGCGGCCGCTGCGTACCCGGATGTTCACCAGGTTGGCATGGGTGTGGTGCATCGACACCAGGCCCAGGCCGGCCAGCAAAAAGGTGAGGGCGAAGGCCATGCTGTTGCTGTAGTTCATCGAGCCCAGCAGCATCACCAGCAGCAGCAGGCCGAAGCCGTAGCCATAACGGGTGGGCAGGATGTAGACGCGGCGCCGCGACACTTCCACCGGCCCCGGCACGCGCTTGAGCCGCGTGAAAATCCAGCGGTCGATGCGCCGCCGCATGGTTTTGAACGGCTGCGTCAGGATCAACGCCCAGCGTTCGCCCGACCGCACCAGACCCGCTCCGGCGTCCATGTGCTGTTTCCGCCGCTCAGGGAATGGGAACCGCGGCGAGGATTTCGGCGACGATCGGCGCCGAGCTGTCGCCCTCGAGCGGGCTCAGGCGGTGGCCGGCGACCGCGGCGAAGACCGCCTGCAGATCTTCCGGGATGACGCCGCTGTGGCCTTCCAGCAGGGCCCAGGCCTGGGCGCAGCGGCGCAGCGCCAGACCGGCGCGCGGCGACAGGCCCATGCGCAGGCCGGTGTGCTCGCGGGTGGCCTTGATCAGGGCCATCAGGTAGTCGAGCAGGGCCGGCGAGGTGCGCACTTCCTGCACCTGCTTCTGCAGGGCCAGCAGCTGCTCCGGCTCCAGCGCGGGCGCCTGCTCGGCCAGAAGGTCGCGGCGCTCGCGCTCCATCAGCAGGGCGCGCTCCGCCTGCGGCGGGGGGTAGCCCAGCGACAGGCGCATCAGGAAGCGGTCGAGCTGCGATTCCGGCAGCGGGAAGGTGCCGATCTGCTCGCTCGGGTTCTGCGTGGCGACGACGAAGAACGGCTCCGGCAGGGTGCGGGTGACACCCTCGGAAGTGACCTGGCGCTCCTCCATCGCTTCGAGCAGGGCGCTCTGCGTCTTCGGGCTGGCACGGTTGATTTCATCGGCCAGCACCACCTGCGCGAAGATCGGGCCGGGGTGGAAGCGGAAGGCGCTGGTGGCCGGCTCGTAGATCGAAACGCCAAGGATGTCGCCCGGCAGCAGATCGCTGGTGAACTGCACGCGCTGGAAGTGCAGGCCGAAGACCCGCGCCAGGGCCAGGGCCAGGGTGGTCTTGCCGACGCCGGGAATGTCCTCGATCAGCAGATGGCCGCGCGCCAGCAGGCAGGCCACGGCGAGCTTGAGCTGGCGTTCCTTGCCGAGGACGATGCCGGACAGCGCGGCGAGGGCGCCGTTCAGGTTGGTGGTCATGGGGCGAAGTGAGTCCGGTGGCATGGGATTCAGCTCTAAGCTATTTCAGCATCGTAGCGAGACCCTGCCCCAGCCGCACTTCCTGGCCGGGGGCGAGTGCTGTGTTCCAGTTCAAGGCTCCGGGCGGCGCCAGCAGGATCACCGTTGAGCCCATGTGGAAGCGGCCCAGCTCGGCGCCGCGTTGCAGCGTGAGCGGCTGCATCGGCTGGTAATAGGTGGGCGGCACGTTGCGGCGGTGCGGCGGCGTCAGGCGGCCGTTCCACACGGTTTCGATGCCGCCGACGATGATGGCGCCGACCATCACCAGGGCCATGGGGCCGAACTGGGTGTCGAAGACCGCCACCATGCGCTCGTTGCGGGCGAACAGGCCCGGCACCGAGCGGGCGGTGCTGGGATTGACGCTGAACAGGCGGCCCGGCACATAGGCCCAGCTGCGCAGGCGGCCGGTGCAGGGCATGTGCACGCGGTGGTAGTCGTGCGGCGCCAGGTAGATGGTGCTGAACGAGCCGTTGTAGAAATTGCCGGCCAACTCGTTGTCGGCGAGCAGGGCGGCGACACTGTAATCGTGGCCCTTGGCCTGCACCAGGGAGTTCTGCCGGATCGGGCCGACCTGGCTGATGGCGCCGTCGACCGGGCTGCTGAAGATGTTGGCCGCGGCCGGCTGCGGCCGCAGTCCGGCCTTGAGGGCGCGGGTGAAGAAGGCGTTGAAGTGTTCGTAGTTGCCGATCTGCGACCACTCGGCCTCGTCCAGGTCCACCGCGTACTTGTGCAGAAACCAGCGCATCAGCGCGTTCTTGAACGGCTTGGCGCGGATCTCCGCGACGCGGAACATGAAGGCCGACAGCGCGCGCGTCGGCAGCAGCGATTGCATGGTGGCGAACAGGCGGTCGCGCAGCGTGGCTTCGCTGCCGGGGGGCTGGCGCATCATGGCTGGGCGGCCTTCACGGTGAAGCGGGCGGCGGTGGCCTGCTTGCCGCAGTGGAACAGCAGCAGGCTGGCATCGCCGGCCTTGAAGGGGTGCTTCGGATTCATCAGCATCAGATGCTTGCCGCCTTCGGCCAGGGCCACGCTGCCGTGCGCCGGCAGGTCCAGGCCCTGCAGCGGGCGCATCTGCATCATGCCGCCTTCCATGCTCATCTGGTGCAGCTCGACGCTGCCGAAGTCGGCGCCGTCCACCGCGTCGATGTGCAGGGGCTGGTCGCCGTCGTTGACCAGGCTGGCGAAGCCGGCCAGCACCGAAGCCACCGGCGGCGCCTCGGGTATCCAGGCGTTGTCGATCTTCAGCCCCTTGCAGTCGGCGTAGGCCGGGGCGGCAGCGGCGCCGGCGAGCAGCAGGGCCATGGCGGATAGCGGCACTCTCACGAGGATTTCTCCACCAGCTGCTTGAGGTCGCTGACCAGGGCTTCGGTCTTGAACGGCGGCGTGAGATAACCGGCCAGCCCGGCCTTGGGGTTGATCAGGATCAGCGCGGAGGAATGGTCCATCAGGTAGCTCTGCGGCGTTGCGCCCGGCACTTTGGCATAAACGAAGCCGAGATTGGCGCCGAGGATGTCGAGCTGGGCATTGGGGCCGGTGACGGCGAGGAAATCCGGGCTGAAGTAGTGGGTGTACTGGCCCAGGGCCCCGGGCGTGTCGCGCTCGGGGTCGATGGACAGGAAGACGAAGCGGATCTTGCCGGCGTCCTCGCCCAAGCCTTTTTCGACCGCCTTGAGCTGGGCCAGGGTGGTGGGGCAGACGTCGGGGCAGTGGGTATAGCCGACGTAGATCACGCTCCAATGCCCGGCCAGGTCGGCCTTGGTGAAGGGCTTGCCGTCGCTGCCGTTGAGGCTGAAATCGGCGATCGGGCGCGCTTGCTGCAGCAGTGTGCCAGACTGGATCTGCACGCTGGCCGGGCGCAGCACCACCAGGCCGGCGACGATGCCGATCAGCACGGCAAACCCGGCCAGCAGACCCCAGCTCAACAGACGATTCGACACTTGTGGAAATCTCCGCCGCGCCAGTCCGGCGCGATCACTGAAACATAAGGTCGCATACTTTAATAAAATACCGGTCTTGCCACACTTCCATTCCCCCCGGATCCCCGCCCGATGCCCTCCGAATCCGCCAATTCACCGCCCAATGCCGCAGAGTTCCAGGCCCTGCGCAGCGTGCGCGACCTGGTGCGCTGGGGCGCATCGGAGTTCAGCCGCGCCGGCCTGGTGTTCGGCCATGGCACCGACAACGCGCTGGACGAGGCTTTTCACCTGGTCATGTGGGCGCTGAAGCTGCCGTTCGAGCTGCCGGCGGTGTATCTGGAAGCCAATGTCACCGACAGCGAACGCACGGCGGTCATTGAACTGCTGCAAACCCGGGTGCGGACGCGCAAGCCGGCGCCGTACCTGACCGGGGAAGCCTGGTTTGCCGGGCTGTCCTTCGAGGTGGACGAGCGCGTGCTGATTCCGCGCTCGCCCATCGGCGAGATGATCCAGACCCGGTTCGCACCCTGGCTAACGGTGGATCCCGAATCGATTCTGGATCTGTGCGCCGGCAGCGGTTGCATCGGTATCGCCTGCGCCTATGCCTTCGACCAGGCCGCGGTGGAGCTGGTGGAGATCGACGCCGGTGCCCTGCAGCTGGTCGAGCGCAATATCGCCCGCCATCATCTGGAGGATCGGGTGGAGGCGGTGGCCGGCGACCTGTTCCAGCCTGTCGCCGGGCGGCGCTATGACCTGATCGTGTCGAACCCGCCCTATGTGCCCACCGCCGAGTGGCAGGCGCTGGCGCCGGAATTCAGGCACGAGCCGCGCCTGGCCCTCGATGCCGGCGCCGACGGCATGGACGTGGTCGAGCGCATCCTCAGCCAGGCGCCGGACTACCTGTCCGACGACGGCATCCTGGTCTGCGAAATCGGCGGCTCCCAGGAGGAATTCCTGGCGCGCTATCCGGACATTCCGGTGGCGTGGCCGGAGTTCGAAAAAGGCGGCGACGGCGTCTTCGTGATCAATCGCGACGAGCTGCTGGCCTGGCTCGACGCGCGCGGGTATTAAGGAAATCATCGGCAATGTCCGGCAACACCATCGGCAAGCTGTTCTGCGTCACCAGCTTCGGCGAGAGCCATGGCCCGGCTATCGGCTGCGTGGTCGACGGCTGCCCGCCCGGTCTGGCCTTGAGCGAGGCGGACATCCAGCCGGACCTGGACCGGCGCAAGCCCGGCACTTCGCGCCATGTCACCCAGCGCAAGGAAGAGGACGCGGTGAAGATCCTCTCCGGCGTGTACCAGGGCCATACCACCGGCACGCCGATCGCGCTGCTGATCGAGAACACCGACCAGCGCTCCTACGACTACGACAAGATCAAGGACGTATTCCGCCCCAACCATGCGGACTATGCCTACGTCCAGAAATACGGCCGGCGCGATCCGCGCGGCGGGGGACGCTCCTCGGCGCGCGAGACGGCGGTGCGGGTTGCCGCCGCGGCCATCGCCAAGAAGTACCTGCGCGAGCGGCTGGGTACGCTGGTACGCGGCTACTGCGCGCAGATCGGGCCGCACGCGCTGGCGCTGAAGAGCTGGGAGGCGGTGGAGCAGAACAGCTTTTTCTGTCCCGATCCGGATCAGGTGGCGATGCTGGACGAGTACCTGACGCAGCTGCGCCGCGATGGCGACTCGGTTGGCGCGAGGATCAACGTCGTCGCCAGCGGCGTGCCGCCCGGCCTGGGCGAGCCGGTCTATGACCGTCTCGACGCCGAGCTGGCCTATGCCCTGATGAGCATCAACGCGGTCAAGGCGGTGGAGATCGGCGATGGCTTCGAGGTGGTGGCGCAGCGTGGCAGCCAGGCGCGCGATGAGCTGACGCCGGAAGGTTTCCTCGCCAACCATTCCGGCGGCACCGCCGGCGGCATCTCCACCGGCCAGGACATCCGCTGCTCCATCGCGCTCAAGCCCACCTCCAGCATCACCATTCCAGGCAAGACCATCGACAGCGAAGGCCAGGCCACCGAGATGCGCACCACCGGCCGCCATGATCCCTGCGTCGGCATCCGCGCCACGCCGATCGCCGAGGCGATGGTGGCGCTGGTGCTGATGGATCACTACCTCAGGCATCGGGCGCAGAATGGCGATGTGAAGGTCGAGACGCCGCGCATCCCTGCAGCGAAAGAGTGAAGCGCGCGCATTCCTCCTGCGTCCGGCCGGGCGCATGAACGCCGGCGTGGCGTTTGCCATCCTGGCCTGCGCCGGCTGGGGCTTCGCCTTCATCGGGCCGCTGATCCTGGGAGCCTGGTCGGCCACCGCGGTGGCCGCCGGGCGTTACATCGCTTATGGCCTATGGTCGCTGATCGCGCTGGGCGCACTGCGCCTGCGCGGCGGGCCGCAGCCGTTCGATGCGAGGAAGTGGCGCGACGCGCTGCTGCTGACGCTGGCGGGCAACCTGCTTTACTACGTATTGCTGAGCGAGGCCTTGCAGCGCTCCGGCGTGTTCCTGCCGACATTGATCATCGGCCTGCTGCCGGTCACGGTGTCGATGGCGGGACGTTGGCGCGCGCGGCAGCGGCTGACGCCGGCTTATGCCGCCGCGCTGGTATTGATCGTGGCGGGGTTGCTGCTGGCCAACCGGCCGGCGGCCGGGGCCGCGGTAGCGAACGATGTCACCGGCCTGCTCTGCGCTTTTGGCGCACTGGCGCTGTGGACGGTTTACGGCGTGATCAATGCCGACTGGCTGCGCGCCCATCCGCGTGTCGGAGGGCTCGAGTGGTCTTCCTTGCAGGGCGCCGCCGCATTGCCGTTCGCGCTGGCCCTGTTCGCCGGCTCGCCGCGGCCGCCCGATGGAGCGGACTGGCCGGTATTCATCGCGGTCAGCCTGGCGCTGGGGGTGATGACATCCTGGGCCGCCAATGCCGCCTGGAACATGGCCAGCACCCGGGTGCCCGGTTCGCTGCTGGGACAGTTGATCGTGTTCGAAACCATTGCCGGGGTCGGCTACGGCGCCTGGTGGAGCGGTGCCCCGCCGGCCTTGACCGTGCTGGCCGGCGCGGCCCTGTTGATCGCCGGGGTGGTGATCGCCGTGCGCGAGCGGGTGCCGGAGCTGGTTGCCTGAAGTCCCGGTTCCGTGGGTCGGTACGGCAGCCTTGGTAGGGCGGCCTGTGGCCGCCGCAGCCGCTTCCGCGCAGGAAAGCCGGCGGCCACCGGCCGCCCTACGATGCGGATGCGTGACTGTGCGTGCCGAGTTTCCGGGTTTCTGTACTGCTTCGTCGTGAGTCGCCGCCGCTAAAATCGGGTCTCGCCGCAAATGCCTGTGCTAGCGGAATACTGCTGTTTTCTGTCCGAAAACGGCCAGCCGGCTTCTGCTGGAACGGCTATGATGCGCGCCCTTGCCGACCCCGGGCTGCATTTGCCGCAAGCGGGGTCCTGCTGTCGATGGAGCGTCTTGTCGTGAACAGTTCCGCCGCTTCCCGCACTGCGCCGCCGCTGCTGGTGCTGCTGGCCATGCTGACCGTTTACGTGGTGTGGGGCTCGACCTATCTGGCCATCCGCTTCGCGCTGGAAGGCTATCCGCCGCTGTTCTTTCCCGGGGTGCGCTTCGTGGTCGCGGGCAGCGTCCTCTACGGGGTGCTGCGCCTGCGCGGCCACGCCGCGCCGACGCCGCGGCAATGGCGCAATGCGGTGGCCATCGGCGTGCTGCTGCTCAATGTCGGCAATGGCGGCGTGGTCATCGCCGAGCGCTGGGTGGGCTCGGCCCTGGCGGCCACCGCGGTGGCCACGGTGCCGTTATGGGCGTCGGTGTTCGCCGGCATCTGGGGGCAATGGCCGGTGCGCATGCAATGGGTTGGCATGGTGATCGGCTTCGCCGGCATCGTGGTGCTCAACCTGGGCGGGGATTTCGCCGCCAATCCGATTGCCGCCGCCTTGCTGATGCTCGCCTCCGCCACCTGGGCTTTCGGCTCGGTGTGGAGCCGCCGGCTGGATCTGCCGAAGGGCCTGATGAGCAGTGCAAGCCAGATGCTGGCGGCGGGTGTGGTGTTCATCATCGTCAGCGCGCTGCGCGGCGAGTCCTGGGCGCTGCTGCCGAACGTCAAGTCGGCAGGCGCGCTGCTGTATCTGATCGTGTTCGGCAGCCTGCTGGCGTTCAGCGCTTATATGTACCTGGTGCAGAACGTGACGCCCTCGCTGGCCACCAGCTATGCCTACGTCAACCCGGTGGTGGCGCTGCTGTTCGGCCTGACCCTGGGCGGGGAACACATCGTGCGCAGCGGCTATGTGGCGATTGCTCTGGTCCTGCTGGGCGTGGCGCTGATCGTGTATTACAACCGGCCGGCGCAGCCGGTGGTGGCGCCGACCGTGCCGGCTAAAGCCGACGCCTGAACGAGGCTAGTCGGCGACGGCGATTCTGAAGCCCTCGCGCGGGAAGTGGACGGTCACTTCGCCGGCGCGTTCGTCGCGGCGCTTCAGCGCCACTTCGTAGACTGAGGCATGGACCAGGATGCCGCTGATCGGGTCGCAGCCGTAGTCGGTGGCGTTGACGCTGACGCGCTGGCCCAGTTTCAGGCCTTCCGGCTCCATCAGGGGGCCGTCAAATGGCTGATCCTGCGTGCTGGCGCGCGCGACTTCGAGGGCTTCGCTGGCGGGCATCGATGAGGGCTGGCCGTGGCCCAGGGCCTTGATGCGGGCGAACCAGGCCAGCAGGTTCTTGAACGGATCGAGGGTGCCTGCCACGCCCGGATTGTTGAGGACGAACCAGGCGCAGTGATAGGCGATGAAATCCGCCAGCGTCGGCGCCTCGCCCAGCAGATAAGGGCTGGCGGCGAGCTGCAGGTCGATGGCGTTGAACTGCGGCAGGAAATTGAGCTTGGAATAGGCGGCGTTGGGGCGCTGCGAGGTGCCGCCGCTGAACAGCAGCCTGCGATCCTCGCTGAACTTCTGCATCACCTCCGGGCCGAGATATTCCAGCAATGCCTTCAGCCCGGCCGGTTGGAACACCACCGGCACGCTGGCGAAGAACAGCGTCTGCTCCAGGGCGGCGAAAGCATGACAGCTCGCCCTCAGCGGTCCCGGCACCAGCGGCATGGCCGGATGCAGGCGGTCGAGCAGGCGTGCCATCAGGCGCGTGTCGCAGTAGATATCCCGCCCGATTTGCAGCACTGGCGCCTTGCGATAGCCGCCGGTGAGGGCCAGCAGCTCGTCCTTGGGCATGATCGAGGGGGTGGTGACGGAGCGCCAGGGCAGCTTCTTGTAGCCGAAGATGGCGCGCATCTTCTCCGAGTACGGCGAGAGATCGTAGTGGTGAAGAATGATCTCGCTCATCGCTGGTCTCCGGGCTGCGGTTCGGCTGGGTTATAGGTCTGGCGCATCGCTTTTGTATCCCCGACGGGGATGCGTTGGCAGGTTCGCAGTATAAGTGCCCGTTTGCCGGGAAATTGTCACAATTCTGTCAAATAAAGTCGTCAGCATGCCGGATTAAAGGCTGGCCACGGGCCAGAACAATCAGGGCAGCCGATGATGGAACCCTCTCCAAAGCCGCCGGCGCTGCAGACCTCGAGAATCCTGCTCGGATTCATCCTGGCCCCCTTCCTGCCCGCATTCTACGCCGCCCTGTTTTTCGCCCAGCCCTGGGCGTTTCCGATCGGGCTATGCCTGTCCTATCCCGCCGCGCTGCTGTTCGGCGTGCCGCTGTTCCTGGGCTTCCGCCGCATGGGCTGGCTGGCCTGGTGGCAGATGAGCCTGGGCGGGCTGCTCTGCACCGTGCCGCTGCTGCTGCTGTACTGGCAGATGGGGGCGCCGCCGCACCTGGGCGGGTTCGATCTGTTCAATGCGCTGGTGCTGGAAGGCTGGGGCGCTTTCGCCGGTTTCAGCTTCTGGCTGATGGCGATCGCCGGCACCACGCCGATCAGCTTGCAGGTGCTGTTCGGAATCGGGTTTTAGGCCGGCCCAGCCAAGCCGTTTCGGGCATTCAGTCGATGGTCAGCGTCCGGCCAGCCGGCGACTCAATCTCATTGATACCAGCAATTGGCAATACCTGAAGTCGGAACCGATGTTCCGCTCGAAGTCTGGGCTTGCTTGAGACCGGTGGAAGTAAGAATGAGCGTGGTGCAAGCCGTGTCCCGTTTCGCCTGTACGCCCTGGGCAACCGCCTCCAGCGTGAACGACGTGCTGGTGCCGGTCGTGCAGGTAGTAGAAGAGATTGATATCTGATAGATGCTGCTGCCCGATGCGGCGGTGGAGGGTGCGCCGTTCTGGTCGATATAGAAGGTGCAAGTGGGACTGGGCAGGCCGTTGAGCGAAGAAAAATCCGTGGCATATCCGCCGTTCTGCAAGTTCAGCACTTCCTGCTTCGCCGCCAGGCTCACCAGCGCGCTCTTGGCCGCGGACCGGTTGGCGCGCATGATGTATTGTCCGTAATAGCCAAAGGCGAGGCGCGCCAGGATCGAGGCGATCCCGACCGCCACCACCAGTTCGATCAGGGTGAATCCGGCGGATCTTTTTTTCATTTATTGCCCCGGCGAGAAAATCCAGCCGGCCTCGGTTACACCGCCAGGCGTCTTGTGCTGCTTGTCATAGACGTCGGTGTAGGCAGCAGTGCTGCGCGGATCGACGCTGAGCAGCAGGGTTCCGTCCTTGGCCTGGGCGCCGACACCGGTGGCCGTCAGCAGGTAGCACAAGGTGCAATTGGCTATCGCGGTATTCGGCTGCGTCAGGGTGACGGTGTAGAGCGGCGTGGTTTGTCCCTCCGGCGCCGGACAGTTACCACCCGCGGAATAGCCGATCTGGGAAAGGGTTGGATAGCCGCTGCCGGTGGCTGAACTGCCGGCATTGCGCGAGTAGTAGTCTTCCATGCGCTTCTGGATTTCCACCAGGCAATCGACGCCGTTTTGCCGGTTGCTCTTCATGGTGGATTTGCGGAAGCTGCGTATGGCGGTCGCCGCCAGGATCGAGATGATCAGGACCACGATCACCAGTTCCTTGAGCGTATAGCCGCGCTGCTTCGAAGGCATATTCATCATGGGCCCGTGTTCGGATGGGTCTGCCGCCAGTCGATCTCGCCGGTGTTCGCGGTAGGCGCAACCGGGGCGGTGTTGACCATCAGAGCTCCGGTGGAAGTCTGGACGATGATGGAGACGTTGCCCTGGCCGCCGGCGCCGGTGGTGCTGTCGAGGTGGAGGCCCGGCGCAGCGCCGACGCCCGCTCCCAGGCTGACGGAGTTATAAGCGTTGTTCGAGGAGTTGGCGCCAAAGGCCGGGTTCACGGGATTGGCCACTCCGGTGATGTAGTTGAGGCCGAACAGCACGCTGCTGCCTTCGGCCAGGCACAAGTTGGTGTTGGGCGTGTAGGCGGACACGAACAGCGTGCTGCCGAGAACCGCCGACGAGTTGAGCACGCGTTGCGCGGTGATGCCGGCGGTGGTGTTGGCGGCGTTCAGTGTGATTTTCCAGCCACGGCTGCCACCGCTCGGCGGCGTATAGATCAGGGACTCCAGCGCGCTTTCCGTGATGCCGGTGGTACTGGTGCTGCCGTTGACGCCGGTAATGTTGCCGGTGTTGACATGGGCAATCGCGTTGGTCACGTCGGTGAAGCTCGCATAGCTCGGCGCCGGCTGTGTAGTTCCGTCGGTTGGATCGATGGTGCCGAACAGGGCCTGCTGCTCAGTGCTCGATTGATCCGCATAGACGTAGAGGCGCCCGGTCCCGGCATAAACCCAATGGTTGAAGTTGTTGTCGAATGTCACCGACGGCGCGGCGGTCACGGGCAGGCCGGCCGTGGTGCCGCCGGGAGTCACCAGTGTCGAAAATGTCCAGTTGGCCGGCAAACTCGGCTTGACTGAGCCGCCGGAGCCGGGTCCGTTGAGCCAGCCCTGCGTATCGATCTTGACCAGCGAGCCGCCCGGCGTGGCGGCGCTGCCGTTCTGTACCCCGACATAGACATTGTCGGCGACAAAGTCCAGATTCCAGTCGACCACGGTTGGATCGCCGGTGAAGCTGTTGCTGGTATTGGCCAGGCTCTCGGTGGTTTTGAGATCGTAGGCTCCGACCTGATTCACGTCCGTATACGGAATACTGGTGGAGCCGCTGGCCAGCACCTGATAGAGGTACAAGCTCGCGTCGCGGCTGCTGGTGGCGGTAGCGAGAGAGGAAATGACTCCTCCCACCGGCGTGGAATCGGGACCGTTGCCGAACAGGAAATACCAGACATCGCCGGTCGGCAGGCTGCCGGTGGTATAGCCGTCTTGGCTGAAGGCCATCGCCGCGGGATACGAGGTGGTGAAGCCGAACACGGTAGCCGCGCTTTGCGGCGTGGTGCCGGTGATTTCCGCAAGCAGGGTGGGCGGCTCCTCCGGATTGGTCACGTCGAACACCGCGTAAGCCGAATGCGTGGTGATGCTGGGCTGCTGCGTGGCGGTACAGCTCAGCGCAGTGCTGCCGGCGCTGAACCCGGTCAAGGCGCCGTTGACTGCATAGGTCGTGGTGGTGCCGGAAGTGCTTGAGGTGCAGACGGGGATGCTCAGCTCGCCGCCGCCAAAGCGCATGCCGACCACCAGTACCGTGCCCCAGCCATAGGGATGGCAGTTCTGGGTGGAGCCGGGCGTGGTCGGCAAGGCCGTGCAATCGTTGGGGAAGACGTGGGCATCGAACGGCCGCGGCGTGCCGTCGAAGTAGAAGACATGCCCGTAAGTCTGTTCGGTCAGCCAGGTCAGGTGCGGCAGCAGGTTGAACGGCACATAGGCCCAGAGCTCAGAGCCGAGCGGATGCTGCACCTCGCTGTTGTTGCCGGTGAGGGAGAAGGTGTTGTTGGAGGCGGTGTAGAAGCCGGCGTTGAAGGCGTGCAGCATGCCGTCATTGGCGCCCACATAGATCACCTGGCGCCGATCCTGGTAGATGGCGCGGAAGGCGCCATAGCTTTGATCGTTGTAAAGCACATCGAAAGCTTCGGACGGTGTGCCGACCAGGGTGGGCGCGGAGCTCACGATGTCGCCCAGAGGGTAAGTCAGCTTGGTGCCGTTGCCGTTATAGTCGACGGTGCGGTTGCGCAAGCCGGTGGAATCCTGCCCGCGCACGTAGTTGATGATGTTCTGTGCCGAGGTCGAATCGCCGACATTGAGGATGCCGAAAGTATTCTTGCTGCTGCTCTGGAACGAGCTCAGCAGAAACGGCACCTGTTCCCCGCTGTCGACAACGCCGTTCAGATTGCTGTCGATGTAAGTGAAGATATAACGTCCCGCCCCGGGGCCGGCCGCAGTGCCATAAGCGCGATTGGTCGTGATGGTTTGACCGTTCGCTTGCTGTTCCAGCATCACGCGCGCGTCCCAGATCGGCTGGAGCTGATCCAGGGTCAGCGGCGCGCCACTGGCGGGACAGGCGGTGGTGGTCAGCGTGGGGTCACAGTTGTATTCGATAACCTGGGTGGTGTTGGTGGTTGCGTTGAAGCCGATTTGCGCCACCGGATAGTTGGTGAAATCCGAATCGACCAGCGCGGCGGACGAGCCGGGCGAGCATGGTATGCAAGCGCGTAGGTTGCCGTGTCCGTCGAGGAACAGCGCCTGCAATGCACCAAGCCAGGTTGCTGTATCGCCTTCGGAATCTGGGCGGCTGGTGACGTAGTAAGCCTGGTAGGTTGCGCCGTCACCCTCGCGCTGGTTCGCCACCACTGCCGCCGCTGTGCCCGAACCGGTGGTTTTCAGAATGGAATTGAATACCTTCGACAGCTGCGATTGCAGCACCTGCGGGTTATGCACCTCGAAGTAGTTGTCCGGGATGCCGTCGGAACCCGCCGCGCCGGTGGCGTTGATGATGTTGTCCCAGTCCGGCGCGCCGGAGGTGCTGCTGCTGGAGGCGATCGGCGTGGGCAGTTCGGGATGGGTGTCGCCGGTATAAGGAGTGAAGCCGCCGTATTCGGCGGCGTAGAACAGGGGATTCTGCAACTGGGCCGAGGGGGCGGTTCCGGCGTTGATCAGAACCACCTGAGCTTTCGACCAAGCGCCGGAGGTATCGCCGGTGGGGACTGGGCCGCTCAACAAATTGGCATTAGTCGTGCAACCGTTGGGGCTGCAACTGCCGGGGCGCAGGAACAGGCGCTGTGCGCCGTCGCCGTCGATCGCGCTGGTATTGCCGCTGTAAACGGCATGAGATGTGGTAATGCCGCTGCCCACCACCGCGCTGGAGCTGCCGCTGACGGTGAAGCCGGCGAGCATGGAGTTGCCGGCAAAGCAGTAAATGTCCTCGATGCGCACCAGCATCTGGTTCTGACCGATGGTGGGCTTGTTGGTCGTCGTGGCGTTGGCGCAGATCGGCGAGTTGCTATCGGTGTTCTGGCACATCAGCAGCTGATTCTTGTTGCTGCCGGTGCCGCCCACCAGGAAGTTGTTGCAGGCCGAGCCCACGCACCAGGAAATCATCGATTTTTCGTCCAGGTCATGGTCGTTGCCCCATGAGGAGTCGTCCCAGACGATGGCGATGCTGCCGGAGGAATTGTTCTGTCCAATCGGCGAACTGGTGGTTACGCCGTTGTAGGTCACGCTGACATTAGGCAGACCGAAGACCGTGGTGCCGTTGGGCTGGGCGAAACCGGCGATTCCGGTACTGCCCGAGTACGTGTAAGTGCCGGTTTGCTGGCCTACCTGGACGTTGCTGAAGGAGCAGGTGCGCCAACCGGCGGTAGGACTGGCGGTGGTGCCAAGAGTCGCGGTGCCGCTGTTGTTGGCCTGGCAGATCGGCGCCAGGGTGATGCAGGGCTGGCCGCTGGTGCAGCTGCCGCTGGTGACGTTGCTGCCCAGGGGGATGGTCAGGCTGGGCAGGCTCTCGGCCAGCGAGACGGCATAGGTTTCGACTTTCTGCGAGCCGAGCAGCGTACTGTTCGGGATCAGCCCCGTGGTGGTGCCGCCGGTGCTGGTCCAGGCGTCGTAGGCCAGGCCGGCGATCAGATAGCTGCCCTCCAGGGCCGGCACTTCCGGGCAGATGCCGCGCACCTGCGACAGATCGCTCACGGTGGTGCTGACGCACAGCGACGAGTAGATATTCTGCAGCGCGGTGGTGTTGCCGCCGGCGGCCGACTGCAGCGGCGTGGTGCCGTAGTAGCCCAGAAGGTAGTTGTTGCCGTTGTAGGCCTCGTTGGTGCCGATCTTCGTGGTTGCGCCGGTGGGTTCGCCCGAGGGCAGGTTTGCAACAGTTCCGGGCAGTTCATCGCTGTCGAACGTGGTCTGCCCGGTGGAGAGGATGATGATGCTGCAGCTGGCGCAGTAATTACTGCTGGTATACGGCGGGTTCCAGGTCAGGCCGATAGGCAGTCCGAGCGTGTTGTCGATGCCGGTGCTGGAGGGCTGGTAGGCCGTGGTGGCGGCGCTGGTCGAACTGCTCTGGTTGGCGATGTAGCGCAATGCTTCAGCGTACATTTCGGCAAGCGGGTTGCCCCAGTCGGAGCAGTTCTGCCCCGAGGATTGCCCGGAGAGTCCCTCGTGGGCGCCTGGATCGTTGAGATAGCCGTTGCCGCCGGACGCATCACGGTTCAGGATGCCATAGGTATTGCAGTCGCTGTAACTGCCGGCGGTTCCGGGCAACCCAGGCCACTTGGTGATCTGCAGGCGGTTGAGGGTGTTGACGATGCCTTCGTTGCCGGCGGACTGGTTGCAGAAGGTGCCATAGCGCAAGTCGACCTCGTCGCCGGTGCCGGTGGTCGAAGACGCGCTGCAGCCGTTGGACGGGGTTCCGCTATTGTCGGCGAACAGCCCGATATTGCGCCGCAGCACGCCGCCGGTGCGGGGTTCGTCGTAGCTGCCGGTGACCAGGCCGAAGCGCAGCTGGCCGGATTCGCCATAACTTTGCAGCAGGCCGGCCGGTTTGTAGGTGGTCACGCCGTTGTAGGCGTAGGGCCGGCAGAAGCTCTCCTGAATGGTGGTGCCGTTGTTGTCGCAGACGTCCACATAAACATCGTAGGTCGCCGAGCCGCTCGAGCCCGAGGAGGGATAGTCGTTGGGGGAGGTGCCGTTGTTGTAGGAACCCGACCATTCGCACTGGCTCGACTCGGTCGAAGCCCAGTTGGCCCAGGTGCCCGAAGCCACCAGCAGCAGCGGTTTGTAGCCCGTGGATATCGCCGTCGAACTGGAAGTGCTGGAAGTGTTGCAGAAGGACCAGGCGCCGCTACCGGTCAGCGGGGTGTACTGGCTGATGTCGGCGCCGGTGTTGGGGTAGACCTTGGCCCAGGAATGGACGTCGTTGGGAATGAAGGCACGCTGCAGTATGGTCTGCTGGCTGGTGGCGGTGCCGACATCGGTCGAACGCTTGCCGCCATAGAGCGTCTTGCGGACGATATCCATGCGGCTCATGGTCAGCCAGTTGAGGAAGTTGCCGCTCCACGGCGCGGTGGAGCCATTGCTGCCGCACTGGTGATTGCTGGCCAGCGCGGCGGCCTTGTAGTAGGGGGAGTTGGTGCCGGTGCTGGTGTAGACGTAGCAGTCGTCCGGATCGAAATAGCCGTCATAGGTGACGGTGTTGTTGTAAGTGGTCTGGACGACGCCGGTATCGGTGGTCTGCCCGGCCAGCAGATCGGTGTAATCGGTATAGGCCTTGATCGAAAGCTGCTCGTCGCGCGACATCACGAACATCACCAGCGGCGGCGCGCCGCCGGGGCTGGGCACAGGCAGTGCGTTGTAGGTGGCTTCCGTTTCCGGGTTGGCCGAACCGGTGGGCGCGGACAGTGGGGCAGTGATCGAAGTGGTGTTGGCCGCGAACAGGGTATGGGTGTTGAACAGAATCACCGAGCCGGCGAGCACGGCGCAGACGGCGATCCATTTCAGCGGGGAATACAGGAAACGGTTCTGCATGGGACCTTGACCTTAGTTTCTGATCGTGTCGCGGAATACGCTTGAACTGTCGAGGCTGGCTTGCGGGGTGGTGCTGAAGTCGCGGCCGTGGCCATTGACGTAGTAGAAGATATTGGAACCGCCCGCGGCGGCCGCGCGCCCCAAGCCAAGGTAGCCCGATACTTGCTGGGTGCCCGCTCCCGCCGCGAGAGTGACCGCCATTTTGTAGACGGCCACGGTGCTGGTCTCGAAGAGGGTGGGGGAGCTGGTGCTGGCGGAAGGATTGAAGGACTGGGTGTAGGCCGCGTCCTGATTCAGCGCGTTCGGACTGAACAACGGGCACGGCGTGATGGCGCTTGCTTCGCCGCACTCGCTGTTGTGGTCATACCAGTTGCGGGGAACCTTGGTGCCGCCGAACCAGCACAGGGTGTAACCCACGCTGCTGGTGGAATAGCTGGGGGCCAGCGGGCAGGCGGCGG
>Ga0302314_10007345_pt1 | contig 19809 bp, 18 predicted proteins | sample III_Palsa_N2_3_FD_200533 | JGI IMG/M metagenome (GOLD analysis project Ga0302314, IMG submission 200533) | Peat permafrost microbial communities from Stordalen Mire near Abisko, Sweden - III_Palsa_N2_3 | ecosystem: Environmental > Terrestrial > Soil > Palsa > Peat permafrost | place: Sweden...
TGACGCTCACCGCCGACCGGCCGAACCCCGTTCCGGCCACCGCGGATGCCGCCGAGGCGCGGACAGCCGCCGTCACCGGCTCCACTTCCCGTTCCGAATTGCTCTTCGAAGGCCACCCGCGCCGTTGGATGGTTCTGCCGGTCATTCTGACCGCGATGTTCATGGCCATGTTCGACTATTTCGTGGTCAATGTGGCCGCTCCGTCGCTGCAGCACGATCTCGGCGCCTCCGAGGCCGGGGTGGAGCTGATCGTGGGCGGCTATGGTTTCGCCTACGCCAGCGGCTTGATCACCGGTGGGCGGCTGGGTGACATCCTCGGTCACCGGCGCTTGTTCCTGATCGGGATGCTCTCCTTCACCGTGGCCTCGTTGCTGTGCGGGCTGGCCACGAGTACTCCGCTGCTGATCGGCGCGCGTATCCTGCAGGGCGTGACGGCGGCGGTCATGGTGCCGCAGATGCTCGCCTTGATCAATGTGCTCTTCCCGATGCATGAGCGGGCCAGGGCGATGGCCGCGTTCGGCGCCACCATTGGTCTTGGGTCGGTGGCTGGGCAGGTGCTCGGTGGGGTGCTGTTGGACCTGAACCTGTTCGGGTGGGGCTGGCGTTCCATCTTCTTCATCAACGTGCCGATCGGCCTGGTCGCGGCGTTCCTGGCGTCCCGCTGGCTGCCGTTCACCAAGTCCGAGCACAAGCAGAAGCTCGACCCGGTCGGCGCGCTGGGCATCTCCGCCGCGCTGGCGCTGTTCCTGATTCCGTTGACCGTCGGGCGGCCGGAAGGTTGGCCGCTGTGGACTTGGCTGTCGATGGCCGCGTCGATCCCGGTGCTGGTGGGGACTGTGCGTTACGAGAGCCGGCTGGGCTCTCGCGGCGGCTCGCCGGTGCTGGACACCGTGCTGCTCAAGCAGCGCACCTTCTCCGCTGGGATGTTCGTCGGCGCCGGGTACCTGACGTTCTTCGCCGGGTTCATGCTGTGCCTGACCATCGTTCTGCAGGACGGTCTGGGTCTGACCCCGCTGCGGGCCGGTTTGACCTTCGCACCGCTGGGCGTGAGCTTCGCGCTCAGTTCGCTCAACGCCCGCCGGGTCGCGGCCCGGATCGGCAACCGGGTGATCGTGGTGGGTGCGGTGGCCAGTTTCATCGGCCTGGCCATGACCTTCGCGGTGCTGCTCTGGCACGGTGACCACACCACGGCGACGTGGCTGATCCCGGGTATGGTGGTGGTCGGGCTCGGCAACGGGCTGGCGCTGCCCACGCTGGTCGGCGCGGTGCTGATCGACATCCACCCGAAGCAGGCCGGTCTGGCCGCGGGCGCGATCACCACGGCGCAGCAGTTCGGCAACGCGATCGGGGTGACGGTGCTCGGGACGCTGTTCTTCTCGGTGCTCGGTGCCGGCGCGGTGTTCCACGACTACGTGCGGGCGATGGAGGTCGTGGCGCTGAGCAGCATGGGGATCGTGATCCTGGTGTTCGCCGCCGCCTTCCAGTTGCCGCGCAACAACGCACAGCACTGAGTTCTTTTAGTGAGCCCTTCAGTCGTGCTACGGTTGCGCACATGATGACGCGACAGACGTCCACCCAACAGTGGTGGTGGCCCGCTCCCCCGGCGGACCGTACCTGATCGCGAATCTTCTGACTCGAACCGCGAACCGGCCGCCCACCAGCGGCCGGTTCGTCGTTGTGCGAGCGGGCGGTGATGGTGGCGGCGCTACCGAGAGGCACCGCTGTGACCGATATTCTGGAACCGCCGTTCGCCCTGCTGCGCCGTGAGGGCTCCGACACCCTGGAGCTGCTGCGCGGGGTGGTGACCGAGCATCGTCTGTTGGCTGATCTGCCGCGTGGGGACGGGGCGCAGCTGGCCCTGGTGCCTTTCCGGCAGTTGCTGGAACGGGGCGATGAGTGCCATGACGACGGTGCGCCGCTGTTGTCCATGAGGATCGATTCGAGGGCTGAGCTCACTGTCGAGGAGTTGCCGGCGGCTGGTGTGCTGCAGGTCGGTGAGGGTGCTTTCGATGTCTCGGATGAGGATTACGCCCTTCAGGTGAAGGCGGTGCTGGCTAACGAGATCGCCACCGGGGAGGGTGCCAACTTCGTGGTGCGTCGCACGTTCATCGCGTCGTGCGTGAACCCGGTGGATACGGCGCTGGGTGCGTTCCGGAACCTGTTGACGGCCGAGCGCAGCGCCTATTGGACGTTCCTGATCCACACCGGTGAGCAGATCATGGTGGGCGCCACCCCCGAGCGTCATGTCCGGCTGCGGGATCGGGTCGCGACGATGAATCCGATCAGCGGCACCCTTCGCCGTGCGCCGGGCACCGCGAGCAGGGCGGAGGTGTTGGCGTTCCTGGCCGATCCGAAGGAACGCGATGAGTTGGCGATGGTCGTCGACGAGGAGTTGAAGATGTTGGCGGAGGTGGGCGGGCATGGCCGGGTGCGGGGGCCGTTCTTGAAGGAGATGGCGAATCTCGCGCACACGGAGTATTACATCGAGGCGGCGACGGAGATGGATCCGCGGGATGTTCTGCGGGCGACGATGTTCGCGCCGACGGCGACCGGTTCGCCGATCCGTAACGCGCTGCGGGTGATCAAGCGGCATGAGACGTCGGGGCGTGGTTACTACGGGGGTGTCACGGCGTTGATCGAGCCGGTCGCGGATGGTTCGGCGGGCGGTGTGCGGGAGGACATGGATGCGTGTTTGATGTTGCGGGTCGCGTATTTGGATCCGGTGAGTGGGGCGATCGGTATTCCGGTGGGTGCGACGTTGGTGCGTGGTTCGGATCCGGCTCAGGAGGTGTTGGAGACGCATGCGAAGGCGGCGGGGGTGTTGCGCGCTTTCGGTTTCGGGTCGGGTGATGGTGCCAGTGGCGGTGTCAGTACCGGTGCCGTCGTGGCGGATTCTGCCGGCGTGGCCAGTGCGCGGTCGGTGTGGGCTGATGATCCGGAGGTTTTGGCTACTTTGGCTTCGCGTAACGAGCGGTTGGCTCCATTTTGGTTGACGGAGCAGGGCGATCGGCGTGAGCCGGGGCTGGTTGGCCGCAGTGTTCTGATTGTCGACCATGAGGATGCGTTCACGTCGATGCTGGAGGTGTTGTTGCGGGCGTTGGGTTTGGAGGTGACGCGCACTCCGTTCGAGTTGGTTGAGCGGGGGTCGGGGCTTGATGCGTTGGAATACGACGTGGTTGTGCTCGGGCCTGGGCCTGGTGATCCGCGGGATTTGTCGCTGCCGAAGATGCGGTCGGGCCGGGCTTTGCTGCAGCGGTTGTTGGATGGGTCGGATGGGCGGAGCAGGGCTGTTCTGGGTATCTGCTTGGGTCATCAGTTGATCTGTGGGGCGTTGGGTTTCGAGTTGGTGCGTAAGGCCGTGCCCAGTCAGGGTGATCAGCAGTCGGTGGATTTGTTCGGTCAGACCGAGTTGGTGGGGTTCTACAACTCGTTCACCGCACTGGCGCCGGTGGAGGGGTTGGATGCGCCGGCGATCGAGTTGGCGGCGGGTGCGGATCGGCAGTTGGTCGGTATGCGGGCGCAGGTGGGCGGTGCGCGGCTGGCCGGGTTCCAGTTCCATCCGGAGTCGGTGTTGTCCCGGGATGGTTTGCGGATTCTGCGCGATGAGTTGCTCCGGCTGATCGCGCCCTGAGCCGGGATCACGGGTGCGGTTCGGAAGGTTTCGCTGACCGGGATCCAGGCGCTCAGCTGATCGGGTGGCCGGAGTATCCGGGCCCGGGGAAGATCGAACTCTGTTCTTCCCCGGGCCCGGGAGCGGCGTAACGCGACCTGCTAGCGTGCCGCATGGACTATTCCGAGATCGGCTATGCCTTCGGTGGTGAGCCCTGGACTGTGGGCCGCCTGCGCCGTGCTCTGGCGGACCTGGATGACGACACTCCGGTCACGGTGTTGGCGGAATACGAGCCTGGCATGGCCGACTCGTACGCGATCGTCGACGGCGGCCCGTTGAGCGAGAAGGTGGTGGCCGCCATACGGCCCGCATCCGAGGAGTTCGTCCTGCTCTGCGCAATGCACGAGGCTGCTGAGGAGGACGTCTGAGCGGGGCGGGTGTATCCCCGGCTCGGCGTCAGGTGGAGGCTTCGAGGCCGGTCAGGAGATAGGCGATGTCCAGGCCCGCAGCCAGATATTGCTCGAAAGTCCCGTTGTTCAGGGCCCAGGGCGATCGTTTCTGCCGGACCAGATCGATCGCCGCCTCGGCGCTGTGGCCGAGTTCGATCAGTGTTTGCGCGACGACCAGGCCGGAGCGGTTGTAGCCGGACTGGCAGCGGATGAGGGTGCTGCGGCCCTCCCGTACGGCGGTGGCCGTGATATGGGCCAGTTGGGTGACCATGTGGATCTGCTCGGCGGTGAGCGCGCTGTCGGGCAGTTCCGCGACCAGGTGTTCGACGTCCGGGTCGGGCCCGTGGCCGGTGCGGGTGTACAGGCTGACCACGAGGTCGAATTCGTCGTGGGCGAGGCGGGGTGCAGGTGGCCTTCCGGATCGGTCCAGAAGTGGCCGCCCATCCACAGTTGCGGCCTGATCTCGTTCCACGGCGCCGACGGCTCGGGGACGCCGCGGTCCCGGTCTCGTATCTTCACCCGCACTCCCCTCAATGAGGAGCCAACGATATCGCAGTAGCCGACTGATCACCCGATGGAGTGAATATCACTAAAACGCCGCGCACTGTATGCCACATTGATTCTACTTGCCTTGGAGGAAGGAGACCGCTATGACGGTGACTATGGAGAAGCCGCAGGCCCTCGACGATGTGCTCGATTCACTCGAACTACCTCCGGGATACAAAGCGGAGACCATCGAGGGGCAGATCACAGTGACACCACCGCCGAATGACGAGCACGAACTCGTCTTCGCTGAACTCACATACCAGTTGAACGCCCAGGGCTGGCGGGTCTCTGGAAATTCCGGCCTGCTCACTCCACTCGGGCGCTTCATCCCGGACCTGACAGTGGCACGCAAGCAATACTTCACAGCCACATCAGGGGTTTCCTGGCGTAATCCCGAGGGAGTGGCACTGGTAGTGGAAATCACCTCGTCGAATCCGAGTGCGGACCGGGATGCCAAGCGCCGAGGCTATGGCGCCGCCGGGATCCCGCTCTACCTCCTGGTCGACCGCGACGCAAAACAGACGATCCTGTTCAGCGCTCCGGCCCGAGGTGACTATCACACCGTCTCGTCCAGGCCGATCACTGAGCAGGTCGATCTGCCCGACCCCTTCGGTTTCGCCGTGGAAGAACTCGTCTGAGTCCTCAAGGCCAGAGCAGGGCGCGGGCGCGGTCGAGGGCGGTGGCGACGGCTCCGGCCAGGACCGGGTTTCCGGGCACGATGGTGGGCAGGATGCGGGTGAGGACGGGGCAGATCTCGGGCAGTCGGTGTTCGACCAGGTCGGCGAGTTCGGCGCCGCCGGCTGAGCCGTTGGCGCCGCCGAGGACGACCACGCCGGGGTCGAGGGTGAGGGCGAACGCGGCGACGCCGTAGACCACCTGTCCGGCGATGGCGGCGGGATGCTCGGCGGGTGGCAGGTCCTTGGTGAGGGTGGTCAGGGCGTGGGCGTCGAGGAGGTCGCAGATGCCGCCGGCGCCGGTGACCGGGTCGATTTGCGGGTGGGCGCCGGGGGCGGCGAGGAAGCCGATCTCGCCGGCTCCGCCGGAGGCTCCGCGGCGCAGGCGGCCGTCGAGCACGATCGCGGCGCCGACGCCGGCGTCCAGCCAGAGCAGGGCGAAGGTGTCGATGCCTTGGTCGGTGAGCAGGCGGTGTTCGGCGATGGCGGCGAGGTTGACTTCGTTCTCCAGGTGGACCGCGGTCTGGTCCAGGCCGGTGCGTTCGATGATGGCGGCGGCCAGGCGGCGGTGCCAGAGGGGGCCGATGGGGGTGGGGCCGAGGTGGCCGGTGGTGGGGTTGACCAGGCCGGGCATGCCGATGGTGACGGCTAGGAGCGGGGCCGGGGGACGGTCCGGGTGCGCGGAGTCGGCGGGGTCTGCGGGGTGGCCGGGGTGGTTGGCCAGGGTGAGCAGTTCGGCGGCGAGGAGGTCGGGGACTTGGTCGGCGGGCAGGTCCGGGGGGATGGCGACGGTGTGTTCGGCGATGGTGCGGCCGGCCAGGTCGGCGACGCTCAGGTGGACGGTGTCGGCGCGGGCGTCGATGCCGGCTACTCGGGCGCGGTCGGCGGCCAGGGCGTAGAGCTTGGCGTTGGGTCCGCGTTTGTCGGAGCGGACTTCGCCGGCCGGTTCGACCAGGCCGCGTTCCTGGAGGCGGGCGAGCAGTTCGGCGATGGTGGGTTTGGCCAGGCCGGTGGCTTCGGCCAGGGTCAGGGCGGTGAGTGGGCCGCGGGCGGCGAACAGGTGCAGGGCCGCGCGGTCGTTGATGGCGCGGGCGGTGCTGGGGGTGGCCGGACTGGGCTTGGCCGGGGTGGTTGCGGCAGCGTTGGCCATGGCTTAGATGGTACCCACCGGCCCGGCCGCGCCCTGGCGGGCCGGGCCCGGACCGGTGACTGCTGTGTCCGGTCCGGGCCCGGCGTGGCCGATGACGGGGCCGGTGTCGGGGCATCTGGCGGAGCATGTGGCGGGGTGCGCGGGGGCCGGGGTCCGGCCGCCGCGGTCCTGGTCCGCTGCCCGGGGCATCAGCCGAAGAGCACCTTGGCCTCGTCGTAGAGTTCCGGGGTGACGATCTTGAGTTCGGCGGTCGCGGTGTGCAGCGGGACGCGGACGATGTCGGTGCCGTGCAGGGCGACCATCTGGCCCCAGTCGCCGTCGTGTACGGCGTCGATCGCGCCGAGGCCGAAGCGGGTGGCGAGCCAGCGGTCGCGGGGGGTGGGGGTGCCGCCGCGCTGGACGTGGCCGAGCACCGTGGTGCGGGCCTCCTTGCCGGTGCGCTTCTCGATCTCCTTGGCCAGGGCTTCGCCGATGCCGCCGAGGCGGACGTGGCCGAAGGCGTCGAGTTCCTGGTTGAGCAGGGCTTCGCCGCCGTCCGCGGGCTGGGCGCCTTCGGCGACGACCACGATCGGGGCGTATTCGCTCTTGAACCGGGATTCGACCCATTCGCAGACCTGTTCGATGTCGAACTTCTGCTCCGGGATCAGGATCACGTTGGCGCCGCCGGCGATGCCGGAGTGCAGGGCGATCCAGCCGGCGTGGCGGCCCATGACTTCGACGATCAGGACGCGGTGGTGGGATTCGGCGGTGGTGTGCAGGCGGTCGATCGCCTCGGTGGCGATGGTGACGGCGGTGTCGAAGCCGAAGGTGTAGTCGGTGTTGTTCAGGTCGTTGTCGATGGTCTTGGGGACCCCGACGACGTGGACGCCTTCCCCGTGCAGGGCGGTGGCGACCCCGAGGGTGTCCTCGCCGCCGATGGCGATCAGGGCGTCCACGCCCAGGTTCGCCAGGTTCTCCTTGATCCGTTCGACGCCGCCCTCGACCTTGATCGGGTTGGTGCGGGAGGAGCCGAGGATGGTGCCGCCGCGGGGCAGGATGCCGCGCACGGCCTTGACGTCGAGGGTCCGGGTCAGGCCTTCGAGCGGTCCGCGCCAGCCGTCGCGGAATCCGACGAACTCGTACCCGTACTGCTGGACGCCTTTGCGGACGACGGCTCGAATGACGGCGTTCAGGCCGGGGCAGTCGCCTCCGCCGGTCAGCACTCCGACGCGCATTTTGTTTCCCTTCGATGGTGCATTCAAGTGGAGGTGGCCACCGCACGGCCTTGGGTTGGTGTTCAGGCCCTCTCGGAAAGGGGGATGGCACGGCGCCGCGTACCACCCCCCGCTTTCGGGAGTGTCTGGGCGTCGTTGCCCGTGACGCCGCGACCACGACCGGGCGGGGTGTGCGGCGTTTGACCTCAGGAACAAACTTACCGGTTACTCATCAGTTGGTTTTCCCCGTGTCGGATAGCGGACGCGTTTCGTCAAGATGAACGCTTGCCCTATGGGAATTTCCGTGCGGCGCCCGATCGTTGTGAAAGCTTGAACACGCGATCACCATTGGTCACAACTGTACGTGTTATCGCACGTCTAGATCCAGGGAGCAGTCCATGACAGCGAATGTCCCGCCAGTGCTGCCGTCCGCCACTGTTCGCACGTCGGTCTGTATTCCGCTGAAGTTCGGCGACGGTTTCCAGGTCGATGCGCAGGTGTTCACGTTCAACGGCCTGGTGGACGGGCAGGAGCACCTGGCGTTGGGGTTGGGGCGGTATGACGAGGTGGAGATACCTTTAGTGCGGTTGCATTCGGAGTGCATGACGGGTGATGTTTTTGGTTCGGCGCGATGCGATTGCGGTCCGCAGTTACGGGACGCGGCGGAGAAGATCGGGCAGGCCGGGGGGTATTTGATCTACCTTCGGCAGGAGGGCCGGGGTATCGGCCTGTACAACAAGCTCGATGCGTACGCGCTGCAGGACCAGGGGCTCAACACGTATGAGGCGAACGAGGCGCTGGGGTTACCGTCGGATGGCCGGGATTACTCGGCGGCGGCGCAGATGCTCAAGACCTTGGGGGCGGAGCGGATCCGCTTGCTGTCGAACAACCCGGACAAGGCCGCGCAGCTGGTCGGACATGGGATCGAGGTCAAAGGCAAGGTTCCGACCGGGGTGTTCGTCACGCCGACGAACCTGCGGTACCTGCAGACGAAGGTGAATGTCACCGGTCACCGGATCGCACTGAACGGCGCTGCGGCGTAGGGGCGTAGGGGGCGCGGGGCCTGGTGCGGGCCCCGGGGCGGGCTCCTGGCTGCCCTGGCGCGGCCCTCTGGGCGGGTGCTGTCCAGGTGTGCCGTCTAGTCGACGACGGGGGCCGGGGTGCGCTTGCTGGAGCCCTTGGAGGGGGCGTAGGAGTCGGTGTACTCGCGGTCGGTCATGGAGACCAGGGTGTACATGATCTCGTCGGTGACGGCGCGCAGGACGGTTCGCTGGGCCTCGGTGCCGTCCAGGGCGTCCCAGAGGGCGCCGTCGGGGCCGGTGAAGCGGGAGAAGTCGAGCGGTCGGCCGAACCTGACGTCGACCTTGTGGACCCGGGGAACGAGTTTGCCGGTGGGTTGGACCTGGTCGGTGCCGAAGATCGCGCAGGGGACGACGGGGCAGCGGGCGGCCAGGGCGATCCTGGCGACGCCGGTGCGGCCCTTGTAGACGCGCCCGTCCGGGGAGCGGGTGCCTTCCGGGTACATGCCCACGACCTCGCCCTCGCCGAGCAGCCGCAGGGCGGTGTTGAGGGCCGCCTCGGCGGCTTTGGCACCGGAGCGGTCGATCGGGATGGAGCCCACGCCCCGGAAGAAGCCGGCCGAGAGCCGTCCCTTGAACCCGGGCTGGTCGAAGTACTCGGCTTTGGCCAGGAACTTCACCGGGCGCGGCGTCATCAGCGGCATGAAGATGGAGTCGGAGAAGGACTGGTGGTTGGCGACCAGCAGCACGGGGCCCTGGTCGGGGAAGTTCTCGACTCCGTCGTCACTGGGCCGGAACATGACGCGCAGTGCGGGGCCGAGCACTGTGGTCTTGAGAATGCCGTAGAGCATGAAGCGAAGTGTAGTGGGCGGTTTTGCGAAGTGAAGCTGCTGTTTTGGATCCGGTCGGATGCAATCGTGTGCAGTCGGCGGCTATACGGGGCCCCGCCATGCATGGGACTATGCGAGAGCGGTCCTGCGTTGCAGTGAGGTGGCAACCAGATGCCTGGTGGTGAAGGAGCGATGACGGTGACGGAGACTTTGAGCGGAGTGGCCCCCGATACGGGGCCGTTCCGGCATGCCGGGGGCGCGCACGCGAATGTCGGCGTGCTGCTGTGCCACGGCTTCACCGGGACGCCGCAGTCTCTGCGCCCCTGGGCCCAGTCCCTGGTGGAGGCGGGCTTCCGGGTGTCGCTGCCGCTCCTGCCGGGTCACGGCACGCAGTGGAAGGACCTGCAGGCCACCGGGTGGCCGGACTGGCTCGGCGCGCTCCAGGGGGCGCTGCGCGAGTTGCGGGCCGAGTGCGACCGGGTGTTCGTGATGGGGTTGTCGATGGGCGGCGCGCTGGCGCTGCGGCTGGCCGAGTTGGACGCGCTCTCGCCCGAGGGCCCGGGGATCGACGGAGTGGTGCTGGTCAACCCTTCGGTCAAGCGCAACCGGCCGGTGGAGGCGCTGATCCCGCTGGCGTCGTACCTGGTGGCCTCCACTCCGGGGATCGCCTCGGACATCAAGCTGGGCAGCGTCAAGGAGGACGGGTACGACCGGGTGCCGATGAAGGCCGCGCGGTCCCTGTCCCAGCTGTGGAAGATCGTCCAGGGGGACCTGGGCCGGGTCACCCAGCCGGTACTGCTCTTCCGCTCCCCGCAGGACCACGTGGTGCATCCCAGCAGCAGCGCTTTGGTGCTCGCCCGGATCGCCTCGAAGGATGTCGAGGAGGTTTTGCTGCCCGATAGTTACCACGTGGCGACGCTGGATAACGATGCGGATAGAATTTTTCAGGGGTCGGTGGCGTTCGTTCGCCGGCTCGCATTACCGACCGGGCAGGAGGCAGGCGCGTGAGCACCGGTGACATGGAACGCCCCGGGGACTGGGAGCAGCCGGGCGGCGACCGGGGCCCGGCCGTCGACGAGCAGGTCTGGACGGAACTGGTGGCGGCCTTCCACGCCAGCCCGGACGCCCCGCCGAGCCCGGAGGAGCAGTTCGAGCTCTCCACGTTGATCGATCCGCCGGCCGGGCCGGGGCATGTGGTGCGTTCGGCCAACCGGCCGGACACCGCGCCGGACGCCCAGGGCCTGGGTTCGGGGCTCTCTGACGGGCGTTCCGCGGTGACCTGGACCACCGGGGGCGGGGCGCGCGCGGGCGGGCCTGTGGCCGGGCCGCGGGACTGGGACGGCGGGCCGGGTGAGGATGACGAGTTCGTGGCGCCGGTGCCGCCGCCGCTGCCGGAGATGTCGGCCGGGGCGAAGCTGGCGTGGATTGCCGGGCTCGGTGGGCCGGCGTATCTGATGGCGGCGACGATTCTGCAGTGGGATCCGCCGGGATGGGCCTCGTTGCTGGCGGTGGGCGGGGCCGTGGGTGGTTTCCTGTATCTGTTCAGCCGGCTCAAGGACCACCGGGGCGGTCCGGACGACGACGATCCTGAGGACCCGACGTACGGCGCGGTGGTCTGAGCGGCGAGCTGAGCTGTGGTCTGAGCGAGGCGTTTGCGGGCTGCGCGCCATGTTGGTGCGCGGCCCGGGTGCGTACGGTGCGGATCAGGGTTCGTAGCAGGGCGGCGGGATCGAGCATCGGGTAGTCGGAGCGGTGCGGGCGGCCGCCGGTGAAGGTGTAGGCGGCCAGCGGGTAGCAGGCGAAGCCGATCAGTGCCGCGGAGAAGTGGCCGACGTCGGTGAAGGTGCGGTCGGCTGAGAGCAGGGGCGCGCCGTGGTAGGCGAGCAGCGCGGCGGCGTAGAGGGCGCGCCAGCGGGGGACGAGTTTATAGGCGAGTACTGCTTCGATGCCGGCGAGGGCGTAGCTGACGCCGACGTCCAGGACGCGGCGTTCCGAGGCGGGGGCGAGCGCGTGGTTGATCAGCCAGTACAGGTCCCCTTCGCTGATGTAGGTCGCCCCGACGTGGGCGGTGGCGGCGATCAGCAGCCATTTGCCGGTGCCGAGCCAGCGTTCGGCCTGCGCGTGGAAGACGGTGTAGAGCACCAGATACGGCCACCAGGAGGGGCCGTCGATGTAGAGCGCGCTGTCGATCAGGACCCGGACGGGTCTGTGTTCGAGCTCGTGCAGGTTGGTGGAGCGGTGCACCAGGAAGGTGTGGCGGAACGCCGGGTCGAAGTGCTTGAGCAGGATCGTGGTGCCCAGCAGGATCGTGAGCCACAGGTAGGTGCCCGGGGCGCTGCGGGCGTAGCGCCAGGCGGCGTGGGCTGCTGCCCGTAGCCGGGCGCACCAGAGGGTCACCTGTCCCATTGTGCCGACAGGTGACCCTTTCGCCGTGCTGAAGGCCGTCTGGCGGCCTTTGTTTCGCGTTCAGATGTGCCGGGCGAGGTCGGCGGCGCCGATCAGGCCGGCCTCGGGGCCGAGGGTGGCGGTGACCACTTCGGCGTAGGGGCGGTTGCCCGCCCCGGCCAGGGAGGCGTGGTAGCGTTCGCGCGCCGGGGCGACCAGGATCTCTCCGGCGTCGGAGACCCCGCCGGCGATCACGAAGATCTCCGGGTCCAGTATCGAGCCGAGGTCCGCCATGGACTGGCCGAGCCAGCCGGCGATCTCGGCGAAGCCGGCCAGGGCGGCCGGGTCGCCCTTGCGGGCCGCCTCGGTGATGTGCGCGCCGACGATCCCGTCGGGGGTGCCGTCGCCGAGGGAGAGCAGGATCTTCGCGCTGTCGGGGTTCTCGGTGGCCTGGCGGCGGACGAACCGGGTCAGGGCGCTGCCGGAGGCGTACTGCTCCATGCAGCCGTGCAGGCCGCAGCCGCACAGCCGGCCGTCCGGGACGACGCGGTAGTGGCCGAACTCCCCGCCCATGCCGAAGTGGCCGCGGAACAGTTCGCCGTTGAGCACGATCCCGCCGCCGATGCCGGTGCCGACGGTGTAGAGGACCACGTTGGTGCGTCCCGCTCCCGCGCCGAACCGGGCCTCTCCCCACGCGGCGGCGTTGGCGTCGTTCTCGACCACCACCGGCAGATCCGTGACCAGGGCCTCGATCCGGGCCTTGAGCGGCTCCTGGTGCCAGGCCACGTTGGGGGCGAACAGGACGGTGGCGCGGTCGGCGCTGACGAAGCCGGCCGCGCCCAGGCCCACGGCCTGCACGTCGTGGTTTCCGCGCACGCTGCGCACGGCCTCGCCGATCGCCTCGGCGGTCTGTCCGGGGTCCTTCGGGGTCGGGATCTTGACCCGGTCCAGGACGGTGCCGTCCTCGGCGACGACACCGGCCATGATCTTCGTGCCGCCGATGTCGACACCAATAGTTAGTCCCATGGTCCCCTCAGTCTTCCGTTGAATCCGTTGGCCGGTCGGCAGTGCCGTTGTCTGTGTCACTACCATCCTCCCCGATGACTATCCGTCCATCCCAATCGGATGTGGTGTCTTCAGGCCGGTCGGATGGCGGTTTCCCGGTCCAACGCTGTTCGTTGCCGCGCACCAGGGCACGGAACGCCGAGGCGAACTCGAGGCCCGCGCTGGACAGGTGCCCGGCCGCCTCCGGGTAATTACGCAGGATCGGTTCGACGAACTGGTCGCGCACCGCGTCCCAGAGTTTGCGCGCCTCATCGCCCAGCGTTCCTGGATCATCGCGCACCGAGTCGGTTCTCGTCCAGTCCCGGTCTGCTTCGGCCGGGGAGGTCTCGGCCGGACCGGGCGCCGCCGGGGACGGGGCGGGCGGTTCCGGCGCGTCGAGCACCGGGATGTCGAAGCTGTCTTCGAGGCCCCCGTTGTCGAGGCCGCCGTTGTCGAAACCGCCGTCGTCGGCGTCGTCGCGGCCGGGGTCGCTGTGCTCTGTCATGACTGGTCCTTCCCTGTGGTCAGTCGCCGGGTCCGGCCGCCGGCCACAGGGCCGGGTCGGGGACGAAGCGGATGTTGAGCGCGCCGTCCTTGAGGACCGCGCCGGCGACCCGGCAGCGGCGCAGGACCGGGGGCAGCAGCACGGCGTGGCGGTAGGGGCCCACGCTCAGGATCAGTTCGTCGCCGCGCCGGACCAGGCCCATGCTGCGGCGGTCGGCGGCGGGCAGCGGGACGCTGAAGGTGAAGGTGCCGGCGTCGTCGGCGTGCTTGGTCAGCACGGGGGCGGGCGGCGCGGCGGGGGCGCCGAGCCCGTCGGCGGCGCCGTAGGCCGCGGCGGCCACCACCGCCAGTTCCTCCAGTCCCACCGGTTCGCAGGGGCGGAACGGGACCTCGTACTGCGGGATCGGGTCGAAGATCTCGGCGAACTGCTCGGCGGCGATCCGCTGGGCCGCGCCCCAGCCGCGCGACCAGCTGTCGCGGGTCTCCAGGATCTGCCGGTTGCGGATCACCCCGTCCAGGCGCAGGCCGAACAGGGACAGGGCGGTGCGGGCGGCGCGCAGCCGGGCCAGGCCCACGGTGTCGGGGGTGGCGACCAGGCGGATGGAGGTGAGCGGGTCGGCCAGCAGGCGCTGGGTCTCGGCGCACTTGGCCAGGCCGTCGTCGGTCATCGCGACCAGGCTCTGCTGCGGCAGGGGCAGGCCGGCCAGGGAGGCGAGCACGGGGCGCAGGGCGCGGGCGGCCTGGCCCTCGACCGGGCGGGCCCGGCGCAGCCAGGTCTGGGCCGTGTTGGGCAGGGTCAGCAGGCGCAGCGCCGGGCCCAGGCTCGGGCCGTCGACGACGACGAGGTCCCAGGAGCCGGTGGTCACCGCGCCGGTGAGTTCCTGCAGGACCAGGAATTCGGCGGCGCCGGGCGGGGCGACGAGTTCGGCGGCGTCCGGGACCGTGATGCCCAGGGTCTGGGCGCCGTTCTGGAAGCGGGCGGCGAGTTTGCCGTACCACTCCTCGAAGGCCGGCTGGGGGGCGAAGCGCTGGGCGTAGAGCAGGTCGTCGACCTGGGTCGGGACGCTGGCGATGGGGTGGTTGAAGATGGCGGAGATGTCGTCGGCGTCGCCGTCGGCGCTCAGGGCGCCGAGGGAGAGCAGCAGGGTGCGCAGGCCCCGTTGGGCGCCGTGCGCGGCGGTGGCGGCGGCCAGGGTGCTCACGCCGCTGCCGCCCTTGCCGGTGAAGAACACCAGGCGGGTGACCCGGGTGGAGGCGGGGGGCGCAGGGGTGGGGGGCGGGGCGGATTCGGCCGCCGGGGAGTCCGTCACCGCGCGGGGTCGGTTTCGGTTCGGTCGTCGGCGGCCGAGGCCTCGACCCGCTTCTTCAGTCCCGCCAGCGCTCGATCGATGATCACTTTTTCCAACTTCTTCTTCATCATCCCGAACAGCGGGATCTTCGAGTCCACGGTGAGGGTGTATTCGACCGCGGTGTGCTCCTGGGGTCCCGGGCCGGGCACCGGGGTCAGGACGTAGGAGCCGTCCAGGGAGCGCAGCATGTCGCCTTCGACCAGGGTCCAGTGCACCGCGCGGTCGCCGTCGAAGGAGTAGGCCAGGACCTGCCGGTCGCGGATGGCGCCGGAGTCCACCGACAGTCGCACCCGTTCGGCCCGGCCGCTGTCCGGGTCGATGCTCAGCACCTCGGCCTTCTTGACCTCGCTCGTCCACTCCGGGTAGGCGGGCAGGTCGGCGATCACCGCCATGACCTTGGCCACGGGCGCGGCCACTTCGATCGAGCCTCTGGTGCGGTCCGCCATCGCCTTCGCCTCTCCCGCCTGGAACTGGCTGCTGCCCATAATGGTGTGCGGTGCCGCCGGCAACCGACGGTCGGCCCAGCCTACCGCGCCGTGGTCGCTGCCCGGCGTAGTTGCACAACGGTTAGCTGAGAGCACTAGCTACTGGCCGGTAATGAGAGGTAGCGTCAGGATCAACGGCGTGAAACGATGACGCAATACTTACGAGACTTCGAGGAGTCGCGCGTGCGCGAGTTCAGTGTTGAACCGTTGTACGAGGTGCCCGCTGGGGCGAACCTCACTGATGTGGTGCACCGCAACGGGGAGCAGACCCCGGAGCTTGTCTCGTTCAGCCGCAAGGTGGACGGCCGTTGGCAGGACGTCACCGCCCGGCATTTCCTGGACGAGGTGGCCGCGGTGGCCAGGGGCCTGGTGGCGGCCGGGATCAACGCGGGCGACCGGGTCGGGATCATGTCGCACACCCGGTATGAGTGGTCGCTGCTGGACTTCGCGGTGTGGGAGGCCGGGGCGATCGTGATCCCGGTGTACGAGACCTCTTCGGCGGAGCAGATCGCGTGGATCCTGTCCGATTCCGGTGCGGTGGCGGTGTTCACCGAGACGACGGAGATGACCGCGCTGGTCGAGTCGGTGCGCGACCAGGCCCCTGCGTTGACGCAGGTGTGGCAGATCGAGCATTCGACCGAGGAGCCGGCCGGGGCGCTGGCGGTGCTGGCCACCGGCGGCGCGGACGTGGCCGAGGAGGCACTGACCGAGCGCCGGGGCACTTTGAACCGGGATTCGGTCGCCACCATCATCTATACGTCCGGCACCACCGGCCGCCCCAAGGGTTGTGTGCTCACTCACGCCAACCTGCTGGCCGAGTGCGGCAACGTGGTGCTCTATCTGAGTTCGGTGTTCAAGCCGGGCGCCTCGACGCTGCTGTTCATCCCGATGGCGCACGTGTTCGCCCGGGTGATCCACGTCGGGGCGATCTACTCCGGGGTGAAGCTGGGCCACAGCAGCGACACGGCGAACATCGTCGCGGAGTTCGGTGATTTCAAGCCGACCTTCATCCTGTCGGTGCCGCGGGTGTTCGAGAAGGTGTACAACGCCTCCAGCCAGCGCGCCCAGGCCGACGGCAAGGGCAAGATCTTCGACGCGGCCGCGGCCACCGCCGTGGCGTACTCCCGTGCGCAGGACGCCGGAAAGGTGCCGGTGGGCCTGAACCTCAAGCACAAGGTGTTCGACCGGCTGGTCTACGCGAAGCTGCGCGCGGCCCTGGGCGGGCAGGCCACCCACGCGATCTCCGGCGGCGCGCCCCTGGGCGAGCGGCTGATCCACTTCTTCCGCGGCATCGGCCTGTTCATCAGCGAGGGCTACGGCCTGACCGAGACCACCGCGGCCTGTTCGGTCAACCCGTACCCCGGGGCGAAGGCCGGCACGGTGGGCCCGCCGGTCCCCGGCACCTCGGTCAAGATCGCCGACGATGGCGAGATCCTGGTCAAGGGCGGGGAGGTGTTCGGCGGCTACTGGAACAACGAGGCCGCCACCAAGGAGGCGATCGTCGACGGCTGGTTCCACACCGGCGACCTCGGCTCCCTGGACGAGCAGGGCTTCCTGTCGATCACCGGGCGCAAGAAGGAGCTGCTGGTGACCGCCGGCGGCAAGAACGTCGCCCCCGCGGTGCTAGAGGACCGGATCAACGCCCACCCGCTGGTGGCGCAGTCGATGGTGGTCGGCGACCAGCAGCCGTTCATCGCCGCCCTGGTCACCCTGGACCCGGAGGCGCTGCCGTTCTGGCTCAAGCAGCAGGGCCGGGACGAGGCGACGCCGCTGGAGCAGCTGGCCGCCGACCCGGCGCTGCTGGCCGAGATCGAGATCGCGATCGACCGGGCGAACAAGGCGGTGTCCAAGGCCGAGTCGATCCGCAAATTCAAGGTCCTGCCGGTGGAATGGACCGTGGAGGGCGGGCAGATCACCCCGTCGCTCAAGCTCAAGCGGCACGTGGTGATGCTGGAGGAGTCCGCGGAGATCGCGGCGCTCTACGCGAAGTAGTCGAAGTACCCGAAGTACCTGAAGTACCCGCAGTACCCGAAGTGGTTCCGGGCCGCCCCCATTCGACGTGAAAGTTTCCTGCGCTCAGGCCGAGGGGGCGGCCAGCAGGGCCTGGAAGCGGGCCTGGATGGTGGGCCACTGCCAGCTCTCCTCCACCCAGGCCCGGCCGGCCGCGCCCATCGCCCGCGCGGCGGCGGGGTCTGCCAGGAGCTCCACGATGCGTTCCGCGGTCATCCGGACGCGGTCCTCGATGCCGCGGCCGGACACGACGTAGCCGGTGCGGCCTTCGAGGACCGCGTCGGGGGCTCCGCCGGAGTCACCGCCCACCACCGGCAGCCCGGTGGCCGAGGCCTCCAGGTAGACGATGCCCAGGCCCTCCACGTCCAGTCCCCCGCGCCGGGTCCGGCACGGCATGGCGAACACGTCCCCGGCGGCGAAGTAGAGCGGCAGCTCGGCCCAGGGCACCGTCCCGGCCAGGGTTACGCTTCCGGCCACGTCGTTGGCGTCGATCAGGGCGCGCAGCCGGTCCTTGTCCGGGCCGCCGCCGGTGATCAGCAGGGCGGCGTCCGGGACGGAGCGCAGCACCTGCGGCCAGGCCTTGATCAGGATGTCCTGGCCCTTGCGCTGGACCAGCCGGGAGACGCACACGACCAGGGGGCGGTCGGCGACCGAGTGCTTGGCCTTGACCGCCTGCACCTCGGCCGAGCCGCGCAGTTCGGGCCGGAATCGGGTGACATCCACGCCGGGCGCCAGCTGCGCCATCCGCGCGGCCGCCGCCGGAGTGAGCACCCGGCCGATCTTCTGCCGCTGGTATTCGCTCAGATAGGTGACCACGTCCACCGACTCCCCGATCCGGCGCAGCATCTGCCGGGCCCCGGGCAGCTGCGCCCAGCCCGCCTCGTGGCCGTGGCTGGTCGCCACCAGCCGGGCCACCCCGGCCTTGCGCAGCGCCCCGCCCATCAGTCCCAGGGGCGCGGCGGCGCCGAACCAGACCCGCTCGCATCCGTGCGCCCGCGCGATCTGCGCGGCCCGGCGCACCACCCGGGGCTCGGGCACCAGGACGGAGCTGCGGTCGCGGACCGTCTCATACGGGTGTTCGAGATCGTACTTCTCGCACTCGGCCGCCCGCCCGCGCCACGTCGAGGCGTAGACCACTACGTCCGAAGGGGTGAACCCGTCCACCATTGCCTGGACGAACTCCTGGATACCGCCAGGCCGTGGGGGATAGTCGTTCGTAACGACCAGAGTGCGAACCATGTGCCAACGATCTCAGATCAAGCGGGTTCACAGCGAGAGCGGGATACCTCCACCATGCCTGTGCGTCAGTGGATCAGTCACGAACGGTTCCAGACCGCCGTACCGCTGCTTTTCGCCTGGTTGGTGAGCCGGCTGTACTTGCTGCTGTTCACGTACGACAAGGTCCGGTACTTCGATCACGGGTCGCTGGTCGGGGACGTGCAGACCTACAACAAGTGGTCGCTGGTCTTCGCCCACGGGCATTTCCCGCAGCACGACCCGCAGTGGCAGTACCCGCCGGGGGCCGCGGTCTTCATCATCCTGCCCAGGATCGTGCGGAGCCTGACCGGGCTGAGCTACTACACGGGGTTCTACATGATCGCGCTCGCCTCGGACCTGGTGGTGTTCCTTCTGGTACTGCTCGCCTGCTGGCGCACTGCGGCCCGGCTGGCCCCGGCGGGCGCCGCAGCCGCAGCAGACCCGCGAGCGAGCGGCTACGCGGCCGGGATCGACGCGGCAAGGGCGGGCGCGGCCAGAACTGACCTGGTGCAGACCGACCCGGTGAATATTGACGCAGTGAAAATCGGCGCAGTGAAAATTGACTACACCGGCGCCTGGGCGTACCTGGGGGCGATCTTCGCGCTGGGTCCGATCGTGCTGTGCCGGTACGACATCTGCGTCACCATGATCGCCACCGTGGCCCTGGTCGCCACCGGCCGCACCGTGGCCTCGACCTGGCGGATGCGCGGCGCGGCCATCGGGATCGGCGCGATGGTCAAGGTCTGGCCGGCCGCGCTCGCGGTCGGCGTGCCGAAGCGGGCCGACGGGCGCCGGGCCCTGCTGTGGACCGTCCTGGGCGCGCTGCTGCCCACCCTGATCCTGATGGCCGCCCTGCCCGGCGCCCTGGGCTTCCTCGGCGAGCAGAACGACCGCGGCCTGGAGATCGAGTCCGTGCTGGCCGTACCGTTCCTGCTGGCCAGGCACCTGGGCTACCCGGGCACGATCCGGCACGCGTACGGAGCGTTCGAGATCACCGGGCCCGGCATCGGGGTGATCAGCTCGTTCTGCCTGGCGCTGACCGTGGCTGGCTTCGTCTGGCTGTTCGTCTGGCGGCTGCGCGCCGACCTGGTGCCCGGCCGCTGGTCCACCGGACTGTTCTACGACTCCAGCCTGGTCGCGGTGCTCATCGCGATGATCACCAGCCGGGTGCTCAGCCCGCAGTACCTGGTCTGGGTGGTCGGCCTGATCGCGCTGTGCCTGAGCCAGACCCCGCTGGGCCGCAACGGCACCGTGCTGGCCCGGCCGTGCTGGCTGCTGCTGGCCGCGATCTCGGTCGCCCAGCT
>Ga0302314_10007346_pt1 | contig 19809 bp, 19 predicted proteins | sample III_Palsa_N2_3_FD_200533 | JGI IMG/M metagenome (GOLD analysis project Ga0302314, IMG submission 200533) | Peat permafrost microbial communities from Stordalen Mire near Abisko, Sweden - III_Palsa_N2_3 | ecosystem: Environmental > Terrestrial > Soil > Palsa > Peat permafrost | place: Sweden...
GATCCCCCGGCAGGGCTGCTGCCAGCGCCGTGACCGCACCTGCCAGCGAAGCGCGTCGGCCGACAGGTAGCCGAGGGCCGCGCTGGTGGCCACGACGCCGTCGTGCCGGGTGAGGAGATCATCGAGCGTCTCGCGCTGTGTACTGAGAGATGTCATGCGAGCACGATCGCCGATAGACGCGGCCCGGCGCATTACCCGCTTCCGCCGACTGTGGATAACTACGCGGTTATCCACAGCACGGAGATCGCGGGTGACACGGGCCGGATGGCCTGCTATTTGATGGCGGTTTCCGGTGTTCTGGTACCGGAAACCGCCATCAAATCGGGCTGACGGGCCATGACGGATGATGGCAGGCGCGGGCGGCCGCACGCGGGCGGCCGCGGACCGCGATGCCCGCTCCCTGCTGTCACAGTGGCCTCTGCGGTTGGCTTCACACACTGGCGGCATCCACATTCGCGACATATCACCCGGGGAATCGGTCACAGAGTGTGCGAAGACGCAGAAACGCGTGTGGCGCGGCCCCCAGGAGCGGGGGCCGCGCCACGCGCGTGAGGGTCTTGCGAAGGATGGGTTACGCGGGGCGCTGCTGGCGCTGGCGCTCCTCGCGGGCCCGGCGGTACTCCTCGATGACGATCTCGTTGAGCTCGGCCACGGAGGTGTCCTTGGCCGGCTTGTCCAGCGTGATCTCGCCGTGCTGCAGCAGGTTGATCCGGTCGCAGATCTCGAGCGCCTGGGCGTAGTTGTGCTCGATGATGATGATCGAGACGTCGCCCTTGCTCTTGAGGTCGCGGATCACGTCGAGGATGATCGAGACCTCCTTCGCGCCCATCGCGGCGAACGGCTCGTCGAGCAGCAGGATCTTCGCCTGGGAGTAGACGGCCCGGGCGATCGCGATCGCCTGCCGCTGGCCGCCGGACAGCGAGGCGACGGGGACGTCCACCGACGGGATGCCGATGCCCATCGCGCTGAGCTGGTCGCGCGCGGTCTTGCGCATCGACCGGTTGTTCAGCAGCGGCCAGCGAACCCGCTCCCGGTTCAGGAACATGTTGTGGTACACGGTGAGCTGGTTGATCAGCGCCAGGTCCTGGTACACGATGTCGATGCCGAGCGAGGCGGCGTGCTCCACCGAGCGCAGCCGCACCTCCTCGCCGTTGATGATGAGCTTGCCGGTGTCCTGCTGCTGGAACCCGCAGAGGATCTTCAGCAGTGTGGACTTGCCCGCGCCGTTGTCCCCGAGCAGGCCGAGCACCTCGCCGCGGCCGAGCCGCAGGTTGATGTCGGACAGGGCCGTCACCGCGCCGAATCGCTTCCCGAAGTGCTCGGCGCGCAGGGCGTCGCCGCCCGGTTCCGCTGTCTGCGCGGTCATCAGGTCCTCCCTCGTTCCCGGAGACGGGCTAGCTGCACGTTGGCGATCATGGCGATGAGGATCGCGCCACCGAAGACGACCGGCAGCACGTTCGCGCTGATGCCCACGATGTCGAATCCGTCGATCAGGGTGGACAGCGCGATGGCGCCGAGGAAGGCGCCGAGGATCGTCCCGGAGCCGCCGAGCATCGCCGTGCCGCCGATGACCGCCGCCGTGACGCTGTAGAACATCGGCGTGTACTGGCCGGCCAGCGGGTCGATGGTGTTGGTGTAGAAGGCGGTCTGCAGGCCGACGAACGCGCCGAGCAGGCCGGTGATCATGAAGGCGCCGTACTTGATCCTGGCCGTGCTGATACCGGCCTCACGCGCGCCCAGCTGGTTGCCGCCGGTCGCGACCGTGTGCAGGCCCCAGCGGGTGTTGGTCAGCACGACGTGGAAGATCGCGACGATGATGACGGCCCAGATGAACTGGGACCAGGGGTCGGTGCCGATCCAGTTCCCGATGGTGATCGAGCTCGCCGGGAGGGCCTTGGGCTCGGCGTGCGAGGTGTACAGGGCGAACCCGGAGAGGATGAACCCGGTGCCGAGCGTCGTGATGAACGAGGGCAGCCCCAGCGTGACCGTGAGGAAGCCGTTGATCCAGCCGCAGGCCACCCCGAAGACCAGGGAGAGGAGGATCGCCAGCAGGATCGGGATGCCGAAGTACTGGTTCAGGAAGAACATGACGAACGGCGAGCAGGTGTAGATGAAGCCGACCGACAGGTCGATCTCACCGCAGATCAGCAGGAACACCTCGCCGACGGCGATGATCGCGATCGGGGCCGCGTTCTCGGAGAGCAGGTCGATGAAGTTGGTCTGGGAACCAAACGTCGACGAGTTAGTCAGGCCGAAGTACAGCAGCAGCGCCACTGTCACGACCGCGATGGTGGTCTCGCGCTGGCGGCCGGCGATGCGGAGCCCGCTGAGAAGCATGGACCCGCCCCTGCCGCCGCGTGAACCCGGGTCCGGCAGGCCGGTGAGCATACCGCTCCGGTCGGTCGTCTCGCTCACGTCCGCCTCTTCAATCTATTCATCTAGCCAATCCGGTCTTGAACGTGCCATAGGCGGGATGCCGGGCCTGCGTTGTTCGCGGCCTGGCATCCCGCCCGGGGCTCTATCAGGTGCTGATGATGCTGGACATCACGTGCTGGTAGTGGCCAGCGGGTTGGTGATCGCGCCGGACGGACGCGTGACGTACTTCTCGGCCGTGGTCGAGCCCTGGTACCGGCTGGCCACGTTGTAGTTGCCGAGGTTGCTCTTGTTGATGAAGGTAAGACCGGTGTCCGTGTCCGGCGGGGCGATGGTCCCACCGGAGATGTTGTACAGGTACAGGTACAGCGTCGGCAGGAATCCCTGAAGGTACGGGTCCTGGTAGATGGTGAAGTCGGTGCTCCCCGCCTGGATGTTGGAGAGCGTCAGCGGCTCGGTGTCGAAGCCTCCGTTGGGGAGGTGCGACAGGTTGGTCGCCTTGAGTGCCGCGGCGAGGAACGACGTTGATCCGGCGTCCACAGCGAACGCGCCCTTGATGTCCGAGTGGCCGAGGAGGTACGCCTTCTCGTTGCCGAGCTCGAGCGCGGTGTTCGCGTTGGTGGTGATGGACGTGACCTTGTACCCGGCCGGGGTCAGGATCGAGGCGGCGCCGTCGTAACGAGGCTGGATGTTCGCCTGACCCGGGGTGGCGATGAAGATGACGACCTCGCCGGGGGTCGGGACAAGCCGCTTGATTTCCTGGCCGAGCTGCTGGCCGGAGGTGTACAGCGCCTGGCCGACGTAGGCCAGCCGGTTGGTGCCGATGTCGGCCACGCCGGCGGTGCTGACGCTACCGTCCGCGTTGTAGCTGACCACGGGGATGCCCGCGGCCATCGCGTTCGAGACCGGAGTCGTGAACGAGGTGGAGTCCGTCAGCACCGTGGCGATACCGGCCGCCTTGGCCGACACCGCCGCGTTGATCTGGGCCACCATCTGCGCGGCGATCGACGTCGTTGACCCTGTCCACTTCGGCAGGGGCAGTCCGAGCAGCTTGGCCGCGTCGGCGAAGCCATACTGCGTCGGGACAAAGAAGCTGTTCGTGGTCACGTGGTTGACGAACCAGAACTGCCAGGACGGCGCGCTCGGGAAAGCCCCGGCCACGGCCGCGGCGCTCGCCGAACTGCTCGACGAGCTGCTGCTGCATGCAGTGAGCAGCGCCCCCGCGGCAGCCGAGGCGCTCGCCAGCCCGACACCGGCGATCAGCCTCCGCCGGGTCGGCGTGTCACGCATGTTGAGCGTCTCGATTGCCTCATCGACTATCGGGGCGACCTTGCCCATATGGACCTCCAGTAACCCTTCGTTATACGTACATGTGTTAGCGCTCACATCTAGCTGTATGGAGCAAGGTAGACCTGTGAAGATCGTTCGTCAATGGGTCGAAAGTGTTTCGATTAGAAATTTTTTGAGTGCCTATACTGGCTTTAATACCCCTAAGTGTGTCGCTTTTACGAAATCGTGACCTATATCTTTGGCAACGATTGCAGGGGCCGCCTCCCGGTGCCCGAAGAGGCCCCTCGCGGGTGGTAGCGTGCTCCCCGCAGTACATGCCGCGTGAGTGAGGGACAGGTGACCGCAGCGGAAAACGCCGAGCGGCTGGCCGCCCACGAACCAGCGGCCTCGCGGCGATCATGGGCGCTGTTCGCGGCCGCGTTGATGCTGGCCTACTTCGGTACATCGGTGGCGCTCTTCGCCCCGGTGCAGAACGTGCTGCCCCGGCTGGTCGAATCGGCCGAGGGCTCGGCCCACAAGGCGGTCTACCTCGGGCTGGTCACCGGCCTCGGCGCGGTGGCCGCCCTGGTCTTCAACCCGCTGTCCGGCTACTTCTCCGACCGCTGGGTCACCGCCGACAACCGGTCGACCATCGTCGCCGTCGGCCTCGTGACCGGGGGAATCTCGCTCGCCCTGCTCGGTACCCAGCGGTCGATCCTCGGCCTGGCGATCTGCTGGACGCTCTGCCAGGCCTCGATCAATATCGCCTACTCGTCGATGTCGGCCTCCATCTTCGACCACGTGCCCAGGCGGGACTGGGGCTTCGCCGGCGGCCTCGTCGCGGTCGCCCAGTCGGTCGGCCTGATCTTCGGCTTCGCCGTGGTCGTCCTGCTCTTCCCCAAGGCGACGCCGGGGATGACCGCCGTCACCGCCATCTACGCGGTCTCGCTGATCCCGCTGGTGGTGGTCCTGCGGCGGCTGCCGCGGGTCGAGCACGCCGGCATCCCCGGCCGGACCGCGCGGGAGAGCGTGCGGGTCCTGCTGTCCGGCGGCACCGGTTTCACCGCGGTGTGGATCGGTGAATTCCTGGTGACATTGGCGAACTCCATCGCCCTGCTCTACCTCTTTTACTATCTGCAAGACGTCATTCGCTATCCGAAGCCGGGCAACGGCCAGCTCATCCTGGTCGCGGTCGCGACCGGAGCGGCGATCCTGGCCACGGTGGTCGTCGGCCGCCTGGCCGACCGGTCGGCGACCTACCGGCGGTACGCCGTCTTCGCCACCACGCTGCTGGCCGCCACCGGCTTCGCCCTGGCCGCGATCAGCTCGTGGGACCCGGCGATCGTCTGCGCGGTCGCCCTCGGGATCGGGTACGGCGCGTTCCAGTCGGTCACCGAGGCCCTGGGCATGCGGGTGCTGCCCGACCGGTCGAGCGCCGCCCGCGACCTCGGCATCATCAACGTGGCCACCGCCATCCCTCAGGTCATCGGCCCGTCCGTGGCCGCCGTGGTGATCGCGACCGGGGCCGGGTACCGGGGCCTCTTCGCCTTCGCCGGGCTGCTGGCGCTGGCGGCCGCCGCCGTCTACTCCCGCGTCCCGGCCTAACGGCTTACTGCATAAACACCCAAGATCGAACTAGCGCTGGGACTTTGACCGCTGACCGCGGCCAAAGTCCCAGTGCTGTCGATCCCCGGGAAAGACGAGGCCTTATGCGTTACGTATCCGCAGGTCACGCCGTTACCCGCACGTGATAGGCGTGACTCGCGGTTCCGGTGATCACGTGCTCAGCTCGCGGAGCTGCTCGCGCAATATATAGGTCAGCCTCGAGGGCGTCGTTGCCGAGCGACTCGGGGTCGGCGAGCAGGATCTCGACCGCCAGCAGCCGGGCCCGCACGATGGTGTCCGCCATGGCAACTGTCTCCTGAAATCCGTTAACTGGCCGGCTCCACGCGAGCCGGGCGCGGCGCAGGAACTCGGCCGTCATGGCGTCGTACACCCGCTCAAGCTCACCCCGGGCGATGGAATCCTTCGGCTGGTACTCGAGGAGACCGCGGACCCGTGCCCGCTCGGCGAAGAACGCGGGATCGTCGGGCTTGGTGAAGTCAGCTGGTTCGTCGCTTGGCTGCGCGGCTTGCCTCGGCGGTGGGGGAGGTGGCTTTGACTGTGAGCCAACGATTCCATTCGCCATCCCGCGCCTCTAGAGCCCAGCAAGTCACTTAAGCGTTGTGCACCGGCAAAGGCCACGTGTGTCCACCAAAGCTTGTGCTGTGTCCGCGTGACTCGCGATCGTTCGCCCCATTACCGGTTTGTAGGATTCGGGCCATGTGGAAGCGCAGCTTTCTGATCCTGCATGGCGTGGAGAACCGGCGGCCGGCCGGGCACTGGCAGTACGACCTCGCCCAGCGGCTCCGGGAGCGGGGCGAGCAGGTCTTCTACCCGCAGTTGCCCGATCCCGACCGGCCGGCGCTCGCCGCCTGGGTCGAGGCGATCGAGGCCGAACTGGGGATGATGCGCGGTGAACGGGTCGTGGTCGCCCACAGCCTGGCGTGCGCGGCGTGGTTCCACCTGTCGGCGGCCCGCGATGAGCCTCCGGCCAGCCGGGTCCTGCTGGTCGCCCCGCCGGGGCCGTCGCAGTTTTCCTGGGACGTGATCGCTGGCTTCGCACCCGGAGCTCTCGACCTGGCCAGGCTGAAGCTCGCCGTGGCGAGGCCGCGCCTGGCGTGCTCCGACAACGACCCGTATTGCCCGGACGGGGCCACGGAGGTCTTCGGCCGGCCGCTGGGCTGCGATGTCGATCTGCTGGCCGGCGCCGGGCATGTGGCCATCCCGGACGGCTACGGCCCCTGGCCGTCGGTGCTGGAGTGGTGCCTGGACCCCGCCGCCCGTCTGAGAGTCAACTGAGCCCGGGCCGGGTCAGATGGTCCAGTCGAGCTGCGTTTCCGGGATGGCGAGCTGGCGGCCGTGGGCCTGGGCTTCGGCCCGGCCCGCGGCGTCTCCGCGCGGGTAGCGGAAGGCCCGGCCCGGGAACACCACCCACGTGTCGGTGGGAGACCGGAAGTCCACGTACCAGCCGGGTTGGTCAAGGGCGTCGGCGAAGGCCTGGACAAGGTCCGCCGCCTGGTCCTCGTCTGCTTCGAAGTCGAGCGTGGTCCAGATGCCCGGCTGGTCGTCGCTGGTGCCCTGGGCCTGGTATCTGCTGATCTTGCGGACCGTTAGCCTCAGGTTTTCCAGGTTCGTCCCGGGGCGCAGGCTTTCGGCGATGAGGGTGCCCTCGATCATGAACATGTCCTCCCGGCTCAGTGCAGCCTAGGTCAGGTCACCAGGAGGCCGCCGTCGACGTAGAGGTCGTGAGCGTTGATGCCGGTGTTGCGGAGCAGGAAGTCGACGGCGTCGGCTATCTCTTCCATTGTTACCAGGCGGCCGATCGGCGTCTGGGCTGAGTGGGGCGGATTGGGCACGTCGCGCCACCGGGGGCTGTCACCGATGAGGCCGGGGTGCAGCGCGTTGACCCGGTGCGGGGCGATCTCGATGGCCAGGGTCTTGACCAGGCCGGTGATGCCGCCGTTGAACGTCGTGACGATCGTCGATCCGGGGTAGGGCCGTTCCTTGGCCAGGCCGCCGAACAGGACGACGGACGCCGTGGGGGTGAAGCGGTCGCGCAGGGCCCGGACAGTCTCGGCGTAACCGACGAGCTTGACGGTCACGGCGGTGACCGCGTCGGCGATGCTGAACGCGGCCAGGCTGTTGGGTGTCCCTTCGCTGGCGCTGATGACCAGGCTGTCAACCTCGGTCACGTCGGCGAAGGCCGCGCTGATCGTCTCGGGCTGGGACAGGTCGACGGCCAGCCCCCGGGTCGGGCCGCCGATCTCGGCCGCCACCGCCTCGGCCCGGGCCTTGTCCCGGCTGGTGACGATGACCGTCTCGCCGCGTTCGGCCAAGCGCCGGGCCATGACGCTGCCCAGGCCGCCGCTCCCGCCGACACAGATTGAGGTGCCCATGCGCGCTTCCCTTCGGCGATTCTTATTGACCATTTGGTCATTAACGGCTCGACTGTAGCAGTCCGCGGCCGCTAATGACCACCCGTATAGTAGGAGCTTGTGAACCCCGTGACTCCCGTCGACGCGCCGCTTGACGCGCCGCCCCCGGTGGAGCGCAGGCGCCGACGCGACCCAGACGGGCACCGGGCCGAGATCCTGGCGGCGGCCCAGGCGGCCTTCGCCGAGCGCGGCTACGGCCGGGCCACCATCCGGGACATCGCCCAGCGGGCCGGGGTCACGCACGGCCTGGTGATGCAGCACTTCACCAGCAAGGAACAGCTCTTTCTCGCGGCCGTGCCCGGCCACCGGGATCTGGAGCACGTGGTGGCCGGGGACCTGGCCACGCTGCCCGACCGGATAGCGGTCGCCTACGTCGAGCGGATGGAGGCCAACCTGCCCGGCGACCCGCTCGTCGCGCTCGTGCGCAGCGCCGCGTCCGACGATGCCACCGCTAACCGGCTCTTCGCCGCGATGCAGGAAAGCAGCGCGGCCCAGTACCGGACCGTGCTCACCGGTGACGACGTGGACATCCGGGTCGCCCTGCTCGGCGCGGAGCTCATCGGCATCACCTTTATGCGCTACATCGCCCGCAGCGGCCCGCTCGCCGCCATGCCGCCCGCGGAAGTAGTCACCCACCTCACCCGGACTCTGCGGCACATCCTCTTCGACTGACCGGCGCGCCGGTAAGGCGACAGACTGATAACGGCCGGCTTCCGCTTGGCCGGGCCCGGCGGCGTTGCCACAATCGGCTTATGTTCACGACTGGCCTGAGGGCCGGCGATCTCGCGGTGACCGGCATCGCCGGGCTCCGCCCGATCGGGCCGGTGACAGGTGCGGGCGTTCTCCGCTCGGATTTCATTCACGGGAACGGGCGGATGACCGGGAGCCCGGGCCGGGTCTACCTGTACCCCGAGTCCGTCGCGGTGGTCCGTACGACACGCGCGGAGGCCGTCCGCCAGATGGCGGGCAACGCGGCCGCGCTCGGGGCGGACGCGGTAGTCGGCATCCAGGTCTCGCACAAGGAACGACGCTGGTACAACCGGAACCTCCCGGGAGGAGTGGTCGAGTCGGTGGCGTCGGGAATCGCCGTGGCCTGGCCGGACAGGCCGCCGAGGGGCGGGGCGCCGGTGCTGACCAACCTGGACGTGCAGGGTTGCTGGAAGCTGTTTCAGTCCGGCTACGTCCCGGCGGGCCTGGTGATGTCGACGATCATGACCGGCTGCATCGCGCGCCGGTTGCGTACCGGGCCTTCCGTCGACGCACTCGGGGCGCGGCAGTGGCCGGCCGACCAGTATCCCGACGCCGCCGCCATGGTGACCATCGGCTACCGGACGATGAACGAGGAAATCCGGGAACAAGGCCAGGCGATGGGGGCCGAGGGCATCATCGGCGTCGAGTTCCAGCGCCGCAAGTGGGGCTATGAGTTCGTGACCAGGAACTCGGGCGTCATGTGCCGACAGTTCAAGATGATCGGGACCGTGATCGGGACCGCGGTCGTTCCCGACGAGTCAGCTGCCCGCCAGACGGGACTGCGGATCACCCCGGTCCGCCATGCCACTTAGCAAGTCGCTTCGACCTGGCTTACGCACGAACGGTGGTCCGCGCGGGTAAGCCTTACGCCTCTCCCGCCGCATCTCCGCATGCCGTCTTGCGGGTCCTGCCATACAGCGCTGCTGACGCGCCCGGAGCGGACGGTCCGGCGGCGATGTTCGGTTCACCGGCGCTCTCAAGTAGTACTGAGCGGGGGATCGGGTCAGCTGCTCAGCAGGCTGGCGACGAGGTTGATGGACACGGCCAGGATGACCGCTCCGAACAGGTAGGACAGCAGGGCGTGGCGGAGCGCGATCATCCTGACCGGCTTAGTTGTGATGTTGGTGTCGGATACCTGGAACGTCATGCCGATGGTGAAGGCCAGGTAGGCGAAGTCGAGGTACGTCGGCGGGTCGTCCTCGTTGAAGTCGACCGCGGGTCCCTTGACCGGCACCGGCGGCGAGTAATAGGCCCGGGCGTACCGCAGGGTGAAGACGGTATGCACGACCGCCCACGACAAGCCGACGCTGAGGACGCCGATCGCGATCAGGTAGGCCTTCATGCCCCCGGTGGCCTGGCCGGCTCCGAACAGGGCCAGCCCGACCGCGGCCAGCGACGCCGTGCCCGCGACGAGCACGACCAGATCCCGGGTGGAGCCGCTGAGCGCTTCCTTGGCCGCGAGGCGCTTGGCCTGGGCGGCGTCCAGGTGCCGGACCGCGGCCCAGACCCAGAGCAGGTAGACGATCGCGGCGGCGGCCCAGCCGAGCAGCACCGCGGCCACCGGCCGGGTCAGCCAGAACGCGGCCACCGGCCGGGTCAGCCAGAACGCGGCCACCGCGACGACGCAGCCCACCGCCATGGCTCCCAGCACCCGGCTGCCGCTCGACGCCGTGCCGGGGTGAAAGCGTTCTTTCCTGCCCGAGACCATGGCTCAGGGTACAGACAGCCCGGACCTGCGCCGCGCTCGAGTCCCCGCTGCTTTTACCTGCTCAACTGGGATTGTCCGGTCAGCTGAGATTAGCCGTCCTGAGGCGGGTAGTGGGGCAGTGCGCTTGCGTACGGCTAGCTGTATAGGAGGCGGGCGGTGAGTGACCTAGAGCGGGATGACGACACCCGGCGTCCCGCTCATGCCGCGCTCCTGTACCGCGACACGGAAGAGTTCGTGACCGGTGCCCTCGAGTTCGTGGACGCGGGGCTGGCCGCGGACGAGGCCGTGCTCATCGGCCTGCCGGAACCCGGGATCAGCCTGCTGCGCGAGCGGATGAACGGACAGGCTCGCCTGGTGAGCTGGGATGACATGGCCCAGGTGGGCGCCAACCCGGCCCGGATCATCTCCTGGATGCACGCCTTCGCGACCGCGCATGCCGGGCGGCCGGTCCGCTGCCTGCAGCAGTCGGCCTGGGAAGCCCGCACCGACCGCGAGCGATGCGAGGTGATCCGGCATGAAGCCCTGCTCAACCTGGCGTTCGCCGGTGAACCAGTCAGCGTCCTGTGCCCCTTCGACACCTCCCGGCTGGATCCCGGCGTCATCAAGTCCGTCGCGCCGACCCATCCGGTGCTCATCCGGGGCGGGGGCACGGGGCCGAGCCCGGTCTATAGCGGCGGCATCGTCCTGCCGGAAGAATGCGATCAGCCCCTGTCCCGGCCGCCGGCCGTCGCCGCGGTCCTGGCCTACCGGGCCGACCTGGTGGCGGTCCGGGCGTTCGCCACCGAGCAGGCGGCCAAGGCCGGCCTGGCCCGGGACCGGGCCGTCGACCTGGTGCTCGCGATCGGCGAGCTCGCCGCGAACACCTATAAATACAGTCACGGCGACGGCGTCGTGTCGATCTGGGTCGCCACAGACGAGCTGATCTGCCAGGTCGAGGACCCCGGCCACATCACCGACCCGCTCGCCGGGCGGCACCAGGTGGCCGTGGACGCGGACGGCGGCCACGGGCTATGGCTCGTACACCAGGTCTGCGATCTCGTCGAGGTCCGTACCGGTCCCGGCGGCACCGCGATCCGCCTGCACATGCGGCTGGAACCCAGGTCATAGCGCGGGCTAGGTCAGTTCGGGAGCAGCCGCGGCCAGGCGGCGGACGCCAAGATCCAGTTCACCCTCGTCCGCGGCGGCGGAGAAGGTAAGCCGCAGGTGCGGCGCCGGCGCCTCGGCCGGGAAGAAGGGCCGTCCGGGCATGACGATGACCTGTTCGCGGCGGGCCGCCTCGGCGATCTCCCGGTCGTCGCGGCCGCGGGGGAGCGTGGCCCACAGGTGCATTCCCCCCGCGGGGAACGAGACGCTGACCGCGGGGAGGTGACGGTGGACCGCGTCCAGCAGGACGGCGGCCCGCCGGCCGAGGGACTGGCTCAGGTTCTTGAGGTGGCGCTCCCAGGCCGGGCTGGTCACCAGCTCGAGCGCCGCCTGCTGGAGCGGCCGGGAAACGAACAGGTCGTCCACGGCCCGCAGCGCCCGCAGCCGGTCGGCGACCGGGCCGCGGGCGATCAGCGCCCCGATGCGCAGGCTCGGCGACGCGGCCTTGGTCAGCGAGGTGAGGTAGACGACGCGGCCGTCGGCGTCGTCGGCGAGCAGCGGCGCCGGCGTCCGCTGGCCGTGGGACAGCCAGCGGGCGAAGTCGTCTTCGATCACGAACGCGCCCGCGGCCGCGGCGATGCCGAGCACGGTCCGGCGCCGGTCGGCGGCCAGCACCGCCCCGGTCGGGTTGTGGTATGCGGGCTGGATGAACAGCGCCTGGGCACCGGTGCGGGCGAAGGCCTCGGCCAGGTGCCCGGGGATGATGCCGTCCCGGTCGGTCGGCACGGGCACCGGCCGGATGCCCGCGGCCCGGGCGACGGCCAGGGCTCCCGGGTAGGTCGGCGACTCGACCAGGAGCGGGGCGCCCGGGGGAAGCAGGGCCCGGAACGCCGCCGACAGCGCGTCCTGCCCGCCGCCGGTGATGAGCACGTCCCGGGCGTCGGTGCCCACCCCGGCGGCCTGGGCGAACCAGGCTCGCAGCTCGTGCAGGCCGGAGGCGGGCGGCCGGTCCCAGGCGTCCGGGGTCCGGGATGCCCGCGCGAGCGCGGCCCGCAGCGCGACCAGCGGCATCAGGGACGGGTGCAGGTAACCGGTGGCCAGCGAGATGACGCCGTCCGCGTCCGGGGGATCGGCCAAGGACGACAGGCCGGCGACGTCGACGGAACGCTCGGCCAGGGCGACGGTCTGCCAGGAGTAGCCGGCCGGGCCGACGTGCCCGCTGTCGCGCGGCTGGGCGACGAACGTGCCCGCACCCGGCCGGATAACAACCACACCCTCCCGGCCGAGCTCGGCCAGAGCACGCGAGACCGTGAGCGGGCTGACGTGCCGGTCCTGGATGATCCAGCGGGTGGAGGGCAGCCGCTGGCCGGGGCCGAGCCGGGCGGCCTCGCCGCGCAGCCACTGCTTGAGCTGATCAGTACTGGTATCGTTGTTTATGAAGAATAAGGATACCGCTATCGTCGGCGAAACGATACCAGTGACCAGCCTGAAGCAGCGACCGGGCGCGTGATGGGAGTCCTGGACCTCACGCTGATCGCCGCGGCCGGCGTGCTGGCCGGGATCGTGGGCACCGCCGGCGGCATCACCTCCCTGGTCTCCTATCCGGTCCTCCTCGCCGCCGGGGTGCCGGCCGTCGCCGCCACCGTGGCCAATACCGTCGCGCTCGTCGCCTGCTGGCCCGGCTCGGCCGTGGCCTCGCGGCCGGAGCTCACAGGCAAGGGACGGTGGCTGAGCCACTGGATGTGGGTCGCCGCGGCCGGGGGAGTAGCCGGCGCCGCGCTCCTGCTGTCCACGCCGTCGCAGGCCTTCGCGCAGATAGTCCCGTTCCTGGTAGCCGCCGGGTCCCTCGCCCTGCTCGCCCAGCCCTGGCTCTCGGCCCGCGGCCAGGGCCGGGCCTGGAGCGGCCCGCCCGTCCTGGCCGTGGCGCTGCTGGCGGTATCGGTCTACAACGGGTACTTCGGGGCCGGGGCCGGCGTGATGACCCTCGGCCTGATGCTCGTCACCGTCGACCAGCACATGGCCCGGGCCAACGCGCTGAAGAACATGCTGATCGGCGCGGCCTCGGTCATGGCCGCGCTCGCCTTCATCATCCTGGGCCCGGTCGACTGGCGGGCGGCCGTCCCGCTCAGCGCCGGGATGCTCGCGGGCAGCATGATCGGCCCCCGGCTAGCCCGGCGCATCCCGGCCCGGGCACTCCGGTGGCTCGTGGCCCTCCTCGGCCTGGGCCTGGCGGTCAGGCTGTGGATCGCACCGGCCTAGGCAAACGGCGGAACGGGCAGAGCGGGCTGCCGGTACACCAGGAACGCGACGTCGTCATCGTGCTGCTCACCGAGCAGCCGGGAACGAAGGTGCCCAGCGATTTCCGAAGGAGTCAGGTCGCGGCTCTGCGCCAGGGCCAAGCTGACCCGCTCGATGCCGGCGTCGATCACTTCCCGGCGCCGTTCGACTAGCCCGTCGGTATAGAGGAGCAAAGTCGACCCGGCCGGCAGCTCCGCCGTCGCCTCGGGCCGTTCGACTCCGACGGCGAGCCCAAGCGCCGGGGATATAAGGTGCCCGAGCCTGCTGACCGTCCCGTCCGGAAAAGCAAGCAGAGCCGGCGGATGCCCGGCGCTGCTGTAGCGCACGGTGCCGGCCAGCGGGTCGATGACCGCGCAGAACACGGTGGTGCAGTCGGCCCCGGGAATCAGGGCGCTGAACCGGTCGAGGGCGCGGAGGACCTGAGCCGGCCCGTTGTTCTCCAGCAGGAGCGCGCGCCCGGCGCTGCGCAGCTGGCCCATGACCGCCGCCGCGGTCAGCCCGTGCCCGGCGACGTCACCGACGACGACCGCCCGACGCCCTTGCGGCAGCTCGATCACGTCGTACCAGTCGCCGCCGACCTCGAGGGTGGCGCTGGCCGGCTCGTAGTGGACGGCGAGCCCGGGGGGCAGGTCGGTCGGGCCGAGGATGGAACGCTGCAGGGCGAGCGCGACCTGCCGCTGGTCCTCGTAGGCCCGGGCCCGGATGAGCGCCCGCTGGAGGTGCCCGCTCAGCTGGGCGAGCAGGGCGCGATCGGCGAAGGTGAACGGCCGCGGAGCGGCGAATTCGATCCAGATCAGGGCCGCCTGAACGCCATCGGAGACCGGGGCCCCGACCCCGGTGACCGGCGGGGCGGCCGGGCTGCCGAGCGGCGCGGTGACCAGCTGGCCCGCGCGTGCCCACTCCTGCGCCCCGGCGGGCGGCAGGCTGATGCGGGTCGTCGCCGGCGGCCCGGTCATGGCCACGGGGTGCGGGCGGTCGGGCTCTTCCCAGGTCAGCAGGGACACGCGGGCGGCCTGCCAGATGGCCCGGAACTCGGCCAGCGCGATCTCCAGGACGCGGTCGCTGCCGCTGATCCCGGCGAGCTGCCCGGCCAGGCGGGCCAGGGCCGCGTCGTGCTCGGCGGCCAGGCGCTCGGCCGTGACGTCGCGCAGGGTGCCGACGATGAGCCGCTGGTCACGGTCGGGGACCGCGTCCATGGCGATGTCGGCCCATACGACCCGGCCGTCCCGGTGACGCAGCGGGAGGGTGAAGTGCCCCCGCCCGTCCCTGACCAGGGCGCCGAGCGCGGCGGTGGCCTGGGCGTAGCCGTCGGGGTCGGTGTCCTCGGGCGGCCACCAGGGCTGCGGGGCAGGCCAGGGCAGGTCACTGGCCGGGTAGCCGAGGATCTCGCAGAACGCGTCGTTCACCTCAACGACGGTGCCCTCGGGGGTGGCGACGAACAGGCCGTCCTGCATGGCGTTGATCAGCGCGGTCCGCCAGGCGGACTCGTGGTTGCGCACCCGGGCCAGGGTCAGGTTCGAGCGGACTCGGGCCAGTAGCTCGGCCGAGGAGAACGGCTTGACCAGGTAGTCGTCGGCCCCGGCGGCCAGGCCCTCGATGGCGGCCTCCTCGCCGGCCCGGGCGGACAGGAGGATCACCGGGACCCGGGCGGTCTCCGGGTCGGCGCGCAGCTTGGTCAGCAGCGCGAAGCCATCGAGTCCGGGCATCATGACGTCGGCGAGGAGTAGGTCGGGGGGCAGCGCACGGGACCGTTCATAGGCATCTTGGCCGTTGCCTGTCGAGGTGACCGAGTAGCCCGGTGCGAGCAGGTCCGTGAGGTACTGCCGCATGTCGGCGTTGTCCTCGGCGATGAGCACGGTGTCGCGCCCGGCGGGTTCCGAGGTGGCGGCGCCAGGGGCGCTCCACTGAAGGGCCTCCTCGACGAAGGGCCCGGCGGCATCGGCCGTCGGCGGCCGGTCGGCCGCCTCCTCGGCCCGGGGCGCGGGGATGCGCACGGTGAACGTGCTGCCCTCGCCCGGGCAGCTGGCCACCGTGACCTCGCCGCCGTGCAGGGCGGCCAGTTCGCGCACCAAAGCCAACCCAATTCCAGATCCTTCGTGTGAACGGCCCGTAGCTCCGCGCACCTGGTAGAACCGATCGAACAGCAGCGGGACCTGATCGGCGGCGATGCCGGTCCCGGTATCGCTCACGCTCAGCTCGGCGGTGCCGCCGGAGGTCCGCAGGCTGAGGCCGACCGTGCCCGCCGGGGTGAACTTGACCGCGTTGGACAGCAGGTTGAGGACGATCTGCTCCCACATGTCCGGGTCAACGCGGACGGGGTGACCGGTTGCCGGGGAGTCGACGGTGAAGTCCAGCCCGGCGCGCTCCACCGCGGGTGCGAAGGACTCGGCCACCCCGCGGGTCAGCTCGCCGAGCTCGACCGGGGCGAGCTTGGGCTGGAGCCGGCCGTCCTCGATGCGGGCCAAGTCGAGCAGCATGTCGACCATGCGCCGCAGCCGCCCGGAGTTGCGGTGGATGATCTCCATCCGGCGCCGCTGCGGGGCCGGGAGGGGATGCTCGTCGTCGGCCAGGCCATCGGCCGCCGGGCCGGCGATCAGCGCGAGGGGCGTGCGCAGCTCATGGCTGACGCTGGTGAAGAAGCTGGTCTTGGCCCGGTCGAGCTCGGCGAGCTCCTCGGCCCGCCGCCGCTGCGCCGCCTGGGCCTCGGCGTCGGTGATCCCGGCGGCGACCTGCCGGGCGACGAGGTCGAGGAAGCCCTGGTAATCCTGGTCGAGCCGCAAGTACCGGCTCGTCCCGAGCAGCAGCGCGCCCCGGACGCGGGCCTGCCCGGCGACGGTGAGCGGGAGGACGATCGCGGTATCGGCGTCCGCGTCGCCGGCCGGGCTGGCGCCGGGGAGCGCGAGACCGGGCAGGAGTGCGCTCAGCCCGGGCCTCGTGGTCCCGGCGCCAGTGACGGCGGCCTCCCAGATCCAGTCGCCGTCGGCGCCGCCGCGCAGCTCGTTGGGGAGTGCGTCTGGTGTGGCCAGGCCGAAGCTGGCCACCGGGCGGGCGCGGCCGTCGGGCTCGTCGAGCAGGTAAGTGACGCCGAACGGCAGGTCGGCGCGATGCTCGCCGAGCGCCCGCATCGCGGTCGCGCAGGCGTCTTCCGCGCTGGCGATGGTCGCGGAGCGGCTGGCGCCGAGCTCCTGGAGCGCGCGCATCCGGCGGGCGGCGAGCACGTGGCCGGTGGTCTCGGTGACGACGGTGAAGACCCCGCCGACGCTGCCGTCGGCGTTGTGGCCTGAGCTGTGGATCGGGCTGTAGGCGAAGGTGAAGTAGACCTCTTCGTCTTCGTCGGAGCCGTGGCGTTGGAGGACCAGCCGGAGGTCCTCGCGGTAGGTCGGCTCGCCGTGGTCGAGTACGCGGTTGAGCATGGGGCCGACCTCGGGCCACGCGTCGGCCCAGACCTGTTCGCAGGGGAGGCCGAAGGCGGGATGCTTGGCCCCGAGGATGGGGACGAAGGCGTCGTTGTAGATCATCGCCAGCTGGGGTCCCCACATGATCAGGATGGGGAACGGGGAGTTCAGGCAGACGTCGGCCGCGGTTCGCAGCTCCGGCGGCCACGTCTGGCTCGGTCCCAGTACGGTGCCCGCCCAGTCGGTCTCCGCCATCAGGCGGTTTTCAGCCGGTGATGGCCAGGTCATGCGTTGCCGCGTCCAGGTCCGGGTACAGGGCGATGACCTGATCGGCCCCGGTCAGCTCCAGCACCCGGCGCACGGCCAGGCCGTCGGTCGCCAGCCGCAGCCCGGCCCCGGCCGCCGCGGCCCGACGACTGGTGCGGACCAGCATCTGAACCCCGGCCGAGTCGCAGGACTCCGTCGCGGTCATGTCCACGACCAGTACTTCCGGGTCGGCGTCGAGGGCGCCCGCCAGTTCGGCACCTATCTGGTCGACGGTGGTGACGTCGATCTCCGCGGGCAGCACGATCACGATGGCCCCGCCGGCTCGCCGTACGGGGCACGGGTCCAGGGACACGGGTATCCCTCCTCTTCCCCACGCCGTTACCAGCTGGCCGCGTTTTGCGGCCAGGCAAGGAAGCGACCCCCCGTCGCTGCTGCGGAACTTATCATCCCTCCCGTGAGGGGTGGGTCGCAACCCTGAGATCGCAGGTGGCGGGGCATTGGAAGTTATTGAAGAGTCACTCAATCTCTTTCCGAAGCCGGTGTCGGAACTGCCTAGGCGGTTGGAGCTGTGGTGAGGTTCACGAGGCCCTGCTATGGCTGTCGGGCTACGCCCCGGCCGTCTTCGACGCGGTAGCCGACGCCGTAGAACCGTGCCTGAGCGACGGCACCGACGACCCGGCGCCGTTCTGCGAGCGCTGCGGCGCCGACATCGGCGTCTTCCTGAAATTCGGCCTCGACTGGCGCCATTACCGGGGCACCGACCTCACCGACATCGAACTGTTCGACCCCGGCCACACCCCGGTCCTCGCCTAGCGGATGACCGCGGCCGCGGCGATCTAGGGGTTTCAAGATTGGGTGTCGCTGGCCCCGTATAGAGGTGCCCGCGACACCCAATCATGGCGTCGGGCCCTGGCTCGCCTATCGCCGCGGCTGCCGTGGGACTGCTGTTACCGGAGGGGTTCGGCCTTCGCCGCCCGCAGCCGGGCTACCGCCGCGGCCACAAACAGGGCTGAGCCGGCGGCGAGCTTCGGCTTGCGCTGCTGCACGGCCCGGGCTGCCCGCAGGACGAAGAACACGGTGCCGAAGGTTTCGTCGGCAATCGCGCGCACGTTCAGCCGCCGCGGGCGGCGCAGGCCCGACCGCACCCCGAAGACCACCTGCATACAGGCGGTAAAGGGCTCCAGCCAGGGCATCGGCGTTTCCGCCGCGGTCGTAGCCGGAGCCTCTTGGCCAGGCTCGCGCAGCAGGTCCCGTTGCCGCTGGAGGTTCTCGTTCGCCTCGGCCCGGGTCGGCGCTTCGGTGGCCAGGCCCCACGCCACCAGCCCGGAGCCGGCCGCGCTGGCCCACGCGGCCAGGGCCCGCCGCCGGCGGCCCGCAGCCCAGTGCCCGGCCCCGACGACGGCCTGGGTAACAACAGGGGCGAGGGGGGTCGCCCATCCGAGCGTCCCCGAAGGCCTGGCACCATCCAGGACCTTCAGGAGGGACAGCCGCATCAGCAGAGGACCCGTGCCGTCATCGCTAGCCATCCCTCATTGTCGCCCAGGCGGTCAAGCCGGCACCCTTAGACGAAGAGGCCAAGGGAAACCGTCCACAGCTTCCGCGCGGTGTCGGGGTCGATCGCCCACTGCTTGACCCCGTGGCTGTTCTCGAACAGCTCGGCGTCATCCGGCACGGTGTAGGCCTCGCGGCCATCATCGAGGTAGTGGCCGCCGGTGCGAGCGAACTCGGGCGCGACCGCCGCGACCAGCGTGGTCGCGGCACCCTGCTGCGCGGTCTTGGAGGCGAAGACCCCGGCCGCCTCGGCCTCGGCCAGGTAATCCTTCTGCTTCTGAGTGAAGTGCCGCTGCAGCCCGGTAGCGACCCCGCCGGGATTGACCGCGTTAGCGACAATGCCATCATCCGCCCAGCGGCGCGTAGCCTCCACCGCGAACAGTGAGTTCGCCGTCTTGGACTGCGCGTAGGCCGCCTGCGGGTCGTACTCGCGCCGCTCGAACTGCAGATCATTGAGAACGACCGGTGAGCGCATGTGCGCCGTCGAGCTGACCGCGACGATCCGGGCCTCGCCCCGCTCCCGCGCGCCCGCGGCCAGAGCGTCGCGCAGCCCCAGGCTTAGGGCGAAGTGACCCAGGTGATTGGTCGCGAACTGCAGCTCCCACCCTTCCGCGGTCCGGGCCAGGCCGGGCGTAATGACCGCCGCGTTGTTGATCAGCAGGTGCAGCGGCCCGTCCCAGCTCTCGGTGAAGCCGGCCACCGCCCCGCGATCGGCCAGGTCCAGTGCGGCCACGCGCGCGCCGTCCCGGCCGGTCGACCGCGCGATATCCCGGGCCGCCTCAAGCCCGGCGCCGGTATCGCGAACCGCCAGGGTGACCTCCGCGCCCGCCCGGGCCAGCGAACGGGCGGTCTCCAGCCCGAGCCCGGACGAGGCCCCGGTGACCACGGCCCGGAGGCCGCTGAGGTCGACTCCGGCGACGACATCATCGGCGGTGCTGGTGGCGTCGAACCGGGTCGTGATGAGCGGACTAGATGCTGTCATGATCTGACTATACAAACTAGGTACAACTTGTCTAGTAAGACGAGTAGCAGGTATGCTCAGTGGTGTGAGCTCCGCCGGATCAGACGTCCTCAGCCC
>Ga0302314_10007347_pt1 | contig 19808 bp, 21 predicted proteins | sample III_Palsa_N2_3_FD_200533 | JGI IMG/M metagenome (GOLD analysis project Ga0302314, IMG submission 200533) | Peat permafrost microbial communities from Stordalen Mire near Abisko, Sweden - III_Palsa_N2_3 | ecosystem: Environmental > Terrestrial > Soil > Palsa > Peat permafrost | place: Sweden...
GGCATCGTGCCGCAATGCGCCCTGGCGTTCGAAAAGCTGCTGCTCGACGCCGGCGCGCCCGTGGGCCTCTACACCAACCTCTTCATCTCCCATGAGCAGTCCGAACAGGTCGTCGACGACCCGCGCATCAAGGGCGTCTGCCTGACCGGCAGCGTCGCCGCGGGCCAGGCCGTCGCCGCGCGCGCCGGCAAGAACCTCAAGGTCACGTCCATGGAGCTGGGCGGCAGCGACGCCTTCATCGTGCTGGAAGACGCCGATCTCGACCACACCATCCCCTGGGCGGTCTGGGGCCGGATGTACAACACCGGCCAGACCTGCTGCGCGGCCAAGCGCTTCATCGTCGTCGACGCCGTCGCGGACAAATTCATCGAACGCTTCCAGGCAGCGCTGACGGCGCTCAAGGCTGGCGATCCGATGGATGAGAAGACCACGCTCGGTCCGCTGTCCAGCGAGGCGGCTCTGCTGCAGCTGGTGAAGCAGGTCGAGGACGCGGTGGCCAAGGGCGCCAAGCTGCTGATGGGCGGCAAGCGCATCGACCGGCCGGGGTCCTACATGGCGCCGACCATCCTCACCGACATCAAGCCGAAGAACCCCGCCTTCCGCGACGAATTCTTTGGCCCGGTCGCGCTGTTCTTCCGCGTCAAGAATGAGGACGAGGCGATCGCCCTGGCCAACGATTCCGACTTCGGCCTGGGCGGGTCGGTCTGGACCAAGGACGCCGCCCGCGGCCGGCGCGTCGCCTCCAAGGTCGATACCGGGATGATGTTCATCAACAACATCGACTGGTCGGACCCCGAACTTCCCTTCGGCGGGATCAAGAACTCCGGCTACGGCCGGGAGCTTGGCGACATGGGCATCCAGGAATTCGTCAACAAGAAGCTGGTGCGCACCGCCTCCATGGTCGCCCCAAGCTAGGCGAACCCAGGTGAACGGCCGGTGGCGGGTCGCCGCCGGCCGATTGCGCATCGCCGAATTCGACCTCGCCACCGGACCGGAGCCCTTCCACATGTACGTCAACGTCGCGGTTCTGAAAGAGACGCAGGCCCACGAGCGGCGCGTCGCCCTGACGCCACAGGTGGCGCCGAAGCTGATCAAGCTGGGCGCGAAACTGCACATGCAGCGCGGCGCGGGCAGGGCGATCGATATCGCCGACAGCGACTATCAGGACGTGGTCTTCCTGGACGATCGCGCGGCGCTATTGGCCGACGCCGATGTGGTCTTAGGTGTGCAGCCGCCGTCGCTGGCGGTGGTCGACGCCATGAAGCCCGGCGCGATCCTGATCTCGTTCATCTACGCCAACAAGGACCCGGCGCTGGTTCAGCGGCTGCTGGACCGGAAGATCACCTGCTTCGCCATGGAGCGGATTCCCCGTATCACCCGCGCCCAGGCCATGGACGCCCTTTCGAGCCAGTCAGCGCTCGCCGGCTACTATGCGGTCCAGCTGGGCGCGACCCATCTGGCGCGCATCTTGCCGAAGATGACCACCGCCGCCGGCGCCATCGGCCCGGCCAAGGTGCTGGTCATGGGCCTCGGCGTCGCGGGTCTCGAAGCCATGGCCACGGCCCACAGGCTGGGCGCCGTGGTCGAGGGCTACGACGTCCGGCCCGAAACCCAGGAACAGGCCCTGTCTCTCGGCGCGACCTTCGTCGAGACCGGCGTCGACGCCCGCGGCAAGGGCGGCTACGCCCGCGAACTGACGGCGGATGAAAAGGCCAAGGTCGACGCCGTGCTCACCAAGCACATCCAGGCCGCCGACCTGATCGTCACCACAGCCGCCATTCCCGGCAAGGCCTCGCCCAAGCTCATCAGCAAGGCCCAGGTCGCCGGCATGAAGCCCGGCTCGGTGGTTGTCGACCTGTCGGCCGAAGGCGGCGGCAACTGCGAGGACACAAGGCCCGGCGAGAGCGCGCGCGTCGGCCGCGTCACCATCGTCGCGCCGCTGAACGTGCCCTCCCTGCTCGGCGAGGACGCCAGCGAACTCTACGCCAAGAACCAGTTCAACCTGCTGGCCCTGATGCTGAAGGACAACATCGTCACCATCGACTGGGACGACGAGATCCTGGCCGGAACCGCCCTGACCCACGACGGCAAGCTGATGGGCGCGCCCGCCCAAACCCCCGCCAAAGCCGCCTGACCCGGAGATCGCCATGGACCTTTCGATCACGATGACGGGCTTTGTGGCCCTCTATGTCTTTATGCTGGCGGCCTTCGCCGGCTGGGTGATCATCGGCCATGTGCCGGCGATCCTACACACCCCGCTGATGTCCGGCTCCAACTTCGTCCACGGCATCGTCGTGGTCGGCGGCCTCTATGCGCTGCTCAACGCTTCCACGGTTCAGGAGCAGGTCATCGGCTTCGTCGCCGTCCTGCTCGGCGCCGGCAACGCCGCCGGCGGCTTCGCGGTCACTCAGCGGATGCTGGCCATGTTCCAGACCAGCGAGCCGGTCCTAGCCCACGCGCATCCCCACGCCCACGCTCGGGTCCATCACCTCAAGAAGAAGGGCTGAGCCCAGCCATGCTCGCCAACCTTCCCCAACTGATCATCGGCCTGGCCGACCTCGCCGCCGCCTTCCTGTTTCTCTACGGGCTGCAGCGGATGTCCTCGCCGGCGACGGCGCCCTCCGGCATTCTGGTCGCGGGCTTCGGCATGGTCGCCGCCGTCCTGGCCAGCTTCCTCTATGTCTTCAGCGTCAGCGCCGCGGCCCAACCGCATCTGGGCGTCAATATCGGCCTGGCGCTCATAGCCCTGGTGGTCGGTGGCGGCCTGGCTTGGCTCAGCGGCAAGCGGGTGGCGATGACCGCCATGCCGCAGATGGTGGCCCTCTATAACGGCATGGGCGGCGGCGCGGCCGGCGCCATCGCGGCGGTCGAGTTGTTCGGCGCCAAGACCCAGGGCGCGACCCAGCTTGTGGTCACCCTTCTGGGCGCCCTGATTGGCGCGGTCTCCCTGTCCGGTTCGCTGGTCGCTTGGGCCAAGCTTCAGGGCGTAATCAACAAGCCTCTGCGGGTGCGCGGCCAGCAGGCCCTCAACGGCGTCGCGATGTTCGCCGCCCTGGCGACAGCCGGCGTGATCCTGTTCGCGGTGCTGGGCGGCGCCCCCATCCTGCTCGCCACCCCGACCTGGATCTACATCTTCTTCGGCCTGGCCCTGCTGTTCGGGGTGCTGATGACCCTGCCGATCGGCGGAGCGGACATGCCGGTGGTGATCTCCATCTACAACGCCCTGACAGGCCTCGCGGTCGGTCTCGAAGGCTTCGTTCTGCAGAATCCCGCCCTGATGATCGCTGGCATGGTGGTCGGCGCGGCGGGCCTTCTGCTGACGCTGCTGATGGCCAAGGCGATGAACCGCTCGGTCGCCAATGTGGTCTTCACCAACTTCGGCGACGCGCCCAAACAGGTTCAGGGCGCGATCAAGGGCAGCCTGCGCCCGGTCGAGGCCTCCGACGCCGGCATCGCGATGCGCTACGCCTCAAAGGTCATCATCGTCCCTGGCTATGGCCTCGCCGCCGCCCAGGCGCAGCAGAAGCTCTATGAGTTCGTCAAGCTGCTCCAGGCCGCCAGGGTCGAAGTCAAGTTCGCCGTCCATCCCGTCGCCGGCCGCATGCCCGGCCAGATGGACGTGCTGCTGGCCGAGGCCGGCGTGCCCTACGACCTGATCTTCCAGCTCGAGGACATCAACGACGACTTCGCCACTGCCGACGTGGCCCTGGTGATCGGCGCCAACGACGTGGTCAACCCCGCCGCCCGCACCGAGAAAACCTCGCCCATCTTCGGCATGCCGATCCTCAACGCCGACAAGGCCAAGCAGGTTTACGTGGTCAAACGCGGCGAGGGCAAAGGCTACGCCGGCATCCAGAACGCCCTGTTCTACGGCGACAACTGCAACATGGTCTACGGCGACGCCCAGGCCGTCCTGGTCAAGATGATCGAGGCGGTGCGGGGGCTTGGCGCCGCGGCGGCCTGATTTCCAATCGAGGCGATTTCGCCTGAACCGAACCCCGAAGGGGGATCAACATGCCCAACACAATGCCCAATAGGATGATGGCCGCCGTCGTCACCGCCTTCGGCAAGCCGCTGGTGCTGCAGACGCTGGATATCCCCACGCCGGGCCCCGGCCAGATCCTGGTCAAGACCGAAGCCTGTGGGGTGTGCCACACCGATCTGCACGCCGCCAACGGCGACTGGCCGGTGAAGCCCACGCCGCCCTTTATTCCAGGCCATGAGGCCATCGGCATCGTCGTCGGCCTTGGCGCCGGGGTGAAATCGGTGAAGGAGGGCGACCGCGTCGGCGTGCCCTGGCTCTATTCCGCCTGCGGCCACTGCGAGTATTGCCTGCAGGGCTTCGAAACGGTCTGCCCCGAGGCCCAGTTTGGCGGCTATACGCAGAATGGTGGGTTCGCCGAATATCTACTGGCCGACCCCGACTATGTCGCCCGCATCCCCAAAGGCCTGGGCGCCCGCGAAGCCGCGCCGCTGATCTGCGCCGGGATCACCACCTACAAGGGGATCAAGGAGACCGAGGCCCGGCCCGGCGAATGGATCGCCATCTCCGGCTGCGGCGGGCTTGGGCACCTCGCGATCCAGTACGCCAAGGTCATGGGCCTGCAGGTCTGTGCGGTGGACATCGACGACGGCAAGCTCGCCCACGCCAAGCGGCTAGGCGCGGATCTAACCATCAACGCCAAATACGGCGATCCGGCCGCGGCGCTGAAGAAGGCCACCGGCGGCGGCGCCCATGGGGTGCTGATCACCGCCCCCTCCCTGCCGGCGTTCAAACAGGGCGTGGACATGACCCGCAAGCTCGGCACCTGCGTCCTGGTCGGCCTGCCGCCTGGCGAGTTTCCGCTGCCGCTTTTCAATGTGGTCGCCGACTGCATCACCGTGCGCGGCTCCTTCGTCGGCACGCGCAAGGACATGGCCGAGTGCCTGGACTTCGCCGCCGACGGCAAGGTCAAGGCCGACGTCGAGCTGCAGCCTCTGTCCTCGATCAACCAGGTCTTCGAGCGCCTGGCGCATGGCGACGTGCCGTCGCGCGTGGTGCTCGATTTCGCGCCGGCCGAGATCAAGACGCCCGTGCTCGAGCATGCTTTGGAAGCGAGCTGAACCATGAGCGCGCCCACACAAGCCGTCCTGGAGCTATCCCGGGACCATGACGCCGCCTCCGCGCCGAACGGCCCCACCTACAAAACCTTGCTGGTCCATCTCGAGGTCGGCCATTCCAACCCCGCGCTCTTGCGCACCGCCAGGGACCTTGCCGACCGCTTTCACGCCGGCGTGGTCGGTATCGCCGGCTGCCAGCCGATGCAGATACTCTACGGCGGTGAATATCTGACCGGCGATCTGGTCCAGCAGGACCGCGATACGATCGCGAGCGAATTGAAGAACGCCGAGATCGAGTTTCGCAACGCCTTCTGGAATCACCCCGAGAAGGTCGAATGGCGCAGCTGCGTGACCTTCCAACCCTTGTCCGACTACATTGCGCGCGAAGCGCGGTGCGCCGATCTCCTCATCACCGGGGTCACCAAGGTGGCGGCGTTCAGCGAAACCCGCCACGTAAACGCCGGCGATCTGGTGATGCAGGCCGGCCGCCCGGTTCTCGTAGTTCCGGCTGGCGTGAAGACGCTCGGTCTGAGGCATACCATCGTCGCCTGGAAGGACACGCGCGAGGCGCGCCGGGCGGTGGCCGACGCCCTGCCGCTGCTGAAGGTCTCCGAGCATGTCACGGTGGTCGGCATGGCCCGAGAGGAGGCGTTACCGCACGTTCTCGCTCATCTGGAGGATGTCGTCGGATGGCTGACGAGCCATGGCGTCCTCGCCAAACCCTTGACGGCGTCGTGTCCCGGAGATGATGCGGACCGTCTCTATGACATCCTCAATGAGGAGGGCGCCGACCTGGTCGTCGCCGGCGCCTACGGACACAACCGGCTGCGGGAATGGGCGCTTGGCGGCGTCACCGGCGATCTGTTGCTGTGCGAGGATCGATGCGCCTTCCTGTCCCACTGATTGTCGGCGCGGAGGTTTAACGCCATGGAGGCGATGGTGCTGAACGCGGTTGGCGCACCGCTTGAATGGACGGAGCTGCCTGACCGGGAGCCCGGTCCCGGCCAGATTCGGGTCAAGGTCAGCGCCTGCGGCGTCTGCCGCACGGATTTGCATGTCGTCGATGGCGAACTGCCTCATCCCATGACCCCGATCATCCCCGGCCACGAAATCGTGGGCCGGATCGATCGGCTCGGGCCTGGCGTGGAAGGCCTCAGGCTAGGCGAGCGTGTCGGTATTCCGTGGCTGGGCCACACCTGCGGTGTCTGCGCCTATTGCGTCGGCCTTCATGAGAACCTCTGCGACGCGCCGCTGTTCACCGGCTACACCCGCGACGGCGGCTTCGCGACCGCGACCATCGCCGACGCCCGGTTCGCCTTCCCGCTCGGCGAGGAGGGCGAGGACGTCTCGCTCGCGCCCTTGCTGTGCGCCGGCCTGATCGGCTGGCGTTCGTTGGTCATGGCGGGCGAGGGGAAGCGGCTCGGCCTCTATGGCTTCGGCGCCGCCGCCCATATCCTGGCTCAGGTCGCCGTATGGCAGGGACGGTCAGTATATGCCTTTACCCGCGCGGGTGATCTCAAAACGCAGGCTTTCGCGCGCAGCCTAGGCGCGACGTGGGCCGGCGGTTCGGATGAAGCGCCGCCTGAGGCCTTGGACGCGGCGATCATCTTCGCTGTGGTCGGCGATCTCGTGCCGACGGCGCTGAAGGCGGTACGCAAGGGCGGTCGGGTCGTCTGCGCCGGCATCCACATGAGCGACATACCGGGATTTCCCTATGCGCTGCTCTGGGAAGAACGTCAGCTCGTCTCGGTGGCCAATCTGACGCGGCAGGATGGTCTCGACTTTCTTAGCCTCGCACCAAACGTCGGCATCGTCACGACCACCCACCCCTATCCCTTACGCGAGGCGAACACGGCGCTTGCCGACCTGCGCGCCGGCAGGTTCGAAGGCGCGGCGGTGCTCACGCCGTGACCTGGGTCGCAGGCCCTATGCGCGGCGCGAATCCGCAGGACGCGCAAGCGCCCCGACCGGCGGCTGAATCGGGTCGAGATGAGAATCGGCGGCGGGTTGGGCTAGAGCGCGCCCGATCGCTTGTTCAAGATCCGGTTCGAAGTAGGGTTTCTCCAGGACAATGGCCAACGGCCTTTGCGTTCGGATCCGGGCGGTGTCGCCGCTGACGAAGACGTGCGGCATCGGGCCGTCCTGAAGCACGGTCTCGATCAGGACCAAGCCGCTTTCGGGCCCCAGATGTTCATCGACGATCATCAGATCGGGTTTGAGGTGCTTGGCCGCCGCGATCGCTCCGGCTTTGTTGCTCTCGATGCCACAGACCTCATGGTCCATGCCCTCGAGAATCTGGCCAAGCAGAAAGGCGACCATGCCGTCGTCCTCCACCACCAAAATTCTCAGTCGTTTCATCGGTTTTTCCGCCCCCACAGCGATTGGCCAGGTGTCGGGCGGAGCGCCGCCCAGCAGGCTGTCCGTGACGGGGCGGCCTGCAATAAACCCATAGTCTGCGCGCTTGGTTCCAGCTGGGAGCCTCGGAATCTACCTAGTCGAATAGAGCTTGAGCCTACGCGCGGGTGGCTGCCGAAATCTAGCAAATTCAGGGTGTTCGTGGTATCGTCAAGAGGTCCCCGACAACGGGGACGTTCTCCGAGACAATCAGATGACGCAGCGCCGCCCGGGTGCAGCTAAGGTGGCCACGCCGCGATCGACCCGGCGCGTGTCCACGCCGGCGCCTGTCGCGGCTGGTGAGTTTCCGTTCGTAGCCGTCGGCGGGTCGGCGGGCGGCCCGGACGCGATCCGGCGGTTCTTGGATACGCTACCTGCTGAAAGCGGGATGGCCTTCAGCTTGGTCCAACACCTCAACCCGATCGACAAGGCGCCGCTCTCGGTCAGAGAAGAATTCGATTCGACGGACGAGGCGTTGCGGCAGTCCAAGGAGGAACTTCAGGCCCTCAACGCGGACCTGAGCACTCTGAACGCCCAATTACAGGAGACGCTAGATCGTCAGCGGACGATGTCGAACGATCTGCAAAACGTGCTCTACAGCACCGAAGTGGCGATCCTGTTTCTGGATGCCGGCCTGAATATCCGCTTCTTCACGCCCGCCACCAGGGCCGTGTTCAACATTCTTCCCGGTGACATCGGCCGGCCGCTGGCGGACCTGCGATCTCTCGCGGCCGACGCCGCCCTGACGGAAGATGCGCGCGCCGTGCTCAAGCATTCCACACCGGTGGAACAGGAGGTCGAAGCCCAGAACGGCGTCTACTTCAGCCGCCGCATCCTGCCTTATCACGCCCACGACGACGCCATGGATGGCGTGGTCATAACCTTCACCGACATCACCGACCGCAAACATGCCGCCAAGGCCCTGGAAGAGGCCAAGCTCGACGCCGACCTGGCCAATGTCGCCAAGTCCAGGTTCCTCGCTGCGGCCAGCCACGACCTTCGCCAGCCACTTCAATCGCTCGCCTTCCTGCAAGGCCTGCTGGCCAAGGCGGTCCAGGGCGATCGCGAAAAGGAGCTGGTCAAGCGCCTTGAGCAGACCCTGGGCGCCATGTCGAGCATGTTGAACACCTTGCTGGACATCAACCAGATCGAGGCGGGGGTCGTCCGTCCCGAGGTGGTTAGTTTCCCAATGAGCGACCTGTTGCAGCGTCTGCGTGACGAGTTCACCTCTCACGCTCAAGCCGGCGGGCTTGACCTACGGGTGGTCGGCTCCAGCGCCTCGGTGAGGAGCGATCCCAGGCTGCTCGAGCTGATGATGCGCAACCTGATTTCCAATGCCATCAAGTACACGCCAAAGGGCTGCATCCTGGTTGGCTGTCGCCGGCGTAACGGCCTGTTGAGCATCGAGATTTGGGATACTGGCATCGGCATCGCTGAGGCCGACCAGCAGGCGATCTTCTCCGAGTATCACCAAGTCGGCAACGCAGCGCGAGAGCGCAGCCGAGGCATGGGACTGGGCCTCTCCATCGTCCAGCGCTTGGGCGGACTGCTGGGTCATCGCGTGCTGGTCCGCTCACGGCCGGGCAAGGGCTCCGTCTTTGCCATTGAGGTCCCTGTTCCCAAGGCCCACGGCGGATCGAAACCTCTCGTGCAAATGGCTGGCGGGATGGATCGCGAGCCTGATGCCGAAATCCGCCGTAAAGGTAAGGTCTTGGTTATCGAAGACGATCCGGAGGTTCGCGATCTGCTGGTGTTGCTGCTGCGGGGCGAGGGCCATCGTGTAGCGATCGCCACGGAGGCCGCTGGAGCGCTGGATTTCATCGCCCGTGGCGGCCTGCGCCCGGACGTGATCCTCACGGACTACAATCTGCCGGGCGGCATGAGCGGGCTTGAGGCCGTCGCAAAGATTCGTGACCGGCTTCACCACCAGCTTCCGGCTATCGTTCTGACCGGTGACATATCCACCGAGACCTTGCGCCAAGCCGCGGCGCAGGACTGCATCCAGCTCAACAAGCCGGTAAAGCTGCCCGACCTGGCGCAGTTGATCCAGACGCTGCTCCCACCGGCGCGGCTCCGCGGCGCGCCGCCAACCAGCGAGTTTGCCGCGAACGGGTCCAAGCCGATCATTTTCGTCATCGATGACAATCCGCAGGTATGTGAAGGGTTGTGCGCCGTGCTTCAGGAGGATGGCCGGGTTGCCCAGGGCTACGCGACAGCGGAAGCCTTCCTGGCTGCGTACGATCCCTCCCGCGAGGGATGCCTGCTGGTCGACGCCTATCTGCCAGGCATGAGCGGCCTGGAGCTGTTGGAGCGGCTCCAGGCGGAAGGCCGCCAGATCCCTGCGATCATGATCACCGCCAACAGCGACGTCACGATCGCCGTGCACGCCATGAAGGCCGGCGCCCTGAACTTCCTCGAAAAGCCGGTGGCGATGGAAGACCTGTTGGCCAGCGTCGACATGGCGCTCGACCAATCCCACGACGCGACCAAGCTTCACGCCTGGCGCGCGGACGCGGCTCACTTGGTGGCGGGCCTCACCCATCGCCAACATGAAGTCATGGACATGGTCCTGGCCGGACATCCCAGCAAGAACATCGCCGCCGACCTCGGCATCAGCCAAAGGACCGTGGAAACGCACCGCGCCTCGATCATGAAGAAGACCGGCTCCAAGTCCCTGCCGGCGTTGGCCCGGATGGCGCTGGCGGCTGCGGCGAACGCTCCCGCTGAACTGCTTGTTCAGGCGATATGATCGCGAATCCTTAGTCAGCGCCTGTGGCGGAAGAGGAATCCGCTCGAAAGCCGTTCAGCGCGTGCGGGTAGATTCCGATGCTGGTCAGAAGTCCGAGGGCCGCGTTTGTGAGATGGCGGCGAGGCGCCGCTTGGATAGACGGCATGCAAGAGAAAATACTGTCGAACCTGGCGCGACGTGGCTTGCCGGCGCTGGCGACCCATCGGCCTGACCGTTGAGCGAGGTGCTGGACTGTTTGGTGATCGGGGGCGGCCCCGCCGGGTTGACGGCGGCGATCTACCTCGGCCGCTTCCGTCGACGTGTAACGGTTATCGATAAGGGGTGGAGTCGGGCGGAATGGATAACGTTAAGCCATAACCAGCCAGGGTTTGCGCAAGGGATCGCTGGGTCGGCCCTGTTGGAAGACATGCGTCTGCAGGCCCGGCTCTACGGGGCCAGTCTCCAGAAGGGGGTTGTCGACACCGTACGGCTCATGGATGACGGGCGCTTCCTCGCCAGCGCCGACGGTGTGGCTTTTTCCGCTAGCGCCGTCTTGCTTGCCACGGGCGTTACTGAAAACAGTCCGCCCCTCCCGCACCTCGCCGACGCGGTCAAACGCGGGCTCATTCGAACCTGCCCAATTTGCGACGGCTATGAGGCTATCGGCAAACGCGTCGGGGCGCTCGGGGCAGGCGAACACGCAGCTGCCGAAGCGCTGTTCCTGAGAACCTTTTCCGACCAGATTACACTCCTGCTGCCGGCCCATGGCGCGGACGCGCTTTCAGATGAAACCCAAGGTCCTTGGAATTGGCTGCGGTCACGGTCACGCACGTGACCGTCGGCGCCGTGTCGCTCGACGAAGGCGGCGTGGTGGCCTTGGAAGTCGAGGACGGCAAAATTCATCGCTTTGACGTGGTCTATTCGGCCTTCGGGACCACCCCCCAATCCCAGATGGCGACCATGCTGCAGGTGCGCACCGACCCCACAGGGCGCCTTCTCGTGAACGAGCACCAGCAGACGTCCATGAAGGGCCTCTATGCCGCGGGCGATCTGGTGCGCGGATTAAACCAGATTTCCGTGGCAAACGGCGAAGCGGCGGTCGCGGCAACCGCGATCCATAACAACCTTCCAAAAACGTTCGCCTGAGATTTAGCGGACAGCTTCACCGGCAAGCTGAGACGATAGGTTCTGCAAAATGACCCGCTACGATAAACGCGTCATCGCGCTTGCAGTCTGCTTGTCCGCACTAGCCGGCTATGTGGACGCTCTTGGCTTTCTCAAGTTGAACGGATTTTTCGTTTCCTTCATGAGCGGTAACTCGACCCGGCTCGCGGTGGGGCTCGCCCGTCGTGCGCCGGACGCGGCGATGGCGGCAGGCCTGATTGTTATCTTTGTGGTCGGTGTGGTGCTCGGATCTCTGACGGGCCACTTCGCTGGAGCCCATCGACGTCCGGCCGTTCTGGGCGGCGTCGCCGTCCTGCTCGCGCTGGCTGCGGGCCTGAATGCCTTGGGCTTAGCTCGGGGCGCGGTCATCGCGATGGGGTTGGCCATGGGCGCCGAAAACGCGGTGTTCGAGGAAGACGGGGAGGTTCGCATCGGGCTGACCTATATGACCGGCACGCTGGTCAAGGTCGGTCAGCGACTTGCCACTGCTCTGCGGGGCGGCAGCCCGTTCGCCTGGGCGTCATACCTGTGGCTATGGGTGGGCCTGGTTGCGGGCGGGATTACCGGCGCGGTGAGCTATTCCTACGTCGGGCTGGGCGGATTGTGGGTCGTCGCTGTGATCGCTGCGGGGCTGGCCATTGTGTCGATTGGGCCGTTCGGACCTGTGAGGCGCCGGTGACGAGATCGGCGGTGTTCCGCGCGATCATCACTTCTTCTTCGGTCGGGACAACGCAAGCCTTAAGGCGACTGCCGGGGACGCTGGCCAGCCAGGATTTTCGCGCGTTGGTGATGGGGCCAAGCAGGGCAATGTCGGTCATGGTCACTACGGGTCCCAGCACTCCGTTCAAAATTTTTCCTCTCGTCAATCCGCTGACGGTGTTTCTCAGGTAGGTTTGGGCAAGCTGCCTGTCAGCCGAGGCCGTGCAATTTTTAGCGCTCTATTGATAGATGCCAAAACGGGCGAAAATTTTTCGATGCGAATTATCCTTTAAATTCAACAGCGCGACGTTTTGACGGGCTGTGCGTCGGGTGCTCGATACGAGGAAAGGTAATTCTGCCAAAAAATCAGTATGTTATGATGGGCTTGAACCATCGAGTGGGAATGAGGATAATCTGAGATAAGGCGCGTCTCGTGGAGCGAAAGCTCGATCTGATCGTAGCGTTTGCGTTGGCGATCGTGTCTTTCGCCTGCGGAGCGGGGCGCGCCTTCGGGCAGGACTGTCCGCGCGCCAGTTCAACCGGCCCAGACACCGCATCGCAAGTTCGGACGCTCGAAGGCCGGCTCGTCTTCCAGGATGACATTCGAGGTTGGTGGGACCTGGAATTAGACAGGCCACAGTGCGGGCAAAAATCAGTTCAGTTGATACCAAAGGATGGGCACGCAAAGCCGCTTCAAGTCCTGAGAGGATGCCGGATCAAGTCCAAGGGCGCCCTCGATTTTTCACCCACCGGTTACTATACGCTCGACGTCTTTCAGGACGTCAAAAAGGTAGAGCCGATCGGCAGGTGCCTGATGAGGCCGCCGTTTCCCGACGAACCACCCGTGAAGCCTGACAGGCGGATCAACGCCTATACGGTGGATTTGCACACTATCTATCCCGGCCCGGTCAGATTCCATGTACGGGCCGGGGGCAGAACGCTGCGGCCGCCGCGAGCCTATGCCAGCTACTTTCTGACCGGCGGGTTCGTGCTCTACGGCCACTGTGGCGATGGTTTTGTCGTCGACAGGGTGTTCGGAACGCCGGAGGCGAAGCCATCACATTTCGATGAGCCGCGAACGCCTGATGACATGGCTGATTTCGATCCCGAGAACGCCGCGCAGGCGGGCAAGCATGATTTGCACCTGGACTATAGCTGCGTGCGCGAGCCGCCCGTGAAACACTGAAGGTCCGGGCTGGCGCTCCTATTGGTTCAGTGATCTCGGTCCGCTGACGAACAGGCTGCCCCGCACATGGAACCGCAGCCGTCGGTCGGTGTCTCGCGAAATGCCGATCCGGACGCTGTCACCGATATCGCCAACCTGGTGACCATCGCGCCCGAGCCACAGAGCGCCTTCACGGCAAAGGTCGAGGCCATCGAGCGAACGATCGATGCGCAAGGCGGCGCAGAGCCTGCCTGGTCCCCGCGCCAGGTCGCGCAGGCGCTCGACGCCGCGGTTCAGCTGCATGATCGCAACGCCTTCCAGCGGCTCCAGCGCCCGGATCAGGACGCCGGTTCCGACCCCGGGCTCGTCACTGGAGACATTCAGCATGTTTGAGACGCCGTACGCCACATACACGTAGGCGTGGCCGCGCTCGAGAAACAGCGCACGATTGCGCGGGGTGATACCGCGATAGCCGTGGCCGGCGGCGTCGCCGACGACATAGGCCTCAGTCTCGACAATGCGGCCGCTGACGACGCCCTCGGGCAGGTCGCGCACCACGATCTTGCCGACGAGATAGCGGGCGAAGGCCGCCGTATCGATCGGCAGCTCCGCGCGCGTGAGCAGGCGCGGGAGGGTCGTCTCAAATCTCCTGTCCGTTCGCTCGCAGCCCTGGCCGAAACAGTCTATCGACCGGCGTTTGGTTGACCAGGGAGCATTCCAGCCCATGACGATCACCCTGCACGGCATCAAGGCCTGTGACACCATGCACAAGGCGCGGGCGTGGCTCGAGGGGCATGGGGTCGCCTACGATTTTCACGACTACAAGGTCGCCGGCGCGCCGCCGGTCCTACTGGCGGGGTGGGCGGCCAAGGTCGGCTGGGAGGCGCTGCTGAACCGGGCCGGCACGACCTTCCGCAAGCTGCCGGAAGTAGACAAGGTCGGGCTGGACGAGGCCAAGGCGATCGCGCTGATGACGGCCCAGCCCTCGATGATCAAGCGGCCGGTGCTGGACGTGGACGGCGACCTGATCGTCGGCTTCAAGCCGGAGGTCTATGCGGCCAAGTTCGGCTGACGAGGGCGACAGGAGGCGGCCAGCCCGGCGGCCAGCTTCACGACCCGCACGATCGTGCGGTTGGACGGCGCGCCTTAGTCCCGGATTCGGCTGGTGTCGGCGACGCACAACCTCGACGCCCCGCGCCGATAAGGGCATCCTTCTAAAGTCCGCTTCCCGACTCTCTCCAATCACCAAGCCTGTCCCGCGATGCTGTTCGACGGCACATCCGATGCCTTGAGCGCCCTTTCACCCGCCGACCGGGGGGTCGGGAGCTGAAGGCGGTCGCTGGCGAGGGCCTGAACAAGGCGGAGTTCCTCACCATCGTGCGCGCGGCCGACGTCGTGAGCACCGACACCGACGGCTATGCGTGGTCGCACGCAAAGCTGAACGAGTGCGCAGACCGGCTGATTCGAAAGCGCGTCCTCCTATCCGATGGCGCCATCGCGCCTGATTGGCGCGAGCCTTTGACCTTGCGCCCGGTTGGCCGAGAGGACGGCGCGGCGGTGCTGACCGCCGTGCGCCGGGCGGGGGCAAGGGCGTGCTGATGTCCGCGCTCGACCTGCCGCGGCCAGACGAGACGCAAGCCAAGCCGGAGCGGCCTTGGTTGGACGAGCCGTCCTTGCGGCGCAGGCGTTGGTAGCACCGGGCCGGCTGACCTAGTCCGGCGGATCGCCCTTTTCCGTACCGATCTTCAGGCGTGTGGCGCCGGTGTAGCCGTAGGCGTCGTGAAGGAGGGTGAGGATTTCGGCGGCGATGTCGGAGTCCTTGGTCTGGTCCAGCGGGTAGGTCTTCCAATAGTTGGGCGCCCGGCCCGGGTCGGCGTAGCCGGCGGCGTGGAGCTTGGCGATACGGTCGGGCGTGAGCACGACAGCAACGCCCGGCCAGGAGTCGGCCGACTGGGCTTCGCAATAGATGGCCGCCGGATTGGTCTGCGTCTCGCACTGAAAATAGCCGATCTCGGCCTGGAAGATCACATAGACGCGCCGGTCGACGTTGACCCGCAGGCGCTGGAGTTCGGCGGTCATCTGTGGGCCGTCGCGCTGGATCAGGCCCGCGGTGGTTTGCGGCGCCGTCGTCACCGCCGCCGGATCGAAATAGGCGCAGGCGTAGACCGCCGTGGCGGCCATGGACGGAGCGTCGTTGATCATGCCGGCCAGGTTCTGGCTGGGCCCATTGCGGGGCGGACAGGCCTGGTGGGCGACCCAGTTGGTCTCGACCTGGAGGTTGGCCAGGTCGGCGCCATAGACGCCGCCCAGTACGATCAGAATGCTGACCGCATCCTGCTCGGGCGTGAGTTGTGCAGGCAGGAGCTTCACATAGTTGCCGAAGTGTGGATCGAGCTTCCATCCGAGCACCGCAAGCCGTTCGGTGCGATCGACCGTCAGCAGCCGCGCCAGTGACGGCTGCATCAACGACCCCGCCGCCTCACAGCGCAGCCCGCCATCGCGTGCGAGCCCGCACTGGACGTACTTATTGCCGTCCCAGACCGTTGCATATCCGTCCTGTCCAGGCCGCTTCAGGCTGGCGATGTTCTCCAGCGCCGACTGAATCCGCCCGACGCTGGCCAGGACCGCCGGCGGCGTCGGCTCGACGCCCGCCATCGGGTCCGCGGACGGGACTGGCGGCGTCGTCTGGCCAACGATTGGCTTCAAGTCTGGCGGCGGATCAGCAGCAACCGCTGCCGCGGCGCCAAGGCCCGGCAGCAACATCATCACCGCAACGATTAGGCGACAGAGACCTGGGGTCATATGCCGGAGTCCGCAAAGTTCCTTGTTTGTTCTAAACTAACCGCAAGGTTGCGGAATGGTCAAGGCAGATAATCGTTGGTGATGCCCGCCTCGGGGCGACCCCACCGAACGCCTCACATCCCCATCATCGGTCCAGGCGTGCCGTCGGACCAGTTGGCGACGACGACGAAGTAGACGACGGCCGGATCGATGTCGCTGTTGTCGCCGCCCATCACCGGCGAGCCGTGCTTGTTGGCGCCCCAGGCCGCATCGCCGGCGGGGTCATGGGGGACGAAGAACATTAGGTGCGGATGCCAGTGGCCGCCGGCCCCGGCGTCGTCGCCGAGATAGCCGCCCTTGGACATCATGTAGCACATGGCGCCGGCCTCGGGCGGGCGGATCTCGCCGGCGGCGATGGCGGCCTTCGTCCGCTCGACGAGGCGCGGCAGCGCATCGCCGGCCAGCACCCACCGGGTCCGCTGCAGATAGGTCGGCAGCACCGTTCGCACCGAGGCCGGGTTGAAACAGATCGGCCCGCGGATCTTCGGGTTCCAGAAGGCGGCGTCGGCAAACCCCGAGGCCCAGGAGCGTTCGACGATGCAGACGAAGCCGTTGGTTCCATGCACCGCGGTCTCGTAGCCCGTGGCGCCCAGGGTCAGCACCTGGGCGTCGGCCGAGATCGACGGCGGCGCGGCGCTGCGAGCCAGCGCGATCTCGTCGGCCTGGCTGGCGATCCGGTATTGCTCCAGTGGCGCCCGGTCGGGGTAGGGGTGGGCGTCGTCGGCCAGCGCGGGGCCCGCGCCGTTGATCGCCAGGGCCGCCGCCAATCCGCCGAACGCCAGTCTGAGCGTGTGTTTCGTCAACATTCTGATTTCCCCGCCTGTTTCAGTGTTGCTATCCGGCGCTTTCGCCGAACATCCGCACCAGCTTGTCGAACGCGCCGGTCCAGCCGCCTGTGTGGCTGGCGACGGAGGCCGCGTTGGCGAGGCCGGTGTGGTTGAAGGTGAGCTCGACCCCGCCCGCGATGGGCTTCAGGTCGATCTGGATGCGCGATGTGCGGCCAACCTCGATCGGCTCGCCGCCAAAGGCGTAGCTGTAGGTCATGACCAGGCGGGTCGGCGGGTCGATCTCCAGGATCTCGCCGACCGCCTCGTGGTCGCCGCCGCCGGCGCTGTGGAAGTGGACCCGGTAGGCGCCGCCGACCCGCGCATCGATCTGCGCGCTCACGACCGGCAGGGCGTCCGGCCCCCACCAGGCGGCGATCCCGTCGGCTGTGGTCAGCGCCTCGAATACGATGGCGGGCCGCGCTTTGATCTGGCGGACCAGGGTGAAGCCGGTCATTCGCCGGCCTCTTTCGCTTCGGCGGCGCGGACCTGCTCCTCCTTGGCCTCGGCGTAGGCGGCCAGCCGATCCAGCGCCGGCGACCAGAACCGCTGATACCGCGCCAGCCAGTCGACCGCTTCGCGCAAGGGTGCGGGCGCCAGCCGCACGTCGACGGTGCGGCCGTGCTTGCACCTCGTGATCAGGCCGGCCTGACCGAGCACGTCCAGGTGCTTCATCACCGCCGGCAGCTTGATCGCGAAGGGTTCGGCCAGGGCGCCGATCGACAGGCTCTCCTCCGCCTCCAGCCGCGCCAGGATGGCCCGGCGCGTCGGGTCGACGAGGGCGGAAAAGACGCGGTCGAGATCGGCGGTCTGATAGTTCACCATGTGGTGAAGTATTGGCCGTGCGCGCGCCGGTGTCAACCGTGTGCGATCACCGCCTCGGCGAAACGTTCCATCTCCTCGTACTGCGGGCTCATCTGCAACAGCAGCAGATCCAGGCCCGCGGCTTCATAGGCGGCGATCCGCTCGCGGATCTGCGCCGCCGTGCCAACAAGGTTTGGTCGCAAGCCGCGGTTGGAGACGGAATACTCCTGCCGCTTCATCTCCCGCTCCAGCTGGGTGCCGGACAGCCACTGGTCGAAGTTGGAAAAGCCGGGCGCGGCCTCGTCCAGGGTGGTGATGCGATCGACCTCCGCACGGGCCTCGGCCTCGGTGTCGCGGACGATGGCGTAGGCGGCCATGCCGAAGACCATCGGCGGCTTGCCGGTCTTGGCGCGGCGGGCCCTCATGTCGGCGATCTTCTCGGTGACGGCCTCCACCGCGTCCCCATGCATGACATAGGCGTCGCATTGGCTGGCGATCATGGTCTTGGCCGCCTCGGACTCGCCGCCGGCGTAGATCACCGGCTTCTTAACCGGCTTGGGCTCGCAGATGGCGTCCTTCAGCTGGTAGCGCTGGCCCTCGAAGGTAAACTTCGGCTCGGTCCACAGGCCGTCGACCACGGTCAGCCACTCGCTGGTGCGGCCATAGCGGTCGTCGTGCTGGTCGAACTGCAGGCCATAGCTCTCGGCCTCCTCAGCCCACCACGACGAGACCACGTTCAGCGCCAGGCGGCCGCCGGAGATCTGGTCGATATTGGCCGCCTGCTTGGCGAACAGGGCCGGCTGGTGGAAGTTGGGCCGCACCGCGACCATCAGCTCCAGCCGCTCGGTGACGGCGGCCAGGGCCGCGGCGGTGGACCAGGCGTCCAGCGCCGGCTGGTCGGTCCCCTTGATGTCATTGAGGTTCAGCTCGGCCACCAGGGTCAGGTCATAGCCGATCTGCTCGGCGCGCTGGCACAGCCTGCGGGTATAGTCCCAGGTCGCGGCCATGCCTTCGTCGGCCACGTTGCGCAGCCAGCCGCCGAAGACGGGGGTCCAGAATCCATACCTCATGCGGCCAGGCTCCGCTGGGCGGCGATCTGACCGAGCAGCCAGGTGACGAACGGCTCGTGCGGGTCCCAGCCCAGCACCTCGAGCGGCTTGGCGACGAAGTTGGACAGGGCGTTCAGATCATAGAACCTCGGCGTCCCGTCGCGGTCGTCGATCATGTACTCGATCCCGCCCACGTCGAGCCCCGAGGCCTTGGCCACGCGCTCCACCGCCGCGACCATGTCCGCCGGCGGCTGGAAGGCCTCGATGGTGATGGTGGGCTTGTCGACCATGCAGACATCCGCCGGGCAGAGGTCGAAGGTCGATCCCGCGCCATTCAGGGCGATGGCGTAGAACAGCTTGCCGGCCAGCACTTCGCAGCGGATCACCCGCGCGTCGCGGGCCGGGACGTATTCCTGCACCAGGGCCACGCCGTCGACGCCCACGGGGGTCAGCCCGTCGGCGACCGCGGCCTCAAGCTCCTCGGCGCTGTCATAGCGGATGATGCCGGCGCCGGAGCCGCCGACGTTGACCTTGACCATCACCGGATAGCCGATCTCGGCGGCCAGGCGGGGCACATCGGCTCTGCGGTGGGCGACGCGGGTTTTCGGGATCGCTAGGCCGCAGCTGTTGAACAGGCTGAGTTGGCGGGCCTTGTTGGTGTCATAGGCCAGCACGCCCGGCCCATTGATCACCCGCGCGCCCAGGTCCTCCCAATGGCCCAGCGCCGCCAGACTGTAGAACAGGGCATGCTCCTCCTGGCGCAGGAAGGACGACATCGCCAGCCGGTTGAGGATCACCGGCGCCGGCGCGCGATCGTCCGCCGGATCGAACGTATGGTCCTGGATCGACAGCGGCGCCCAATCGACCCCGCGCCGATCAAGTTCCCGAAACAGCGGCTCGAACCACTGCGGGTGTTCATAGAAGACGGCGAGATCGGCCAACGGGGCCTCCTTGCGGCGAACGGCGGGCGCACTTCCTGTAGCCGCCCGCCGCGCGGACGCAAAGCGGGCAGAGCGTCGGAAAATCCCACGCCCTCACCA
>Ga0302314_10007348_pt1 | contig 19806 bp, 19 predicted proteins | sample III_Palsa_N2_3_FD_200533 | JGI IMG/M metagenome (GOLD analysis project Ga0302314, IMG submission 200533) | Peat permafrost microbial communities from Stordalen Mire near Abisko, Sweden - III_Palsa_N2_3 | ecosystem: Environmental > Terrestrial > Soil > Palsa > Peat permafrost | place: Sweden...
ATATGTAAGTCAAGACCGGATATGGACTACAGGAGAAGTTTTTAGAAGAGTTCGGACTAAAGGCGCGCTCAGCCGTGCGGCAATGCCGTGATCAATATTGACTGATGCTGTCGGAAAGGTTTGATCGGGGCCCGCCGAGCCGAAGTCGCTGCCAACCGCCAGCCGTCAGCTGTCAGCCATGCGGTTCATGATCTCGGCCGCCTTGAGCAGGGTCTCCTGCTCCTCCGGGTCGAGAAGTCCGAGGACGGTCGTCTCCAGCCACGCCTCGCGGGCTGCGGGGATGGTCGCCGACAGAGCCTGGCCTTGCGCGGTGGCGTGGATGAGGATCTTGCGGCCGTCGGCGGGGTCGGGGAGGACGTCGACGAGTCCGTCCGCGCGCAGAGCGGCGATCGTCTCGGCCATGGACTGACGGCGCACGTGCTCCGCCTGGGCCAGATCGGTGCTGGTGGCCGGGCCGTCCGTCACCAGCCGCGACAGCGTGGTCAGCTGCGACCAGCTCCAGCGCATGTCGCTGGGCGCCGACTCGGCGCGAAGCCGCGCGCGCAGGCGGGTCATGGCCTTCATCAGCTCCGCCGCGATCTCGGGCGCATTCTGTGATCTTCCCGGCATGAACCCACGGTAGCAGATGCGCAGGGAGCCTGCTATATTTATGTCAGGCAGCCTGCGCAGTTTACCTGCCTACCGAGAACCGAAACGGCACGAAGATGGGAGACGCAGTGGACGTAACGACACGAGATGACCAGCCGGATACCGCCATGACCAGGCAGATCTCGGGCGATGCGCCGCCGGCCCCCGACCGCCCGTTCGGCCCGCGGTTCGTCTCGCCGATGCTGCTGGGCTCGGCGCTCAACCCGATCAACAGCTCCGTCATCGCCACGGGCCTGGTCGCGATCGCAGCCGCGCTGCACATCCCGGTCGGCCAGACCTCGATCCTGATCTCCAGCCTGTACCTGACCAGTGCGATAGCCCAGCCCACGGCGGGCCGGCTGGCGGAGGAGTTCGGCCCGCGCCGGATCTTCCTGGTCGGCATCCTCATCGTTCTGCTCGGCGGAATCGTGGGCGGGATCGGGCAGAACCTGCCGACGCTCGTCGTGTCCCGGGTGCTCATCGGCATGGGCACCTCGGCCGGCTATCCCTCGGCGATGCTGCTGATCCGCCGCCGCGCGAGCGCCGTCGGGCTGCAGTCTCCCCCGTCCACCGTCCTGGCCTCCCTGGCCATGGCGGGATCGGTGACCATCGCTATCGGGCCGACCATCGGCGGACTGCTCGTGGGCTGGTTCAACTGGCGCGCGGCCTTCCTGATCAACGTTCCGGTGGCGCTCACGGCCTTGGCGATGGCACTGGCCTGGATCGCCCCCGACACCGAGCGCATGCGCGGCCGGTCGGCGCGGGAGATCGCCTCACGCATCGACCTGCTCGGCGTGATCGGCTTCGGTGGCGCGATGACCGCGCTGCTGGTGTTCCTGCTCGCCCTCCCCCGCGCGAACTGGATCGCGCTGGCGGTCGCGGTGGTCACGGCCGCAGCACTGGCCTGCTGGGAGCTGCGCGCGGCGAACCCGTTCCTCGACGTGCGGCTGCTCGCCTCAAACGGGGTGCTGACCCGCACCTACGTGCGTTACGGGCTCACCTTGCTGGGCGTCTACACGATTCTCTACGGCTTGACACAGTGGATTGAGATCGCGCGCGGGCTCTCCGCCTTCGACGCCGGCCTGGTGCTGATCCCCATGGGTGTCTGCTCAGCGATCACCGCACGGGTCGTCGCGCGGCACACCAGGCTCCGTCTCTCCCTCACTGTTTCCGCGGCGCTGCTGATCATCGGCGCCATAGGCACGTTGCTCCTGACCAGTCACAGCCCACTGATCGCGATAGTCGGCGTCACCGCCGTGTTCGGGCTCATGTCCGGGTCGAGCACCGTCACCAACCAGACCGCGCTCTACCGCGCCGCGCCGCCGCACGCGGTCGGCACCGCATCGGGTCTGCTGCGCACATCCGGCTATGTCGGCTCGATCGCCTCCGCCACCCTCACCGGCCTGGTCTTCCGCACCCACGTCGACGACAGCGGATTGCACAAGACCTCCCTGATCCTCATCGGAATCGGCATCGTCGTCCTGCTCATGACCGCGCTGGACCGCGGCCTGGCAGGACCGTCGAACCCGTCGAACCCTGAGACATCGGCCACGGGCCCTTCCGTGCCGAAGCAACCAACCCAACCCTCAGCCCCGGCTGAAAACACCCGAGAAGGAGCAACCGCATGACCAGCACCAGCAAGCTCTCCCCTTTCGTCCCGTCCAGCACGGCACTGCTGCTGATGGACTTCCAGCCGGCCATCCTCGCTGCCATCGCCGAACCGGATGCGTTGCTGGAACGGGCCGCTGCCGCGCTGGAGTGGGCCAGGTCGCAAAAGGTGCAGGTCTGCTATGTCCGGGTCGCGTTCACCGACGAGGACTACGCTGCCGTGCCCTCCCACAGCAAGGCCTTCGCGGCGGTCGCTGAGAACAAGTACCTCCCCGCCGACAGCCCGGAGGCACAGATCCACGAGTCGCTGGAAGTCCAGGCCGGAGACATCGTCGTGCGCAAGGTCCGCTTCGGCCCCTTCAGCACCACCGACCTCTACGCCAGCCTGCACAAGCAAGGCATCGACACGCTCGTGCTGGCAGGCATCTCCACCGGAGGCGTCGTGCTGTCCACCGTGCGCAACGCCGCCGACGAGGACTACCGCATCTACGTCCTGGCCGACGCCACCGCCGATCCCGACCCCGAGGTGCACCGCGTCCTGATCGAGAAGGTCTTCCCGCACCAGGCCGACATCATCGACACCGCCGACCTGCCGACGCTCGGCAGCTAGGATTCCACATCCTAAGACTTCCCGGCCGCTTCCTCTGGATCACTCGATCCGGAGGAAGTTTGTTTTTTGCGCGCTGGGCTGCCGAATTATGCCGTCACGGGGTCGCGAACCAAGCACCGGGGATTGACACGTTTGGCAGGCGGGCGTAGACACTCCTAGCGGAGAGCGCTCTCCATCGGCCGCCGCCAACACCCCGGCCGACGTGCAGTTTCTCTCCGAATGCACAGTATCTTGCCCACCCAACCATCGCCGACAGACACCTCCGCCGCGGCCGACGGCCGCTCGACGCGACGGAGCGATCCGTACCGGACTACCAATATAGCGATACACGGGCACTCATCGTGTATTGACTTATACTTGAGGAGTAACACTGATGCAAGTCATGGAAACTCTGCATTCGCTATGGCGCCGCGGCCTCGCGCCACGGCGGCTGGCGGCGCCCGTCGCGTTCGCCCTCGCGACTACGCTCGTCATCGGCTTCCACGCTGCCGAGGCACCGAAGGCGCAGGCGGCCACGGCCGCCGCCCCGGTTTGGTCTACCCAGCTTGATTTCGACAACAACGGCACTGCATGGTCGGAGTCTTACTTCGCCGGGTTGGCGTCCGATGGGCTGACCAACGCGGAGTTGGACATGCCGTGGGGCACCATCGAGCCCTCGGCTGGCACGTTCACGTTCACGGAGTTCGACCAGGAGTTGGCCAACGCCGCGGCCGCCGGGGTCAAGCTCGTGCCGATCTTCTGGCAGGCCGGATGGGGCGGCAGCCCCGCACCGTGGATCACCGACTTCGAAGAAGGCAGCGGCGGCGCCGTCGGCTCGCAGCCTGACTGGTGGAACGCGACCGAGCAGTCCGAATACTTCACCTACGTCGAGGACACGATCAAGAACGCGGTCGCCCAGCCCGGCGGTTACGGCGGGTCGATTCTGGACTACGGCTACCTCGACGCCATGTGGGACCTCAATGGCGCCGGCGGCGGCTACACCGCCGACGACATCGCCGAATTCCAGAACACCTACCTCCCCCAGACCTACAGCACCATCGCCACCTTCAACTCGAAGTTCGGCACGTCCTACTCCGCGTTCAACCAGGTACCTGCGGAGGCCTCCGGGCAGTCCCTGTTCGGGGTGTTCCAGGCGTTCCGGGCGTGGAGCGTCGCGCAGACCTACGGGGCGCTGACCGCTGACGTGCGTGCGATCACCGCGAGCACGCCGCTGTTCTACTACTTCGGCGGTGGCTTCGGCAACGCGACCAACTACGCTAACAACCCTGACACGTTCTTCCAGTTGGCGAAGCAGTACAACGTCATCATCATCGACGACGACGCCTCCTCCCAGGGCCTGACCCTCACCTTCGGCAGCCTGGCCCGCGCGTATGGCGTGCAACTGATGCAGGAGTGGACCGCCCCACCGTCCAACTCCCAACTCGCCGCCGAATCCGTCCAATGGCTCAGCCTCGAAGGCGTAGGCGAACCCAACAACGCCGGAGAAGACTTCTTCATCCACGACGGCACGGAGAAAGACGTCGTCGGATTCCCCATATACACCGCCTGGATACCCACGCTGAAGACGCTGTCGGGCTCCTATCCCCTGCAGTCGACCGCCGTCTACATCGACTTCTCGCAGGCCTACGGCAACACCTCCGGCGGTAGTCTGGGAAGCGCGGAGGGCCAGCTGGCGAATCTGTGGCTGGACTTCCAGGCCGGGTTCACCGTCGTCACCAGCCAGGAAGTGGCCAACGGCGCGGTCAGCCTGTCCCAGTTCAAGGCCATCCTGCCGCTCAACGGCGTCGACTCGAATCTGACCTCGTACAAGTCGGGCGGCGGCACGCTGCTGACCTCGGAAGCACAATTGTCCAACTACATCACCCCGTATGCCGAGATCGATACCCCCGGGCTAGGCGATCTGCAGACTGTCCCGGTCGTGGCCAGCAACGACAACAGCGCGCAGATCACCCTCGGGAACATCACCTCGGGCACCGCCTACGACTACCCGATCGCCTTCAGCCCGACCGGTCTCGGCCTGAACGCAGGTACCTACCACCTGGTCAACGCCGCAACCGGCGCCGCCGTGCCGCAGACCGTCCAATCCAACGGCCTGATCTGCGCCTCGGCGAATATCAGTGCCGCGACACTCGCCGAGTGGAACGTGGTCGCGGGCGCTGTGCCCTCGGGTACCGCGTCGTCCAGCTGCCCGGTCACCGAGGTTGGTGCCACCTCCGTGACGGCCACGGCCGGCCAGTCCACCGGAGGCCTGACGATGCAGGGCATCGGCCAGACGAACGCGGGCTCCGACGGCAACCTCACCCAGATCACCCAGAGCGGCGAAACAGCCGAGGAGACCTGGACCTCGTCGCAGAGCGGTGCCGGTGACGCCAACGTCTACCTGCAAATCAACCCGCTGGCCGCCGTCGAAGCTGCAGCCAATGTGTCGGTGCAGGTCACCTACTGGGCCACGTCAGGGCAAGGCTTCACCGTGCAGTACAGCACACCGACCAACGCCTATCAGAACGGTCCAGCAGTCACCAGTCCAGGGACCGGGACGTGGACAACGGCGACAGTGCAACTGACCGGCGCGCAATTCTCGGAAGCCGAGAACGGCGGAGCCGACCTGCGACTCAACGTCGCCAATTCGAGTGTGCCGCTGATCGTGCAGTCTGTGACGATCTCGGCCTCGGGCCCGCAACTGGCCGCGTCGCCGGCTTCGGTGGCCTTCGGCAACGAGGCCGTCGGTTCGACGACTGCGACGCAGTCAGTGACGATCACCAACACCGGCACGGCCACGGCGACGATCTCCTCGGTGTCGGCAGCGGCTCCGTTCTCGGAGACGAACACCTGCGGCAGCTCGCTGGCCGCCAATGCCTCGTGCACGGCATCGGTGAAGTTCGCTCCGACCGCAGCGCAGACGTACACGGGTAACCTGACCGTGGCCAGCAACGCGAACAACAGCACGTTGAACGTCGCGCTGTCGGGCACCGGAACCAGCTCTGGCACCAGTCCCGAGGGGCCGTTCGGCGGCACCGCGGCGGCGATCCCGGGGACGGTGTACGCGGCGAACTACGACACCGGTGGTCAGGGTGTCGCGTACAACGTGACCTCGACCAACGGCTCCGCCAACAGTTACCGTTCCGACGGAGTGGACCTGGAGACCACCTCCGACACCACCAACGACACCGGCGCCGGCGTCTACGACCAGGGGTGGACGACGGGCGGGCAGTGGTTCAAGTACACCGTCAACGTCGCCACCGCCGGGACGTACAACCTCAGCCTGCGCCTGGCCTCGCCCGCCGGGGTGACCGATGCCCTGCACATCGACAACTCCGCCGGGACTGACCTGTCCGGCCTGGTCAACGCCCCCGACACCGGTGGCTGGCAGGACTGGGCCACCGTCACCGCCACCGTCACCCTGCCCGCCGGGGTGCAGACCCTGACCGTGGACCAGGACAACGCCGGCTGGAACAGCCACTACCTCACCTTCGCCCAAGCCGGACTGAGCACCACCACCTGGTACGAAGTCGTCAACGCCAACTCAGGCCTGTGCGAAACCGCCGCCGGTACGGCCAACGGCACCGCCGTCGAACAGGAACCGTGCACGGGCGCCACCACGCAACTGTGGGAGTTCACCCCGGCGATCACCGGCTACTACGAGGTCCTCAACGACAACGCCCAGTCCGAAGGCGAAAGCTGGAACATCACCGGCGGAGTGAGCGCCACCGCCAGCGGCGACCTGCTCCAGACCTGGAGCTACGGCGGCACCGGCAACACCAACGCGCTGTTCTCCGCCACCCTGGAATCCAGCGGCTACTACAACTTCATCGCGGACAACTCCGGACTGTGCATCGACACACCGGCCGCGTCCACCACCGCAGGCGTCCAACTCCAGCAGTACACCTGCAACGGCACCGGAGCCCAGGAATTCAGCCTGGTCGTAGGGTAAAAGCCCGACTAACAGCACTACCCGGCCGACCCGAGATTCTCGGGCCGGCCGGTTTTCATTTCGACCAAAGAGGCGCGCCATTCGGGGGCCTCGAACGGGTCGGCGAAGTATTGCGTCTCGTGGACCACTTTGCCCGCCTCGAAAAGCATGATGCTCACCGTGTACGCGGGTTTGCCGTCGTAGGTGAGCACGTATTCGGTCACCCAGAGCTCGCCGGCGCCGGTGATTTGCCGGACCTCGAACGTCCGCTTCGCGGCGGGGTATTTGGTGCGCAGTTCCTGGATATTGCGCCTTCCTCGGATGACTTCGCCGGACTGCGGGTACTCCACGACGACGTCCTCGGCGTAGATATCGTGTTCAGCGTCCTGGTCACCGGCGTCCGAAGCGGCCCAGTGGCGGTCCAGCAATACCCGGATGTCCGTCGCGTTCATGAGCGTTTTCCTTTGTGGCGATTTGTTCCGTTGCGGGCGCAATCGAGTCTACCCTTGTGCGAGTGGCGATCCCTGGAGGCTCGGTGGGCAAGGTACGGCGGTATCTCTGCGCCCGAGTGCCTCTGCGTGGATCTTTTCAGCGAACTCGGCGAGGGGTGAGTCGGCTCTCCAGGCCAGGGAAGTGCGGCGCCAGAGCTGTCCGTCCGCCATTCGCTTCAAGACCAGGCCTGGCGGATGGCAGCCAGGCACTGGGAAGACGCCGACCGCGTGGCCTGCGCTGACGATGCCCGCCGCGGCAGTCTGGTCCGGGCCGAAGTACCGGAACCGGGGGGCGAAGCCCGCTCGGGCGCAGGCGACCCGGAGGCTCAGGCCCAGGCCGTCGGAACGTTCGCTGGGCGCGACCCAGATGTCCTCGGCGAGGTCCTCCAGCTTGATGACGGGACGGTGGGCCAGCCGGTGCTGGGGAGACAAGCCGATCAGGACCGGTTCAGTGCCGAGGCTGCGTACGGAGAGTTCGTCGACGGTGGGCGGCATGACATCGGGGAACTCGACGATGACGGCGAGTGCGATCTTCTCTGCGTACAACAGTTCCAGCACTGCATGCGAGGAGGTTTCGAGGTAAGTCAGTTGTTCGTGGTGCGGCAGCATGTCGCAGAGGATTGCGGCGATCACAGGTACCCAGGGGCTGTCCACGCCGCCGAGCCCGACCGCGTCCGGGGGCTCGGCGGTTCGGCTCAGGGCCCTGGCAGTGGACAGCAGGTCGCTGAATTCGTCGAGTATCTCCCGGGAGCGGCCCAGGACGTGGGCACCGAGGTCGGTCGGGACGACGCCGTCCGGGCGGCGGAGGAACAGGGGTCCGCCGAGCCGCTGCTCGATCCGCTGGAGCTGCGCGGTCAGGCCGGGCTGGGCGATCTTCAACCGGATGGCGGCCCGGCTGATGCTGCCCGTTTCAGCCACGATGAGCAGTATCCGTAAGTGACGCAGGCCGATGTCCATGTGTGGTCTCCAAAGCTGATTCCTGCGACCTCAAACATCCGATGACGAGTAGGGCTCCGGTCAGGGAGGCCGCGATGGACACTGGCGTGATCGGGCTGGAGAAACCACTCGGCGTGCCGCCACGGATGAAGCCGTAGTCCGTGCAGAACACGGCCACCGGTGAGCCGGCGGCCAGGAGCGTGAGGCCGATGATCAGGATTTGGCGCGGTCCGCATCGGTCGGCGAGGGCGCCGCCGGCGAAGCTGCCTGTCGCCGTGGAGGTCCGCCACGGGTGGCCTGCGGTCACCGCCCCAGGGCCTTCCTGCCCGCGATCACCACCCGGGTGAGCTCGGCCACTCTGCGGCCCAGATGCTCTGCGGTGGCGAGGTCTGACTTGTGCACCGCGCCCGTTTTCTCGTCCACCGGAGTCTGTGCGCCGGCGCCTTGGTAAAAGCCGAGGCGGTTGAGGTCGAATTCGCTCCCGTTGACGCGGTTCCAGCCCGAGGCCAGGCCGAGCCCGACCCAGAGCATGCCGTGTTGCGCGGCGAGCGTGCAGAAGTAGCCCAGGGTGCCGGACTTGTCCCCGGCCATGGAACCGGAGTTGGTGAAACCGGCCGCCAGTTTGTCCTGCCATCTGCGGACGAACCAGCGTTTGCCGGTCGCCTCGGCGAAAGTGTGGAACGCGGCCGAGGCGGTGCCCATGTACGTCGGCGCGCCGAAGATGATCGCATCCGCGGCGTCGAGCTGCTGCCACTGCGGCGCGGCGATCTGGTCGACCTGGATCAGGGTGACCTCGGCGTCCGGGACCTGGCCCGCCCCTGCCCCGACGGCCTCGGCCAGTGTGCCGGTGTGGCCGCGGCCGCCGTGGAAGGCGACGGCGATCCGGATCGGGTAGGCGGGTGAATCCATGAGGACCTCCTGAGGCGCAGAGCGTCTGTGGTGGGAACTGGATCGCACGCTACCGACGACAGATCAGAGAATTCTCAGAGCTCGGCGAAATCGGCGGAGATCGAGGACCAGAGCGCGACGCGGGCCCGCAGGGCCGTGCGGACGGTCTCTGCGCACTGCGACCACTTGGCCGTGTCGTCGCCGCACAGGTCGATGAGCATCTGCATGGCCATCGGCGTGTGCTGTTCGCCGTCGACTTCGATGTGACGGACAAGGTAGTCCTTGAACAACGTGAGCCGGCCCTCGGGGTCGGGAATCTTGACGACCTGCGCGAACATCTCAGGGATCAGATCCTCGCGGCCGAAGGCGAAGGCGGCGGCCTTGCAGTGGACCGGCGCGCCCTCGATGATCTCCCAGGTGGCGCGGACGAAGTCGGCGGCCCCCTGGGGAACGCCGGCCTTGCCCAGTGCCTCCAGCACCGGCGTGCCGCCGCGCAGCAGGTCGAGGAAGGAGCGGACCGTGGCGGTCCCGGCCTCGGCCTGGTCCATTCCGTCGAGGTAGAGCTCGAAGTGGCTGATGAAGCCCTCGCCGAACTCGTCGCTCTCCTCGATCAGCACGATCTCGTTGATCAGCCTCCTGCTGGAGGTCGGTCCGCTGGGCACCCACGGCACTTCCACGCAGGTCAGTTCGCGCTGCAGGGACTTGAGCAGGGACATGAAGTCCCAGACGGCGTAGACGTGGCTGGCCAGGAAGGTCTGCACCCGCTCCGTGCCGGTGAGCTCGCCGTAGACGCGGTGGTCGACGACCTCGCGGCGCACCGGCTCGATCCCCTGCTGCAGGCGGGTGAGCCCGGGGTGGCTGCGGTCCCACTGGTAACGGTTGGAGCTGCTGGTGGTCGTCGTCGTGGGTGCCGTGGGCGCGGCGGCCGTGGGCGTGGGCGTGGGCGTGGTGACAGTCGCGCTATCGGTGGTCGTAGTAGTCATGGTTGGGGCTCCTTGTCATCGTCGGGCGGGGTCAATCCTCTGCCAGTCGCGCGCGCCAGCTCGGCACGGAGGGCGTCCACCTGAGCGCCCGCCGCACCTGATCGTTGGCCGCGCCGCGCATGGCAGTCAGCTGATAGGTGGTGAACCAGCCGAGCAGCCGCTGGACCATCGGCGTCGGCATGGTCCTCGGCACGGGCGCGCCGAGCAGCCGCGCGTAGGCCGGGACCCAGTCGGCGGCGGTGGCCGGGTCGTCGTCGGTCACGTTGAAGACGCCGCCGATATCTTCCGACTCGACTGCCGCCACTGCGGCGCGGGCCGCGTCCTCGATGTGGAGGAAGGACGTGACGCCGTCGGCGGACTCCGGCAGCGGCATCCTGCCGCGCGCCACCGAGCTGCCGACCAGGCCGGTTGGGTGGTAGAGGGTTCCCGGCCCGTACAGGGTCCCGTAGCGCAGCACCATGCCGGTCAGGTCAGGGGTTGTCAGCACCAGACGTTCGTGCTCTGCGACCGCGCTGATCGTGCGGGCCCAGCCGGGATCCGGAGCGTCGAGGTACAGCGGGGCGTCTTCGGCAAGTACCGGTCCGCCAGTCGGAGCGGTACAGAAGGAGATGCTCTGCGCCACGAACCGGCTGGCCCCGGCCTCGCGGGCGGCGTCGATCAACGTCTGGGTGGCTTCGGTGCGCAGCCGGGCAGTCTGCTCCAAGCCCTCCGCGCTGGATTGGCGCAGCGCAGTCAACTGATGTATCACCACGTCGGGCTTTGCCGAGATCACAGCCTCGCGCACGGCGGTCGCGTCCAGGGCGTCGGCAACGACGACATCGTCGATCTCGATTCCGGCCAGTCGGGCGGGGTCGCGCACGAGTGCGGTCACCTGATAGCCGCGAGCGCGGAGCATGGGTACGAGCTCGCGGCCGACGACGCCGGTGGCTCCTGCGAGTAGGAGTCGTCCTGTCATGCCGGATCCTCCATCCCCATCAGCAAGCGGCAGGCGGGATCGCCCTGTCGCAGGCACGCGGTGGCGCAGTTGCGGGTGAGTTCCACCCCGAGCCCTTCGGACCAGCCGGCGTGGATCTCCGTGCACGGACAGTCGTAGCCGTCCAGGGAGCCGGCCATCCGCACCATGGTGACGGCGAAGTTCTGCCGCATCGTCAGTTCGATGTCCCCGTTGTCGAGCACCTCGGTGCCGCCGACCCGCAGCTCCGCGGGGAACATCCAGTCGGCGCACGCGTCATAGCGCTGACGCAGTTCCTCCCGGTCGGCGGCCGGTCTCGCGCCGAACTGGCGGCGGATCCGCCTGCCCGCCTGGACGGCCACGTACCGCAGTGCCTGGGCGTTGATCTCGTTGGCCGCTTCGTGCCCGAAACGTTTCGCCACCTCCTGATACCAGCGGGCGTCGTGCAGCCACCACTGGCGGTAGACGTCCATCACGCGCGGGCCAGAGACGGTGGTGGAAGTCCGGTCGACCGGCGCTTCGGCGGGAGTCACCGGGCCACCTCGCCGAACTCCCCGTTCTCCAGCCGGGCCCGGAAGCGCTCGCGCAGCTCCCGCTTGAGGACTTTGCCGGTGGCGCCCTTGGTCACGTCGCCGGCGTCCATGCGCAGCGCCCCGGTCAGCGTCGGCAGTCCCCGGGCTGAGAGCGCCTCGTTGACCTTGGCCGTCCAATCGGCTTCGTCGGCTTCCTCTGCCGTCGCGCTTACCTGCAGCAGGGCGTAGGCATCGGCGAGTCCGTCGCCATCCCAGTCCGCGCGGACGCCTTCGGGCGCGACTGCCACCACCGTGCAGTCGTCGAGTTCGGGCAGTTCGCGCAAGAGCAGTTCCTCGGTGCGGGTGCTGAAGACGATGCCTGCGGTGGTCCGGATTGCGTCGGGCGCGCGGTCCAGGTGGTAGAAGTTGCCTTCTTCGTCCCGGTAGGCGAGGTCGCCGGTGAGCCAGTAGCCGCCGAGCCGCAGTCGGTGGAAGGTCAGCGAGTCGTTCCAGTACCCGGGCGTGAGCGTGGGCGAGCGCACGCCGAGGCGTCCGGGCTCTCCGGGCGGCAGCGGTGTGCCGTCCTCGGCGAGCACCGCGCCCTCGGCGAAGCTCATCGGCTTTCCGACGCAGCGTTCGAAGCTGGACCTGCCGGGCTGGTGGCCGTTGTGGAAGAGCGAGTAGCCGGTCTCGGAGGAGCCGAGTCCGTCGGTGAAGACGGAACCGGGCACCCGTTGCCGCTTCAGGTCGCGTCCGACCGTCTCGTGGCTGCCCAGCGCGATGAGCTCCCTGATGTGGGCCTCGTGCGCCGCGTCGCCGGTGTTGTACCAGGCTTCCACACTGCCCAGGTCACGGCTGGCCAGGTCCGAGGTGGCCATCTCCCCGTACGTTCCGGCGAACGCGAAGACGGTGGTGGGGCGGAAAGACTCCATGCCGTTGAGCACGTCGGTGCCGCGCTGGCTGGAGAGCAGCATGACCGGCGAGCGCAGCAGGAATCCGAAGAGCATGACGGAGATCGAGGCGTTGTGGGAGCCGGGCAACGCGACCAGCAGCCGGCCCATCGAGGACCCGACCGACAGCCTTAGCCGGTGCAGCTGCGCGTACAGCAGGGTCTCGTGGGTGTGCGGGACGGCCTTGGGCATCCCGGTGGTGCCCGAGGAGTGGGAGATGATGATCGGATCAGTGTTGTGATGGGTGTACGGGTAGTTGTCCGACAGGGGAAGCCGGGACCCGGTGCGGATGTCGGCTGCGGTGATGCAGAAGTTCAGACCGAGTTCCGCTTGGTGCCCGATAAGGACAGTGTCGTGAGCCTGGTCGGTGATCGCGCCGACCGCGCCCTGGCGGCGCACGTATTCGCGGGCGATCTCCGGGCGCAGGTTGCCGTTGACGAACGAGGGGATGGCGCCCAGCGAGGTGAGCGCGAGGAAGTTGATCGCGAACTCGGTGCTGGAGTACGTGTGGATCGCCACCGGATCGCGCGGCTTGACGCCCTGGGCGTGGTACCAGCCCGCGTACTCTTCCACGATCTCGTGCAGTTCGCCCAGGGTCAGCACCGTGGGGCGGGTGCCGTCAGGGGCCTGCCATGTGCCGTCAGTCCAGAGCACCGGCTCGTCGAGCGGTCTGCCGTAGGCCTTCAAGCGGTGGATCACGTTCCCTGCGCCGAGGGAGCTGTCCTTGATGATCTGCGCGCGTTCTTCTTTGGTGATCACGTTGCTGCTCCTCGGATTCGGGCGGCGACCTCGGCCAGGCCGCGGAGGCTGCCGTGTGCGGTGGGAAGGATGGACGGTGTGTTGACCGCAGGTTGGAGGACTGGCATGGGGTCGTTGCGATCGAGCACGATCGCCACGGCGAGGTCAGCGGTCGGCGGGCCGGTGCCCAGCTCGCGGTGGGCCGCCGTGGTGCGCTCGGTACCAGCCAGTTCGACGCCGACGAGCACCACGCGGCCCACCTCCCCGTCGGCCAGCAGGGCCTCTGCGGTGGCCAGCAGGTCGGCGGCCAGGTCGCCGACCATGGACAGGGCCACGATTGGTCCGGTGATGGAGAAGTCGATGCTGATCCTGCCGAGAATCGCGTTGGCGGTGCTCTGCATGAACAACAGCGCGTTGTTAACCTCACCGGCGACGAGCAGGCGGCTGCCGAGATCGAGGGTGGTGGCATCGCCCATGGTGCTGGCCAGGACGAGGGCGGTCCTGGCCCCGTCCCACGCCGCCGCTCCCGGTGACTCGGCGAGGCACTGTCGGACTGCCTCGTATACCAGGGGGCTGAAGGTCGATTCTATGAAGCCTGAGACCAGTGGCGCGGAGGCGTCGGCTGTGGCGGCGATCACGTGCGCTCCAGGACCAGTGCCGTGTTGGCTCCGCCGAAAGCGGCGTTGACGCACAGCGCCCGCTGGAGATCGGACTTGCGCGGCCGGTTGGGTACATAGTCGAGGTCGCACGCGGGATCCCGCTCGGTGAACCCGGCGGTGGGCGGCACAACACCGTCGCGCAGCGCTAGCAAGGTGATCACCAACTCCACCACTCCCGCGGCCTCCAGCATGTGGCCTGTGGTGCTCTTGGTCGAGCTGATCGGCACCGAGCCAGCGCCCTCACCGAAGAGCTCACGCAGCCCGAGCGTCTCGGCGGGGTCGTTGGACTTCGTCGCGGTTCCATGTGCGTTCACGTAGTCGATCCGCGGATCGCCAGCCCGGCGCAGTGCCTGCCCGGCCGCGCGGACCATCCCCATGGCCTGCGGATGCGGCCGCGCGACGTGGTAGGCGTCGCCGGACACGCCCCAGCCGGTCAGAGCGCCCAGGGCACGCGCACCCCGGCGCCGGGCGCTGTCGGCCGACTCCAGGACGATAGCGGCGGCCCCGTCCCCAAGAAGCAGCCCACTGCGATCTGCGCAGAACGGCCGCACCATCCCGTCGTGGGAGAGCGCGAATCCCGAGCCGAACTTGGCCAGGTTCTCCTCCTCCACCAGGTACGCCCCGGCGCAGACGGCGGCGTCGACGCGGCCGGTGGAGATGAGCTGGCAGGCATGGACGATCGCGGTCGCCGACGCGACGCACGCGGTGGTGAAGGCCAGTCGCGGCCCGTGCAAGCCGAGTTCGTCCGCCAGTGCTGCTGCCTGCCACGCCGGCACGGTCTCGGCGACGCCGCCGGGGTAGTCCGCGCCGGCCGTGCCGTCAGCTCCGTCCGAAGCGGCCGCCCGCCAGAACCGGGTCAGGCCGGTGAAGTCGCCGGCCGTTCCCACCAGGACGGCCACCGGCGCGTCCTTCGGCAGCCCGGCCATGTCAACCGCCGCCGTGGCGGTCTCGGCCAGCACCTCACGAAGGGACGAGCCGTCGCCTCCCGTGGCGGCTATGGCAGTTCGGTACGGTCGGGTGTCGAAACGGGTGATCGGCGCGAAGGCGGGCCTCCCGTCGAAGACGCCGTCGCGCAGCGCGCCAGCCCCGGCCCCGAAGGCCGTGCGCACGCCGAATCCCGTCACCAGGACGTCACGGCTCATCGAGGTCTGCCAAGTACTCGGTGATCCGGCGGATCGAGGTGAAGGCCGCCAATTGCTCCTCGTCCGGTTCGATCGCCAGGCCGAGCCGGAGATCGAGTTGGTGCAGGAACCACACCAGCCCCAGCGAGTCCAGCGCGAGCTCGGCGTCCTCATCCAGGCCAGAGGGCAAGTACGGGAAGATCTTGGCGTCGGAGAGCAGCTCGCGCACCACCTCGGCGGTGACCCGCACCCTGGCCTCCGCCCTGGCCTCGGATTCGGCGGTCACGCCGCGGCGCCCCGGGAGATCACGTCGTCGATGAGCTCGCCGAGCTTCATCGCGCCGACCGGCTCGATGTCGGTCTCCGGGATCTCCACGCCGAACCGGCTCTCCAGCCGCAGGGCCAGCTCGATCAGGCCGAGGGAGTCGAGGTCGATGCCCTCGGCGCCCAGCGGGCTGTCGTCGGTGATCTCGTCCAGGTCCAGCGGGAGGTTCATGCTCTCGGTGATCGTGGTGAGCACGAAGTCGCGGATCTCCTTGTGCAGGGTGGTCTGCGTCGTCACGGTCCTTCTCTTCTCAGTAGATTGATGACAGGTCGGCGGCGGGGAGCCGGCTCAGCGGTCGGCCGACTGGGCCAGCAGGACGTCGCGGCGCCGGACGAGCTTGCCGTTGGAAGTGCGGGGCAGATCCGGCAGCACGTGGATGGACCGGGGCACTTTGTAGTCGGCGAGCCGCTCGCGGCACCAGTGCAGCAGTTCCCCGGCCGTAGGGCTCTCCTCGCCCGAGGTGGAGACGTAGGCCTCTGTGACGCCGGCGTGTACGACCACTGCTCCGGTGACTCCCGGATGCTCGCGCAGTACGCTCTCCACCTCCGTCAGGTCGAGTTTGAGGCCGCCGATCACCGCCAGGGAGTCGCTGCGCCCGAGCAGGTGCACCGCGCCCGACGCGTCCAGTTCCGCCCGGTCGAAGGTGCGCAGCCAGCCGTCGATGTATCGGCGGCCGCTGGGCTCGTACAGGTACGGCGATCCGTCCGGCAAGTGGACTTCCAGCGCGTCGTCGCGGATGCGCAGCATCAACCCGGGGGCCGCCCGGCCGACCGATGGACGTGAGGCGCCGCTCACGTCCATCGCGATAACGCCGGACTCGGTAGTGCCATACGACTCGCCGACGGCCACGCCGAACCGGTCGGCGAAGCGGGCGGCGGTTTCCGGTGGCATGATCTCTCCGCCGGAGACGGCTGCCCGCAGCTTGGGCAGGGCGGGCACCTCACGGGCCGTGCTCAGCAGTTCGTAATGGAACGGCGTGCCGAACAGGACGTGCACGCCGCCGTGTTCGGCGTCGGCGAGGATGCCGGGGGCGGTCAGTCGCCGCGCGAACACCACGCTGGCGCCTGCGGCGAGCGAGTGCAGTAGGCCGGCGATCAGGCCGAAACTGTGGGCGGTCGAGCTGAGCAGCAGGAGCCGCTCGCCGCGCGTCGGCATCCCCTCGATCTGGCCGAACCTGTCAATCTCCGCGGCGAGGGAGTCCGTGGTGCGTCCGATCACCTTGGGCTCGCCGGTCGATCCCGAGCTGAACTGCACCAGCCGGTGGTCGGTGACCGCGCCGCGGCCGTCCGGGCACCGCGTGGTGACGACCATGTATCTGGGCTCGAATCCGATCGGCGATCGGCCGCCGCCGGCGTCGAGGAGGAACTGCGGGTGGCACAGCGCGCGCAGGGTGTTCACCTCGGCCGGCTTGAGCCGGTGGTCGACCAGCATCACCTGCGCGCCCAGCTGCCAGAGCGCGAGCAGGACCTCGACCTGGGTGTAGCTGGGCGGCAGCTGCAGCATGACCTTGTGCCCCTCGCCGATGCCGTGCCCGGCGAGGACTTCTGCCTCCCACGCCACGGCGGCGCGGAACCGGTCGCGGCTCACCACATCCTCGCCGTGCACGAGGTAAGGCAGTTCGCCGGGATGCGCGTCGAGCAGCCGTTCCAGCAGGCTCCGCATATCAGCGTTCATCAGTTCTCCTTGCAGAACTCGCCGATCGGATAGCCCACGTGCCGCTGGTCGGTCGCCAGGTAGCCGAGAAGTTCGTCGCCGGAGCGCAGTTCGGTGACGTTCAGGACCTTTCCGCCGGGCCCGAGCACCCGCACGTGCCAGTCGTCCTGCACGGTCAGGCTCACCGAGACGCCGTCGGCGGAGCGCGCCGTGATGGTCAGCAGCGGCCGGGATTCCATCTTCGCCCGGCCGACCACGACCCGCCGGGTCTTGCCCTCCGCGTTGACGGCGAGGGTCGTGCTGCCGGAGCTCAGCTCGCTGAGATAGTTGGTCCGGTTCTGCGGGCCGAGAACGTAGGAATGCAGGGCGCCGGCGTTGACCCGGAAGGGGCGGGTCGGCATGTAGGGCAAGGGATGGGTCTCGCTGCAGCAGAGGATGAATCCGGTCGAGTAGGAGCCGACCAGGATTCCTTCGTCCTGTGCGAAGTGCGTGCAGGTGTCGACGCAGACCCGGTCGCCGAGCCCGTGGTGTTCGATCCCGTCGACGATCAACGTGGTCAGATTCAGCGGCGGCGAAGCCGGCTCCAGCAGCCGGGCGAGCGCGAAGACCTGGTCGGCGTCGGAGGGTGCGAGCAGCACGCCCTCGGAGCCGCGCTCCAGCACGTCCAGCACGATGGTCGCCTCCTCCAGATCCGCGCAGACGGTGATCAGCTGCCCCTCGGCGCGGTCCGCAGCGGCGAGCACGATCTCCAGCGGGATCTTGGTCGGGTCGGCAAAGGCGACCACGGTGAAGGGCAGCGCGACCGCGGCGGCGCAAGCCAGGCGGAGGGTGCGGTCGTCGCGCACGGTGACGAAGCCGACGTCGTCAGGCCCGAGCTTGGATAGAGCGCTCTCCTCGGTCACCTCCGTGAGAGAGACGCCCCTGACCGTCGGGGGCAGCGAGGCCAAAAGCTCCTTGTCGTCGCTGACCACGGCTTGGATCCGGGCATGGACGGCTGCGTCCAGGACGGATTCGATCTGCGGTTGCGCGACCGCTCTGAGGTCGATCCATGCGAACTTCATGCGACACCTGCCTCGATCATCGGTTGGCGGGCCGCCGTTCCCGGCCGTTCGGCGTGGACCACGGCGGTGAGCTGGGAAATCAGTGCCCTGGGCGAGGGGGCGGAGAAGATCCGGCGGCCGACCGCCAGCCCTTGGCACCCGGTCCGCATGACCGAGGCGCCGTAGCCGATCAGGTCCGTGCCGTCGGGCGCGCCGCCGGCGGCCAGGACCGGCACCGGGCAGCTGGCCACCACCTCGGCCATCCGGTCCAGCGGCAGCGCGATCGCGGTCTTCACCAGGTCGGCGCCCAGATCCGCGGCGATGGTGACGGCGTGCGCGAGCAGTACGGGGTCATGCGGATCGGCGATCCGTGGCCCCCGCGCGTAGATCATCACGAACAGCGGAACGTTCCATGCGTCGCAGGACGCGGCGACGGTACCGAGGTCGGTGAGTTGCTGATGCTCGGTGTCCGAGCCGAGGTTCACATGCACGCTCACCGCGTCCGCGCCGTACCGCACGGCCTCCTCCACGCTGGCGACCAGGACCTTGGCGTCCGTGTCGGCGGCATAGGGAGTTCCGGCGCTCAGGTGCACCACGAGCGCGCACTGCCGGAGGATCTCCGGCGAGACAGAGCGGGCCCTGCCCTTGTGCACGATGATCGCGTCGGCGCCGCCGTCCACCACCGCCTGCAGCAGGCCGTTCCAGCGGGCCTGCGGCACCACCGGCCCGTCGGAGACGCCGTGGTCGAGCGGGACGAAGAGGTACTTGCCGTCCCCCGGCCCCGAGAGCCTGCGCATCCGTAGTGAGTTCCCGGCACCAGTCATGTCATGTAACCTCTCCCGAGCTCCGCTGCGAACCGTGATCAGCAAAACCACCGTCGCACACCGGGGAGAGGGCGAGAAGATATCAAGTCTCGATAACTTTGCGGTTATGTGTCCCCATTTACAGAGGCCGGCGAATCGACCCCGACCCGGTCGCCGCCGCCCCGCCCACGTGGTGGCCCTGATACAGGGAATTGTGAAACTTGTGACATAATTCGTCCCAATGGCCCCGGAGATCACGAAGAAACCCAGGCTGCTGATCGTCGAGGACGATACCGAGCTCGCCTCGCTGCTCGCCGCGCTGATCGCCGGCGAGGGCTATGAGACCGACGTGGCCCACGACGCCCAGCGCGGCCTGCACCTCGGCCTGGGCCAGGCCTACCGGGTCATGGTGATCGACCGGCGGCTGCCCGGAATGGACGGGCTCGAACTGCTCGCCCGATTGCGCCGCCGCGCGGTCACCGCCAGGGTGCTGATCCTGACCGCCCTCGGCAGCCACGCCGAGCGGGTGCGCGGCCTCGACGGCGGCGCCGACGACTACCTGACCAAGCCCTTCGACATCGACGAGTTGCTGGCCCGGATCCGCGCGCTGGACCGCAGGTTCGACGACAAGGCCGAACTACTCCCGCTCGGCGAAGGCTACCTGGATCGCGAGGCCCACGACGTAGAACTTCCGGACGGCACTCGGATCCCGCTCTCGCCGCGCGAGTTCGACCTGCTGCACACCTTGGCCGCACGCCCCCGCGCCGTCCACTCCCGCTCCCAATTGCGCGCCCAAGTGTTCCCGGACACGGCGGCGGAATCCGTCGTCGACACGTACGTCTACTATCTGCGGCGTAAACTCGGTCGGCAAATTGTGCAGACCGTTTACGGCCTCGGATACCGGATTGGCTTGTTGTGATCCCTCGGCGCACCCACCCCAACCCCGAGCGGCGCATGCTCGCGCGGGCCGCCACCAAGCTCGCGGGCCGGATCGCCGCGGG
>Ga0302314_10007350_pt1 | contig 19803 bp, 23 predicted proteins | sample III_Palsa_N2_3_FD_200533 | JGI IMG/M metagenome (GOLD analysis project Ga0302314, IMG submission 200533) | Peat permafrost microbial communities from Stordalen Mire near Abisko, Sweden - III_Palsa_N2_3 | ecosystem: Environmental > Terrestrial > Soil > Palsa > Peat permafrost | place: Sweden...
TCAGCACCGAGTCGCCCGCGTGCTGGGCGAGCGCGGGCTCGGCCAGGCGGCGGACCGCCGCCTCCGGGTCGGTGAAGCCGCGTCTGGCGAGCCGCGCGGCCGGGTTGCTGCGCCGGGTCCCGCTGCCGCGCCCGGTGGACGAGGTGTCGCTGCCGCCGGTCACGCTGTCACTCCGTGCTGGGTCCAAGGCGATACCCCTCCGACACTGGTTCGACCCTCGAACGGGATCCGAGATTACGTGCCCCTGACCGGTTCTTCCCTCCCGGGCTGCCGTGACTCCTCCCGGTACCCGGCCGTTGTGCCAGGTCCCGGCGGAATGCCGGCCCCCACCGAGCCCGCAGGGAGGGCAGCGCGTGGATGCTCCCGGCACGGACACCCGCCGTGAGGCCCTGCCCTCGCTCACCGGGCTGCGCTTCTGGGCGGCGCTGCTGGTGGTGTTCTACCACCTGAGCCGTGAATACCACCGGATGCCGCTCCTCAGTCCGCTGGTCTGGTTCGGCCGGGACGGGGTCACCTTCTTCTTCGTGCTCTCCGGCTTCGTCCTGGCCTGGTCCCACCCCGGGGCGGGCGTTCCGGCCCGGGTCTTCTACTGGCGGCGGTTCGCCCGGATCTGGCCGCTGCACCTGCTGACCACCGGGCTGGGCCTGGTGGTCACGCTGCTGCTGGGCGCGGCGGTGCCGGTCACCGCCGCGCTCTGGTCGCTGCCGCTGCTCCAGTCCTGGTCCCCGGCCGAGGTGTACGGGGGCAACCCGGCCGCCTGGTCGCTCAGCGCCGAGGCCTGGTTCTACCTGTTGACGCCCGCGCTGCTGCCGTTCCTGGGCCGGCGCGGCGACCGCGCGCTGGCCCTGCTGGCGGCCGGGGCCTGCGCGGCCGGGGCGGGCTGGTGGCTCTGCGGCGCCTTCACCGGCTCCCCGGCGGAGCGCGAGTGGCTGCTGGACTACCTGCCCGCGGCCCGGACGCCGCAGTTCCTGCTGGGCGCGGTGGCGGCGGTGGCGGTACGGCGCGGCCTGCGCCCGCCGGTGCCGCTCGGCGCGGCGGTCGGCGCCGTACTGCTGTGGCATCTGGCACTGCTCCCCTGGTCGGCCGCCGCCCCGGACAGCCGCTGGTACAGCCCGTACAGCGGCTCGCAGGCACTGGCCGCGCCGCTGTTCGCGCTGCTGGTGGTGACCGCCGCGGTCCGCGACACGGACGGACCGGGCGGGCGGCACGGCAGCGGGCGGCACCGCGGCGGCTCGCGCGGGATGCTCGGGTCCGGGCCGATGCGGCGGCTGGGTCACTGGTCCTTCGCCTGGTACCTGGTGCACCAGAGCTGCCTGCGGCTGGTGCTGCTGCTGTGCGGGCCGCCGCGCGGCCCGGCCGCGACCGCCGCCGGGTGGCTGCTGGTGTCCGGCGGCAGCCTGGGGCTGGCGGCGGCGCTGTACCAGTGGGTGGAACGGCCGCTCGAACGACGGCTGCGCGCCCTCGGGCCGCAGCCGCCGCGCGGGCCGGAGCCGGGCCCGGTACTGCCCCGGGCCCGGCTCGGCGGGATCGTCACGACCGGCAGGCGTCAGCCCTTGCCGTCCAGGTCGACGGCGGAGTAGATCGCGCCGACCTGGAAACCGTCGTCCTTGGTGTCGAAGACGAAGTTGAGGCTCTTGTCGCCGTGCCGGATCACCTTCGAGATGTCGATCCGGTTGGAGTCGTAGCCCATCTGGTTCTCGTACGAGGGCGTGCGGACCACCGGGATGAACGGCGTCTCGTTCTCGATGGTCGAGTCCATGAAGTCGTTCGCCGGCTTGTCCCAGGTGTGCAGCACCGTCAGCGGACCGTTGGTGGACTTCACGCTGACGCTGTCACCGGTGTAGGTGCGGTCACCGTCGTAGACGATGAAGCCGAGGTCGGCGTGGATCGGCCCGTGCCTGGGCGTCTCGATGCCCTTGATGGTGAGGTCGACCGGGGCCGACTGGGGCAGCTCGATCTGGAACCCGTCGGAGAGCTCGACATGCCGGTACGGCAGGTCGCAGTTCTCGTACGCGACGACCAGGGACCAGCCGCCCCAGCTGTGCGGCTTCACCACCGAGTCCATGTCGGCGACGATGTAGTTGCCGCTCCCGGCCTTCTTCACGATGTCGGTGACATCGGCGGACGCCTGGTAGCCGTGCTCCCTGGCGTTGCCCTCACCGACCCCGGTCATCCAGCCGAGGTCCTTGTACGAGGGATCGGTGTTGACCTCGCGGTAGTCCCTGTCGCCCGGCGCCTTGAACAGCACCCCGTCGACCTTGCTCAGCGGCAGGATGGTGGTCCCGATGCCCCGGGTCCCGCCCCAGTAAAGCCGGGCGAACTTCACCGTCGAGTTCGGCGGCAGCTTCAGCTGGGAGCCGCTGGAGGAGTACAGCTGCTCGTAGCCGCCGCCCTCGGCGGCCGGGAGCTTGAACCGGCCCGGGTACTGGTTGACGTACTTCATGTCGTAGTTGTTGTTGAAGATGCCCTTGCCGACGCCCTTGCGCGCGTCCAGGCAGGAGGCATCGCCCTTGACCACCGGTGCCTTGTGCTCGTCACAGGTCATCAGGGTGTTGCCGGCCCGGGTGATGTCCCCGTGCATGTTCGCCCTGAAGCGGGTCTTGATCGGCAGCGGGTGCTCGGTCCAGTCGGTCCCGTCCCGGAGCACCCGGTGTCCGGGGCCGGCGCGGTCGATGGTGGCCGCACCCGAGGCGGGCGCGAAGGCGAACTGGGAGACGGCGGCGACGGACGCCACGCCCAGCGCGGCTATGGCCCGTACCGCTCTGCGCGGGCGGACCGTCTTCCCTGCGGTGCTGTGCTGCATCGGAACCTCTCGGTCGTACCAGTCGGGTACGCCTATCGGAACACGACACTCCGTCACCCGCCGCTCACACTCCGCCATCGGAGTAGCCCGCACCCCCGCCTGACACCCCGCCACACGGCGGGGTGCGGCGGCGGCCCGGCTACAGCACCGGGAGGTTCTTGCGCAGCTCGAAGGCGGTGACCTCGGAGCGGTACTCCTCCCACTCCTGGCGCTTGTTGCGCAGGAACTGACGACGGCCCCGGATCATCTGCGAAGACCGCCCGGTGACCAGCTCGGACGCAATCTGACCTGTCAGCTTTGGGGCTCGCCTGTCATCGTTGGCCAGCCTCGCACGGCCCACAGACGGCCCAAGAGAGGTGGGCTGACCTGGCATCAGGCAGTCACAGCTTGGGCTCCACCGGGAACGGCAGGCGGTCGGCCCAGGACCGCAGGACGTCGGCGGCCTGCTCTCGCAGGTCAGCTTCTACGTGGTCTCCGCGCAACTGCCTGCGCTCAGCAGGATAGGTCAGTTCACGGTAGAGCTGGAGATCCTCAAAGCCGTTGACTGCGACGTCGTGGCTTGTGGCACCGAAGACGAGACGAGGCAGGCGGGCCCAGTAACACGCCATCAGGCACATTGGGCAAGGCTCACTACTGCAATACATGATGCCGTCTTCAAAGAGGTGCCTTCGCATCGCCGTACCGGCATTCCGCAGGGCCATGACTTCCGCATGTGCGGTCGGATCGAACAGCTCGACCACGCTGCTGGTCCCCTCACCAATGATCTCGCCCCCTACTACGACGATCGCCCCGAACGGCGTCTTTCCATCATCCTCCAGGGAATGGCGGGACAAGTCGATCGCGTATCGCAGGAAGGACTCATCTTCCTTGCTGAGTTTTGCCGACACTGAAATCTCCTCGGGATTCATGGTCAGGCTTCCCCTACTTGTCTGATGTGCGCTTCTTACGCCAGGGCTTGAGTGGTGTTACGAACCGCAGTTCTGTTCTATCTGCTGGATAGTCCGCATCCGACACTTCGATCGTCCGACTGTCCGCATCCAGTGAGATGCGGCGGCATACCAGCAGCGGGACGCCATCGGGGAGCCCCCAGCGCTGAGCCTCCGCCGTGGTAGGCATCCGGCCGGTCACCTCATCGACAACGGTTGCGATCTCGATGTCGACAGTCGAGAGCTGATGCATAGTACCCCCGGGCCAGGGTTCATTATTCTCGTCCATAAGAGCCGGATTACCCTCGATCAGAGAGACCGGCATGTACGAGACGCTTGACGATAGAAGATGGCCCATGCGGACAGATACCGACTCATATCGGCGGCGCAGCAGGGACTTGCCTTCGGTGATCCCAAAGACCTTAGCCATCTCAGCATCTGCCGGAATTGTGTCGTATTTGGAAGTGAACGCCTGGTCGTTGATGGACATGCTGAGATTCGTCTCAGCCTCGCCCACTGCCGCCCTATCGCTCTCAGGCAGACGTGCGAGGTCCTTCTCTGCCTGATGCCGCTCGGAGGAGCGGATAACACGGCTGGGTGGGATTCGGACGATGGGTGCCTTGCCCCGCCCGGACGTGATCAGCCCTTGGGACTTGAGCAGGCCGACTGCACTTCGGGCGGAGTTCATTGAGGTTGACCAGCGCTCACACAGCTCTGCCAGCGTCGGCAGCGAGTCTCCAGGGCTCAGCTCGCCGCGCTCGATCTGCATGCGGATGTCATCGGCGATCCGGAGCTGGATGGGCGGCTGCACGGTCGTGGGTTGGGGCTCCATGCCGACCAGTCTCTCAGGATGCGGGTTTGCGGGCAAACCCTTGCGCCGGGCGAGGCAGCTCGCTAGTCTCATTCTCAGTTCGCAGGTTTGCCCACAAACCCGCAAACAGCAGTACCGAGGGGCCTTCTTTGGGCTGCTCAGAGCTGTGCCAGTCGGAAGGTCCGGGAAGGCGACGCGGTCGCACGCCGACGGACTGGGAGCAGTCGTTCCTTGACAACTCAACAGAGTGCTTGATCAACACGAGTGACTTTGGTCCTCGATGTGCCCCGGTGGGGGTGCGTCGGGGTCCATGGCTACTCGTCGCCTGATGAGTGGTCCCCGGCCTGGCGTTGGGGCGGCTGCCGATTCCTTGGCCGGACGGCAGCCGCCCCCGCAGGGCCGCTCTCCTACCAGAGAAGAGAGACGACCATGAGAACGATTGTCGCAGGCCATGAGGCCCGCAGCACGGAGGACGTCATCGAGTTGGCCTTGGGCACGCCCCTTGACCTGTGGCTCGGTGAGGACGGGGAGAGCGACCAGGAGCGGGCGGCCCGCATGGACGCCGCACGGGACATCCTGGCCGACGACCCCGCTCTGTTCGACCGCACGACCCGCTTGGCGGTTCAGGTCATCGCCACGACCATGCCGGACTTGCTCCGGCTGGCCCCACCGGCCGCCCGGCCCAACGGCCGCCGCTCGCGGGCGGGGGTGGCGGCATGAGGACGCGTGCCTTGACCCTGATTTGGCTGGGGTTGCTGGTCAACCTTCCGGCCATCGTCTGCGCCGACGCGACGGGCCGTCACTGGCTGTTCTGCGTTGCGTCCGGTGCTTCCGCCGTGACCTTCACGGGGTGGGTGCTGCTCGCCCGCACGAATCGCCGTGGGGGTCAACGATGACCGCCCGCTGGCCCAAGGCCCTTCTTGTCCTGGGTCTGCTGGCCGTGACCGGGATGGCGTTCCGGGTGTCGTGGAACGCGTTGCGGGACATCGCTCGCACGATCGGCGCGGACCCCACGGCGGCGACGCTGTACCCGTTCGTGGTGGACGGCCTGATGGCCCTGGCGCTGGTCGCCGCTCTGGTTCTGACCGGGTCCGAGCGGAAGTTCGCGCAGAAGGTCCTGGCCGGGTACGTCGCCGCGTCCCTGGTCCTGAACTACGTGCACGGCCTGGTCCCCGCGATCGGCGGTGGCGGTCGGGTGCACCTGGCCGACTGGTCGCCTGCCAACTGGGCGCTGGTGTTGCTGGCGACCTCGCTGCCGGTCGGCTCGATCTACTTCGGGTCGGATCTGGTCGCCAAGGTGCTGCACCACCGACCGGCTGTCGAGGAAACGCCGCAGACCATGACAAAAGGGTCGGTGCCTGACCTCGAACAGTCGGCCGATCCCACCCCGGCCGAGTCGGCCCCGGTAGTCGCCGACCATCCCGCCCTGTCGCCCGACCCGGTGACCGCCGCGCCGGAACCGGTGGCCGTGCCTGCGGCGGCTGTTCGGGTGGGGACTGTGGCGGTCAGTCGGCCGCGTCGGGCGACCGGCAGCGTGCCGACCGCCGCCAGGAGCAAGCGCCCTTCGCGCAGCCCTTCGGAGCTGCTGGCGGAAGCGCGGTCGGCAACCGCCGACTGGTCGGACGAGCACCTGACGGCCGACCGCATCCGCGAAGCCGTCCACACCTCGGCCGTCAACGCCCGCTCGCTGCGCGACGCGCTCAAGGCCGAACGCGCCAACCGGACCGGCCTGCACGCCGTGCCGGACACCGCCGACAGCGCTCCGGCGGAACCCGGTTCGGGCGATGACCTGACCGGTGACCAGGGCGCGGCGTGAAGTTCTACGACCCCGACGGCCTGCGGTACGGGGTCCCCACCTTCCCGTTCCGGCTGGCCCCGGACGGCCTGGCGACGCGCCGTCAACTGCGGGCGCGGGGCCTGCGTCCCGGTGGCCAGGACATCGCCGCGCAACTGATGTGGTCCAGCCGGTTCCGGGGGCGCGTGATGGTGGCCTACCTGTACCGGCTGGACCTGGCCAAGTCGGTCCGCCCGATGACCCCCGGCCGGGCCCGGGCCCTGGCCGCCGCCAACACCGCGCGCCGTATCTGCCCGGCCTGCCGGACCGACGCGGGATACGTCATCCCGCGCTCGCTGGGGGCCTGCGTGCCCTGCCACGACGGGCCGGCCCTGGCCGCCTGACGAACAGCGCCACTCCAACACACATTCCTGCAACGGGAGTCCGCTATGAGCGACACCACCAGCACTGATGCCCCGTCCCTGGTCCTGATCCGCTACGCCAACCTCACCGGTGCCGAGGTCATCGTGACCGCCAACCAGTACGGCACCCACACCGAGATGGGCTGGTTCTGCACCGGCTGCATGACCAGCATCCGTGGACACCACCACATGCCGAGCATCCGCGAAGCCGCCAACGAGCACGCCACCACCTGCCGGGCCCTGCCCCCGACCGCCGCCGCTACCGCTACCGCTACCGCCTGAACAGCGCTTACTCCTGCATGAGATCCCGGGGCGCGTCCCTTGCCTGGACAGCTACGACGCGCCCCGGGTGCCCTCCCGACCTCGGAAGGAACCACCAGTGAACCACCCCGAGAACGACCCGGAGCGCGACCTGTTCGCGCGCCTGGAAGCCGACCTGAGCACCCCCGACGACGACAGCGGGCAGGTGGTGGACCTGGACAAGGCCCGCGCCGCCCGCGACAACGACCCCACCACCGGCACGCCCGCCGCGCCGGACCAGCAGGACGCCGCACCCTCGGTGTACCTGCTGGCCGAGGCGGACGACGACGGGGAGGAGTCCCCGGTGGTGATGGTGGACACCGCCACCTCCGGCACCGTGCCCGACGACGCGCAGGAACCGCGCCGTGCGCCGGTCCTGCCTGGTTGGGCGAAGGACTGGGCCACGTTCAAGGCCACCGCCGCCCGGGCGGCCAACAACACCGGGTACGCGGCCGGGTTCCACGCCGCCCGGACCCCGCTCTACCTGGCCCGGGTGGCCGCCCGTTCCCCGCACGGGGCCGTGCGGATCATCGGCGGCGCGGGCCGCTGGGCCTCGGACGCGGAGGGCAACCCGATGCGGGCCTACGCGATCCGGCGTGAGGACGCGGAGCTGTACCTCAAGCTCACCCGCAAGCGCGACGACCGGGTACGGGCCCGCACGATCCTGCTGTCCATGGCCGCCGTGTTCGGGGTCGGCTTCACGATCGTGCTGCTGGTCCTGCTGACCGGCCCGCAGCTCGTAGCGGTCGGCTTCGGCGCGGTCCTGACGCTGGGGCTGGTCGGCCGTCCGGCGGACAAGCCGCTGATCACCCGGGCGGTGTCCAAGCACATCCTGCCGCGGCTGACCTCCGACCAGGTGGAGCAGGCCCTGCTGTCGCTGGGGATCGGCGGCATGGGGCGCGGAGAGATCACCTTCCCCGCCCCGATCAGCCAGGACGGCCCCGGGTGGCGGGCGACAGTGGACCTGCCGCGCGGGGTGACGGCAGGCGACATCATGGAGCGCCGCAAGCGCCTCGCCTCCGGCCTGCGCCGCCCGCTGGGCACGGTGTGGCCCGAGGGCGACGCCGACATGCACGAGGGCCGACTCGTCTTGTGGGTCGGTGACCGCGACATCGCCAAGCAGGGCCTGATCCCGTGGCCGCTGGCGGACAAGGGCCGCCACGACATCTTCAAGGATCTGCCGTTCGGGGTGGACCCGCGCGGGCGGGCGGTGTCGGTGCCGGTGATCCAGCACAACTACCTGTTCGGCTCCCAGCCCGGCCAGGGCAAGACCAGCAGCGTGCGGGTCCTGGTCTGCGGCGCGTCCCTGGACCCCTCGGCGGAGCTGTGGCTGCACGAGAACAAGGGCACCGGTGACCTGGACTCCCACGAGAAGGTCTCGCACCGGTTCGTGTCCGGCATCAACGACGAGTCGATCGCGTACGCGGCCGAGTCGCTGCACCTGCTGCGCGAAGAGGTCATGCGGCGCGGCCCGATCCTCAAGGGCCTGCCCCGCGACATCTGCCCCGACAAGCGCGTCACGCGCCAGATCGCGGACATGAAGGTCGGACTTCACCCGCTGCTGGCCGTCTTCGACGAGTGCCAGAACGTCTTCGCGCACCCCAAGTACGGCAAGCAGGCCGGTGAGGACGCGGAGTTCATCATCAAAGTCGGCCGCGCGCTGGGGGTCGTGCTGGTCCTGGCCACCCAGCGCCCGGACAAGGACTCCCTGCCCACCGGCATCTCCGGCAACGTCTCCATCCGGTTCTGCCTGCGCGTCGCAGGCCAGGTCGAGAACGACATGATCCTGGGCACCTCCGCATACAAGAACGGCGTGCGCGCCACCACCTTCCGCCCCAAGGTCGACGCGGGGATCGGGTACCTGGCCGGGGCGTTGGACGTGCCGACCGTGGTGCGCACCGCCTACCTGGACACCCCCGCCGCAGAACGGATCGCCGTGCGCGCCCTGGCGATGCGCAAGGCCGCCGGAACCATCACCGGCCACGCCGCAGGCAACACCGCAACCGCCACCGACCCGGCCGGGCAGGCGGACAACCTGCTGGACGACCTGATGGCGATCTGGCCCGGCACCGAGAACAAGGTGTGGTCCGAGACCCTGACCGCCGCCCTGGCCCTGCTGCGCCCGGAGGTCTACACCGGCTGGGGTCCGGACCAGTTGGTGGCTGTGCTCAAGCCCCGGGGTATCCGCACGGTCCAGGTCGGCCGCCGCATCGACGGCAAGGTCGTCAACCGGCGCGGCGTGGAGCGCGACGCGATCCTGGCCGCGATCGCAGAGCGTGACCGAAACCGGAACGCGGGGTAGCCCCGGAGGCCGCTGGCGCTAGCCGGGACCCCCGCTAGCGCTAGCGGCCCCTGTTAGACCCCCATCCCACACCTGATCAGGACGCTAGCTGCTAGCGCCCTGGCCTGGACTTTGCCCGAAAACGGCCCGGGAGGCCCCTGATGACCCCCGCACTGGCGGCTATCGCCGCGATCCTGCTGCTCACCCTGGGTTACGCGGCCGTGTGTGCCGCGTCCCCGTTCGGCCCGTGCCGCAAGTGCAAGGGCATGGGCTTCAAGCTCCGCACCGACCGCAAGGGCCGCCAGCACCGCGGCAAGGACTGCCGCCGCTGCCAGGCCACCGGCCGCCGCGTCCGCATCGGCCGCCACCTGTTCAACGCCTACCGCCGCAACCGCAACGCCGCCCGCTGACCCGGACGCCGGTTGCCCGATCCGCCCACCCCACCGGGGGTGGGCGGTGAGGGGAGCTGGACCGCCCAGCCCAGTAGGGAGCCACACCGCCATGGCCACCACCACCCTTCCCCGCGTCCCCTACAGCGTCCTCAGCTCGAACTACCCCCTCGGCTCGGGCCCGCGCCGGTCGCTGAGCCTGTGGGAGGCCGAGAACCAGGTTCGCGGCGGACGCCGCGACCACCTGCCCATGGGCGAGTGGGTCACCACCGACCGCCAGGGCCGCCCGCTGCGGATCGTCACCATCACCTACGCCTACGACGGCCCCGTGTTCCAGACCCACGTCCTGGAGTTCACCGCCTGGCACGAACTGGTCGGCCAGGTCTGACCCGGTGCCCACCGCGCCCCGCCAGCACAGCATCCCCCGCCCGCCCCTGGCCGCCCTGTCGGCCTGGCTCGCCCGCTTACCCCGCCTCCCCGTCCTGCGGCAGGCGGGTCACCCCGGCACGCCGCCGCAGCCCTGCCCGGGCCTGCGGCGGCCCCACCGAAAGGCACCGCCGTGACGCTCACCATCTCAACCGCGCTCGCGTTCGCGGTCATCACCATCGCCCTGATCTGGTCCAAGAAGGTCGGTGCCGGTACCGCGCTGTTCGTGTGGCTGTCCGGCTTCACAGTCGCCGGAACCGGCCTGTCCGGACCCGTCAACGCCATGCTCGCCACCCTGGTCCACGCCATCCACCACTGACCCGGAAGGCTCCGCCATGTTCCGCGAACGCCCCATCCTGCCGCTGCCGGTGATCCGGCCGCTGGCCGCCGTCCACTTCCGCGAAGCCCTCACCGCCGCCCAGACAGGCGACCTGCCCGCCGCCGTGGGCGCGCTGCTGGCCATCGACGCCGAATCCTGGCAGGGCATCACCGCCCGCCTGGAGAGCGTCGGCGGTACCGTCGCCGACCTGCTCACCCGGACGGCTGGTGAGGTCCGGTGAACGCCGACCTGATCGCCGCCGCCGTCCTGTTCGGCCCGGCCGCCATCGTCGGCCCGCCGCTGCTCATCGCCGCCCACCGCACCACCCGGCACAGCAAAGCAGTCCTGGCGATGCTCGCCCAGGAACGCGCCAAGCGCGCCAACGACACCGCCACTGAGACCCCCCGGCCGCCGGACGGTGGCCAGCCCGCCCCGGGCATCGACACCCCCGCACCACAGCCCCCGGCAACCGGGCGGCACCTGCGGCTGGTCACTGACCAGGCCGCTTGAGGGGCGTCGGCCGTGTCTCCTGACATGGAGCCGGGCCCCGCCCGGCCCGGCATCACCATCTGCACTCCGCAAGGCCCCGGAAACCCGCACTCCATGCGCTGGTCCTCCGGCCAGCCGCAGGCCGCGTACTGGTGCCGCTGCGGAGAAAGCAGCCGGGCCACCGGGGTCAATCAGGTGCTCGCCCTGATCGACCGGTGGGCCGACCACTGCGAAGCCTGCACCCTCGCCCCAGAGCCCCGCAGACGGCAGGCGGACCGCCAAGCCTCAGCAGTCCCGGGCCGGTCCGCCGACCGCCGACACCAGAGCGAACCCGCCACCACCGATGGACTCTGGGCCGCCTGAACAACGACAACTCCAAAGCCCAGTAGGCCAGTTGGAGACATCGAAGCCCTGTGGGGCCCTGTAGCGCCCTGAGAGGAGCGCCACCCTATGAACCTGTGCACCGATCCCGCGTCGGCCGCCCTGGCGGCTGCTGAGTGCGGCTGGCACGTCTTCCCGCTCGCGCCGGACAGCAAGTACCCCGCTCTGCACGGCCAGGACGACTGCCCGCGCACCGGCCCCTGCACCACCGGGCACCTCGGCTGGGAGCAGCGCGCTACCACCGACCCCGGGCGTATCCGGCAGTGCTGGCAGGCCGGGCCCTTCGGCATCGGCGTGGCCACCGGCCCGTCCGGCCTGGTCGTAATCGACCTGGACACACCCAAGCACCCCCGGGACACCCCGCCGCAGGCGTGGGCGCTGCCCGGGGTGGTGGACGGGCAGGACGTGCTTGCCGTGCTGTGCGAGCGGCACGGCCAGCCCTGGCCCGGGGACACGTTCACCGTGCGCACCGGACGCGGCGGCCAGCACCTGTACTTCACCACCCCACCCGGCCTGGGCCTGCGCAACACCACCGGGGACCGGGGCAAGGGCCTCGGTTGGCACATCGACACCCGCGCCGCAGGCGGCTACGTCGTCGCTGCGGGCAGCACCGTGGCCCATCGCCCTTACGCCGTCGTCCACAACGGGCCAGTGGCCCCGCTGCCCAGCTGGCTGGCAGCTCTGCTGGCCCCGGCAGCAGCCCCGGCCGTGCCACTGGACCTGCGGGTGGTGAGGGCCCGTATCGGCCGCCCCACCGCCTACGCGGACGCCGCCTTGACCCGTGAGGCCGCCAAGGTGGCCGCTGAGCGTGCGGTTGGGGCACGCAACCACACCCTGTTCGCCTCAGCCGCCGCCCTGGGACGACTGACCGCCGCCGGAACCCTGTCCGAGGAACTGGCCACCGCCGAACTGCTGGAGGCCGGTCTGTCCATCGGTCTGGGCGAAGCCGAGTGCCTGCGCACCATCGCCAAGGGTCTGGCCCGGGGCGGCAACGCCGTAGCACCCGCCGCCTGACCCCGGCCCCACCCCCTGCCAGCAGGAGAAGCGCTTCTCCTGAGGGGAGGCAGGGGCGGACCGCTCAACACGCCTGCCCCGCACGGACGGGGCGAGGTCTTTCAAGTCGTCGGCCGCAGGCCGCCCTCACTGCCTGTCGTCCTGACCCGCACCCCCCACCTGCCCCAGGAAGGCATCCCATGCCTATGCCCACGCCCATACCCGAACGCGCCCCGCACCCGCCCGACAACGTCACCAGCCTGTTCGGCAGCGACTGGGACCAGCTCATGGAACCCCCGCCTGCCGAAACCGACCTGTGGGACCAGCCCGTCCCCCTCGGACACTCCCGCGCCCTGCCGCCGTTCCCCGTCGAAGCCCTGCCCGGCTGGCTGGCCGCCATGGTCAACGCGGTAGCCGAAGAGACCCAGACCCCCGCCGACCTGGCGGGGTGCCTGGCCCTGTCGGTCATCGCTACCGCCGCCGGGGGACGCGTGGTGGTCAGCATCCGGGGACGCTGGCGTGAACCGGTGAACCTCTATACCGCCGTCGCCCTGGACCCCGGCAACCGCAAGAGCGCCGTGTTCGCCCTGATGGTCGAACCCCTGTTGGCCGTGGAGCGGGTCCTGGTCGAGCGCAGCGCCTTGGTCCGCGCCGAAGCCGACACCACCGCCAAGCTGGCCAAGGCAGCAGCCGACAAGGCCGCCGCCAAAGCGGCGAACGCCGAACCGGACAAGCGCGCCGAACTGACCGCCGAAGCCGTGGAACTGGCGCAGGCCGCCGAAGGGCTGACCACCCCGGCCAAGCCCCAACTGGTCGCCGACGACATCACCCCGGAGAACCTGGCCACCCTGCTGTCCGAGCAGGGCGGCCGGATCTCCGTCATGTCGCCCGAGGGCGGGATCTTCGAAATCATCGCCGGGCGCTACAGCGGCAACCCGAACATGGAGATCTTCCTCAAGGGCCACGCCGGGGACATGGTCCGGGTCAACCGGCAGGGACGCGACTCCCAGCACATCGAACACCCCGCCGTCACCATGGGCCTGGCTGTCCAGCCCGAGGTACTGGAGGGCATGGGGCGGATCAAGGGCGCGGACGGACGCGGCCTGCTGGCCCGCTTCCTGTACGCGCTGCCCACGTCCCTGGTCGGCCGCCGCCGCCTGGACCCCGACCCCATCCCCGACCAGGTCGCCGACCAGTACGCCCAACAACTCAGCACACTGACCCTGGCCCTGGTCGACTGGACCGACCCCGCCGTCCTGACCCTGTCCCCCGAAGCGGACGCGGTCATGCTGGCGTACCAGAAGGTCACCGAGGCCCGGTTGGGGCACGGCGGCTCCCTGGCACCGGTCGTGAAGTGGGCCAGCAAGCGGGACGGAGCCGTAGGCCGCATCGCCGCACTGCTGCACCTGGCCGCCCACCCCGGCGACGGCTGGACCCGCCCCATCGCTGCGGCGACCATGGCCGCCGCCACGACCCTGGGGGACTACTTCACCGCCCACGCCCTGACCGTCTTCGACGCCATGGGCGCAGACCCCGCCCGCGACGCCGCCCGGCTGCTGCTGGCCCACCTGGAGACCAGCCCGATGGGCGGGGGGTTCACCAAGCGCGAGCTGTTCCGGGTCCTGGGACGCGGCGACTTCCCCACCATGGCCGATCTCGACCCCGCCCTGACCCTGCTGGAAGACCACGGCTGGGTCCGCCAGCAGACCCCGCCGCCACGCTCCGGCAAGGGAGGCCGACCCCCCTCCCCCCGCTACCAGGCACACCCCGCACTCTGCACCACCCAGGACTAACCCCGCCGAAAACCGCCTACACGCCGACAGAACTGACAGAACCCCCCGAAAGGCTTCTTGACCTGCGGGAACGTCCAAGATCACCGCTCTGACAAAACCCATAAAAACTCTGACAGAACCTGTCCCGCCCACCCAGGCGCTCCCGGTGCGGTGATCTTGCCCCCGAGGTTCTGTCGGAGTTTTTTGAGGTTCTGTCAGAGCGGTGATCATGGACAAAACCCCAGGTCAGAGGCTGAGCGCGGAGGTTCTGTCAGTTCTGTCAGCAGATCCGGGGCTTCTGAGCCCAGACGCCCGCCGACACCTCTGATGGAGCCGCGTCGGCCGCCCCTTCCCGTATGGCTTCCCTGGGGAGACAGCCGTGCCCAAGCCACACGCACACGCCATTCCGTTGCACCTCATCCAGGAGCTTCCGGTGTTCCTCACCCCCGAGGAACTGGCCGAACTGTTGAAGCTCCCCTCAGTCGAAACCGTCTACCAGTGGCGGCGCAAGCACACCGGACCGCCCGGCTTCCGCGCTGGCCGCCACGTCCGCTACGACCTGACCGACGTCCTGACCTGGACCAAGCAACAAACCCAGCAGTCCGCATAGAACACCCCGCCTTGAAAGGAGGTCAGCCCACATGGCTGGCCACATCCAAGACCGCTGGTACAAGACCGAGACCGACGCCAATGGCAAACCCCGCCGGGTCAAGACCGACCGCTACGGCATCGGGCTGCGATACCGGGCCCGCTATGTCGGTCCTGACGGCACCGAGCAGAGCCAGTCGTTCCCCGACCGCCAGAAAAGCAAGGCCGAAGAGTGGCTGACCCGTATCAAGGCCGACATGTCGAATGGCGACTTCATCGACCCCAAGGCTGGCCGGGTCACCTTCGGGCAGTACGCCGAGAAGTGGCTCACCTCGCTCACGACGGACCTCACCACTCGGGCTTCCGTCCGCTCTCAGATCCGGCGGCACGCCATTCCCTACTTGGGTAAGCGGCCTATCGACTCGTTCGAGCCGTCCCACATTCGGGAGTGGCTGAGCGAGCTGGAGGCGGCCGTGCCTGCCACCTCGTACCGGCACGTCATCTTCGGGAACGTCTCCGGCATCTTCATGGCCGCCGTCGAGGACCGGTTGCGCAGGACGAACCCGTGCCGCTCCCGTTCCGTCACGGTGCCGTCTGCCGCTCCCAGCAGGGTCCGGCCCTGGACTTCGGCGCGGACATTCGGCGTGCGCGCGGGTCTGCCGGAGCGCTTCCGCGCGATGGTGGACGCGGCAGGTGGCTGCGGCCTGCGGCAAGGCGAGGTCTTCGGCCTGCCCGTTGATGAGATCGGATTCGACACCGGTTGGCTGCACGTGGGTTACCAGGTCAAGAACATGGGTGGCCACCTGGTCTTCGCTCCGCCGAAGCGCGGCAAGGTCCGTGACGTGCCGCTCGCCCCTGCGGTCGCCGCCGCCTTCAAGGCGCACCGGAAGCAGTTCCCGCCGGTAGCGGTCACTCTGCCCTGGCTTCGCCCTGACGGCCCCCTGGTGACCAAAGAGCTGCTGTTCACGGCAGACGAGGGCGGGGCCGTGCGGCGGAGCGACTTCAACACCTACGCCTGGAAACCCGCCCTGGTGGCCGCCGGGGTGATCCCGGCACCCGAACGGGGGAAGCGCCACCAAGCCGCCCGCGAGGACGGCATGCACGCGCTGCGGCACTTCTACGCGTCCGTGCTCCTGGACGCGGGCGAGAACATCAAGGCCCTGAGTACCTACCTCGGGCACAGTGATCCCGGCTTCACCTTGCGGGTGTACACCCACCTGATGCCGAGCAGCGACGACCGTGCCCGGAACGCCATGGAGAGCGTCTATGGCAAGGCCGTTTCTGCGCCTGACGGCCCACAGGCGGCCCAGGAGCAGTAGGCACGGCAGAGGCCAGCGGGTCAACCCCGCTGGCCTCTGTTCGTTCGTTCGACTCCGATAATGCTCTGACCTGGGGCTACAGGACCGGGAGGTTCTTGCGGAGCTCGAAGGCGGTGACCTCGGAGCGGTACTCCTCCCACTCCTGGCGCTTGTTGCGCAGGAAGAAGTCGAAGACGTGCTCGCCGAGGGTCTCCTGGACGAGCTCGCTGTGCTGCATCAGGTCGATGGCCTCGCCCAGGTTCTGCGGCAGCGGCTGGATGCCCATGGCGCGGCGCTCCATGCTGGTGAGTGCCCAGACGTCGTCGTCGGCGCCGGGGGGCAGCTCGTAGCCCTCCTGGATGCCCTTGAGGCCGGCGGCCAGGATCACCGAGTACGCCAGGTAGGGGTTGCAGCCGGTGTCCAGCGAGCGGATCTCGACCCGGGTCGAGCCCTGCTTGCTGGGCTTGTACATCGGCACCCGGACCAGCGCCGAGCGGTTGTTGTGGCCCCAGCAGATGTACGAGGGGGCCTCGCCGCCGGCACCGGCCGAACGCTGCGAGCCGCCCCAGATCCGCTTGTAGGAGTTGACCCACTGGTTGGTGATGGCGGCGGTCTCGGCGGCGTGCCGCAGCAGGCCGGCGATGAACGAGCGGCCGACCTTGGACAGCTGGTACTCGGCACCGGCCTCGTGGAAGGCGTTGCGGTCGCCCTCGAACAGCGACAGGTGGGTGTGCATGCCGGAGCCGGGGTGGTTCGAGAAGGGCTTGGGCATGAAGCTGGCGTGCACGCCCTGCTCCAGCGCGACCTCCTTCATGACCGTGCGGAAGGTCATGATGTTGTCGGCGGTGGACAGCGCGTCGGCGTAGCGCAGGTCGATCTCCTGCTGGCCCGGGGCGCCCTCGTGGTGGCTGAACTCCACCGAGATGCCCATCGACTCCAGCATGGTGATGGCCTGGCGGCGGAAGTCGTGGCCGACGCCGCGCGGGGTGTGGTCGAAGTAGCCGGAGTGGTCGGCCGGGGTGGGCGAGGTGCCGTCCGCGGGGAGGTCCTTGAGCAGGAAGAACTCGATCTCGGGGTGGGTGTAGAAGGTGAACCCGAGGTTGGAGCACTTCTCCAGGGTGCGCTTGAGGACATAGCGCGGGTCGGCGTAGGAGGGCGAGCCGTCCGGCATCAGGATGTCGCAGAACATGCGCGCGGTACCCGGGGACTCGGAGCGCCAGGGCAGTATCTGGAAGGTGGACGGGTCGGGCTGAGCCAGCATGTCCGACTCGTACACCCGGGCGAACCCCTCGATGGCGGAGCCGTCGAAGCCGATGCCCTCCTCGAATGCCTGGTCGAGCTCTGCGGGGGCGACCGCGACGGACTTCAGAAAGCCGAGGACGTCCGTGAACCAGAGTCGGACGAACCGGATGTCGCGCTCTTCGAGTGTGCGGAGAACAAACTCCTGCTGCTTGCCCATGGCGACAGTCTCACCTCTGCTCTTTACGTCCGCGTTAACAGGGCGCGGCCTGTGGTGTCGGCGTGCCCTGCGCCGTACTCGTCCGCTTGTCGCATCATCGCAGATCCATCCGGCAATGCGGCGGGTCGGCAGGTGGGGCGGCCGGGCTACCCATAGCGTCGCTCCGACGATTAGGGTGGTCCTGTGCCTTCCCTACGCCTTGCCCTGAACCAGACCGACACCACCGTCGGCGACATCGCCGGCAACAGCGAACTCGTGCTGCGGTGGACCCGACACGCCGCCGAGCGGGGCGCCCAGCTGGTCGCCTTCCCCGAGATGGCGCTCACCGGCTACCCGGTCGAGGACCTCGCACTGCGGCCCTCCTTCGTGGACGCCTCGCGCGCGGCGCTGGTCGCCCTCGCCGGGCGGCTGGAGGCCGAGGGCCTGGGCCAGGTGGCCGTCGTCGTCGGCTACCTGGGCAGGTCGACCACCTCCTCGGACCGGCTCGGCCTGCCGGTCGGCTCGCCGCAGAACTGCGCGGCGGTGCTGTACGGCGGACAGGTGGTCACCCGGCTGGCGAAGCACCACCTGCCGAACTACGGGGTCTTCGACGAGTTCCGCTACTTCGTCCCCGGCGACACGCTGCCGGTGCTGCGGCTGCACGGCGTGGACGTGGCACTGGCGATCTGCGAGGACATCTGGCAGGACGGCGGCCGGGTGCAGGCCGCCCGCCAGGCCGGAGCCGGGCTGCTGCTGGTGGTCAACGCCTCGCCGTACGAGGCGAACAAGGACGACGACCGGCTGGACCTGGTCCGCCGCCGGGCCGCCGAGGCCGGGTGCACCCTCGCCTACGTCAACCTGGTCGGCGGCCAGGACGAGCTGGTCTTCGACGGCGACTCGGTGGTGGTCACCGCCGGGGGCGAGGTGCTGGCCCGGGCCCCGCAGTTCGAGGAGGGCTGCCTGCTGCTCGACCTGGAGCTGCCGCAGGCCACCGACGAGGCCCGGGAGGGCAGCAGCCGCTTCGTCGCGGACGGCCTGGAGATCCTGCACACCGTCCTGTCCGAGGAACCGCTGCCCGCGCCCGCCGAACCGGTGACCGCCGGACAGGCCCCCCGGCTGGGCGAGGAGGAGGAGGTCTACGGGGCGCTGGTGACCGGCCTGCGCGCGTACGTCCGGAAGAACGGCTTCAGCTCGGTGCTGATCGGGCTCTCCGGCGGCATCGACTCGGCGCTGGTCGCGGCGCTGGCGGTGGACGCCATCGGCGCGGAGAACGTCCACTGCGTCTCCATGCCCAGCGCCTACTCCTCGCAGCACTCCCGGGACGACGCGGCCGAGCTGGCCCGGCGTACCGGGCTGAACTTCCGCACCGTGCCGATCGCGCCCATGTTCGACGCCTACATGGACGCACTGGGGCTGACCGGGCTGGCCGAGGAGAACCTCCAGTCGCGGCTGCGCGGCACGCTGCTGATGGCGATCTCCAACCAGGAGAACCACCTGGTGCTCGCCCCGGGCAACAAGAGCGAGCTGGCGGTGGGCTACTCCACGCTGTACGGCGACTCGGTGGGCGCGTTCGGGCCGATCAAGGACGTCTACAAGTCGCTGATCTTCCGGCTGGCCGTGTGGCGCAACAAGGCGGCCGAGGAGCGCGGCGAGACGCCGCCGATCCCGGAGAACACCATCCTCAAGCCGCCGAGCGCGGAGCTGCGGCCGGGACAGGTGGACACCGACTCGCTGCCGGACTACGACCTGCTGGACGCGGTGCTGACGGCCTACATCGAGCAGGACAAGGGGCGGGCGGAGATCCTGGCCATGGGGTTCGACCCGGCGGTGGTGGACCGGGTGATGCGGCTGGTGGACACGGCCGAGTACAAGCGGCGGCAGTACCCGCCGGGCACCAAGATCTCGTCGAAGAACTTCGGCCGGGACCGGCGCCAGCCGATCACCAACCGGTGGCGGGAGAGCTGAGCTCTCGTCGGTGAGCGGTGCTCTCGTCTACGAGTGGCGCTCTCGCCCGCGAGTGGCGCTCTCGTCTACGAGTGGCGCTCTCGCCCGCGAGCCCTGATCGCGTGAGCGGTGCTCCCGTCCCGGACCGGTTCGACCGCTCCGGGGCGAGAGCACTGCTCACAGCTCGATGTGGGCGCCGATCGGCAGGTGGTCGCTGCCGGTCCTGGGCAGGGTCCAGGCGTCCGTCGGGGTGACCCCCCGGGTCATGATCTGGTCGATCCGGGCCATCGGGAACTCGGCCGGCCAGGTGAACCCGAAGCCCGAACCGGCCGAGCCCTGCGCCGACCGCATCTGCGAGGTGACCGGGGCCAGGCTGCGGTCGTTCATGGTCCCGTTGAGGTCGCCCATCAGGATCACCCGGGTCAGCTTCTCCTGCGCCAGCGCCTGGC
>Ga0302314_10007351_pt1 | contig 19802 bp, 15 predicted proteins | sample III_Palsa_N2_3_FD_200533 | JGI IMG/M metagenome (GOLD analysis project Ga0302314, IMG submission 200533) | Peat permafrost microbial communities from Stordalen Mire near Abisko, Sweden - III_Palsa_N2_3 | ecosystem: Environmental > Terrestrial > Soil > Palsa > Peat permafrost | place: Sweden...
TGTGCTCGGCAGGCGTGGCGCGGCGGCGTCGGGACGCGAGAAATCAAGCGTGGATGTCAGGTCCCCCGTCACCGCGCGCCGCCAGGGGCTGATATTCGGTTCGGGCACGCCGAAACGCGCTTCCAGGAAGCGCAGAACCGAAGTGTGGTCGAATACCTGGGAGTTCACCCAGCCGCCCTTGCTGAACGGAGAGACCACGAGCATCGGGACGCGGGGCCCGAGGCCGACCGGTTGGAACTCGAACACTTCCCCGGCTGCCGAGACGGTGCTCGCGCCGAGCGAAACACCGGTGGCCGGCAGGGGCGGCGGGACGTGATCGAAGAAGCCGTCGTTCTCGTCGTAGTTCACCAACAACACGGTCTTGGACCAGACGTCGGGATTGGCGGTCAGCGCCGCGACGACGCTGGCGGTGAAGGCCTCGCCACGGCCGGGCGACGCGTTGGGATGCTCGCAGACCGGGTACGGAGCCACGATCCAGGACACCGCCGGCAGGGTTCCAGCCCGCACGTCCGCGGCCAGAGCCTCGACCAGGAATTCGCCCGCCGCGCTTTCGGCGTTTTGCGAGGTCGATCCGGGGCAAATCGTCCGAGCCTTTTTATGAAGCGGTGAATCCTGCGGCAAGCCTCGGAACCCCTTGAAGAAAGCCAGGGTGTTGTCGCCGAAGTTGTCGTATTCCTGATAGACCTTCCAGCTCACGCCGGCCGTCTCGAGGCGCTCGGCGTAGGTGGTCCAGGCGAAGCCCGGGAAGTCCGCCCGGTCCTTGGCCGAATCCCCGGTCCAATTGCCGTCATCGTCGTTGGTGACGTTGTAGAGTCCCCTTTGGCCCGCGCTCAGGCCGCTGGTTCCGGTGAACAGAAACATGCGATTGGGGCTGGTCGGCCCGAATATCGACGCGTGGTAGCCGTCGCAGATCGTGAAGGCGTCGGCCAGGGCGTAGTAGAAGGGAATGTCCTCGCGCGTGAAGTAGCCCATGGTCAGGGGGCCCTTCACCGGGATCCAGGCGTCGTGGTTCTTCCACAGGCTGTGCTGACCCTTCCAGCTGTGGTCGAGACTCGCCATGCACTCGGCGTTGGTGGTCGCCGAGTTCAGGCGGAATGGCGGGATTGCGTCCGGCATACCCAACTCGCGCGGCTGGCGCCACACAGGCTCGCCGGACGGCAGGATCAGCGGGCGCGGATCGTCGAAACCGCGCACGCCGCGCAAGGCGCCAAAGTAGTGATCGAAGGCGCGGTTTTCCTGCATCAGGATCACCACATGTTCGACGTCGCGGATCGTTCCCGTGCGCCGATCCGCGGCCGTGGCCAGGGCCTGCGCGATCACGGGCGGTGCGGCCGCGCCACTGGCCAGACCCACGGCGGCGGCGCTACGGATGAAACCGCGGCGGCTGGTATCTGTCACCTGATCGTTCCCCCGCGGACCTTTGCTGACGCTGACGCATTAACTCTAATGTCTGGTTTTCGCGGCCGATAGCGACGCCTCGCTTGTCCGGATGAATCTCGGCTATGATCGCCCTTCCCACTCGGAGAGCACAGATGAAGAAAATCGCGCTGGCGGTCGCCGCTGCGGCCTTGTTGGCAGGATCGGCCGGAGCTAACCCGACGGTCAACGGCGCGGCGGCGGGGGCGGTGGCCGGCGCCGTGGTCGCGGGGCCCGTGGGCCTGGTTGCCGGCGGCGTGGGCGGAGCGGTCATCGGCAGTCACGCTCGCGGTCACCGACACGTCGCCCACCATGCACACCGACGCCGGCACAGATAGCGCCCGCTAGTCCTTCGGCATTGACGCCGTCGTCCAGCCGCCGCCCAGGGCCTCGATCAGGGAAACCGCGGTGGCGAGGCGGCTCGCCTGGACCTGCACGAGGGTGTTCTGATCCTGCAGCGCCGTGGCCTGGGCGGTGACGACGGTGGTGAAGTCCACCGTGCCGGCGCGGTATTCGTTGAGCGTGATGGTGACATTGGTCGTGGCGTCGTCCGAGGCCTGTTTGTACTGACCTTCCTCGGTCCCGTAGACGCGCTGGGCGGCGAAATTGTCCTCCACCTGGCCGAAGGCGGTGAGGACGGTCTGGCGGTAGTTGGCGACCGCTTCCTCGTAGGCGGCCCTGGCCTCGCGCACCTTGGCCGACCTGGCGCCGGCGTCGAAGATGGTCTCGGCCGCCTGTGCGCCCAGGGACCAGAAGAAGTTGGAAGCATTGAACAGGTTGCCCAGGCTGTTGGAGGCGAAGCCGGCCTCGGCCGAGAGGTTGAGGGTTGGATAGAAGGCCGCCACAGCCACGCCGATCAGTTCGCTCTGCGACGCCGCCGTGCGTTCGGCGTTGGCGATGTCGGGTCTGCGCTGGAGGAGCGTGGATGGCACTGATGTCGGAATCTCCGGCAGCTTCAGGGTCCAAGGCGTGGGAGCGAGGGACAGCGCCGCCGGTGGCTCGCCGGCCAGGATGGCGATGGCGTGCTCCATGAGCGCGCGCTGCCGAGCGAGATCGGTGTCCTGAGCCTGAGTGTTCTCGAGCTGGACCTTGGCCGTGAGCACGTCACTCCGCGCCGCATTGCCGGCCTTGTACTTGTTCTGGGTGATCGTCAGGGTTCGGGCGTAGGCCGTGACGGTCGCGTCGAGGATGCGCTTCTCCTCGTCCAGTTCGCGCAGCGAGATGTAATCGGCGGCCAGTTCGGTCTGGGCGGAGAGGCGGGCGTTGGCCACGAGCGCGGCGCTGGCCTGGGCGGACGCCTTGGCGCTCCGAATGTTGCGGCGCACCGCCCCCCAGAGGTCCGGCGCCCAGGTGGCGCCCAGGGTCGGCTCATAGATCGTGTGCGTGGGGCCCCCTCCGGTCGAGCCGCTCGAGGCGCCGAACGAGGAGCTCCCGTTCCCGCCGCCCGACGTGGAGCCCCCGCCGCCGCCGGACTGAGTGACGTCCGCGCCGAGGCTGACCGTCGGAAACAGGGCGGCGCGGTCTTGCGCCACCAGGGCGTGGGCCTCGCGGTAGGCGGCCTCGGCGGCGGCGAGGGTCTGGTTGGACACTTCCACCTTGGCCTCGAGGTCGTTCAGCGTCGGATCGCCGAACACGGTCCACCAGTCCTTACGGTCGGCGGCGTCGGACGGCTGCGCCGGCGTCCAGCCGTTTGATTCCTTATAGGCCGGCGTCGTCGGCGAGCTGGGACGGTGATAGTTGGGTCCAACCATGCAGCCGCCGACGCCGGCGAGAAGCAGGGTTGCGAGAGCGGCGGGACGGGCTTTGGACATGGCGGGGCTCATCTTCAAAAAGCAGGGGCCGGGGTTGGCGCGGCGCCCTGCACTCGGCGGCGGGGGCGGCGGCGAAGGCTCAGACGGTCGAGGTAAAGATAGACCACCGGCGTGGTCAGCAGAGTGATCACTTGGCTCAGCAGGAGGCCGCCGATGATGGTAACCCCCAGCGGGCGGCGCAACTCCGATCCCTCGCCCCATCCGAAAGCCAGCGGTGCGGCGCCCAGTATGGCGGCGAAGGTGGTCATCATGATCGGCCTGAACCTGGTGAGCGCGGCCTGACGAATGGCGTCGTGAGCGCTCATGCCGCCCTCGCGTTCGGCCGCGATGGCGAAGTCGATCATCATGATGGCGTTCTTTTTCACGATGCCGATCAGCAGAATGATGCCGATCAGCGAGATGATCGTCAGTTCCTGGTGGAACAGGATCGAAGCGACGAGGGCGCCGACACCTGCCGACGGCAGGGTCGAGAGCACGGTCAGGGGGTGGATGTAACTCTCGTAGAGGATGCCCAGCACGATATAGATCGCCACCAGGGCCGCCAGGATCAGGATCGGCTCGCTAGCGGTGGACTGCTGGAACACCTTGGCGGTGCCTTGGTAGCCGCCGTGCACGGTGGCGGGCATGTGAATCTGGGCGTCGGCCTGGGCGATGGCCTTGGTGGCGTCGCTAAGCGATTTGCCGGGCGCCAGGTTGAACGAGATCGTCGTCGCCGGGGACGTGTCCTGGTGGTTCACGGAATTGGGCGTCGCCCCGTCCGCCCAGTGCGCGATGGCCGACAGCGGGACGATGGTCTCCGGCGTCGTGCTGACCGCGACCCCTTGGGAGGCCGCGTGCCCGGCCGGCGCGGTCGGTCCCACGACCGCGGTTTTGCCGACCGCCAGCGCCGCGCCGGCCCCGGCGCCGGCGGCGACCGCGCCCGGCTGTCCGGCGGTGTTGGCCGAGCCAGGCGCGTTGGCGTTCGTGGCCGAGGCGAGGACCGCCGAGCCTGAAGTGGAGGAGGATGACGATGTGGTCGCCGCCGTCGCGGCGGCCGCGACCTGATTGGCCTGGAGCAGCGAGAGCGCCGTCGAGAACGACGACGGCGCGGCGTTCTCGGCCGAGGTCGCTTTCGTCGCCGCCGCGGCCAGGGTGGATATCGTCTGGCGCGCCGGCGTGGCGTTGACCGGCGAATAAGCGTTGGCGGCCGTGGTCGACGTGGTCGTCAGGGCCGTCGGCGCCAGAGCGACCGCGCTCGTCGGGGCCGGCGCTGTCGAAACGCCGCTCGCCGCCGTGCCAGTGCTTACATAGACATCGTTGAGCAGGGTCGGATCCTGGGTGAACCGCGGATCGGCCTCCATGACGATGCGGTACTGGTTGGTGTCCTTGTAGATCACCGACACCTGACGCTCACCGAAGGCGTCATAGAGGGTGTTGTCGATCTGGGTGTTGGTGAGGCCCAGGCGCGCGGCCTTATCGTGGTCGATGGTGATATAGCTGTCGAGCGCGTGGTCCTCCTGGTCGGTGTTCACGTCCTGCAGGACTGGCTGCAACTTCATCGCGTCGGCCAGTTTCGAGGCCCATTGGCGCAGCTGGGTGAGGTTCTCCGCCTGCAGGGTGTACTGATAGGTGGCGTTGCTCGACCGGCCGCCGACGCGCACGTCCTGCACCGGATTGAGGAAAAGCGCCGCTCCGACGACGCGCGCCAGCTTGGGCCGCAGGCGCGCCACCACCACAGCAGAGCCGCCTTTTTCCTGGTTCCTGGGTTTGAGGGTGGTGAACAGGAAGCCGCCGGCGGCGTTATTGCCGGCGAAGGCCACGACGTTCTCGATCGACGGATCGTGGCGGACGATGTTGACCAGCTGGCGCAGGCGCTTGCTGGTGATGGCGAAGGAGCTCGACTGGTCGGTCTGCAGTCCGCCGACGATCGAGCCGGTGTCCTGCTGCGGGAAAAAGCCCTTGGGGGCGACGCCGTAGAGGTAGACGCTGAGCACGATGCTGGCGACCAGCACCACCAGCATGACCGGCCCGGCGTCGAGCGCCCAGTCGAGCGCCTTCTCGTAGATCCGCTGCATCCAGGCGAAGGTCCCTTCGGCGAAGCGCGCGAGACGGCCGGGACCAGTGCGGGTCTTCTTGGGCGGATCAATAAGAAAGGCGCACATCATCGGCGTGGTGGTCAGGGAGATGACCAGGGATACGAGCACAGCCGTCGCCAGAGTGATGGCGAATTCGCGGAACAGGCGGCCGACGATTCCGCCCATCAGCAGGATCGGGATGAACACCGCCACCAGCGAGATGCTGATCGAAAAGACGGTGAAGCCCACCTCCCTCGCGCCCAGGAGGGCCGCCTCGACCCGGTTCATGCCCGCCTCGACGTGGCGGGTGATGTTCTCCATCACCACGATGGCGTCATCGACCACGAAGCCGGTGGAGACGGTGAGCGCCATCAGCGAGAGGTTGTCGAGCGAGAAACCCAGCAGATACATCACGCCCAACGCACCCAGCAGGGAGGTGGTCACCGCGACGCCGGGAATGAGCACGCCGCGGCCGTTGTGCAGGAAGAAGGCAGTGACCGCCACCACCAGGATGATGGCGATGATCACGGTCCGTTCGACGTCGGCCAAGGATGCGCGAATGGTGATCGTTCGGTCGGAGGCCACCTGCATGTCGATGTCGGGCGGCAACTGTTGACGCAGGACCGGCAGCAACGCCTTCACCCGGTCGACGGTGTTGATGATGTTGGCGCCGGGCGTGCTGCTGACCACCGCGACGATGGCCGGCTTGCCGTTGAAGAGGCCGAAATTGTGCAGGCTGGTCACGCTGTCGACAACGCTGGCGATGTCCGAAAGGTGTACGGCCGCGCCGTTGCGGTAGGCCACGACCACCGGCGCATAGGCGGCGGCCGACAGGCCATTGTCGTTGGTGTAGATTTGTAGCTTGGTGTTGGAGTCCTGGACGATGCCCTTGGGCTGGTTCGAGTTGGACGAGGAGATCGCCGCCCGCACGTCCTCCAGGCCGACGCCATACCTGGCCAGCGCCAGCGGATTGAGCTCGACGCGCACCGCCGGCAGGGACGAGCCGCCGATGGTCACTTCGCCCACGCCCTTCACCTGACTGATCTGCTGTTCGAGGATGTTGGAGGCCGCGTCGTACATCTGGCCGGGCGTACGTGTCTGGGAGGTGAGCGCGACGATCATGATCGGCGCGGCGGCCGGGTTCTGCTTGCGATAGGTGGGATTGCTGTGCAGCGTCGGCGGCAGGTCGACGCGGGCGGCGTTGATCGCCGCCTCCACGTCGCGCGCCGCCCCGTCGATATCTCGGCTGAGATCGAACTGCAGGGTGATGCTGGTCGAACTGGTCCGGCTCTGGGACGTCATCTCGGTGACGTCGGAGATGACGCCCAGGTGCTTTTCCAGCGGCGCGGCGACGCTGGTGGCCATGGTCTCGGGGCTGGCGCCGGGCAGGCTGGCGCTCACCGAGATGGTCGGGATGTCCACCTGGGGCATCGGCGAGACCGGCAGGAGGAAGAACGCCGCCACGCCCGCCAACGCCACTCCGCAGGTCAGGAGGACCGTGGCGATCGGTCGTCTGATAAAGACGGCCGAGAGGTTCATGTCACGGCCGGCCCGGGATCCGGCTCCAGCGCGGCGGGATCGGAGTCGCCGCGGCTTCGGCTGGATCCGCGGTCGAAGCGCCGCGCCAGGCGGTCAAACTGCAGATAGATCACCGGCGTGGTGAACAGCGTCAGGGCCTGGCTGACGATAAGGCCGCCGACGATGCTGATCCCCAGGGGGTGGCGCAGCTCCGAACCCACGCCCCAGCCGAGCATCAGCGGCAGGGCGGCGAACAGAGCGGCCAGGGTGGTCATGATGATCGGGCGGAAGCGCAGCAGGGCGGCCTGGTGGATGGCCTCGCGCGGCGCCTTGCCCTGCGTGCGTTCCGCGTCGAGGGCGAAGTCGATCATCATGATGGCGTTCTTTTTCACGATGCCGATCAGCAGGATGATGCCGATAATGCCGATGACCCCCAGATCCTGGCCGGCGATCATCAGCGCCACGAGCGCGCCGACCCCGGCCGAGGGCAGGGTCGAGAGAATGGTGATCGGGTGGATGTAGCTCTCATAGAGCACGCCCAGGACGATGTAGACGGTGACGATCGCCGCCAGGATCAGCCACAGTTCATTGGAGAGCGAGGCTTTGTAGGCGTTGGCCGCCCCCAGAAAGGCGGTGGTGATGCTGGCCGGTACGCCGACCGCCTTCTCGTCCTTCTGGATGGCCGAAACCGCGTCGCCGAGCGCCACGTTGGGCGCGGTGTCGAAGGAGATGTTGGCCGCCGGGAACTGAGCCACGTGATTGACCTGCAGGGGCGCCAGCTGCTCGGTCACCGTGGCGATCGCGGACAGCGGCGTCGGCGCGCCGCTGCTGGCGGTCAGGTAGAGATTCTTCAGGTCGGTCGGCGAGGAGATGGTCTGCTGGTCCGCCTGCAGGATCACACGCTCTTGGCTCGACTGGGTGAAGATCGTCGAGATGATGGCCTGACCGAACGCATAGTAGAGGGTGTTGTCGACGGTCGAGGGCGTGATGCCCAGCCGGGCGGCGGTATCGCGGTCGATGTTGACGTAGGCGGATAGTCCTTCGTTCTGCAGGTCAGAGGAAACGTTGCGAATCTTCGGTTCCTTGGCCAGGCGCTGCACAAGCTGGTTTGACCAGGAGGTCACCGTCTTGGTGTCGGCGCCTTGCAAGGCGAACTGGTACTGGGTCTTGCCCGCCGAGGAATCGATGGTCAGGTCCTGGACCGGCTGGACGTAGATCGCGCCGCCGGGCACCTCGGCCGCCTCCTTGCGCAGGCGATCCAGGATCGTCGCCTGGGATGCGCTGCGATGGCCGAAAGGGGCCAGATTGATCAGCATGCGCCCGTCGTTGAGGGTGGTGTTGGTCCCGTCGACGCCGATGAAGCTGGTCAGGCTAGCGACGTCCGGATCCTTCAGCAGCCGGGCCCCGATCTTCTGCTGCAGCGCCGCCATCCCCTGATAGGAGATCGACTGGCTGCCTTCGGTCACGCCCTGCACGATGCCGGTGTCCTGGGTCGGGAATAGGCCTTTGGGAATGATGACGAACAGAATGACCGTCAGGACGAGGGTCGCCACGGCCACAATCAGCGTCGCCGCCTGGCGGTCCAGAACCCAGGTGAGCGCCCGATCGTAAGCGCCGATGACTCGGTCGACGATCGCCTTGGACCGACGCCCGAAATTGCTCGTCTCGACGCGGTCATGGGTGCGAAGCCACCTGGCTGACAACGTCGGCGTGAGTGTGAGGGAGACTACGGCCGAGATGACGATGGTCACCGCAAGGGTGATCGCGAATTGGCGGAACAGGCGCCCGACCACGTCGCCCATGAAGAGCAGCGGGATCAGCACCGCGATCAGCGACACGGTCAGTGAGATGATCGTAAAGCCGATCTGCTCGGCGCCCTTCAGGGCCGCCTGCATGGGGGTCTCGCCGGCCTCGATGTAGCGCGAGATGTTCTCGATCATGACGATGGCGTCGTCGACCACGAAACCCGTGGCGATGGTCAGCGCCATCAGGGTCAGGTTGTTGAGCGAGAAGCCGAGGGCGTACATCACCGCGAAGGTGCCCACGAGCGATAGCGGTACGGCGACGCTGGCGATGAAGGTGGCCGGCAGGCTGCGAAGAAAAAAGAAGATCACCGCCACCACGAGGACGATCGAAAGCATCAGCTCGAACTCGACGTCGGTGACCGAGGCGCGGATGCCGGTGGTCCGGTCGGTGACCACCGTGACATTCACCCCGGGCGGCAGAGCCGTCATAAGGCTGGGCAGGGAGGTCTTGATCTGATCGACCGTGCTGATGACGTTGGCGCCCGGTTGGCGCTGCACGTTCAGCAACACGGCGGGCGTCTTGTTGTACCAAGCCCCGAGTTCGGTGTTCTCCGAGCCGGCGATCACCGTCGCCACGTCGGACAGCCGCACCGGCGCGGCGCCTTGATAGGCGATGATCTGGTTGGCGTAGTCGCTCGCTGTCAGAAGCTGGTCGTTCCCGTCGATGGTGTAGGCCCGCGTCGGCCCGTCGAAGCTGCCCTTGGCGCTGTTGGAGTTGGCCGAGGAGATGGCGCTGGAAAGCTGCTGGAGCGACAGACCGTAGGCCGCCAGCTGGGTGTTGTTGGCCAGGATGCGCACGGCCGGTTTCTGGCCGCCGCTCACCGACACCAGACCCACGCCCGGGAGCTGGGCGATCTTCTGGCCCAGCTGTTGCTCGCCATAGGCCTCGACTTGCGTCAGCGGCACGCTGTCCGACGTCAGCGCCAGAGTGAGCACCGGCGCATCGGCCGGATTGACCTTGGCGTAGAGCGGCGGGGCCGGCAGGGTCGTGGGCAGCAGGCTGGTGGCCGCGTTGATCGCCGCCTGCACTTCCTGTTCGGCCACGTCGAGGCTGAGGCTCAGATCGAACTGCAGGGTGATGACCGACGAGCCGCTCGAACTGATCGAGGACATCCGGTCGAGTTGCGACATTTCGCCGAACTGAACTTCCAGCGGCGCGGTCACCGTGGTCGCCATCACCTCCGGACTTGCGCCGGGGTAGGAGGTCGTCACCTGGATGGTCGGGTAGTCCACCTCCGGCAGGGCCGAGAGTGGCAGGAAGCGGAACGCGACGATCCCGGCGAGCAGGATCGCCACCATCAGCAGCGACGTCGCCACCGGCCTTTCGATGAACGGGCGGGAGGGATTCACGGCTGCGTCCCGCCGAGAGTCCGCGCCTTGGAACGCGAGCTCATCCGGACCCTAGCCTCCGCCGCCCTGACCACCGCCCTGGCCGCCGCCGCCCTGACCCCCGCCGCCTTGACTACCGCCGCCCTGACCACCGCCCCAGTTGCCGTGATGGTGATGGCCGCCTTTACCCTTTCCGCCGCCCGCGCCGCCGGCGGTCGGATGTTGTCCCGGCAGAACGACCTTGGCGTCCTCCTTGAGGCGATCGCCGCCGTCGGTGATCACCGTCTCGCCGATGTTGAGGCCCGAGGCGATCGACACCGTTTCCGCCGTGCCGGGCCCGACCTTCACGTTGCGCGACTGAACGGTCTGGTCCGGCTGCAGGACCCAGACATAGCTCCCGTTGGGGCCGGTCCGGACCGCGGTCGTCGGCACGGTTACCTGGTGCTTCAGCGTATCGACCAGCAAGGTGACATTGACGAACTGGTTGGGGAACAGCTTGCCCGCGCCATTGGGGAACGAGGACCTGGCCTTCACCGTGCCGGTGGTGGTGTCGATGAGGTTGTCGAGCGTCGACAGTGTCCCGACCGCCAGGACCGCGCCGCCGGCCCGGTCGTAAGCCGTGGTCTGCAAGCCAGCGCCGCCGTGCTGCTGGATGGGACCGATCTCGTCCTCGGGAACCGAGAAAATGACGGTGATCGGATCCATCTGCGTCACCACCGCGAACGGCGTGGTTTCATTGGAGGTGATCTGGTTGCCTGGATCGATTTGTCGCAAGCCGACCCGGCCCGAAACGGGTGAGTCCACCCGGGTGAAACTCAGGTTGAGCTTGGCCGACGCCACCGCCGCCTTGTCCGCCGTCACCTGTCCCTTGTCGGTTTTGACGGTGGCGACCTGATCTTCGTAGGTCTGGCGCGCAATCGAGTCCTGGGCGTTCAATTTGGCGTAACGCGCCAGGTCGACCTCGGCGCCGGCCAGCGTCGCCTCGTCATGGGCGAGCGTGCCCTCGTCCTGGTCCAGCGCCGCCTGGTATGGCCTGGGATCGATCTGGGCCAGGAGCTGGCCCTTCCTGACCAATTGACCTTCCCGGAACCCCAGGCTGTTCAGCTGACCGGAAACGCGGGCGTTCACGCTCACCGTCGCCAGAGGCGTCACGGTGCCGAGCGCGGTGACGGTAATCGGGATATCGCCCGCCGCCGCCTTGGCGACGCCGACCGTGATCGCCGGCCGTCCTCCGGCGCCGCCCGCCCCCCCGAAACCTCCGCGGCCGCCCCGTCCGCCGCCCGTATGGGGGGTCTGGGAAGAGCAGAAGGTCAGGACCGCCGCGATCAGGATCGCGACCACTATGACGACCGCGATGGCGATCGGGGTGCGCCAGGCCGCTCGCCGCGTCGTGCGAGGAGAAGACGGCCTGGGCGAATAGGGGCTAGTCTCGCTCATTCACCTTCCACTTGCAGGAGTCCCGGGCGGCGGGCCGCGCCAGATGTCATATGCCTGAGGCATTTGAATTGCGCCCCCGACATTTTTCCACATATTTCGGCCACGCCTCGCGTCCCGCTGAAAAACCAAACAAATATCTGCTAGGTCACGCGCCATGACACGACGGGGCATTATTCTGGCCGGCGGCGCGGGCACGCGTCTCTATCCTCTAACCGTGGCCGTGAGCAAACAGCTCATGCCGGTGTTCGACAAGCCGATGATCTTCTACCCGCTCTCGGTGCTCATGCTGGCGGGCATCCGCGAGATTCTGGTGATCACCACGCCCCACGAACAGGACGCCTTCCGCCGCCTGCTCGGCGACGGCGCCCGGTGGGGTCTTTCCATCGACTACGCGGTTCAACCGCGCCCCGAAGGGCTGGCCCAGGCCTTCCGTATCGGCGCCGACTTTGTCGGCGGGCGGCCCTCGGCGCTTATTCTGGGCGACAACCTTTTCTACGGCGCGACCCTGCAGGACATCCTCAAGCGGGCGAACGCACGTGAGAGAGGGGCCACGGTGTTCGCCTATCGGGTCAACAACCCGTCGCAATACGGAGTGGTTTCCTTCGACGCCGACGGTCGGGCCGTGGACATCGAGGAAAAGCCCGCGGCGCCGAAATCCAACCATGCGGTGACCGGACTCTATTTTTATGACGCGCGCGTGACCGATTTCGCCGCAGATCTCGCGCCCTCCGCGCGCGGCGAGCTGGAGATCACCGACCTCAATCGCCGTTACCTCGAAGCCGGCGACCTGGCCGTCGAGGTGCTTGGCCGCGGCCACGCCTGGCTCGACACCGGGACGCATGCCGCCCTGCTGGACGCCGCCCTCTTCGTGCGCATCGTCGAAGAGCGCGAGGGGCTCAAGATCTGCTGCCCCGAGGAGATCGCCTGGCGGCAGGGCTGGGTCACTGACGCCGAACTGGAGGCGCTCGCCAGTCCCCTGAGATCCAGCGGCTATGGCGACTATCTGCTCTCCCTGCTCGCCGAAGCCACCTTCCGGTGAAGTTCCTCGCCACGCCGATCCCCGACGTGATGGTGATCGAGCCGCAAGTGTTCGGCGATGAGCGCGGCTTCTTCATGGAAACCTGGCGCGGCGACAAGTTCGCCACCGCGGGGATCGACGCCGCTTTCGATCAGGACAATCACAGCCGCTCGGCCCAGGGCGTGCTGCGCGGGCTGCACTATCAGCTGCCCAATCCACAGGGGAAACTGGCCCGCGTCGTCGCCGGCGCGGTGTTCGACGTGGTCGCGGACCTGCGCCGTGGCTCGCCGACCTTCGGCCGCTGGTTCGGGGTCGAGCTTTCCGCCCAGAACCGCCGCATGCTGTGGGCGCCGCCCGGCATGGCGCACGGCTTCCTGGTGCTCTCGCCGAGCGCCGACTTTCTCTACAAGTGCAGCGGCCTCTATTCGCCGGCGGACGAGCGGGCGGTGCGCTGGGACGACCCGACGCTGGCCATCGACTGGCCCCTGGCCGCCGGCCAGCAACCGACCCTGTCGGCCAAGGATGCCGTCGCGCCGCTTCTCGCCGAGGCGATGCTGTTTCCGTGAAGGTCCTGATCACCGGTGCGGGCGGCCAGCTTGGCCGGGCGATCCTTGCCGCCGCGCCGGCCGGCTGGACGGTGACCGGCCTAACTCGGGCCGAGCTCGATCTGGGCGACCGGACGGCGGTGGCCGAAACCGTTCGCGGTCACGGGCCGGATCTGATTTTCAATGCGGCGGCGTACACGGCGGTGGACCGGGCCGAGAGTGAGCCGGACCTCGCTTTCCGGATTAACCGGGACGGAGCTGGCCATCTGGCCGCCGCGGCTCAGGCGGTTGGCGCCCGCCTGGTCCATATCTCGACCGACTTCGTCTTCGACGGGCGAGCGAGCCGCCCCTACCGGCCCGACGACGAGACCGGGGCTCTCAATGTCTACGGCGCTTCGAAGCTCGCCGGCGAACAGGCCGTCGTCCAGAGAGCGGCGGACGCCCTCATCGTGCGTACAGCCTGGGTCTATGGGCCCGGCCCAGGCAATTTCCTGGCCACCATGCTCCGCTTGATGGCTTCGCGTCCCGAGGTGGGGGTGGTCGCTGACCAGATCGGCACGCCGACGTCGACCCTAACGCTCGCCCGCGCGCTCTGGGCGCTAGCCGCCGCCGAAGCGCGGGGGGTGTTGCACTACACCGATGCCGGGGTCGCCTCGTGGTACGACTTCGCAGCCGCCATCGCCGAGGAGGCGGTCCAGGCTGGGCGCCTGGAGCACGCGCCGCCCGTGAAGCCGATCGCCACCGCCGACTATCCCACGCCTGCCCTCCGCCCGGCATTCAGCGTGCTGGACAAGAGCGCCACATTCGCGCTTTTGGGCGAGCCGCCCCTCCATTGGCGCGCCGCCCTGCGCGCCGTCCTAGCCAAGATGAGACCATGACCTCGCTTTTGATTACCGGCGGGGCCGGATTTATCGGCACCAATTTCGTCCGCCGCTGGCGCGCCCACCATCCGCGCGATGTCCTCGTCGTGCTCGACGCCCTGACCTACGCCGGCGATAGGGCCAATCTCGACGGCGTCGAGGACCTGATCTTCGTCCATGGCGATATCCGCGATCAGGCGCTCGCAGAGCGCCTGCTGGTGGATTACTCGGTGAATACGATCGTCCACTTCGCCGCCGAGAGCCACGTCGACCGCTCGATCCACGGCCCGGACGCCTTCATCGACGCCAATATCGTGGGGACGCACGCCCTACTGAAGGCGGCGCGCAAGGTCTGGCTCGACACGGCCGGCGGCCGGCCGCACCGCTTTCATCACGTCTCGACCGACGAGGTCTTCGGCAGCCTCGAGCTGGACGATCCGGCATTCCACGAACAGACGCCCTATGCGCCCAACTCGCCCTATTCAGCCACCAAGGCGGCGTCGGACCATCTGGTGCGGGCCTACAGCCGCACCTTCGGGCTCGAAACCACCCTGTCCAACTGTTCGAACAACTTCGGCCCCTATCAGCATCCGGAAAAGCTGATCCCGCTGTTTCTCATCAACGCGCTCCATGGGCGCGCCCTGCCGGTCTATGGCGACGGTCAGAACGTGCGCGACTGGCTGGATGTGGCCGACCACTGCGCCGCGATCGAACTCATTCTCGCCAAGGGCCGGCCGGGCGAGACCTACAATGTCGGCGGCGGCTCTGAACTGGCCAATCTGGCCCTGGTCGAGCGGCTCTGCGCGGCGGTGGATGGCGCGTTCAGGACCGACCCGGCGCTCGCCGCCCGCTTCCCGGAGGCGCCGGCGGCACGGGGCGAGACGTCGGCCTCGCTGGTGAGCCACGTCGCCGACCGACCCGGCCACGATCGACGTTACGCCATCGACGACCGGAAGATCCGCCTCGAACTGGGCTATGCCCCCGGCGGTGATTTCGCCACAAGTCTCGCCGCCACGCTCGCCTGGTATCTCGATAACGAGACGTGGTGGCGCGCCGCGACCTCGGACGACTACAGGGCGTGGATCGAGACCAACTACCGCAAGGCGGAGTCGGCCTAGAGGCCGACGTTCGAGAAGACGTCTTCGAGACGCGAAGCCATTTCCTGGCCGGGCAGGGCGCGCTGGCCCTCCATCACCGCTGAATAGATGAAATCGTGCTTGCTGCTCGGCACCCGACCGGCGGCCCAACCCACCGTGCGCGAGCCGTCGGGGACGGAGTTGCAACTCGTCTTGCGTCCGTGCGGCAGGGTGGCGAAGGCCAGCGCCTGCTTGGCGTTGAGATAACCCGGCCGGTCACAGGCCGGCAGGCCGCGCACGCAATCGAAGCCGGCGTTGTAGCTGTAGACCGTCTTGCCGGTGGCGCGATCGGCGATCAGCACGCAGGTGCTGGGGTCGCCGATGGAAGACCCAATCGCCTGATCGAGCGCGTCGCTGGGAAGCTTCGGCGCCCTGGGCCCACAGCCGGCGACCGCGAAGAGGGCCAGCAGGACGGCGAACAGCTTCAACGCTTGCGCTCCTTGGCCGACTTCGGGAGTAGCGCGCGAAGCCCCTCCCGGGTGAGGTATCCCTCGTGCTTGACGTCAAGCAGATCGAACCGCCGGTCGGCGACCGTCAGCCACTCCTCGAGCGTGATGTGGGCGTTCAGTTGCAAGTCGGCGCTGCTGACCGGCTCCGGGTCCGACAGCAGCGATATGGCGTCCTCAGAGCCGCCGCGGGCGAAGCCCTGACCGGCGATGTCGAGTTCGGGGGCCACGGTCTTTTCGTAGGCGGCGATCTCAAAGCCGTCGATCACGCCATCGCCGTTGGTGTCGAGGCGTTTGAAGAATTGCGCGGCGTCGGCCCGGAACTCCGCCCGGTCGATCTTGTCGTCGTGGCGCGCGTCGACGCGGGCGAACCAGGCTGCGAAGGCGTCACTCGCCTGGGGTGTGGGCCGGATCGGCTCGCCCGAAGGGGTGATGAACACGGGATCCAGCGCCGGTCGGGGGGGCGCCCACCCCGCCAGCGGCAGGGCGACCAGCAACAGGACGAGGGCCGGCGCTTTCATCACCTCAAGGTAGAGCCGCCGAGCCATGTTCGCCATAGGGCCGCCGCGTCCGTCAGCTTGTCCAGCGGAGAGTCTTGGCCTCGACGGGATTGACGAAGGGCCGGCCTTCGCCGCGGCTGGCGACCCACTCCCGCCGCAGGGCCTGGTACCACTTGGCTTGCTGATCGGCGTCGTCGATCCACATCAGCGGCGGATCGTATTTCAGGCCCTCGTTCTGAAGATCGACCATATCGCCGTCCTGGCGCAGGAACCGGCGCGCGCCGGCCCTCACGAATGGCCCAGCGACGGCGAACACCGGGTGGTCGGACCAGACGATCTGGGTGATGCGGGTCCGCTTGTCGGCGATCGGCGTCAGGCAGGTCAGCGAAAGCACCTGCCATTTGCCCGCTTGAATGTGCTCCCAGCGCAGGCCGGGTAGCCGGAAAGAGATCTCGGTCATGGGCGCGCCACCGAGCAGCGCGTAGGCCCGCGAATTCCGTGACGGCGGATGGCGGGTCATGACGAAGCCCTCGGTCGCCGGCGCGAAGCGCTTGGCCTTCTCATGCATGGAGCTGCGCGAGCGCCACCACCACTGGCGGTGTACGAACGGGCCGTGCGCCGGGTCCATCAACCCCACCACGGCGTGGTCGATGTGGGCGGCGAATTCCATTCGGTCGACGAGTTTGGGCGCGCCGCCCACGACCCCCGGAAACGTCGGCGGGGGCGGCGGTTCGGTCGCCGCGCGACCGTCTTCGGCCATCCACACGAACACCATCCCCTGGCTCTCGGCGACGGGATAGCGGCGCACGGCGACGCGTGAAATATCGAAACTGTCGGCCGCCGTCAGCGACGGCACCGCGACGCACGCGCCGGCCGTGGAGTAGCGCCAGCCATGGTACGGGCATTCCACGCTCTCGGCTCCGTCCGCCTCGCGCACGAAGCGTCCCGCCGAGAGCGGCGCGGCGCGGTGTGGGCAGATGTCCCGCAGGGCGACGACTTCGCCGCCGCGCGTCCGTCCGAGCATCACCGGCTCGCCCAACATCTCGTAACGCGCCAGGCGGCCGGGCTTGAGCTCGCTCGCGAGGGCCGCGAAGTACCAGATATCCTTCAGGAACCCGCGCCCGAAGGTCGGCGCGCGCGCGGCCTTGGTCTCGCCATCTGGCATGGCGTCATCTTGGGGCGGCGGCCTAGCCCGCGCAAGTCATCGGCTGTTCATCGGCAAACCATCGGTTCGTTGTCCTGTCGCCCGAAAGGCAAAGAGCGCCTTGTCGGGCTTCCATTCGCCGCCTTCACGGGGGTCACCGATGTACAAGATCTATGTCTCCGCCTTCGCCGGTCTTCTCGCCATGGTGGTCACCGCCGCGGCCTACGCCATTCACGCCTGACGGCCACGCAGGGCAAACCCATGTCTGGCAGAAGCATCCTCAATCTCCTCACGGTTCTGGCCGCCCTGGGCTTCCTGGTCCTGGGCGTCGCCGCCACAGCCCCCGCCTCGCCCGGGGCCGGCGCGACCGGACCCGCTCCGAGCCTCGCCGGTCTCTGATCGCGGCCGAAGCGGTCGGGATTTCAACGGTGCGCTCAATCTCGTCCTCGATGCGCGGCGAACAGGCGCCCACCAGAGGTTCCGCGGTCAGCGTTCGCGGGCCATGGCGTCAAACCTCCGCGCCTGTTAGCTTGGCCATCAACAAGACGGACGACAATTGTCCATGGTGGCTTCGGTAGGTGAGTTTGACCGCCTCTCAGGCGTGGAGGGGGGGAAAGGCGCTTTATCGCCAGACCATGACCGCGAGATCGCACCCATCGATCTTGCGCGCGAACGTGCGTTTCGCCTCGGGCCGCTTGAAATCGACCCGCCACACCGGCTCATCGCCCACGACGACAGCCGCGAGGAGATCCTCGAACCCCGCGTGATGCAGGTTCTTGTCGCCCTGGCGCGGGCGGGCGGGCGGATCGTCTCGCGCGACGATCTCATGATGTCGTGCTGGCGCGGCGTTGTGGTCGGCGAGGATGCGCTCAACCGGGTGATCGGCCGCGTGCGCCGGCTGAGCCAGGGCCTCGGGGCCGGCGTGTTCGAGATCGAAACCATCACCAAGGTCGGCTATCGTCTGAGCGTCGCCACGGCCGATCACAGCCGCCTGGGCGCCATCGCGGCGGCGGGAGAGCGGCCGCCGCTGATCCTGCCCGCGAAGCCCTCTATCGCCGTGCTGCCTTTCAAGAATCTGAGCGGTGACGCCGACCAGGAGTATCTCGCCGACGCCATTTCCGAAGATATCGTCACCGCTCTGTCGCGCTGGCGCTGGTTCTTCGTCATCGCTCGCCACTCGAGCTTCGCCTACAAGAACAGAGACGTCGATCCGGCGCGTATTGGCCAGGAACTCGGGGTGCGTTACCTCCTCTCTGGCGGCGTGCGGACGGCCGGCCAACGCATGCGGGTCACCGTTCAACTGGTCGACGCCGTCACCGGCTCCAACATCTGGGCGGACAAGTTCGATCGCCAACTCATTGAAGTTTTCGCACTCCAGGACGAACTGACCGAGCAGGTCGTCGCGGCTATCGAACCGGCCATGCTTCAGGGGGAGGCGGGCCGGGTCGAGCGCAAGAGCTTTGCCGATTTTAGCGCCCTCGACTGCGTCTACCGGGCGATGTGGTTCCACAACCAATTGAGCATGGGAGCCAGCGAGGAGGCCCTGAGGCTGTTTCGTGAGGCCGCTCGCCAGGATCCCAGTCTGGCCCTGGCCCACGTTGGCATCGCGCGCGAGTTGTATGGACGTGTGATCTACGGCGTTTCCGAAGACCCGAAGGTCGATCTCCGCGCCGGCCTCGCGTCCGCCCGGACGGCGATACGCCTGGATCCGCGTGAGGCAACCGCCCATTTCGCCGCCGCCGCCCTGCAGCTCTACCTCGGCGAGCACGCCACGGCGCTGGATGACGCCCGGCTGGCGCTGACGCTCAACCCCAACTTCGCTTACGCCTACTACCGGCTGGGGCAGGTGCTGATCTTCGCCGGCGAGCCAGACAAGGCCATTGCGCCGCTCGAGCGCAGCCTAAGCCTCAGTCCCTGCGATCCGCAGATCGGGCCAATGCTCGAGACCCTGGCGCTGGCTCACTATCAGGCGCGCGACTACGAGGCGGCGGTGGAGATCGCGCGTAGCGCCTCGCGGAACATGGACGGCGCTGTTTCCGCGGTCCTCATCTCCAGCCTGGCGCAACTCGGCCGCTTCGAGGAGGCGGTCATGGCGCTCGGCCGCATCGATCCGGTTAGCCCCTCAACCCGCCGACCGTTGGCCGCCCCCTACATGCGGGACGCCGACCGCGAGCACATCCGCGATGGGTTCAACGTTGCTCGAGACGCTCAGAAAAGCGGAGTGTGACGCGGCCGCGCGGCGCTATTTGGCGGCTATCGGGTGAACGTCGTCCGGATACCGGCTCTTGAACAGCACGGTGATGCCACCTTTCGTCGTCTCGGTGTCCGGCGCCTGCCAGATGTCGATTTCATAGTCGTAGCTGGGCGCCCAGGCGAAGGTGATCAGGGTCGGCGGGGTGGTGCCCAGGGCGTAGTGAATGGTGGCGCGCAGGGCCTCGCTGATGCCGCCGGGCATCTTGCCGAGATACTCCTTAAAAGAGTCATAAAGCGGAGAATCCTTCGCCGCGGCGTTCGCCAGGGCCAGCGCGAGATTCTGCCCGTGCGCGAACTCCTCGCGATTGGTTCTGGCGAAGCTTCGGATGTTGTCCCGGCCAGTGTTCACATTCAATGTGTGCAACACGGTTTGCATCGCCGGCATGGGAGTCTCCCCTGGACGCCCCGCGCATCCCCCGCCGGAATGCCGTCCGCAAGCGCAGGCCAGAGGATAGCGACAGCGGGTCGAAGCAAGTCAAGCCGCGCTCGTCGCGACCTCCCATCATCGGCAAAAAATCGGCGTTTCATCT
>Ga0302314_10007352_pt1 | contig 19801 bp, 17 predicted proteins | sample III_Palsa_N2_3_FD_200533 | JGI IMG/M metagenome (GOLD analysis project Ga0302314, IMG submission 200533) | Peat permafrost microbial communities from Stordalen Mire near Abisko, Sweden - III_Palsa_N2_3 | ecosystem: Environmental > Terrestrial > Soil > Palsa > Peat permafrost | place: Sweden...
CGAGCAGCGCAAGTTGCAGACCCTGTGTGCCGCTCGAAATCAGGGAAATCACTATTTTTTCGTAGTCCGGTTCGAAGCCGTAGAGCGAGGCGGCGAGGCGGGTTCCCACTGCATGGCGGATCAGCAGCAGAGGCAGGCTGAGTCCTGCCCAGAGGCGGATCCATTCGGTGGCGGGCAGCACCCAGTGGCGACGCCCGTAGAGTGTGCGCAAGGCCAGCGAAAAATGGAGCGCGGCCGAACCGTAGAGCAGGATCGTACCGGGGGTGCTGTGCCAGAGCCTTATGGCAAGCATCAGACCGTGTCCCGCCAGGTCCAGCGACCAGATGCCGAGCGCATGATTGACCAGATGGAGGAACAAATAGGTCAGCAGCACCACGCCTGACGCAAGCTGCAGATGACGCGAAATCGGTTGCATCTCCATTCCTCTTGACGTCAAATGCAGGCGGGTAGGTTGTACCCAATCGTCGTTCCGTGCGCGACGGCGTCCGCGAGACCTCACAACAAGACCGGCGGCTTGGCGGATTTATTCCCCGTCGACGGCTCTCTGGAATTAAATCGCGCTCGCCCGTAGCCTTATAAGTGCGCGCCTGAGTGAGTTTATCCGGGACTTCAAGTTTGCCCCACGCTCTCCGGTACGACCATTCCATGTATGAAAATCCACGAATTATGGTCGGCATGCCTAAGCAGATATTTGTAGCGAAATGCCTGGCGCCGGTAGCCGTGAAACCCGGAGGCGTGCTCCTCACGGCGCTTACCGCCCCGGGTCCAGCAACATTGCCATGCGGCTGCGAGCAAATGCCGGGTCGATCGGGGCATCGTCGAAGAGCAGGCGATAGATGAGCGGAGCGACGACGTTATCCATCACGATATTGATATCGGGCGGTGTTTCGCCTCGCTCTACCGCCCGGTCCAGGATCATCTGGATCTGCGAGCGCGTGATGGCCGCGCACTGGCAGGCGGGGCTGCGGGCGTCGTTGCTTGCCAGTACGTCGCGCGTCATGGCGCGGCCGGGCGCCGACGACATCTCTTCCTGATATCCCTGCGCCCACGTTTGCAGATCGCTGCGCAGCGATCCCATGTCGGCCGGGCCGTTATCCGGATGAAACCGCTGCAGGGCGACATCGGCGAGAAGGGCCGGTAAATCGCCCCAGCGGCGGTAGATCGTGGACGGCGTTACTCCGGCGCGTGCCGCGACTTGCGGCACCGTCAGTTCCTCGCGCGGCATTTCCTCCAGCAACGTCCTGACTGCGTGATGCACGGACTCCTGCACCCGCGCGCTACGTCCGCCGGGTCGCAACCCTTCCCTTGCTGCCATTGCCTGTCCCTCTCGACCTTGCTCAATTGTACCGATAACGTCTGTTAAAGCTAAAAATTTGCATTAACGAATAACATCGCGCACAATTCACTAAAGCAATTATTTTGCGTTTATTTTGCGGAGTGTGCAATGGCCTTCGATGCCGCCCCTCGTTTTACCCGTGACCGGACGCGTTATGCGCTGCCGCTTTATGCGTTCAGCGCGGCAATGTTCTTTGCCGCGTCGAGTGCGCCGACGCCGCTTTACCGGCTGTATCAGGAGGCATGGGGATTCTCGTCGGCGACGCTGACGCTGGTGTTCGGCGTCTATGCGTTCAGCCTGTTGGTCGCGCTGCTGACGACCGGGTCACTCTCCGATCACATTGGAAGGCGTCCGGCGATTATCGGTAGCGTAGTGCTCGAGGTCGTGGCAATGCTGATTTTCGCCGATGCCCACAGCGTCCGGATGCTGATCCTGGCGCGTGTCCTACAGGGCTTTGCAACCGGTACGGCCACGAGCGCGCTGGGCGCGGCGATTCTCGATGCAAGCCGTACACACGGTTCGCTGGTCAATACGCTTGCGCCGCTGCTTGGCATGGGAGTGGGCGCGCTTGGCACGAGCTTGCTGGTCGACTATGCGCCCGCGCCCATGCGGAGCGTCTACTTTTTGCTGATCGCGGTGTTCGTGCTTCAGGCGGTGGGCGTGTGGATGCTGCCGGAGACAGTGAGCCGCAGCCCGGGTACGCTGGCTTCGCTGGTGCCGCGCGTGCGTGTGCCCCGGGCGGCGCGGGCGGCAATGTTGCGCATCGCTCCGGTCAACGTCGCGGTATGGGCGTTGGGCGGGTTTTATCTGTCGTTGGGGCCGACGCTTGCGCGCGCTGTGACGGGCGACAACGATGTCATGACCGGCGGTTGGGTCGTGTTTGCTTTGACCGGTGGCGGACTGGTCGCCGTGCTGTTGCTGCGCGCGATCAGCACGCCCCGGTTGCTGATGACGGGTGCGATGGTGCTTGCGGCCGGGCTGCTGGTGACGCTGGCGGGGGTGCACGCGGGCCATGCCGAAACCTTGTTCGTCGGCACTGTCCTCGCGGGCATGGGCTTTGGCTCGGCGTTCCAAGGCGCATTGCGCTCGGTCTTGCCGCTGGCTGAAGCGCACGAACGCGCGGGGCTGATGGCAGCGTTCTACGTGCTGAGTTATCTGGCGTTCAGCGTGCCGGCGATTATTGCAGGGACCATGGCCCATGTTGTCGGGTTGCGTCTGACCACCGATGTGTACGGCATGACGCTGGTGGCGCTGGCGGGGATGACCGTTGTTGCCAGCGGTTGGGAAAGGGGAAGGGGACGGCGCATGGTTGGCGGGTGAGGGCGCATTTGCTGGCAGACCTTCGCTGCAAAATCCCGGGCCAAAGAACGAAACCCGGCCTCCGAACGCGTCACTTGCGCGCGCCTGCGGGGCTGAACCAATAAGCGAGTGCGCCGACGGCGAGCGGCACCGCCGTCACGACAAACAACCTTGAGTAGAGGTCCGCGCTCGACATTCCTGTCATCCGTGTTTCTTCTGCTATCAAGCCGAAAATGCCGCTCGCCAGCGCCACGCCCAAAAATACGAGGCTGTTCAGCAAGCCCAATCCAAGTCCCAACTTGCCTGGTGCAATGATCGCACGTGCCTGCGACATGACCAGCGGATGAATGCAGCCCACCGACAACAGCAGGCAGATCGCGGCAACGCTTACGACCGGGCTTCGCTGCGGCATTGCCGCGAGCAAGAGTGCCGCCAGAATGCCGCCCGCCTGCCAGAAGAGAGACAACGACTTGGGAGACCATCGCCGTACCAGAAACGGAATGCAGAACGATGCGCCTATGCCCGCGACACTCGTGACGGTCATCGCATTGCCGCGCGCCATGACGTCGAAGCCGAATACATCGGCCAGATAAGGCCCGCCCCAGGAAGTGCGAAACGTCCCGCCCACCGACATCGCCAGGCAAACCGGCATCAGTGTCCACAAGCCGCTCGTGCGGGCTGGAGTCATCGTCTTTGAAGGCGACGCTTGCGATTGCGGGGCGCTAGTCGACCGTTCTTCGTTTCGCCGGCGCACGAAAAAAACGACGCCGAGCGTCGCCATCAGCATCAGCATGGCGGATAACGCCATGACCGGACGCCAGCCATAACTTGCTGTTGCCCAACTTAGCGGGAACGCCGCGAGCAGCCCTCCGGACATGCCGATAGCGCTGGCGGTGGTGATCGAGCGAACATCACGCGGCCCCGCGCCATGACGCAAAACGTAGTTAAGCAGTCCCATGAAGACCGGAGCGCAACCGATTCCAATTCCCGCCTGCGCGATGATGGCGAGACGCGGGTCGGTCGTGACCGACACAATCCCGGCGCTCAGTGTGCCCACGCTCATCAGGACTGCCGTGGGATAACGCACGCCATACCGGTCGAACATGAATCCGACTGGAATTTGTGCTGCGGCAAAGACGAGAAAAAACGCGCCGGAGAACCAGCCGAACATCTGCGGCGTGAAATGAAAATCGCCGATGAGCTGCGTGGAAATGACGGCCACATAGCTGCGGAAAAACTGGCTTAGTACATAGCTGAATGTCAGTGCCCACAAACCGTAATCGGTCGATCGCCCGGACGCAGGGATAAACGAAGTTCCTGAAATATCGGTCATCGACTCAGCGCGAAAGCGGTTTCTTATGGGGTGTATGCGCTGTACTTGCCAGAGTAGGGCTAGCGAGGTGGCCCGTCTTCCCGCTGTCTTTCACGATCTCGCGCGGCGTCAGTCCAAGCAGCCGGTTCATCCAGTGCGCCATGTGGCTTTGATGAGAAAAGCCCGTTTCCAGCGCTACCTGGCTGGTACTGAGCTTGCCTTGCAACAGCAACGCCTTCGCGCGTTCGACGCGGCGCTGCACGACGTATCGATGCACCGGCACACCAAGCGTCTCGCGAAACAGCACCTTGAAATGCGGCGCGCTAAGTTGAGCCAGCGCGGCGAGTTCGTCAAGTGTCAGGCGCTGATCCAGATTGCTTTCGATGAAGTCGATCACGCTTGTAGCCGTTCGCGGCGCCAACGTACGCCGACGGCCTTCGAGCGTGGCGATGCCGCCGCCATTGTGGGCCAGCCTGACTACCATCGCCGTGCAAAGGCTTTCTGCAAAGAGCGGATCGGACGCGTCGCCCGCGTCGAGCTCCGCCTGCAGCGCCCACGCAAGATGCTGGAAACGCGGATCGCGCATCTGGAGCTGCGGACGAAATTCGGCATCGCCTGATTTCAGTTCAAGCTGCTCGAGCGTCTTGCGCGTGAACGACTCGCTGATCCAGATGCTGAGGATCGTACAGTCCGATTCGTCGGTCCATTGACCTTCGAGTCCCGCGGGTATCACGTCGGCGTCACCATGCGCCTGAATGCGCGAGTAACGACGTTGTTCGCACATGCAGCGCGCCATCACTGGCGGCCCGACGTGCACACCGACGCGATGATGCGGCATGGCCGGAATCCGGTGCGTGCCCGCCGAAATGCCAAGCAGCGCCGCACCGAAGCCGTTCCAGCCCCGACCGCTGCTGGAGCGCAAATTGACGCGGGAGCCCGAAAGCGGCATGGGCAATGGTGACACTGCATTCATGACAGGTCCTCGCAGAGCTCGGCAAACGAGCATTGTGCGGGGTTTTCCGCCAATTTGCTCGATGTCGTTACGCACGACAGGCTGAACCCGGCACTCTTGCGGCGGTGCCGCAAAACAATCATCCGTATCTGCGCAAGTTGATCCTTCCCTGCGCGCCCGCAACGTTCAACCTCCTTACGATGACCCCATCCAGGCCAACAAGGGGTTGAATGTGTTCGTGATATTCGGAGCATCGGGCAAAGTAGGGCGCGTGAGCGCCGCATCGCTTCGCAATGCGGGTCATGCGGTCAGGGCTGTGGTACGAAACGAGTCTCAGGGTGAGCGTCTTGCGCGGATGGGCTGTGAGGTCGTGCTCGCCGATCTTTTGGACCCGGCATCGGTCGCAAGAGCAATAGAGGGTGCGGACGCAGTACAGATCCTGTGCCCGGTCCCAGTCGGTGACGCAGATCCCGGCGGCACGATGCATCGCATGATTGCCATTGCGGCCGATGCATTGCGCGCCAATCCGCCACCTCACGTACTCGCGCTGTCCGACTATGGCGCGGAACTGGACCACGGCACGGGCATCACCTTGCTCTTTCACGCTCTTGAAAAGCAGCTGCAAACAGCGGTTCAACACCTGACAGTGTTGCGCGCGGCGGAGCACATGCAGAACTGGGCACGCGTGATACCTGCCGCGCTGGCAACGGGCAAGTTGCCGAGCCTGCATCATCCGTTGAGCAAGCGCTTTCCAACGGTGGCGGCACAGGACGTGGGCCTGCTAGCGGCAGAACTGCTGTTGGACGAGTCGCGCAGGAGTGGGTCACGTGTAGTCAGCATGGAAGGTCCGCGGCGAATCTCTGCGCTCGATGTCGCCCGCGCACTGAGCGATGCGAGCAGGCGTGAAATCATCGCGCATGAAGTGCCGCGCAACGATTGGACGGCCATGTTGTTGCGGGCCGGCCTTGGCGCGAACCATGCACAGCTCATTATCGATCTCTACCACACGCACAACGCGGGCCGCATCGACGTAGAAGAGGGAATAGGTGAGCGGCGTTTCGGGACGACCGAATTTACCGAGGTCCTGGCTTCGATGCTGCCTGGCGCTGCAGCGGTGGCTAGCTAAATGCGCCGCCCGACACAGAAGAACGCGATGCACTCCCTGCGTTCGCCGACGGTATCCGAAATTCGTGCACGGCGGACCAGGCGTGCGTGGCTTGCGGTCATCATCGGCCTTGCCGGGGTGGTTGGCGGCTGTCAGTTTCTGCGTGTATTAAGCGCTCTGCCCGACAGCAACGACGACTTCATATTCTTCTGACCGACTGACACTGCTACGCCGCCCTCACAGGTCCAGTACGACCGCCGATTCCTCGCCCGAACCCATCCTCGCGGGTATTGCGCTGCATATCAACGCATGTCCCGCCGGGATATCGCCCTCGCACGGCACGGGGTAGGTCACGTCCCCCGACAACACGCGCGTCGCACACGTGCCGCATACGCCCGACCGACAATTCGATGCAACAGGCACTCCGTTCGCCTCTGCAAAATCCAGCAGACTTCCATCCTCAGGCGACCACTGCGCATCGCGATGCGTACGCATGAAAACGACCTTCGATGACCGCTCCGGGTCGCGGGGAGCAACAGGCTGCGCCACCGTCACTGCTTGCACAGCGCTTTGTGTGCGCTTGACACTCGCTGGTCCGAACGCCTCGAAGCGAATCCGGTCGTCGGCAACGTTGAGTGAACGCAAGCCGCTGTACATGTCCTGCATGAATGCGCCGGGGCCGCAGAGGTAGAAGTCGTAATCTCCGAACGGCAACACACTCTTGAGATACGCAATATCAACCCGTCCAGCGGATGACTTCGCTGCGTCAACCACATCAGCCTGGCTCTCGCGCAGATGCACCGAGAGATGTGAGTGCGCTTGTTCAGCAGCCTTGAGTTCTTCAGCGAACGGGTGTTCTTCGGACCGGCGAGCACCATGGATAAAATGAATGTGCTCAGGCTGCGCCCGCCCGCTCGTGTCTGCGAGCAAGCTGTTCAGCATCGCGATCATCGGCGTAATGCCAATACCGGCAGACAGCAAGACCACCGCGCGGCCACTGGTGCGCTCAAGTACGAACGCCCCGCCCGGCGCCCTCGCTTCGATCTCCATTCCTGCCTTGGCATTTTCATGCAACCATGTCGACGCAGCACCCTCGCGCTTGACCGTGATCCGATAGTGGCGCCCATCATGGGCATTGGAGAGCGTATAGGTTCTGATCAAGGGTGCTGCGAGCCCTGGAACGTGCAACCGGATCGGCAGGAACTGGCCGGGTTCGTATACGGGAAGCGTCGAACCGTCAGCGGCTTGAAAATAGAACGACCGCACACCAGGGGCCTCGTCGCTAACCTTGGAGACCTTCAGCTTGCGCCACGTATTCGCGACTACTTGCTTAGTCTCCGGCGCTTTCCAGCTACCGGTCTTCGCAAGTTGCGGGGCGTACTGCACGCCCGACCAGCGCATGGGCAATGCACGTTGAGTGCGACGCACCTCACGCACATGCCAGCGGATCAGCCGCTCGGCGCCATCGAAGGACTCAACTTCCGGGCCTTCCCAAATGATCTCGGCATCCACGGCCAGATACAGCAGATCGCCGCTGTCGAAGTCGACCACCAACAACCCCGCGCGCGGATCGTGCATCAGGTTGCCGATGGTATTAAAGAATAGATTGCCGCTGAAATCGGGTGTGGTCAGTGTGTTGTCATCGTCGATGCGAATAAACCCCGGCTTGCCGCCACGATGGGACACATCGGCACCACGTCCCATCCCTGCTTCGCTCGAGGTATTCGCGCTGGCGACGAAAAACGTATCCGCCCGCCCGAGCAGCGCCCGGTCGGCATCGTTCAGACGATTTGAAACAATCGGCAGATCAGAGCCTTCTTCCACGCTAAATCCGACAGGCGTACGGCTCTGGATGTACTTCGCACAGTTGCCAAAGCTCTGGCTGACGGCAATGGTGATGGCCTGATCGTCGATGGCGGTAATGACACCGTTCACCCGGTTGCGCCGCCGAGCAGCGGGCTGAATGCCTAATCCGCCCAGAACCGATCCGACGTGCCAGGTACTGGCAAGCGGATCGCCTGCCAGACTTCGCCCGGCCAGACGCAACGTGTGTTCATCCGGCGTCGAGATGAAACCCGGTGCGCCGACTCGCAGCGTGGCCCACGGCTGCCCGGTTTCATCGACTCCACCGAGCACCATGAACGGCTGTTCCGCAAAAAAACGGCGATGCTGCTCGGGCATGTAGTCGCGAATCCCGTGACGCGCGTCAACATCCATTCGCTCGCGCACCCCCGCACGTTCCTGCGCGGCGAGTTCACCGGCATGGAACGGCGATTCCACGGCACGCCAGCCCGAAGGCGGCGTGGCAACAGGAGCGGGTGCGAAAGTGGACATGATGTTCTCGGTATCGAAGAGATGTTGCCCGTAGGAAGCGTTACGTGGCTTCGGCGAGCAGCCCGGCCTTGGTCGCGGGCATCGGCACGAAACGCGGCAACGCCTCGACGCGCTTCAGCCACGCGCGCAAATGCGGGAACGGTTCGAGCGAGATGCCGCCTTCGGGCGCATGCGCAATGTACGAATAGGCGGCGATATCCGCGATAGTCGGTGTCTGTCCGATTGCGAACGGCTTGTCGCGAAACTCGGGATCGATGATCGCGAAAAGATCCTCCGCCATCTTCTTTGCTGTCGCGTAGTCCTTCGGAGCGCCGAATACCGTGACCAGCCGCGCGGCACAAGGGCCATACGCAATCTTGCCCGCTGCCAGCGACAGCCAGCGTTGCACCGCCGCCGCGCCCACGGGATCCTGCGGCAGCCAGGACGGGTCACCGTATTTGCGCGCGAGATAGACCAGGATCGCATTGGAATCGGTCAGGACAATATCTCCGTCTTCTATCACCGGTACTTCGCCGAACGGATTGAGTGCCAGATGCGCCGGCTTGCGGTTGTCTCCGGCTTTCATGTCGAGTTCGATCGTTGTGAAAGGCAGATCGAGCAACGTCAGGAAAAGCTTCGCCCGATGACCGTGTCCGGACAGCAGGGTGGTATGGAGGCGTATGGGCTGGAGGGGTTTGGGCAGCGTGGGCATGATGGACTCTGAAAGGGTTTGAACCGCTGTTTCGATAGAGTCAGGATAGTGCGAGGCGCAGCGCATGAGAAGACGGATAATGATGGTTAGACAATCCTCTTAAAGTGGACAATCCATGACTAGCCTGAGTGCTGTTAACCTTAACCGGCTGGTGGTTTTCGCGGCGGTAGTCGAGGCGGGTTCGCTGACGGCCGCGGCCGACCGTCTCGGGGTCGCGAAGACCATGGTCAGTACGCACATGCAGCGTCTGGAGGCCGAGGTCGGGGCGACCCTGCTCGTGCGGACCACACGCCGGGTGAGTGTGACGGAGGCGGGCAGGACGTTCTACGAAGCGAGCCGGCAGATCCTCAGCGCGACCGAACAGGCAATTTCTGCATTGGCGCAGGAGTCGGGCGTGCTGCGGGGAACGCTGCGCATTGCGACGCCTATCGACTATGGAGCGAGTGTGGTGGCGCCCATGCTGGTCGCGCTGCAGCAACGCCATCCGGAACTCAAGGTTGAGCTCGTGTCAGCCGACCGTCAGGTCGATCTGGTCGCAGAAGCGGTCGATGTTGCGATCCGGCTCGGGCGGCTGGCGGATTCGAGTCATCGCGCGGTGAAGATCGGGGGTTTCGTCAAATGGCTCGTTGCGAGTCCTGCGTTTGTCGCCCGCTGGGGCAAGCCGACCACACTCGAGGCGGTCGCGAAATTGCCGTTCGTCGGCATGTCCGCTTTACAGAAGCCGCTGGTTGCGCCGCTTGAAAGCACGCGCGGCGGGAAGCGGACTGTGCGCTTCAGTGCAGGATTTCTCGCCGACACCGCGCCCACCTGTCGCGCAGCAACATTGGCCGGCGGCGGCGTGGCTTACCTGACGAATTTCTCGATCGGAGAGGACGTTGAAGCGGGACGGCTGGTGCGCTTATTGCCGGCTTGGTCATCGCCGCCCGCGGGCATTCACGCCATCTTTCCGTCGGCACGTTATCCGGTGCCGAAGGTGCGTGTGTTTATCGATGCGCTCAAGGCGCATCTCGAGGCGAACGGTGGATAAGCCGACACGCCGTGTGCCGGTTGTGCTCACTCGCACGCGTACCCGTAGTCGTTCGCTCGTTGCCCGCTACTCGTTCAAGCTGAACCGCTCGACCAGGAACTCCGCCATGTCGTCCTCGCCTCGCCTGAAAGCGCGCTCTCGCGCCTGAGAGTTTATGGACTGAGTGCTTACGTGGGTGCGGGTCCTGCTCCGGGTCCTGCGCCGATCTGCCAGACGTAGATGGGTTCTTTCTGGTTGATCGACCAGTCGCCAACGAGTTTGGCCTTGTACACGATCGGGTTATGCGACGAGACCGCGCGTGCATTGCGCCAATGGCGATCAAGCGCCTTGCCGCCGCCAATGGCCGACGCACCCAGCGCATCGAAAAGATGGGTCGAGGCGCGTAACGCAAGTTCGGTCGCAACGATCTGTCCTTTCGCCGACTCTATCTCGGCCTCGATATTGAAGTGTTTTTCGGCTTCGACGTCATCGGCAAAACGCGCTTCGTATGCCCGCTGCGCCGGCTCCGCCGCGCGCAACGCGATCGCCTCCGCGGCATACGCCCACGCCGCAATTTCTCCAACCACTTGTTGAATCTGAACGTCCTGGCTGACATGCGGCGCATTGCCGTGGCTATAGATGCGCTTGCGCGCACGCACTTGCGCTGCCGCGTCGAGTTCAGCCGCCCGCGCGATGCCGGCTAGCGTCGCAAGATGGAACAATTGGTAGAACGCGGTCTGATATTTGAAGCGCCGTGCGAAGTCGACAATATGGCCCGGTTCGACCACCGCGTCCTTGAACACCGAGGTGCCGCTGCCCGTGGTGCGCTGACCGAAACCATCCCAGTCGTCGCTTAACGTCACGCCTGGCTGCTTCGTGGCCACCGCGACAATCACGTCGCTGCCGTCTTCAGCGCGTTGCGCGTAAACATCGATCCAGTCCGCGAAAATGCTGCCTGTGCTGTAGTACTTGTCGCCGTTCAAGACCCAGCGGTCACCTTGCTTCGCTACTTGGGTGTTGACGCTGCCCAGTGCGACGTTGCCAACTTCTGTCCATGCATTGCCAAACAGGTCGCCACGCACGAAGCGTGCAAACCACTGGTCGCGTTCGGCGCTTGCGGGTGCGTTGACGACGTCCTCGACGAAAGCGAAGTGGCCACGCAATGCCTGCGGAAGGTTTGAATCGGCGGCGCCGAGTTCGATCAGCAAGCGGAATAGTTGTTTGACAGACACGCCTGCACCGCCCTGCGAGACCGGCACGCGTAGTGCACCAAAACCCGCTTGCTTGAGCTGCGCGATCTGATCGTAGGGCAGGGTCCTGAGCTGGTCGCGCTCGACCGCGCCTGCGGCAATGCGGTCGAAAATCGGCCTGAAGCGGCTGGCGACGCTTTCATAATCTGCTCCAACCGAGAGAGCGACAGGCGGCAGTTGTGTCATGTCGAAAAATCCTTGGATGCTATTGATAATGAGTCGAAGGCGCTGCTGGCGCGAGCGCGCAGGTCTCTCAATCTAGCCCATCGACTCCACCCGCGTTAGATCGTTTTCCGCAATGTTTATCGATCCAGAGCGCATCGCGGCCACCGCCCAACAGCATTGCGCCGATACCACTGTTTCAGCGTCGAGTTGCGTTGCTGCTGCTTATCTAAGCCGGCCGCTGCACATATCGATAGATGAATATATTGCTTGGGTGGCTGCGGCTGGCTGAAATAGATTCTGGATCCGTGAGTCGAAATTGCAATGACGATGCAGGACATAAGTGTATCGGTATGCTAATTAATCAGGAGATTGTCATGAGCGAGAAACATAACGAGCAGCAGGACGCGCTGAAGTTTGCCTATTGGGTGCCCAATGTCAGCGGTGGCCTGGTAGTCAGCACGATTGAGCAGCGCACCGACTGGAGCGTTGAATACAACCAGAAGCTTGCGCAGACCGCAGAGAAAGCGGGCTTCGAATACGCGCTCAGTCAAATTCGCTTTACTGCGGGCTATGGCGCGGACAATCAACACGAGTCGGTGTCATTCAGTCAGGCGTTGCTGCATGCAACCACCAAACTCAAAGTGCTCGCGGCAATCTTGCCGGGTCCGTGGAGTCCGGCGGTTGTGGCGAAGCAGTTGGCGACAATCGATCATATCTCCAAGGGACGGATTGGAATCAACGTAGTAAGCGGCTGGTTCAAAGGCGAATTCACGGCGATCGGCGAGCCGTGGCTTGAACACGACGAACGGTACCGCCGGTCGCACGAATTCATCGAAGCGCTCAAGGGCATCTGGACCCAGGATAACTTTACGTTCCGAGGCGATTTTTATCGGTTCAACAACTACACGCTGAGTCCGAAGCCGATACAAAAGCCTCACCCGGAAATTTTCCAGGGTGGAAGCTCGCGCGCAGCCCGCGACAATGCCGCAAGCGTCTCGGACTGGTATTTCACGAACGGCAATACACCCGAGAATCTCAAGCTGCAGATTGACGATATCCAGGCCAAGGCCGCCGTCAATCAGCACAAGGTGCGCATTGGCGTGAATGCGTTTGTGATCGCCCGCGATACCGAGGAAGAAGCGCAGGCCGTGCTCGCGGACATCATCAAGCATGCGCATGTGGAAGCGGTTCATGCATTCGGCGATGCAGCGAAGCAGGCCGGCAGCGCATCGCCTGAAGGCGAGGGGAACTGGGCCAAATCGACATTCGAAGACCTCGTGCAATACAACGACGGCTTCCGTACCAATCTGATTGGCACGCCGCGTCAGATTGCCGAGCGGATCGTGGAGCTCAAGTCGGTGGGTGTGGATTTGGTGCTGGCCGGATTCCTGCACTTCATCGAAGAGGTCGAGTATTTCGGGCAACGTGTCTTGCCGCTCGTGCGGGAGCTTGAAGAGGCCGCGCAACTCGAAGCAAAGGCTGCGTGAGATGGTGGCGCCAAGGCCGGAGCTCCCGGACACTTTGCCTGCATGGCTTGCCGAACAGGCAAGGCATCGCCCTCGTGCGACCGCGTTGAGGCATAAGCGGCTGGGCCAGTGGGAGCAGCTAAGCTGGCACTCGCTGGCCGAGAAGGTCGAGGCGCTCGCGGCTGGTCTAGCGGCGCGTGATTTCGGTCCGGGCGACGCACTGTTGCTTGTCAGCCAACCGCGCGAAGAGGCGTTGTGTTTGTCTCTCGCCGCGCAATGGCGGGGAGGCGTTGCGGTGCCGGTCGAACCCTCTGTATCGGATCAAACGCTTGGCCGGATCGTGCGGCATCTCACGCCGCTTTTTACCTTCGCCGACGATGACCAGCAGGTCGACCGCTTGCTCGCGTTGTCGCAGTGGGTGATAGACGCGAATCCGCGCGGCCTGCGGCCCCATCCGAATGCGAACGTGGTCGAGTACAGGACACTGGCGTCGCCGGATAAGAAGGTGACGGCCAGCGTACGACCCGATCATGATGCGTTTATCTTCTATCGTGATGCCGCCGGGCACGGTATTGAAGAGCAGCGCATTACTCATGCAACGCTGATTCGCGAGGCGCGGCTGGTCGCGGCGAAGGAACACCTGCATCCCGCCGATGATGCGTTCGCGGCCCGCGCATTTGCAACAGCGGCGCAGGCGCGTTATCTCGTTGCACCGTGGCTGTTGACCGGCTTTCGCTTGAATTTTCCCGAATCGCTGGAGACTCGCGATAACGACAGGCGTGAACTCGCGCCCACATTGGTCGCAGGCACGAGAGAGACCTATGGCCGCGTTGCGCGGCTCGTCGATGCAAGGCTGCCTGGCACGAATTCCGTCCGGCGCCGCTTGCTTGATGGACTGAGCGACCGGCGCTCCTCGTGGCTGCTGCGCACGGCTGCATGGTGGCTGGTCGCGCGGCCGCTGCGCGAGGTGATCGGCTTCAGGCGAACCCACGCCGCGTTGGTCGCCGGTGCCGCTCTGGACGACGACGCAGCGCGCCTGTTCAAAGCGTTGCGAATCGATGTCCGCACGTGGCCGGACGATGGTCAATGGCAGCGTCTGCCCGAGCCTATTCTGTCTGCTCAGCAAGCAGCCGACGTACAAGGACAACCTGCGTGACGTCTCAAGAACAGACTCCCCCATTCGCTCGCCAAGCGCTGCTTTCGCTCGACCGGATTTCCTTATCGTTCGGCGGCGTCCAGGCGATTTCCGATATCAGCTTCGACGTCCATCGAGGCGAGATCTGCGCGTTGATCGGCCCGAACGGCGCAGGCAAGAGTTCGCTGCTCAACGTGATCAACGGCGTCTACCGGCCGCAACAGGGCACCGTGCGTTTCGATGGCACGCAGAGTCACCGCATGCGTCCGCATGACGCGGCGCACCGTGGCATTGCGCGCACGTTTCAAAACATCGCGCTGTTCCGGCGCATGAGTGTGCTCGACAACGTATTGACGGGGCGCAATCTGCATCGCGGCAGCACATGGGTCGAGCAAACTTTTCGAGTCGGCCGGGCTCAACGCGACGAAGCGAGACAACGTCGCTATGCCGAAGTCGTGATCGAAGCGCTGGACCTGCAACGCGTGCGCCATAGCGTGGTAGGCACGCTGTCGTATGGCGTTCAGAAGCGCGTGGAACTGGCTCGCGCGTTGGCTACCGAGCCGCGTTTGCTGTTACTCGATGAACCGATGGCCGGCATGAACGCCGACGAGAAACGCGCGATGGCGGGTTTCATCGTTGACGCCAACGAACAATTCGGCGTGACTGTCGTGCTGATCGAGCATGACATAGGCGTGGTGATGGATCTCTCGGATCACATTGTCGTGCTCGACTATGGCAAGAAGATTGCAGACGGGATACCCGCCGAAGTGCGTGTCGATCCCGCCGTCCTGGCAGCTTATCTGGGTACGCGTCACTGAGCTTGCCGATATCGCTTACCTCACCGATTCACCAAAGGCTGCATCCATGAGTTTTTTCCTTGAAGTACTAGTCGGCGGTTTGTTGGCCGGCGTGATGTATTCGCTTGTTGCGATAGGTTTCGTATTGATCTACAAGGCATCAGGCGTGTTCAATTTCGCGCAAGGCTCGCTCGTGCTGTTCGGCGCACTGACCTTCGTAAGTCTTGTCGAACGTCACGTTGCGCCCTGGCTTGCTTTCGCGGCAACGCTTGTGGCGCTGGTACTGATCGCCATTGCGATAGAACGCGCAGTGCTTCGGCCGCTTGTGAACCGCACGCCTATCGTCCTGTTCATGGCGACACTGGGTCTGAGCTTCATTCTCGAAGGCGCTGCCCAGTTGTTCTGGGGCGCGCAGGTGCATGGCCTGGATCTCGGTATCGACGATAAACCGCTTCAATTGGGCGGCGTGATGATCAGCCAGTTCGATCTCTTCGCAGCGGCCACGGCTGGAGTGCTTGTGATTGCGTTATCGCTGCTGACGAATCGCACCCGGCTCGGTTTGTCGCTGCGCGCCGTTGCCGACGATCCGCTTGCCGCGCTTGCGGTGGGTATCCGCCTGCCGCGAATCTGGGCCATTGTCTGGTCGCTCGCGGGGTTCGTCAGTCTGGTTGCCGGCCTGCTGTGGGGCGCACGGCTCGGGGTGCAGTTCTCGTTGTCGCTGGTGGTGCTGAAGGCGCTGCCGGTGCTGATCATCGGCGGCTTCTCGTCGATCGGTGGAGCAATAGTGGGTGGTCTGCTGGTCGGCGCCTCGGAGAAGCTGGCCGAGGTGTATCTGGGCTCGCTGGTGGGCGGTGGTATCGAGAACTGGTTCCCATATGTGCTTGCCATCCTGTTCCTGCTTGCGCGTCCTGCGGGGTTGTTCGGCGAACCCGCCGTCGAACGGGTATGAGGCCGCTTATGTCGACCATCGTCATTCGCCGCCCGAGGCTGAACGTTGCAGCGCCCGCCACCCTCGGACTCGTGATAGCCGTGGGCCTGGCCATCCTCGCTGCGGTGCCGGGTGTAGCCAGCGAATACTGGTTGAGCGCCGTGCTCACGCCCTTTCTGATCCTCTCGCTGGCTGGGCTTGGCTTGAATCTGCTGACGGGTTATGCCGGTCAACTGTCGCTGGGCACTGCGGCGTTCATGGCCGTCGGCGCCTATGCAACCTATAACTTCGCCGTCCGCGTGCCGGGGTTGTCTTTATTGGCGGACCTTCTGCTCGGCGGCTTGATTACGGCAATTATCGGCACGTTGTTCGGCCTGCCGAGTCTTCGCATCAAGGGCTTTTACCTGATTGCCTCAACGCTGGCCGCGCAGTTTTTCATCGAATGGCTCCTCACCAAAGTGAGCTGGTTCTCCAACGACGATACGTCCGGTGTCCTCAGCGCACCCCGGCTGTCGATCTTCGGCTGGTCCATCGCCACGCCGGTTTCGCGCTATCAGTTTGTTCTCGGCGTTGTTGTGGTGGTGTTCGTGGTGGCTTCCAGCCTTGTGCGCAGCGAACTCGGCCGGCGCTGGATGGCGGTACGCGACATGGATACGGCAGCCGCGGTCATCGGCATTCCGATTGGCCGCACCAAGTTGCTGGCATTCGCGGTCAGTTCGTTTGTCATCGGTATCGCGGGCGCGCTCTGGGCGTTTGCTTATCTCGGCACGGTCGAGCCGCATGGCTTCGACCTCAACCTGTCGTTCGAGGTGCTGTTCATCATCATCATCGGCGGGATGGGCAGCATTGCAGGCAACTTCTACGGTGCTGCTTTTATCGTGCTGCTGCCCATTGCGTTGTCCCACGCGGCCGGTGCGCTGGCCGCTATAGGCGTGGATGTCGGGCAACTCCAGAACCTTCAGAAGATCCTCTTTGGCACGTTGATCATTGTGTTCCTCATCAAGGAACCGGACGGGCTTGCGCGGCTGGTGCAGATCGCCCGGCAGCGTCTCAGGAACTGGCCGCTGAGGGCCTGAATGTCTGCGCAGAAACCATTGATATCTCTCATCTCAATCCAGGCAAACACGGACCCGTTCAGCATGACTCTTTCCCTATCACGTTTATTCCGCGCGACCTGGTCGCGCGCGGCTGGCATCGCTGGCATATCGCTCGTGCTCGCGGCCGGCGCTCTTACAACCACTTCAACGGCGTACGCAGGGGGCGAAGAGTACTTTCCCTTGCAGAGTTACAGAGTAGGACCCTACGCGGCGGGAGGCACCGGTTTCTTCGGCGGTTTTATCGACTACATGCAGCTCATCAATACCCGTGACGGCGGCGTGAACGGCGTCAAGCTGACGTGGAGCGAATGCGAAACCGAGTATGTAGTGGAGAAGGGCGTGGAATGCTACGAGCGCCTGAAGGCCGGCCTCAACGGCGCACCGGCGGCCGCTACGAATCCGCTCTCGGTCGGCATAGCGTATGCAACCATCGACCGGTCGACGGCGGACAAGCTGCCGCTCATCACAATCAATCATGGCCGCACGGACTCGACCGATGGCGCCGTTTTCCCCTATGTGTTTCCGTTGCAGCTGAACCCGTATAGCGAAGTCTCCGCAATCATCAATTACATCGGCACACAATCGGGCGGGTTGCAGGGTTTGAAGGGCAAGAAGATCGTGGTGCTTTATCACGGCTCGCCTTATGGCCGCGAGACCATTCCCGTACTGGACATCCTCGCGAAGAAGTACGGCTTCGAACTGACGCAGATCGAAGTGCCGCATCCGGGCAACGAACAGGGTTCGCAGTGGCTGAACATTCATCGGATCAATCCTGACTGGGTCATCTTGCGTGGCTGGGGCGTGATGAATCCGGTAGCGCTCAAGTCCGCTCAAAAGGTGGGCTTCCCGGCGAATCACATCATTGGCAACATCTGGAGTAACTCGGAAGAAGACGTGCGTCCAGCGGGCGACGCCGCCAAGGGTTTCATCTCGATCACCACGCATCCGTCGGGTACGAACTACCCCGTGCTCCAGGCTATCGATCAATACGTCATCAAGCCCGGCAAGGGCAACCTCAGTGATCCGGCGCGCTTTGGGACGGTGTATTACAACCTGGGTGTCGTGAACGGGATTCTCAATGTTGAAGCGTTGCGCGTCGCTCAGGCGAAATACGGCAATAAGCCGCTGACGGGCGAACAGGTCCGCTGGGGTTTTGAACACCTCGATCTCGACAACCCCCGCCTGAAACAGTTGGGCGCGTTGGGACTGGTACAACCGCTCAAGCTGTCGTGCTCGGATCATGAAGGCGGCGGTGCCGTGCGATTCCAGCAATGGGACGGCCAGCACTGGAAGGTAATCAGCGACTGGGTGCAGGCCGATCGTGCGCTGCTGCGTCCGATTATCGAAAATTCGGCGAATGCGTATGCGAAAGAGAAGGGCATCACGCCGCGCGACTGCAGCAAGGATCTGTAGCCATGGCCGACGCCACGGTTCTGGATGTGGATGGCATCGCCGTCACTTATGGCGGCCTCATTTCGGCGTTGCGCGGGGTGTCGCTGAAGGTGAAAGAGGGCGCTGTAGTCGCGTTGCTCGGCGGCAACGGTGCGGGCAAAACCACTACGCTCAAGGCGATTTCAGCGTTGCTCGGTGCCGAACGAGGGGAATTGACGGCGGGACGAATCGTGTATCGCGGCAAGGACGTGACGCGTGCGAACCCCTGGACGCTCGCGGAGGCCGGTCTCGTCCAGGTGTTGGAAGGGCGGCGCTGTTTCGCGCATTTGTCGGTGGAAGAGAACCTGCGGATTGGTGCGTATGTTCGTCGCCCGTCAGTGCGTGAAGTCGAGGCGGGCCTTGAGCGTATCTATGGGATTTTTCCGCGCTTGAAGGAGCGCCGCAAGTCACTCGCCGGGTTGACGTCCGGCGGCGAGCAGCAGATGGTCGCGATCGGCCGCGCGTTGATGGCGCGGCCCTCGGTGATCCTGCTGGATGAGCCTTCAATGGGACTTGCGCCTCAGATTGTCGAAGAGATCTTCGAGATCGTCGCGAGGCTTAATCGTGAGGACGGAGTGAGTTTTCTACTGGCTGAACAGAATGCGGCTACCGCCTTGCGATACGCAACGTACGGTTATGTGCTCGAAGGCGGGCGTGTCGTGGCGCAAGGAACATCGGCTGAACTTGAACAACTCGACGTGCTGACGGAAGCTTATCTAGGTGCGGTGAATGGAACGGGCGGTCGCGCAATACGGCGCTCGTCACGCTTCGCGCCTGCGTGAAGGCATCGATGTATTTCGACGGGTCGTACAGCGTCACGGCTCTCGAGCACGGCCTCGAAACCGGCGCACGAACGTCCGGCGATATCAACTGATCGTGGCGTCGACAAAGACACGCCTCTCCCACACTCACTCCGAATCCCGAACTGAACGAAGTCAGCTCGGGATTCGTCATTCCCAGTGCATGACGAGCGTGTTCGCAATGCCTGCAAACCGCTCAGATGGCGCGCGACGAAAATGAATCGGTATGCTAATGAAGTTGGAACGAACGAGCCATGTAGCTCCTCGGATGTCGAGTGTTTTTGTCCAGTTGACGCTGTGAAATTGCATGCTAGAATAATCCTTAATTAAAACATATATTCCATAATTAAGGAATAAAATGCGTGAGATATTCACTTATTCCCGGCGGACCGACTGCCGGTGTCGTGCAAGTTAAAAAGCGCTGGTGCGCGAAGCACCCATCCAGAACGGCCGCATTGACCGCGGCATGAGGGTCAGCAGGCAAGGCATTGTGAGCGCGATGGCCGAGTTCGAGCAGTGGCCAAAACGCGATTCAGCGGCGGTATGCGCTTCCTGAGCATGGTTATCTGACGCTGCGGCACGAAGCGCTGTAGCGCTGAATAGGTGAATCGGTGGATCAAAACTTCAAGACTTGAACCGTATGCGAGGCAGTCATCTCTGTCGCGGCGCTCATAGGTACTTAAGGGCTGCAGTCATC
>Ga0302314_10007355_pt1 | contig 19797 bp, 18 predicted proteins | sample III_Palsa_N2_3_FD_200533 | JGI IMG/M metagenome (GOLD analysis project Ga0302314, IMG submission 200533) | Peat permafrost microbial communities from Stordalen Mire near Abisko, Sweden - III_Palsa_N2_3 | ecosystem: Environmental > Terrestrial > Soil > Palsa > Peat permafrost | place: Sweden...
CCTCGCCGGCGCGCTTGAGCGCCTCGGGTTCGCCATGGGGCCGGCCGCCCGGCTGGGTCCAGCCGCGGCCCACCACGACGCCGTCCTTGACCAGCACCGCGCCGACGGCGGGATTGGGCCAGGTTCGGCCCTGCCCGCGCCGCCCCAGCGCCAGCGCGAGCTGCATGAAGCGCAGATCGGCCGCCTTCGACATTTTCGATTTCTGCGCAAATTGGTCTTCCAGAATCCGGAAGATCATTTGCGCAACAAAGCCGGCCGCGCGTCCTCATCGCCGGAGAGTTCGCCGAGCACCGCCTCAAAATCCTTGGCCTCGCGAAAATTGCGATAGACCGAGGCGAAGCGTACATAGGCGACGTCGTCGAGCTGGCGCAGATGCTCCATCACGATCTCGCCAATCGCCTCCGATGAAATCTCCGCCTCGCCGCCGCTTTCGAGCTCGCGCACGATCGCCGATACCATTGTCTCGACCTTTTCAGAATCCACCGGGCGCTTGCGCAAGGAGATTTGCAGCGAGCGTACCAGTTTGTCGCGGTCGAACGGCACGCGGCGGCCGGCGCGCTTGATCACCGTGAGTTCGCGCAACTGCACGCGTTCGAAGGTCGTAAAGCGGAAATTGCAGGTGATGCAGATCCGCCGCCGCCGGATCACCGCGGAGTCCTCGGTCGGACGCGAGTCCTTCACCTGCGTATCGAGACTGTTGCAGCTGGGGCATCGCATCCGGCAAAACCTTTACTGACGAGACTTTATCGCAAGACCTTGATGCAACGACCGTGCTGCAAGACCCTTACTACAAGACCCTCACTGATAAATCGGGAAGCGGTCGGTGAGCGCCTTCACCCGTTCCTTGATCGCCGCTTCCACCAAAGGCGCCTTGCCGTCCGGCGATTGCGCGATGGCGTTGAGCACTTCGGCGATCAGGCCGCCGACCTGCTGGAATTCGGCGACGCCGAAGCCGCGCGTGGTTGCCGCCGGCGTCCCCAGCCGAAGACCCGAGGTCACGAACGGCTTTTCCGGATCGAACGGAATACCGTTCTTGTTGCAGGTGATCGCCGCGCGCACCAGCGCCTTTTCCGAGACGTTGCCCTTCAGGCCCTTCGGCCGCAGGTCGACCAGCATCAGATGGTTGTCGGTGCCGCCCGAGACAATGTCGAAGCCATGGGCGCGCAACGATTCGGCCAGCGCCTTGGCGTTCTCGACCACGTTCCTGGCGTAGACCTTGAAATCCGGCCGCAGCGCTTCGGCAAACGCCACCGCCTTGGCGGCGATCACATGCATCAGCGGACCGCCCTGCAGGCCCGGGAAGATCGCCGAGTTCAGCTTCTTGGCCAACGCTTCGTCGTTGCTGAGAATAAGGCCGCCGCGCGGGCCGCGCAGCGATTTATGCGTAGTGGTGGTGGTCACGTGGGCATGCGGCACCGGCGAGGCATGGACGCCACCGGCGACGAGACCGGCGAAATGCGCCATGTCGACCAGGAAATAGGCGCCGACGCTGTCGGCGATCTCCCTGAAACGTTTGAAATCCCAGGCACGCGAATAGGCCGAGCCACCGGCGATGATGAGCTTCGGCCTGACCTGCTCGGCCTGTTTTGCCACCGCATCCATGTCGATGATCTGGTCCTCGCGCCGCACCGTGTAATGCGAGGCCTTGAACCATTTGCCGGACATGTTGACGGGCGAGCCATGCGTCAGATGTCCGCCGGCGGCGAGATCGAGGCCCATGAAGGTATCGCCGGGCTGCAGCAGCGCCAGGAACACCGCCTGGTTCATCTGGCTGCCGGAATTCGGCTGCACATTGGCAAAGCCTGCGCCGAACAGCTTCTTGGCGCGATCGATCGCCACATTCTCCACCACGTCGACCCATTCGCAGCCGCCGTAATAACGATTGCCCGGATAGCCCTCGGCGTATTTGTTGGTCAGCACCGAGCCCTGCGCTTCCAGCACCGCGCGGCTAACGATGTTCTCCGACGCGATCAGCTCGATCTCGTGGCGCTGCCGGCCGAGTTCGCCCCGGATCGCGGCCGCGATATCCGGATCGGCTTGGTTAAGCGGGGCGGTGAAGAATGAGTCGGGCGCAGTGGCCGGATTGGCGCTGGTCGAAGAGCTCATGGGTCAAATACCTCCGCCGCCGCAGCCGGTTACGGGCTCGCGGGCGGTCACGTGTGGCGATCAGAAGCGGCGCAGGCGAAATAGCACATCGGCCGGAAATGGCCAAGGGCTTGCGGTAGTACCCCGATATTTATGCCAGATATGGTGTAGATCGCGGGGATTGCGAGGTTCCCGTGTCCCGGACGTTCTGTCGTCCCAGCGAACGCTGGGACCCATACGCCCTGCCATCTCGTCGGGGCACCGGGGGGCACACCTGCCTCTTTCCATCAGCGCCAGGGGTTATGGGTCCCAGCGTTCGCTGGGACGACCCTGGGGGTTTGCTTGCCCCCTCTCACTCCGCGAACCGATACGCCCCACCCTTCGCAATGCTTCGCTGGAACGCCGGCCGCGCCTGCATCCGTGACAGCCAGGCCGCCAAATCCGGATACGGCCCAAGCTTGTCGTAGACCTTCGCCATGTCGCCGACAAAGCTCATCTGGATATCGGCGCCGCTCAGCGCTGTCCCGATAAAGAATTCGCGGCCCTTCAGCGCGCCGTCGACATAGCCGAGGTGATTGGCGATCTCGCTGTCGATGCGCGGTTGCAGCGGGAAAGCCGCCTCCTTCAACCTCGATACATAGAGGTTCAGCATCAAGGGCAGCATCGCCGAGCCTTCGGAATAATGCAGCCACTCGTTGTAGGGCTCGTATTCGGCACTGCCGATCGCCGGCATCATCGCGCCTTTTCCATAGCGGCGAATGATGTAATCGACGATGGCACCCGATTCCGCGATTTTAACATCACCGTCGGTGATGACCGGCGACTTGCCGAGCGGATGCACCTCGGTCAATTCAGGCGGCGCCAGCCGGGTCTTTGCGTTGCGCTGGTAGCTCTTGAGCTCATAGGGCGTACCCAGTTCTTCCAGCAGCCACAGGATCCGCTGCGAGCGGGAGTCGTTGAGATGGTGAAGCGTGAGCATGGGGTTTCCTCGGCGGCTGCCTGTTGAGTGCGGCGGTTAGGATGACGAGCCAACGGGTAGCGCGAATGCGCTCCCGATGACAACGAATCAGCGCGCCGCGCAAATTGCCCTCATCGCGTGAGCTGCGCGCGCCTGCACGCCTCGCTTGCCGTTAACGGCGCTGGAAATGCCAGTGATCTCAATGGCTCTCGATTTCGACCGCGTCTGCGTTTCACAATACCGTAATTCTACCGACATGAACCTTTGCGGGCTACATCGATTGGACTACACTGCGATGCAACGGCGGCACTAGGGACGATGATGGCTGAGCACAGCGTTATAGGGGCGACGTCGCGCGACCGTTTCCTTCAGGCCGCGCAAAACGAAATGGCCAAATTCGAACGGCGGGAAATCGAGTTTCGCAAGAAAGATCGCGCTGAACGCGCGGCGGAGTTGCGGATTCCGGCCGGCAGGGACGAAACCAGCACACCGCATTAGATGCGAATTTGCCAGGCAACCCCTGACCTCAAAGCCCGGTAAATCCGGCCTTGACCGGATCGCTGCTGCCGTCGAGTTCGCGCAGATAAGTCAGGCCGCAGACCGTCAGGCGATGCGGGTCCTGTTCGCCAGCCTCGAACAGCATGGAAACGTAAGTCGTCACCTTGTCACGCGCCTCCGCGCAGGCGTCGGCGGAGCGATTTGCCAGCAAGGCATAGGTCTGCATGATGCGATCGATGGCGGTGTCCATGACGTCCTCTTTGCACGTGAAATTCTTTAGCGGGACTGAAAATTCTATCGCAGGATTATTTCGGCCGGGCTCGGATCAAACGGACTTCGACTCGGCGGCTTCGAATTTCGCAATCGCCCGGTTGGCGAGCCTGATCTTGTTGTGCTCGCCGCGATGAAACATCCCGACGATGAGCTCAAGCAGCCTGTCGTTGGTGGCGAGCGTGTCAGACACCGCACCGCTCTTCCGGAGGTAATTGGAGGCGATGGCGTAGGCGTCGCCCACCACCTCGAGATTCATCACCTGCAAGCCGCGCTCGACCAACATGATTTTCAGCCTCCGCTATGCAGGGACAAGCCACGAGCATGGCGGCCGGTTCCATAGCGGAACGTCTATTTTTTTGCAGCGCGGCAATGCCCGATATCTCAAGGCGCTGGACTTCAAGGCGCTAGATTTGCGCGCGCCCTTTCGCAAGCCTCGCGACGAGAACGCGACGACCTGCAGAATACCGTACGCTTTCACCTGATCGTCCGACAGATAACGGTACTGCAGCAACGAGACGCCTTTGGCGTTGAAGGGCTGGGGATTGCTGTATTTCGCGGTCTGGCTCTGGTTCGCGGACATCTGGACCGCAGCCATTGCACACACGCCGAGCAGTCCGAGCAGCGACGCCACGATCATCAGCACTCTCAAGGTTCTCATGCGGTGCCTGGCCGGATCGCGGCTTGGACTGGCCGGAATGTTGGCGCGACACGGCCGGCAAGTCGTTGTGGGCTATTGCCTCAGAGGGGGCGACATTTCGTCCTGTGTGCGAATCTGCTCCGTCCGGCAGACCAGAAACGAAAGATCGGCCTCCTCTTGCGAAGAGACCGATCTGAACCGGAGGGCAATCCGGCTTTCGACTGACAACAGGGGTATTTCAGGCTGGCGCGTGACTGGCGTTATCCGCCAGAACGCTGAATGAACTTTCGTGCACCCGCGCGGTCTTTCACGCCATCCTGTGAAATGTATTTCTCAAAGCCGATACAGGATCTGGTCGGTCCAGAAGCGCTCGAGCCGGTGCAGCGACTTGTTCAGCGTCGCGAACTCCTCGTTCGAGATGCCGCCGACCTGCTCCACGGTCTTGACGTGCTTCTGGTAGAGCGCATCGACGATGCGGCGGATTTCCTGGCCCTGCGGGGTCAGGCGGATGCGCACCGAGCGGCGATCGACGCGCGAACGCTGATGATCGAGGAAGCCGAGTTCGACCAGCTTCTTCAGGTTATAGGAGACGTTGGAGCCGAGGTAGTAACCGCGCGTACGCAGTTCGCCCGCGGTCAATTCCTTGTCGCCGATGTTATAGAGCAAAAGCGCCTGCACCGAATTGATGTCGGCGCGCCCACGCCGATCGAATTCGTCCTTGATGACGTCGAGCAGCCGGCGGTGCAGCCGCTCCACCAAGGTCAACGCTTCGAGATAGAGCGGCTGCACCGGAGCTTGCCCCGGAGCGCGTTCAGCGGTTTCCACCGCCGTCGCAACGGCTTTCATCATGACCACTTCCCCTGTTGTCGTTTTTATCGACTTATTCGACGAAACTTGTGTCCCGTCCGATAGCTTCAACTTAAGGGGCCGGTTTGAAGATCAGCTTAAATAAGACAATAAAGAGATCATGAATTTAAGACAGTGAATCACGGATTAAGCCCATGGATAAAGGGCTTTTCGCAACCTTTCATTGACGGTGCGAGCGCGATGTTCACGCTTCGTCTGCACGACTTGTCGCATATGGAAACAGCATCGCTCAAATTGGAAATAGTCACGTAACAGGTGTGGCGACGGCGTTAGCGCGGCCTTAGGGTGACTGAAAAGTTACCGGAAGAAATTGCGGAAAATCTTATGCGGTAAAGTTGGATTTGCGCGAGATTCCTCGGCTCGTCATCGCGAGCACCAGCGAAACAATCCAGCACCGCAGGCAAGAACTCGATTGTGCCGTCGCAAACGCTCCTTGCCATGACGAACACAAGCTCCGATCTTGTCGGCCTATGGCGGTCGTTCGCGCGCGGCCATCCAGGCGAGCGCGAGATAGGCCGCCAGCATCACCGCCTCGCCTGCGACGATCGCAAGACTCCCGCCGTAGATCGCGGGGAACATCAGTTCGATCACCGCCATCGACACCACGGTGGTCAGCCAGACCACCGCGCCCCATGGCGTGGCGAGCCATAGTCCGACCGCGGCGACCAGTTCGATCACCGCGAAATACACCGTCGCGGTCTGCCAGGCCATCGGCTGGTTCTCGAAGGCTTCGTCTTCGCCGCCGATAAAGCCCGTGACCTGCGCCCAGTGATAGAGACCCTTGGCCACCGCGAGCACCGCCATGATGCGCAGGAACAGCACCAGCCGCCGGGTCCATGCATTGTCGTCGGATTCGATCCGCTCCGACGAGATCGCCGCGACCGACATCGCGTTATCCCTGTTGTTGTCGCGGGACGGGGTTTCAGACATGCGAAACGATGCTCATCGTTGGGACGAACCCGATTGTCAGCAGGAATTGGGCGCCAATAACCGGCTCAGTCGGACGTCATGACCCGCCGGGGCGGCAAAATCAATTGCCGTTACGGCAGACAAGGTTGTCGGCAGGCCCGCGGTGACGGCGCCCCCGCAGGGTGCTAGAATTAGAGCAAGTCGAAACTGGCCGGCAAAACCGGCCTGCCGCTCCAGGAGTATCCACCCATGGCGATCAAATTTGGGCGTCCGATCGAACTGCGCGAGCCTGCGCGCGCCAAACCGGCGCTGGCCGCCCCCTCGCTCGATCTGGCGGTTCGCCCGCGCCGCAACCGCAAGGCCGAATGGGCGCGCCGCATGGTGCGGGAAAACGTCCTGACCACGGACGATCTGATCTGGCCGCTGTTCGTGATCGACGGCATCAACCAGCGCGCCAATGTGGCCTCGATGCCCGGCGTCGAGCGGCTCAGCGTCGACCAGGCGGTGCGCGACGCCGAACGGGCGATGAAGCTGAACATCCCCTGTGTCGCACTGTTTCCCTATACCGAGCCCTCCTTGCGCGACGAGCAGGGTTCCGAGGCGGTCAATCCCGACAATCTGGTCTGCAAATCAGTCCGTGCGATCAAGCAGGAGTTCCCCGGTCTCGGGGTGCTGTGCGACGTCGCCCTCGATCCCTTTACCAGCCACGGCCATGACGGGCTGATCGAGGACGGCCGCATCCTCAACGACGAGACCGTGGCCGTGCTGGTGCGCCAGGCGCTGGTGCAGGCCGAGGCCGGCTGCGACATCATCGCGCCTTCCGACATGATGGACGGCCGCGTCGGCGCCATCCGCGAGGCGCTGGATGCAGCCGGCTTCCTCGACGTCCAGATCATGGCCTATGCGGCGAAATACGCTAGCGCCTTCTACGGCCCGTTCCGCGACGCCATTGGATCTGCCAAGACGCTGACCGGCGACAAGCGCACCTACCAGATGGACCACGCCAATTCCGACGAAGCCCTGCGCGAGGTCGAACTCGACATCGCCGAGGGCGCCGACATGGTGATGGTGAAGCCGGGCATGCCGTATCTGGACGTGCTGCGCCGGGTCAAGGACACGTTCGCGATGCCGACCTTCGTCTATCAGGTGTCCGGCGAATACGCGATGATCACAGCCGCCGCCAACAATGGCTGGATCGACGGCGAGCGGGCGATGATGGAAAGCCTGGTCGCCTTCAAGCGCGCCGGCGCGGACGGCATTTTGACCTATTTTGCGCCGCAGGCCGCCGAGAAGCTGAAGGCGGAGCGGTAAGAAAAGGCGAATGGCGAGTAGCGAATGGAAGTTTCCTTATTCGCTATTCGCTATTCGCCAGTTCCCCCTCCCGCCCCCGAATCGCCGGAATATTGCGCTTTTGTCACCCCGACGAGGCCTTGCAAGTACCTGGGCGGCTCCCATCTGCTTGGCGGCAATACCCTCGGGAGGGGTGATCATGTCTTACAGCGGTTCGCCTAATGGTAGTCGTGGCGCTTCAAGTGCCGGCGGCGCCTCAAGCGCTGGCGGCGCTTCAAGTGCTGGCGACGCCTGGCGCAGCGAAGGCGGGATTCCGCCGCATGCCTTCGATCCTGACCTGGAGCCGGAATTGTTCCGCGGCGTGCTGACGCGGCGGGTGTTCGCCTGCCTGATCGACCTCGTGGTGCTTGCCGTGCCGGTGATCCTGGCCTGCATCTTCATCGCGATCTTCGGCGTGGTCACGCTCGGGCTCGGCTGGGCGCTGTTCTGGCTGGTGTCGCCGGCCTCGATCCTCTGGGCCTTGGTCTATTACGGCTCGTCGCTCGGCGGTCCGCACTCGGCTACCCTGGGCATGCGGTTGATGGATCTGGAGCTGCGCACCTGGTACGGCGCGCCGGGCTATTTCGTGTTGGGCGCAGCCCACGCGCTGGTATTCTGGATGTCGATCTCGTTCCTGACGCCGCTGGTGCTGCTGGTCGGCCTGTTCAACGGCCGCCGGCGCCTGCTGCATGACATCCTGTTGGGAACCGTCGTGATCAACAGTTCGGTTCGGGTCGCGGTGCCGCAGCCGGCCCGAACCTGGTAGTCGCCGGCGCAAGGCAGCTCGCCAAAGGTCGCCAAGCCAAACCGATTGACCATTCGCCCCCGCAGCGCGATGCTGCGGGTTGGTGCTTCGGAGCCTGACGACCGCCTGTGACCCAGCATTCGCGTGACACCCCGCAATTCTACCTCACTGCGCCCTCGCCCTGCCCGTATCTGCCGGGGCGGCACGAGCGCAAGGTTTTCACGCATCTGGTCGGCGAAAAGGCCGGCGATCTCAACGACCTTTTGACCCATGGCGGCTTCCGGCGCAGCCAGTCGATCGCCTACCGCCCGGCCTGCGACCAGTGCCGCGCCTGCGTTTCGGTCCGCGTGGTCGCCAACGAGTTCCGGCCATCGCGCAATTTCCGCAAGATCATGGCCCGCAACGCCGACATCGTCGGCGAGCAGCGCAGCGCGGTGCCGACCTCCGAGCAATATTCGGTGTTCCGCGCCTATCTCGACCAGCGCCACCGCCACGGCGGCATGGCCGACATGACCGTGCTCGACTACGCCATGATGGTGGAAGACAGCCATGTCGAGACCCGCATCATCGAATACCGCCGCCGCAACGTCGACAGCGGCATCACCGGCCGCGGCGCCGATCTGCTCGCGGTGGCGCTGACCGACGTGCTGAGCGACGGGCTTTCGATGGTCTATTCGTTCTTCGAACCTTCCGAGGAAAGCCGCTCGCTCGGCACCTTCATGATCCTCGACCACATCGCGCGCGCCAAGCGGCAGGGCCTGCCTTACGTCTATCTCGGCTACTGGATCGAAGGCTCCAAGAAGATGGACTACAAAGGCCGCTTCCTGCCGCAGCAGCGGCTGGCCCCCTCCGGCTGGCTGCGCATCGATGCGAGCGGCGAAGTGCCGTCGGAGCCGCAGGATTGAAGCTGGCGAATAGCGAGTAGCGAATGGAAAATTGCTATTCGCCACTCGCTATTCGCTACTCGTCTGCTAACCGAACATCACATCGAACAGCAGCTTCAGGTTCAGAACCACGATCACGCCGGCCACGGCCCACGCCGTGGCGGCCACCGGCACCGAAATCGCGAAATCGCCCATTTTGCGCTTGTCCGAAACGAAGCGAACCAGCGGGATCACCGCGAACGGCAACTGCATCGACAGCACGACCTGGCTGAACACCAGCAAATCCGCGGTACCGCGCTCGCCATAGATCGCGGTGACGGCAATCACCGGGACGATGGCAATGCCGCGCGTGACCAGCCGCCGCGCCCAGCTCGGCAGCCGCAGATCGAGAAAGCCTTCCATCACGATCTGGCCGGCCAGCGTCGCCGTCACCGTCGAGTTGAGGCCCGAGGCGAGCAACGCGACCGCAAACAGCGTCGAGGCGATACCGAGGCCAAGCAGCGGCGACAGCAATTCGAACGCCTGGCCGATTTCGGCGACATCGGAATGACCGCTTTTATGAAACGTCGCGGCGGCGACGACCAGAATCGCGGCATTGATGAACAGCGCCAGCATCAGGGCGATGGTCGAATCCGCCGTCGCCCATTTGATCGCCTCACGGCGGCCTTCGTGCGACCGCTCATAGGCACGGGTCTGCACAATCGAGGAGTGCAGATAGAGATTATGCGGCATCACGGTGGCGCCGATGATGCCGATCGCGATGTACAGCATCTCGGGGTTGCTGAAGATCTCGGCCGACGGCATGAAGCCGCGCAGCATCGCACCGACCGGAGGGGCTGCCGCCACGATTTGGACCGTGAAGCAGGCGGCGATGACGACAAGCAGCGCAATGACAAAAGCCTCGAGGAAACGAAAGCCCCGGTTCATCAGCACCAACAGCAGGAACGCGTCGAGCGCGGCCAACAATGCCCCGCCGATCAGGGGAATGCCGAACAGCAATTTCAGCGCGATCGCGGTGCCGATCACTTCCGCCAGGTCGCAGGCGATGATCGCCGCCTCGCAGGCTAGCCACAGCATGAAATTAACCCGCGGCGAATAGGTGGCGCGGCAGGCCTGGGCGAGATCGCGGTCGGTGACGATGCCAAGACGTGCGGCGAGCGCCTGCAACAGGATCGCCATCAGGTTGGACAGCAGCACAACCGACAACAGCGTGTAGCCATACTTCGAACCGCCCGCGAGATCGGTCGCCCAATTGCCGGGGTCCATGTAGCCGACCGAAATCAGATAGCCGGGGCCGGCAAAGGCCAGTAGCCGGCGCACCCAGTGGCCGCCGATCGGGATCGCGATGGTCCGGTTGACCTCGGGCAGGCTCGGCCGGGTATCGGCCGCCGCCTCGATGCGCCAGCCGGCAACAACGGGAAGTCCATTAGGCAGGGATTCGGGGGTTAGGTCGGGCGAACGAGCATCCATGACCTTCAACATGGAGGAAAGCGATCCTTATTGCAACTCATTTGCAAATGCATCTGGTATCACGAAAATGATACCGCTCGACTGTCTTGTAAAGCACTGAGGAAGTGCTTTACGTTAGGACATGATCAAACTGCCGACAGAAACCGCCGCCGCGACCCTGCGCTACGCGCTGGCGCCCGACGAGGCCGCGATTGCCGCGATCGAGGCGACGTTTGCCGCCTATGACCGAATGATGGAGATCCTCGGTGAGGTCGCCCCGGTCGGCGCCAACCTGGTCTCGCTTCATGCCCAGGCCTATGAGCGGATCCGCCGTGAAACCGGCCTGCCCGCGCGACTGGTGACGCTCGGCCTGCGCGACCGCGCGTCTTACACGGCGGGCCCGACCAGCCGCCGGATTCCGCTCGACGACAAGTTGTTTGCGATCAAGGGACCAACTTCACTGACCATTAGCACTGTCAGCGGACGCGTCTTGGTGCCGTTCGATATCCCGGGCTACCTTGCCGGCTGGGAAAGCCCTTTCCCGGCTCACTTGGTCTCGGACGGAAGCGGTTACGAAATCCACATCGCCGTCAAATCGAAATCAACGCAACCGGAGGAGAAGACCATGCTTCACGAAGGCATCCTTGCGCGTATGGGCCGGCTTCTGGCCGCCATCGCCAGCCAGACCATCGACAACGCCGAGAGCAGCAACAAGGTCGCGATGGTCAAGCAAGCCATCCGCGAAATCGATCTGGGCGCCGACGAAGCGCGCTACGCGCTCGGCAAATCGCGCGCCGAGGAATTTCGGCTGAAGCGGCGACGCGACGAACTGGATCGGGAAACCGTGACACTGACCGAGAAGATTCGTCTCGCGCTTGCGGAAAACCGCGAGGATCTCGCGCGCGCCGGCGTCGCACGGCAAATTGATCTGGAATCGCAGGGCTTGGCGCTGGAACGCGCGATGGATTTCATCGAACTCGAAATCGATGAACAGACCAAGGCCTTACAAGCGATGTTGGGAGCGCGGCGCGAGGCCGAAGTCCGCCTCGCCGATCTCGAACTTAGCCTTTCGCAGCATGCGCCGCATGAAACCGAAAAGGCCGCTGGCGCGACCAAGTCAATAAGTCCCGACCGGGCCATGGCAGCGATCGCGCGCGTGACCGGCGTTCCCGCAGCAAGCGTGCTCGGCAACAACGAGCTTGATGAACTCGACCGGCTGCATCGCGAAAGGGAAATCGCGGCTCGGCTTGAAAGGATCAAATCCCAGCAATGAGTGTAGCAGCCGATATCCTGCTGGCGCCCGACGTACGCCCGTTCGCGGTCGCGGCCGCGATCATGGTCACACTCGGCGGTATCGAACTGTTGACCATGATCGTCGGCTTTTCGATCAACGAACTCGTCGGTCACGACCTCGCGCTCGACAACGAGACCCACAGCACCATCGGCGGCCTGTTCCTGTGGATCAATGCGGGACGGCTGCCGCTGTTGATCCTGATCATCCTCGCGCTCGGCATCTTCTCGATCGCCGGATTCTGGTTGCAGGCCATCGCGCACAGCGCCAGCGCCACCATGCCGGTTTCGATCGCAGCGTTGGTCGCCGCCGGCCTCAGCCTTCCCGTGATCAGGGTCGCCAGCCGCGGCATCGCCCGCATCATCCCGCGCGACGAAACCTATGTGGTGAACGAGGCCGATTTCGTCGGCCATGTCGCCGAGGTTGCGATCGGCCCGCTCGACCAGGGCTTGCCCGGCCGCGTCCGTCTCAAGGATGTCTTCGGCAACTGGCACAATGTAGCGGCGCGCGCCGGTCCCGATTCGGCACCTTTACCCGTCGGCGCCCGTGTTCTCCTGGTCGACCGCGACACCAGAAGCTTTATCGCCATTTCCGCACCAACCGATCTTATCACCCAATAACAACCATCAGGCAGGAACTAAAAAATGTGGGAGCTCGCAGTACCCGTCTCCATCGGCGTCGTCGTCATCCTCGTGATCGGGCTGATGCTGGCAAAGCTCTACCGGCGTTCGACGCGTGACGAAGCCTATGTCCGCACCGGCCTCGGCGGTCAGAAGGTCGTGCTCGATGGCGGCTCCCTCGTGCTGCCTGTTTTCCATTCGACCGCCGCGGTCAATCTGAAAACGCTGCGGCTCGAAGTCGCGCGCGGCGGCCCGGATTCGCTGATCACCAAGGATCGCATGCGCGTCGATATCGGCGCCGAGTTCTATCTGCGCGTCAAACCCGACGCCTCCTCGATCGCGCTGGCCGCGCAGACGCTCGGCAACCGCACCAACGACGCCGCGGAATTGCGCGAACTGGTTGAAGCCAAATTCGTCGATGGCCTGCGCTCGGTCGCAGCGACCATGAACCTGGAGGATCTTCAGGAGCAGCGCGCGATCTTCGTCAAGGCGGTGCAGGACGCGGTCGGCGCCGACATCCAGAACAACGGCCTCGAGCTTGAATCGGTATCGCTGACGCGATTAGACCAGAGCGACATCAAGCACTTCAATCCGACCAATTTCTTCGACGCGCATGGCCTCACGACCCTGACCAAGATCACCAAGGAGCGCGACCAGGAGCGCAACCAGATCATCCGCACCACCGAGGTCAATATCGCCCAACAGGACCTGATCGCCCGCCAGACCACGCTGACGATCGAAAGCACCAAGCGCGAGGCGGAACTCGCCCAGCAGCGCGACATCGCCAACAAGACCGCGGCGATGCGCGCGCAGACCGCGCAGGTCGAGCAAACCGCGCTGCAGAACGAGGCCGAATACCGCATCCAGCAGGAGCTGGCGGTCGCCAACAAGCAGACAGAGGCCGGTCAGGCCCGCGATACCCGCAAGATCGAGGCCGACCTCGCGGTCAAGCGCCGCAATACCGAAATGGAGCGCGACCTGCAGATCGTGGCGCAGGAAAGCGCCATCGCGGTAGCCTCCAAGAGCAAGGAGCAGTCGGAAGCGCAGACCATCGCCGAGACCGCCCGCGCGCTGGCGATCGCGGCCGAGGAAAAGGTCACCACCGCGCGCGCGACCGAAATCGCCGAACGCGACAAGACCATCAACGTGATCGCGGCACGCAAGGCCGCGGAAACCAACGCGATGCCGATCACCGTGATGGCGGAAGCCGAAAAGCAGGCCGCCGCCAACAAGGCCGAAGCCATCAACGTGCTGGCCAAGGCCGACGCCAATGCCGCGACCACACGCGCCGCCGGTGTCAAATCGCTCGGCCAGGCCGAGGCGGAAGTCGCGACGCTGAAAGCCGAAGCCCGCAACAAGCTCTCAACTGCGATGGTCGATTACGATATTAATCTGGCCCGCATCAACATCATCCCGAGCGCGCTCGCGGAAGCGGTCAAGCCGATCGAGAAGATTTCCGATATCCGGATCTTCGATACCGGCGGCCTGCTCGGCCGTGGCGGCGCTGGCGGCGCCAATGGCGGTGGTTTGGGACTCGGCGACGGCCTCGCCGCGCAATTGCTGTCGGTCTCAGCGTTCAAGCCTATGATCGACAAGATCCTGACCGAAGCCGGCTTTGCGGCTGGCCCCGATGCGCTGACCAGCCTGACCAATGCGCTCGCGCAAAGCAAATCGGACACCGCGGTCGAGAAGCCCCCAGCCCCTCATGTCGAGACGTCCGGAGCTCCCTATGGCGCTCCAACGATCAACGGCGAGCCGCGCAGCACGGGCTAGTCTTGCTGCGTCACAACTGGCTTATCCGACTCAAAAAGCAGCCAAAGAAGCGGGGCTTGCATATCGAAACTCGTCATGCCCGGGCTTGTCCCGGGTATCCACGTCTTTTGGCGTCGGCCGCAAGAAAGACGTGGATGGCCGGGACAAGCCCGGCCATGACGAAAATGAACCAGACCAACCAAACCGGCCTGATGATTTCCGTTGATCGGGATAGACCGAACCTGTGGCGGACGTACCAAACTCGATGCGAATGACCCGAAGCGAAAGTCGGCATTCTTAGGACATGCTGCGAAGCGCTAACGGCTATAACGGCGCGAGCCACCGTTAATCTGCCGTCGGAAGATCTCGCTGTGTCAGTCGAGCCCAATAACGCGCCATCGCGTAGAGAGCCGTTGTGATCAATAGCACTCCGAATGCGAAGCCGATGCCATAGATGCCAAGGTAATACACGACAGTGAGAGGCGAGTTGGAATAGGCAGTATAATAACCGCCTCTCATTCGGCTAAGAATATAAAGTTCATCTGTAACGTACCAGTGGAAAAGAATCGGGCCAAAGCACGCGATCACCGCAGCGCCGCCGCCCAGCAATAGAAGGCATCCGAAGACAACGGCTTTTCGAGGGGACATTTTCTAAGCCATCGGTCTCTGAATTGAAGGCTGCACGGCAAGGACTATATGCCGATTTTATTACCCACTGCTGAATGCCTGAATCCCTGATTTGCCCGCCGTGGCAAGCCCCCGAAATAAAAATATTTCTGTTTTTCCGAAATGCAAATCACTGTAACAATCGCACCTGTCCCACCCGACAAGAGGGGCGGCTCGCGACGTCACGAACGTGCGGTGGGATGCGGTGGACGTGAAGCGCGCAACCGACGAGTGCGCGCGACACGGACGGCAAAGTCGTGTGGTCCTGACGCCCCGATGGCAGGTGTCAAGTTCCTAGGAGGCTCAAGCTTCCTGGGGGCGACGGTGACAAACAAGCCAGGTCTCGCCGGGGAGAGCACGATATAAGCTGTAAAACCATTGCGCAGGGAAGGCCGGACTGCTTCCGCTGAACCTGTATGCTCGTGTGCGTTTTTGTTTGCTACTTTTGCACACGGGACCGCGGGTGCAGCGCGCACCCGGTCTTCCCTGCGCCCTCTTTCTTTTGGGGGGCCGATGAATTTGCAAAACTCGGGCGAATGCTGTCGCGAGAAGGCGGATCTATGTCCGCAAGCTGTTTGACAATTGAATAGGAATTATGATCGCGACGTAGCCCGGATGAGCGCAGCGATATCCGGGCTGCGCCGAACAGTGATTTACCCGCATATGCGCGACGGGAACAATCCTATCGGAAAGCGGGTGGGTTTGGCGCACCCGGCGCGCGACATTGGAAGTCAGATTCCAATCTCGCGGAGTACCGCCATGTCCCCGATCGACGACACGTCCACCCTGCCCCCGACCTTCAACCGCCTCGCGTGGTCCAATCTCGCGGCGCAATCGGCCGAGCAGATCGCGCTGGCCGCGGCACCGATCGTCGCAGTGTTGCTGCTCGGCGTCGGTGAAGGCCAGACCGGCCTGTTGCAGACCGCGCTGACCTTGCCGTTTATCCTGTTCGCGATTCCAGCGGGGATGCTGGCCGATCGGATCTCCCGGCGCTGGCTGATGACATCGGCGGAAGCCTTGCGGGCCGTCTCCCTCCTCGCGATCCTGATCTTGATCGGGCTCGGGCAGTTGACGCTGCCTCTGCTCGCTTTGCTCGGCTTCATCGCGGTATGCGGAACCGTGGCTTACAGTGTGGCAGCACCGGCGCTGGTGCCCTCGCTGGTGTCGGCCAAGTCGCTACCGGCAGCCAATGCGCGGATCGAGCTGGCGCGCACCGTTGCCTTCGCGAGTGGACCTGCGCTCGGGGGCGTGCTGGTCGGATGGGTGGGTGCTGCACCCGCCTTCGGATTTGCCGCCGCGCTCTCCGTTGCCGCGGTGGTGCTGCTGTCGGGGATTTACGAGCCGGCCAGGGCGCCCGCGCCGCGCCGCCATCCAATGCAGGAAATCAGGGACGGTGCTGCGTTCGTGTTCCATCATGCGCTGCTGCGGCCGGTGTTCATCACGCAATTCATCTTCAACACCGCGTCGTTTCTGGTGCTGGCGGTGTTCGTGCCGTATGCGGTGCATCGTCTCGGATTGTCGGCCGCGGGCGTCGGTGCGACGTTGGCGATGTACGGCGTCGGCATGGTGGCGGGCGCGCTGTCGGCAACGCGGGTGATGCGACGGCTGGCGTTTGGCACCGTGATCGGACTTGGGCCGGTGACCGGCTTTGCGGCATCGGCGGTGCTGGCGCTGACGACGCTGTTTCCAAGTCCCCTGCTCGCCGGTCTCGGCTTCTTTCTGCTCGGCGCGGGGCCGATCCTGTGGGTGATCTCGACCACGACGTTGCGGCAATCGGTGACGCCGCCCTCCCTGTTGGGCCGGGTCTCCGCGATCAACATCATGAGCTACGGCGCACGCCCGGTCGGCGCCGCGCTTGGCGCGCTGGTCGGTGGTTTCTACGGCGCCGAAGCCTGCCTTTATCTGGCGGTCGCGATCTTCGGCGCGCAGGCGCTGGTGATCCTGCTGTCGCCCGCCGTCGCGCTGACGCGGCAGCCGGACATGGTCGGCGAACCGGCATGACTGGACCATCCGTCGCCGGCATGGCATGTACGTGTATCAACGCGCGGTTGTCTGGTCTGCGAAAGTCCCGTCGAAATGAGACGTCTGTGGTTTCGGAATTTGATCGCGCTGATGCTGACGCTGCCGGACGCCGCGCTCGCCACCACTTTTGACGATGCAGTCGCCGCCTACAAGCGCAAAGACTATGCGTCCGCTTTGTCGCTTTTTCGTTCCCTGGCAGAAAAGGGCGATGCCAAAGCCGAGGGCAATCTCGGCGTCCTGTACTCCCATGGCGAAGGCGTGCGGCAGGATTATGCCGAGGCTTTGAAGTGGTATCGGCGCGCGGCAGAGCAAGGTGACCCGCATGCGCAGTTCAACATCGGGGTGCTGTACGATCACGGCACGGGCGTCGCTCAAAATTATGCCGAGGCGCTCAAATGGTACGAACTCGCGGCAGCCAAAGGCGATGTCCTGGCGCACCTCAATCTCGGTGTCATGTACACCTATGGCAACGGCGTGACGCAGGACTTCACCGAGGCCGCCGCACAATTCCGCTTCGCGGCCGAACGCGGCGAAGCCCAGTCGCAAGACGATCTCGGCATCCTGTACGCCACCGGACGCGGTGTGCCAAAGGACGAAGCCGAGGCCATCAGATGGTTCAGCCTCGCCGCACGTCAGGGCAATGCGCAGGCCCAGTACAATCTGGCCGTCCGGTATACCGAAGGGGAAGGTGTCGCGAAGGACTATAACGAAGCGATCAAATGGTATCAGCTCGCCGCCGATCAAGATTACGGCGAGGCAGAGAATAATCTCGGTGCCATGTACGAATCAGGCTTCGGCGTCGCGCAGGATGAAGTGGTCGCCGTCACCTGGTTCCGCCGCGCGGCCCAGCACAACAACGTCAGCGCGGAAACCAATCTTGGCATCATGAACGCCAACGGCAAGGGCGTAACACAGAATTTCGCCGAGGCGCGGAAATGGTTCCAGCTCGCGGCGGATCATGGCGACATCAAAGCCCAGCGCAATCTCGGTGCTCTCTACGCCACCGGCAAGGGCGTGCCGCAGAGCTATGCGGACGCGACCAAATATTACGGTCTCGCCGCCGCGCACGGCGACTCCGAGGCTAGAACGGTGCTTGAGCGAATCCGGTCCGTGCAGGCACGGCAAAGCGCTCCGATGCAGAGACCGGAAGAGCACAGCACGAGAGTTGGGCTCGCGTCAGCGCCGCTGCAGCCCTTCACGCGCCTCGAGCCCAGCGCCTTCAGGTTCTCGTCGCCTTCCTTTGAGCCGCGCACCGTTCATATTGGACCATCGCCTTCGTTTGGCTTTGGCTCTCACATGATGGCCGGACATTTCGGACGGCGATAGCGAGCGCCCCGCGCGAGGGCGAAGCGGCAAGCCGATCCGGCTAGCTCGCCAGATACCGCTCGTATTTTCCGGCCACCACTTCGTCCGCCGCGATGTCGGGATCGAGCGTGTGGAGATCCTGGGCGTGACCAATGCCGCGAAGCGCAAACCGGCCGGTGGACACGAAATAGCCGCGCCCGGGCGTATCGAGACCGGCGCGAAACGCCTCTGACGCCAACAGCTCGCGGTCGACCGAACGGCACATCGAGGCGATGCGGCTGACTTCGTTGACCGCGGGTCCCACCACGGTGAAGTCGAGCCGGTCCTCGCTGCCGATATTGCCGTAAAAGACTTCACCGACATGGAGGCCGACATAGGCCGTGGTAATTGGCCTGCCCTCTTTGCTGCGCCGCTCGTTGACCTCTTTCGTGCTGAGGCGGAAGCGGTGTTCGGCGGCGAGCGCCGCGCGCCGCGCCGCCGTCATGTCCTCGCCGGTGAAGATCGCGAGCACGCCATCGCCGATCAACTTCAACACGTCGCCGCCGGCCTCGTGGATCGCGTCGATCGAGGCCTCGGCATAATCGTTGAGAAAGGGAATGATCTCGTCCGGGCCGATGCTTTCGCTGATCGCGGTCGAGCCGCGCAGATCGGAGAACCACAACACCGCATTGATACGCTCGGTGACGCCACGGGTGATGCGCCCGCGCAGCACCTGCTCGGAGGCGTCGCGGCCGAGATAGACCCGCCCGAGCGTGCGCGCGATATCGACCTGCTGTGCTGATTTGATCGCAAGCGCCAGCGGCGGCACCAGGTCGCGCAGCGCTTCCAGTTCGCCGTCGGTGAAGCCGCGCTCGCGGCGGGTCGCGAAATAAGAGTAGAAGCAATCCATCTGGCCGAGCGTGCCGGCGTCGCCGAAGCGATGGATGAAGCCAAGGAAATGCCGGTGCCCCTTGTCGATGAGGTCGGCCATCATCGAAAATTTCAGCGCGGCGTCGTCGGCCAGATCGAGCTGAAACTCGTCGTGGCCGTTTTCGAGCATGTGATGGAAGGCGGAGCGCCGCCAGTTCTTGGCGGCATCGCCCTCGGCTGACGATTTGTACTCGAACGTGTTGCTTTCGTTGCTGGGCCGGTCGTTCCAGCGAAAGCCGCGCCCCTCATAGATCGGATGCAGCGTATCGATGAAAGCCATCATGCGTGACAAATCGAGGCCGCCGGCCCTGCAACGCTCGCAGAAGCCCCCGATCAGATCGGGTTCGGGAAGGCCTGTGAGTCCCTGACCCACCAGCCAGTTCATCAGCTCGACGCGGGAGGAAAGTTCCATGCCGCCATTATGCCGTGCAATCGTCGCGGGTCAAAGCTTCGCCCGCTCAGCTTGACGCCCGCCGCCGACGGCGCGCAAAATAGCGGGATATGCGAACGCGGCACGACCCAACGGCAGCGCCCCCGGCATGAGCGGGCGCCGGCTTCCCGTCATCTTGGCCCTCGGCACCACCCAGACCCTGGCGTG
>Ga0302314_10007356_pt1 | contig 19796 bp, 19 predicted proteins | sample III_Palsa_N2_3_FD_200533 | JGI IMG/M metagenome (GOLD analysis project Ga0302314, IMG submission 200533) | Peat permafrost microbial communities from Stordalen Mire near Abisko, Sweden - III_Palsa_N2_3 | ecosystem: Environmental > Terrestrial > Soil > Palsa > Peat permafrost | place: Sweden...
TCACGTCTATGGAGATGCCTGCTCGCATCCCGTAGACTCGCACCCTTGAGGGGCCAAGGGAATCCCCTCAGGACTCAAGTGTTAGATTTGAACCACTAGTGTATTGAGGCGAACAATCGAGCTTCCGCCCCTAACTGCAACATGCCAATTCGATACTGCGTAAACGTAGCCATTTCCCGCTAGGTGGGCGGAGGGGATGTAGACCAGGAAAGCGGTGCCTCCAAATTCCTTGCCGGCGTTAGCATCCTCAACCGATCGATAGAGGTAGCAAACCCCGTCTGTCACTCGCGGCGGAATTTTTGGCATGCCAACGGGGACCCATCGGAGGAAAGGTGTTCCTCGGCTCGTGACAGCGCGAACCGGGACCTGCTCAAATTCCAGATCGCCGAATTGCACCTCGTGACAAGCGGAGGCCAGCGACGAATTGTCTATCGCCTGGACCATCTCAGGCCCATCTTCCTGAGTCAACTATATCGTTGCCAGCGAACGACGAACGGGCGTCAAGCCCGATTCAGAAAATTAGATTTGTGTCGTCCGTAGGGGCAGCCTCGCCCCTAGCGTCGGCCCCACTGAGTAGAGTCGACCGCGATGGTGACCTGGGCGTCCTTGCCCACAGGCACGCACACCGCGCCGCCGACGTTGCGATAGCCGTGGGTGCCGACGCCGGCATAAACCTCGCCGTGCGGATCCTTGTCCTGCTTGAGCGGACCGCCGTCGACGCTCTTGTAAGGCGCGCCGCACGGGCCGATCGGGACGGGCCCGCGGTCGTCGCGCTCGGAGGCCTTGTCGGCGATCATCGTCGGGTCGGCGCCGACCGCTGGGGCGGGCGGAGCGCCGCCGCCGGCGTTGCTGGCCGTCGGGATGGCCTCCTGGGCCCAGGCGCCGGAACTCGCGGCGAGCACGGCGCCGATCAGGCAGGCGAGGGGAGCTCTCATGTCATTTCATCCGGGTCCAGGCACCCACTGTGGCCGGGCGCCGCGGCGAAATTGCGTCGCCCCAGAGTCTAGCCTATTGGCGCGCCCATGTCTGCCACAGCCCTGGCCGCGGCGCGCGCCGCTATCGCGCCCCTCTATCGTCGCCCCGAGCCGGAGGCCCTGCGAGATCTAGCGGCGAGGGCGCGCCTGACGCCCAAGGAACGGGAGCGCGTGCGGGCCGACGCCGGCGTGTTGCTGGAGGCGCTGCGCGCGCCGGGCCGCGCGGGCTGGGTCGATCAATTCCTGCAGGAATACAGCCTGTCGAGCGAAGAGGGGGCGGCGCTGCTCGGCCTAGCCGAGGCCTATCTGCGCGTGCCGGATCCCGGCACCGCCGACGCCCTCATCCGCGACAAACTCTCGCTTGGCGATTGGCGCGCGCACCTCGGTTCGGCCGACTCGGTGCTCGTCAACGGCGCGACCCTGGGCCTCATCGTCGCCCAGTCCCTGACCGAGGCCTCCGCCAGCGGCGCCGCCCTGCGCCGCCTGACCGCGAGGCTCGGCGAGCCGGCGATCCGCGCGGGGGTCGCCCAGGCGATGCAGCGTATGGGCGACGCCTTCGTGCTCGGCCGCGACATCGGCGAGGCCTTGCGCCGCGCCGATCGGGGGGCCAATCGCGCCTTCCGCTATTCGTTCGACATGCTTGGCGAAGGCGCGCGCACCGCGCCCGACGCGGCCGTCTATCTCGACTCCTACCGCGAGGCGATCCGGGCCATCGGCGCGCAGGCGTCGGCGGGCGATGTCGTGACCCGGGACAGCATTTCGGTGAAGCTCTCGGCCCTGCACCCTCGCTATGAGCCGTTCCAGGCCGACCGCGCCGTCGCCGATCTCACCGGCCACCTGATCGAGCTGGCGCGCTTGGCCAAGGCCGACGGCATCGGCCTGACGGTCGACGCCGAAGAGGCCGAACGGCTGGAGATGTCGCTCACCATCATCGAGGGCGCGGCACGCGATCCCTCGCTCGCCGGCTGGGACGGCCTCGGCATGGCCGTTCAGGCCTATCAGCGTCGCGCGCCCGCCGTCATCAACTGGGCCGCGGCCCTGGCGGACGCCACTGGCCGGCGGTTGATGGTGCGGCTGGTCAAGGGCGCCTATTGGGACACCGAGATCAAACGCTCGCAGGAGCGCGGCCTCGCCGACTATCCGCTCTTCACGCGCAAAAGCGGCACCGACGTCAGCTACATGGCCTGCGCCCGCGCGCTTCTGGAGCGCGAGCGGCTGTACCCCGCCTTCGCCACCCACAACGCCTTGACGGTGGCGACGGTCATGGCTTGGGCCGACGGCCGCCGCGACTTCGAGTTTCAGCGCCTGCACGGCATGGGCGAGGGACTCTATGAGGGCCTGATGGCCGACAAGGGCGTCGCCGTCAGGGTCTACGCGCCCGTGGGCGGGTACCGAGATTTGCTGGCCTATCTCGTCCGCCGTCTGCTGGAGAACGGGGCCAACACGAGCTTCGTGCACCAGATCGGCGCCGCCGACGTCAGCGACGATGAGCTCTTGGCCGACCCGGTGGAGGAGGCGGAGGCCGCCGGCTTTACACCCCATCCTGCTATTCCCCTGCCGCCGGACCTCTATGGGCCGGAGCGGCGCAATTCCGCCGGCCTGGACCTGTCCGACGACCATGTCGTCAGTGGTCTGATGAAAGCGATGCGACAGTCTTGGAAGACGCCCGCCACCGCGGCGCCGATCGTCGGCGGGCGCGAGGTTCGCGGCGCGCTGCGGGACGTCCTGAGCCCTGCCGATCGTGACGTTGTGGCCGGCCAGGTCGTCGAGGCCAGCGCGGCGGATGTCACGCGCGCGATCGATGTGGCGGCCGGGGCCCAGCCGGCCTGGAACGCCCGCGGCGCCGAGGAGCGCGCGGCGATCCTGGAGCGGCTGGCGGATCTCCTCGAACGCGATCGCGCGCGCCTGATGGCGCTGGCCATGGGCGAGGCCGGCAAGACGCTGGGCGACGCCCTCGGCGAGGTGCGCGAGGCGACGGATTTCTGCCGCTACTACGCGGTCGAGGGCCGCCGGCACGGCGCACGCCTGCGCCTGCCGGGGCCCACCGGCGAACTCAATGAACTCTCGCTGGCCGGGCGGGGCGTGTTCGCCTGCGTCAGCCCGTGGAACTTCCCGCTGGCCATCTTCCTCGGCCAGGTCGCCGCGGCGCTCGCCGCCGGCAACACCGTGGTCGCCAAGCCGGCGCCTCAGACTCCGCTCATCGCCGCCCAAGCCATGCGGCTCGCCTTCGAGGCCGGCGTGCCGGGTGAGGTCCTGCAGTTCGTTCCGGGCGGGGCCGAGGTCGGCGCGGCCCTGGTGGCCGATCCACGCATCGCCGGCGTCGCCTTCACCGGCTCGACCGCCAGCGCGCGGCGCATCGCCCGCTCTCTGCTCGAGGACGAGAGCCGCCCGCTGGTCCCGCTCATCGCCGAGACCGGCGGGCTCAACGCCATGCTGGTCGATTCGACGGCCCTGCCCGAGCAGGTGACCGCGGATGTGATCACCTCGGCCTTCCTTTCGGCCGGCCAGCGCTGTTCGGCCCTGCGCCTGCTTTGCTTGCACGAGGACGTGGCGCCGCAGGTTCTGGAAATGCTGCAAGGGGCCATGAACGAGCTGGTCATCGGCGATCCGGCCGACCCCGCGACCGACGTGGGCCCGGTGATCGACGCCGACGCCCAGGCGCGCATCGAGGCCTATGTCGAGGCCCGGCAGGGAAGCGTCGTCCACCGCCTGGACCTTCCCGCCGGCTGCGCGCGGGGAACCTTCGTTCCGCCGATCTTGATCCACGTGGAGCGCGTCGCCGACCTCGATCGCGAGATCTTCGGACCGGTCCTGCACGTCGTCACCTTCAAGGCCGGGGCGATGAACGAGACGGTCGAGGAGATCATGGCCTCGGGCTATGGCCTCACGCTGGGCGTGCACACGCGCATCGGCTCGGCGGCCGAGGCGGTGCGGGCGCGGGCGCGGGTGGGCAATCTCTATGTCAACCGCTCGATGATCGGGGCGGTGGTCGGGGTGCAGCCGTTCGGCGGCGAGGGCCTCAGCGGCACCGGCCCCAAGGCCGGCGGCCCGCACTACCTGCCGCGATTCTGCGTCGAACGCACTTGGACCGTGGACACCACTTCGGCCGGCGGCAACGCCAGCCTGCTGAGCCTGGAGGGGTGAGCGGGTACGACCTGATCGTCGTCGGACTGGGCGCGGCGGGAAGCGCGACGCTCTATCAGGCGGCCCGGCGCGGCGCGCGGGTCCTGGGCCTCGACCGCCATCATCCGCCGCACGACCAGGGCTCAAGCCACGGGGAGACGCGCATCACGCGCCAGGGGATCGGCGAGGGGCTGGAATATGTGCCGCTGGCTCTGCGCGCCCACGAACTCTGGCGCGAAATCGAGGCCGAGACGGGCGACACCCTGATGCGCGCCGTCGGGGGCCTGACGATCAGCCAACCCGGCCTGGGCGCCGTCCATCACGGCAAGCACGATTTTCTGGAGCGCACTGTCGAGGCTGCCCGGGCCTTCGGCGTCGCGCACGAGGTGTTGACCGCGGCCGAGGTCCGCGCCCGCTGGCCGCGGTTCCGCCTCGGCGATCACGAGCAGGCCTATTTCGAGCCAGGCGCCGGCGTTCTCTATCCCGAGCGCTGCGTCGTGGCCCAACTGACGCTGGCCGGCCGTCTGGGCGCAAAGATCCGGGCCGGTGAGCCGGCCCTCGCCATCGAGCCGATCGCCGGCGGCGTGCGGGTGACGACCGCGGCGGGAAGCTACGAGGCGACGCGGGCGGTCGTCTGTGCGGGGGCGTGGACCGCGGGCCTGTTGGGCGGCCCGTGGGCGGAAACGCTCAGCCTCTATCGCCAGAGTCTGCACTGGTTCGAGCCGGCCGATCCGGCCGCCTTCGCGCCCGAGCTCTGCCCGGTGTTCATCTGGATGCATGGGGCGGGCGAGGGCGACTGGTTCTACGGCTTCCCGCACGAGGCCGAGTTCGGGGGCGTCAAGATCGCCTCCGAGCAATTCGCCACGGCCACGCCCGATCCCGAGATCCTAGACCGCACAGCAACCCGAGACGAGGCCATGGCCCTTCACGCGCGCCATGTCGCCGGCCGCATAGAGGGACTGCCCGCGCACTGGCTGCGCTCGACGGCCTGCGTCTACACCCTGGCGCCCGAGAGCCGCTTCCTCGTCGGCCCCGATCCGGGGCGCGAGAGCGTGATGGTTGTCTCGGCCTGCTCCGGCCACGGATTCAAGCATTCGGCGGCGATCGGCGAGGCGGTGGCCGGCTGGTCGCTCACCGGCGAAGCGCCGGCGGCGCTGGCCCCTTTCGCGCCCTAAACCCCTCTCCCGGCGGGAGAGGGAGGGGCCCATGGCGAAGCCATGGGAGGGTGAGGGATTACGAGGCCTGGTTCCCTAACCCCTCACCCGGACGCGCCTCACGGCGCATCTCGACCTCTCCCGCCGGGAGAGGAGAATAGCGCGCGCTTCGGCATATGCGATTGCCGCCCGATTTCAGACCGCCTGACGCGCCCCGCGCTTCAGAATGAAGAAGGCGGCGAGGGCGATCGCCATCACCAGCAGGCTGCAGAGGAGCTGTGGGCGCATGTCCTTGATCAAGGCCATGGCGATCAGGATGGCGCCGATGGAGGCGACCGCGAACCAGCTGCCATAGGGGTAGAACCACATGCGGACCGACAGGCGCCCGGGCTCGGTCGCCTCCAGCCGGCGCCGCACCGGGATCTCGGCCAGGGCCACCATGCCGTAGACCAGCAGCATCAGCGCCCCCGAGGCGTTGACCAGGAAGGTGAACACCGCCTCCGCGCCCAGCACCGACGGCGCGCCGGCGGCCAGGGCGAAGAAGGTGGCGATCAGGATGGCGCGCACCGGCACCTTGCGGGCGCTGAGCGCCACCAGCGCCTGCGGGGCGTCGCCCCTGGCCGCCAGGGTGAACAGCACCCGCGAGGTGACGTAGAGACCGGAATTCAGGACTGACAGCACGGCTGTCAGAACGATGAGGTTCATGATCAACGCCCCCGCCGGCACGCCGATACGGGCCAGGGTGACGGCGAACGGCGAGTCTCCCGAATGGATCGCCGTCCACGGCACCAATGTGACGATCAGGAAGATCGAGACCACGTAGAAGAGCATGATGCGCAGGACGACCTGTCCAGTCATGCGGGCGATCGCCCGGCCGGGTTCGGCCGATTCGGCCGCAGCGATGGTGGCGATCTCCGCGCCGGTGAGGGCGAAAACCACGCTGGTCACGCCGCCCAGCACCGAGAGCGGGCCGAAGGGTGCGAAGCCTCCGTGAGCGGTGAGATTGTCGAAGCGGCCCGCGCCGGCGATAGGTGTGTGGCCGAAGAGATAAACGCCGGTCACCAGGATGAAGGCGATGATCGCCGCCACCTTGATCGAGGCGAACCAGAACTCGAATTCGCCGAAGGATTTCGCCGACCACAGGTTGGTGCACATCATCATCAGCACGAGGCCGAGGGCGATCGACCACACGGGCAGACCGGGCGCCCAGGCGTGCAGCACCTTGGCCCCTGCGATGGCCTCGATCGCCACCACCACGACCCAGAAATACCAATAGAGCCAGCCGGCGGTGAATCCCGCCCAGTCGCCCAGGCCCAGTCGGGCGTATTCGGTGAAGGCGCCGACCTCGGGATAGGCGGCGGCCATCTCCCCCAGCATGCGCATGACGAGCAGGACCACCACGCCCGCCAGCAGATAACTCACCACCACCGCTGGTCCGATGGTGGCGATGCCGGCGCTGGAACCGACGAACAGTCCCGCGCCGATGATCCCGCCGATGGAGATCATGGCCACGTGACGCTGCCGCAGGTCCTTGGCGAGGCGTGCAGTCGGCGAAGCCGAGGCGGCGTCCGCCCCGGCGAGGCTTGTTGGCGTCACGACCCCTCCAGCGTGAGATGTTCGCCGAACCTTCTATCGGAGGGCGCGGAGGCGCGCCATAAGGCGCCGGCCATGGATCTCACCCTCGCCCTGCCGGCCCCCGAGCACCTGCCGGGGATGACCCGGGCGCTGAAGCGCGGCTGGTCGCCCGACAATCTGCGCCCGGAGACCGCCGCCGAGGCTCTGGCCAAGATCGTCGAGGACCCGGCCGGCTACCTGGCCGCGCTGGACGATCCTGAAGCGCGGGCCGGCGACATCACCCTGCCCGACGGCTCGAAGGTCGAACGCCTGCCCGGAACCCATCGTTTCCTGTGGGATGGAGACTTCTGCGGCGTGATCGGCCTGCGCTGGGCCCGGGGCGGGGCGGGGCTGCCGGCCCATGTGCCCGGCCATATCGGCTACGCCGTCGTCCCCTGGAAGCGCCAACGCGGCTACGCAACGCGGGCGCTGGCCCTGACGTTGCCGCTCGCCCGTGACCAGGGCCTTTCCTTCGTCGATCTGACCACGGACGAAGACAACATCGCCTCACAGAGAACGATCCTCGCCAATGGCGGCCGTCTGGTCGGCCGTTTCACCAAGCCCGTGGCCCTGGGCGGGGCGCAATCCCTTAAGTATCGCATCGCCCTCGACTCAGGCGCTTTGTGACGGCATTAGAATAACGGGCATGGGTGTAATGGACGCCGCGGCCTCGCAGCGAGAAGTGGAGCTGAAGCTCTCGATCGCTTCGCCGTCGGCCCGGATCGTGGCTGATCGCGAAGTGGGCCGCGCCGTCGTCCGCGCCGTCGAAACCATCTATTACGATACGCCCCGCCGGCGTCTGCACGCCGCCGGCTACAGCCTCCGCCTGCGCCGCGACGGCGAGGAATGGACTCAGAGCGTCAAGGGGACGGCGGGCCTCTCGCGTTACGAGCAGGATCTGCCGCTGCGTGGCGGCCTGCCGGATTTTTCCCTGCTCGAAGGAACGCCCATCGGTCCGCTGATGAACGGCGAAAGCAGCATCTCGCCGATCTTCGTGACCCGCGTGCACCGTCGCTCGCGCCGGCGCACCACCGAGGGCGGCCGGATCGAATTCAGCCTCGACGAGGGCGAGGTCATCGCCCGCGACCGCTCCTGGCCGATCCTGGAGCTGGAGCTCGAGCTCAAGGCCGGCGCCCCCCAGGCGCTGTTCGACGAGGGTCGACGCCTGGCCGCGGACGACGCCTTCGTGCCCTTCTTCATGAGCAAGGCCGAGCGCGGCTTCGCACTCGCGGACGGCTTGCTGGGCGAGCCGGTGCGGTTCGGCGCCCATCCTCTCGCGGGCGATGTGGCGGCCGGCGCCGCGTTCCAGACCCTGGCGCGCCGCTGCCTCCGGCAGTTGTCGCTGAACGCCGAACTCATCGCCGCCGGCCCGCGACTCGAGGCGGTGCATCAGGCGCGCACGTCCCTGCGCCGCCTTCGCGTGGCCATGGGGCTCTTCGCCGGCCTGTTGGACCCGACCCGCCTGGAGGCTGTCAGGGCCGAGTTGAAGTGGCTCACGGGCGAACTCGCCCCGGCGCGCAATCTCGATGTGTTCGTCGTCGAGACCTTCGGGCCGCGGGCGGACCAGATCGCCGATCGGGACGCCGCGGCGTCGTTCGGCGAGGTGCTGCTGAAGGCGCAGGGCAGGGCGCATGAACGCGCCAGGACCGCGCTGGCTTCGCCGCGCTTTCGGCTTTTGCTGCTGGAGGCGGCGCGCTGGATCGAAGGCGATCCGAGCGCCGCGTCCGCGGCGCGGACCGCCGAGCCGACGATCGCAACCTTCGCGACCGATGCGCTCGGCAAACAGCGCAACGCGCTCGCGCGGAGCCTCAAGACCCTCGATTGGGACGACGCCGCCGCGCGTCACAAGGTTCGCATCGCCGCCAAGAAGATGCGCTACGCCTCGGAGTTCTTCCTCGATCTCGGTCCGAAGTCGCGCGCGGACGACTACCGGCCGTTCGTGCAGGCCCTGGCGGAGTTGCAGGACCGTCTGGGCGGCCTCAACGACCTGGCGGTGGCCGAGACGATGACGCCGGCGATTCTCCGGGGGGCCTGCGGCGAGGAGGCCGAACGGGTCGCCTTCGCCGTCGGCCTGATCATGGGCCGGGAACTCGCCGGCGTGGACAAACTCGTCAAGGCGGCGCGCAGCGCTTCTCGCGAATTCCTCGAGGCGCCTGTCTGGTGGTGAGCAGGGTGACACAGGGGGGCGTGGCCTGGGCGGTGCTGGGGCTGGCGCTGCTGGCCGTTTCGGGCGCCCGGGCGCAAAACGTGACGGCCCCTGTCGCGGTCCCGGCCGCGCCGCCGCCGCCCATGCTTCCCGCGCCGCCGGCCAAGCCGCTCACCGTCGCCGACGGCCAGGCCATAGAACAGGCCCTGGCGGCCTCACCAGAACTGGCCTTCCCCGCTGGTTTGCGCGGGGGCCCCGAAGCCCTCGCCAATCCGAACGGCGATATCCGAACCTCCGCCGACGCGGCTTTTTCGAAAGCCGCCATCACCTTGGCCCAGGACGAGCATGGACTGCTGCCTGATCCGCTCGCCGTCGATCCCAACTGGGCCCTGCGCGAGCCCTATGACGCCCCGGCGGATTTCGCCGCCGCGCGGGCGGAAGACCGCATTCCGGCCTGGGCGCAGGGTCTGGCGAGGCGCAATCCGATCTATACCGGGTTGCTGGCGGCGCAGAGACGCTACCGGGCGATCCGCGCCAAGGGCGGCTGGCAGGAGCTGCCGGCCGGCCTGACGTTGGCCCGCGGCGCCAAGGGCAAGGACGTGCTTCGCCTGCGCGCCCGCCTCGCGGCCGAAGGCTATGGCGACGCGGCGAGCGACAATCCGGATTTCGACCACGATCTGGCGGGGTTGGTGGCCGATTTCCAGGGGCGTCACGGGCTCAAGCCGACCGGCGCCCTCAACGCGGCGACAGTGACCGCCATGAACGTGCCGGTGGAGGCGCGGCTCAAGACCCTGGCGGACAACCTGGAGCGCGAGCGCTGGCTTCCCGATCAGGCGCCGCCCGACCGCATTGTGGCCGATGTCGCCGCGGCCGAGGTGACGCTCTATCTGGACGACAAGCCGGCGCTGGCCATGCGCTCCATCGTCGGTGAGCCGACCAAGCCCACGCCGCTGTTCGTCTCCCATGTCTCCAGCATCGAGTTCAATCCGGCCTGGCACGTGCCGACCGACATCGCCAAGGCGGAGCTATGGCCCAAGGAGGCCCGCGCCCACGGCTATCTGGCCCGGCACGGATTTTCGGTGGTGAACGGAATGCTCGTACAGCACGCCGGCCCCAGCTCCTCGCTCGGCCGGATCAAGTTCGAGTTGCCCAATCCCTTCAGCGTCTATCTGCACGACACGCCGGGTCGGGCGCTGTTCGCGGTCGACGCCCGCGGCCGCAGCCATGGCTGTGTGCGTCTCGAGAAACCCAACGACCTCGCCGTCGCGCTTTTGTCCAACCAGGGTTGGACTCTCGAAAAAGTGAACGACACCATTTCCAAGGGCGATACCCGCTGGGTGCGTCCAAAAACCACAGTGTCGGTGTTCCTCGTCTATCGTACGGCTGAGGCGCCCGATGGTGGCCCAGCCATATTCCGGCCCGATCTCTATGGCTGGGACGACAAGCTGAGTACGGCCCTGGCCGCAGCTTCCCGATAACCTTGTATCAAGGACTTTCCCGATTAATGTCCTGTTTCGAGCGTAGAGTGAGTCTCGACCACATGACCCTGGCCCGACGCACGCTGCTGAAAAGTGGACTTGGCTTCGTCGCCGCCGCGACGGCGCTTGCGGCAGCACCCCTGGCCTTCGCCGATGTCGATCCGATCGGCGATCTGATCGCCAAGGCCGCCGGCGGCGTGGCCCCCGGCGCCCGCCGCCTGGCGTTCGACAATCTCCACACCGGCGAGACACTCGACGTCGCCTATTGGGAGAACGGGGTCTATGTGCCCGACGCCCTGCAGGCGGTGAACTATGTGCTACGCGATCACCGCAACAACGAAATCCACACCATCGAGCCACATCTGCTCGACCTCCTGACGGCCCTGTCGCATCGGCTGGAGGCGACGCCGAAGTTCGAAGTCATCTCGGGCTATCGCTCGCCGGCCACCAACGCCATGCTGCACGCCGAGAGCGGCGAGGTTGCGGTGGGCAGCCTGCACATGCAGGGCGAAGCCATCGACATCCGCATGTCGGGCATGGGGCTGTCCTACATCCACGACGCCGCGCTGGAACTGGATATGGGCGGGGTCGGCTATTATCCGTGGTCGGATTTCGTGCACGTCGACGTTGGCCGCGTGCGCCGCTGGAGCGGGACCTAAGCCTCCATCGACGGCTGACCGGGCGGCTCGCCGTAAGCGCCGAAACGGGTGAGCACGTTGCGGGTGATGCGGGCGATGAATGGGTCGCCGGCCGCCAGGGCGTGGGCCCACTCGGTCGTGCCGCCGTTGAACACTTCGCCCTTTCCGCGCCGAAACGAGGCCATGACCGCGTGGCCCCTCAGGATACGGGCCTCCGCCGCCTCACCCTCCTCGCCGAACACCTCCTTGGCGATCATGGCCAGATTCTCCGGCGGGATGACCGGCGCATAGCCGCCTCCGGGGGCTTCGCCGAAGGCGCAGGGCGCCACGGCGACGATCTCCAGGTTCTCCGGCACACCCAGAGCAGCGACCGGTGCCAGGCGGCCGTCGTCGCGAAATTGCAGCCGGCAGCCGTCGTTCTCGTAGCCGATCAGGGGCAGGTCGGCGCCGATCTCGTCGCCCCAGAAGAGGTCCGTTCCCTCCAGGGCCCAGTGGGTCTCGTCATAGACGGTGTAGGCGCCGGCCCCGCGCGCCGCGCACAGGCCGAGCCGATGGTAGCCGCCGAACAGGAACGTGAGCCCGGTGATCGCCGCTTCCGGCCGGGCGAAGGCGCGGTGCGACCACAGGTGAGTCGCCGCCAGCGGAGCGCGCGCGGCCTCCGGATCGGCGGTGAAGCCGCGCCACTTGTGGCAGATGAAACGCGCGCCACCGTCCTCGAAACGAACCTTCCAGAAGGCCGTATTACCGGAGAAGATCGCCAGGCGCCCTCCTCGGTCCACGAACGCCTCGATCGCGTCGCGTTCGCCCGCCGACCAGTACTCGCTGTGGCCGACCAGGATCACCGCGGCGTAGTCATCCAGCAGGTCGGCCTCGGTCTCCAGATCGCGGTCGGTGAAATAGTCCAGAGCCAGGCCCTCGCCCTCCGCCCAGGCGGCGAAGGCCTGCTCCCATTTGTTCATGAACCCCGCCGAGCTGTCGTAGGGCGATAGCTCGCGCCGACGGGGCCAGGCGCGATCGCCGGCCCACGGCCGCTCGCCGAACGCCCGCCGTCGCAGATTGACCAGCCGGGGCACGTCCGGCGGCGGGGCGATCAACATCGGCGGGAACGGACGCAGGGTCGACAGCACCCCGATCGCGCCCTCCATGGCGGTGGGGAGATCGGCCCGGCGGCTCATCAGCGCGGTGACGTCGCAGTAGGCGTTGGCCCCGCCCCACCAGTTGTAGGCATGGTAGGTGTTGGTCGCCAGCACGAAGGCGCTCCTGGCGCGGACGCCGCCGAGCGGCGGCTTGACGACCACGAAATGATGCGCCTCGTCACCCGCCTGGTCGGTGAGGAGGATGTCGTAGTAGCCGCTCGGCCAGTCGCCCGCCTCGATCTCAAGCGCGGCTGGCCAGCCGCAGCCGTCGCGGTCGGCGTTGGCGGGCGCCTCATGCTCGTCGATCGCCAGTCCGTTGCGGCGCATCACCACATCGCGCCCCGCGCCCACGCGGGCGATCTCCAGGTCGCACGGTCCGGCGCTGGCGCTGGCGTGCAACGTGAACCGCTCGCCGGGCCTCACGCTCAGTCGGTCGGTGTAGCAGGCGAGCATTCATATCCCCTTGGTCGCCTGATCTAGGATGTTCGGCGCGCGGAAGGGAAGGCTTGCGTCACGCGCCGGGTTTCGTCAGCGTCGGATCCTGAGCCCTGAGAGGTCGCCATGGATCGCCGCCAGTTCACCCTCGCCGCCGCCGCGCTTGGCGTCGCACCGGCCTTGGCGCGCGCCGTCCCGGCCAATTCCCTGCCGCCCTGGGTGCTGAAGAACCCCGGACGCTCGCCGGAGAATCGCGCCCGCGATCCGTTTCGCCATCCGGCAGAGAGCCTGCAATTCTGGGGGCTCGCCCCCGGCATGACGGTCGTGGAGATCGAGCCCTCCGGCGGCTATTGGACCGAACTTCTGGCGCCTTTCCTGAACGCGACGCACGGGCGCTATGTCGCCGCCGTGTCAGGCGATCCGACGACGTTCAAGGCGCGCTACGCCGCCATGCCGACATTCGGCGAGATCGAGGTGGTTCCGTTCAGTCCCCAGTCGGGACCGCTGGTCCCCAACGGTTCGGCCGACATGGTGCTCACGGCCCGCAACTTCCACAACTGGATGTGGCAGACGGGGTTGGTGGACAAGTACTTGGCGGACTTCCACGCCGCGCTCGCCGCGCGGGCCATCCTGGCCGTCGAGGAGCATCGCGCCGACCCGAGGCCCATGACCTCCGAGGCGAGCGACGGCTACGTCGCCACCGCCTATCTGGTGAGCGCGGTGGAGGCCCGCGGATTCACCCTCGAGGCCAAATCGGAGATCAACGCCAATCCCAAGGACACCAAGGACTATCCGTTCGGCGTCTGGACCCTGCCGCCCACCCGGCGCACCCACGCCAAGGATCAGCCGTCACCCGCCGGGTTCGATCCGGCCAAGTATGAGGCGATCGGCGAGAGCGACCGGATGACCTTACGTTTCCGGAAAGCTTGATCGGACCGTAAATCACCGTTGAAACGGTGGACTTGACTGCTCAGCCTCCTGTCATGGCTTCGAGCGCCTCGGGATAGCGATCGCCCTGAACGGTGATCTTCGCCGCGGCGGCCTCGATGACGGCGAGGTCGTCGGCGGTGAGCTCCAAGGCCGCGGTGCCGAGATTTTCCTCGAGCCGGTGCAGCTTGGTGGTGCCCGGAATCGGCACGATCCACGGCTTCTGAGCCAGCAGCCAGGCCAGAGCGACCTGAGCCGGCGTGGCCCCTTTGCCCGCGGCGAGCGCCGTCAGGAGGTCCACCAGCGCCTGATTGGCCTTGCGCGCCTCGGGCGAGAACCGGGGGATGGCGCTGCGGAAATCGCCGCTGGCCAGCGGCGTGGTCTCGTCCATCTTGCCGGTCAGAAAGCCCCTGCCGAGCGGGCTATAGGGCACGAAGCCGATGCCCAGCTCTTCGCAGGTCGGCAACACCTCCTCTTCCGGCCGCCGCGACCACAGGGAGTATTCGTTCTGTAGCGCCGCCACCGGCTGGACGGCGTGAGCGCGGCGGAGGGTCTGGACGCTGGCCTCCGACATGCCGAAATGCCTGACCTTGCCCTGGGCGATCAACTCCTTCACCGCGCCGGCGACGTCCTCGATCGGCACCAGGGGGTCGACCCGGTGCTGGTAGAAGAGGTCGATGGCCTCGACCCCCAGGCTTTTCAGAGACGCGTCGGCCACCGCCTTGATGTGCTCCGGGCGGCTATCGAGCGGGCCGCGGTCGGCGTCGCGGCCGATGTTGAAGCCGAACTTGGTGGCGATCGCCACCTGGCCCTTGAAGGGCGCCAGCGCCTCGCCGACCAGGACCTCGTTGACATAGGGGCCATAGACCTCGGCGGTGTCGAAGAAGGTGACCCCGCGCTCAACGGCGGCGCGGGTGAGCGCGATCATTTCCGCGCGATCGGGGATCGGCAGATAGGACTGGCTCATCCCCATGCAGCCGAGGCCGAGGGCCGAAACTTCGAGGCCGCCACGGCCAAGTGTGCGCTTTTGCATGCTGAAACTCCGCTTGGGATCGATCGCCGGCCATCACTTCATACTATCCGAGCCGACGCCAGCAGACGCCCGCCCCGGACTCTCAGCGACATCACAGCTCCGTCTTGATCAGGTGTGGTTTCGGACACGGGGCGGTGGGGAGGGGCAATGGCGACCCGGATCGCCAGACGCCGAGGCGCTGTTCGATGTTCGGCATCTCGGAGTCGATGACCGCCAGGGGATTGCCGTCGCCATAATGGGTGGCGCTGCGATAGCGCAGAACCTGCTTATAAGCGTAGCCGGAGGGGAGAGTGTTGACCGAAACCCAGAAGCCGAATGGAGCATCCGCGGTCGGTTCGACCGAGATGATGTCGCCTGTCAGTGGACCGGCCGAAATATAGCGGACTTCCTCGTTTCCGTTGCGCCCGGTCACCTGATCATAGACGCGCACGAACTGGTCCGTGTCGCTTCGATAGGCGAGTGCTTGAGTGAGAACAGCTTGATTTCCATCGGTGCTATGGAGGCTGGCTATCTGCACCCACAGCAGGGGGCGGCCGGGGCGGACCTGAACGACCTGTGCTTTGTTCAGGTAGCGGGGCTGGGAGAAGAGATCGTCTTTCACGTTGGGTTCTAACGAGACCAGAAGTTGCGGATCGCACGGCCCTGACGCGCCTTTGCGCAGGCAGAGTTGCAGGGCTCCCGGCGCCTTACCCCCGTCTTCCATGATGGGGTCGTTGATGGGCGGGCCTTGGGACGCCGTGAAGCGCCAGGCGGAGTGGGTGGTGAAGGGGCCGGCAAGATCGATGGCCGCGATTACGGCTGGAGCTGGCGGCGCCCCGAGCGCGGCCGACGCTGTGGCGGTCACGGCTGCAGCGAGGATTGATCGCGCTAGCTGCTTCGGACTCCCCATGGCTGCTCCCCAGGCGTCCGCGTCGCCCTCACCTGCGGCATGACCTTACCGTCCGGGGCCCTGACTGCAACCGCCGCTCGGGGTGGAAGCAGCGTGGCAAGAGTCCTATGAATTCTGTCCGCTGCTAGCCGGAATGACAGCCGAGAGGAGTGCGATCGATATGAAAGGGAGCACAACGACCGAAGGCGAGTCCCCGTCTCAGCTGATTGACGCGAGGATCAAGGAGCTCACCGATTGGCGGGGCAGGACGCTCGCCCGTGTCCGTGCTCTGATCAAGGAGGCGGATCCGGACGTGGTCGAGGAGTGGAAGTGGCGAGGCGTTCCGGTGTGGTCTCACGCCGGCATTCTCACCACCGGCGAGACCTACAAGAGCGTCGTGAAGCTGACCTTCGCCAAGGGCGCAGCGCTCGCGGACCCCTCAGGCCTGTTCAACTCGAGCCTCGAAGGCAACGTTCGGCGCGCGATCGATATCCCCGAGGGCCATGAGCTGGATGCGACCGCCTTCAAGGCGTTGATACGCGCCGCCGTGGCCCTGAACACGTCGTCAGCCCGATAGCCGAATGGCGGCCAGCGCCCAGGAAGAACACTGTCGGAGTCGTTCGGTGATCAAGACATTGACGCTGTTGGCGGCGGTCGCGGCGGCTTTGCTGGCCTCCGACGCGGTCGGCCAGAGCCTTGCCCCGGCCGGCGCGGTGGCTGCCGTCCGCCCCTCGGTCCATGACCAGCGCCTGACGATCGAACTGGGCGGACATCGCTTCGGCCTGGCGGCGCGCGTGTTCCGGCCGGCGGGCTCCGGTCCATTTCCACTGGTGGTGATCAACCACGGCACGCCGGTCAGCATCGCCGACGCGCGTAACACCAGCCTGGGTTACACGCCGGCCGCTCAGTGGTTCGCCGCCCAGGGCTACATGGTGGTGGTCGCGCTGAGGCCGGGGTTCGGCAATTCGGACGGCCCCTACATGGAGCCCGGAGGCCCCTGCGGGAATCGGGACTATGTCCACGACGGGCGGGAAACGGCGGCGGTGGAGGCGGCGATCGCGGAGAGCGCGGCGGCGCTGCCCGACGCGGATCCGAAGCGGATCGTGGTCTTGGGGCAGTCCGCCGGCGGCTTCGGCGCCATAGCCCTCGCCGACGACCCGCCGCCGGGGGTTGTGGGCGTGATCAGCTTTGCGGGCGGACGAGGCGGCGACGACCACGAGCACATCTGCGGCGGCGTGGCGCGGCTGATCGAGGCGGCGGCCGTGTTCGGCAAGGCCAACCGGCTTCCGCAGATCTGGCTATATGCGGCCAACGATCACTTCTTCGCACCGCCCGTGGCGCACGCGCTGGCCCAGGCCTACCAGGGGGCTTCCGGGCCGCACATCGCGTTCGTCGATCTCCCGCCGTTCGACGACGACGGGCACAAGACCTTCGCTCATGCCGACCCATCCGTATGGGCGGCGCCTGTCTCCGCTTTTCTGAGCGGCCTTGTCCCTGGCGCGGCGCCGGCGAAGTAAGCGGCGCTGTTCTTCGATTGTAGGACGGTGCGGATGCTCCACATCTGGAGTCTGCGCGCGGTGACGGAACACCTGTCCGTACGTCCCATACCGCTGCTCAAAGGCGGAGGGCGACCGTCGTGTGATAATAATTAGTATTGCCTAATGAATTAGCTTATGCTAATGTATAAGCATGATCGAAGTCCCGGCCATCACCGCCGTCATGCGCACGCTGGCCGACCCCACGCGGCGCGCCGTGTTCGAGCGGATCGTCGGGTCCGATGAGATCACCGTGGTCGAACTGACCCGGGGCAGCGGGGTGACGCAGGGCGCCATATCTCAGCACCTCAAATCCCTGAAGCTGGCCGGTCTGGTCGCCGAGCGTCCCCAAGGCCGCAAGGTCTATTACCGCGCCGAGCCTGAAGGCCTCGCGCCGCTCGTCGACTGGATGGACCACTACGCCCTGTTCTGGCGCGATCGGTTCGCCAACCTTCGAACCCTACTCAGGGAGATTGATCCATGAACGACGCCGCAGTCATGGCCGGCAGCAGGGAGATCATCGTCGACGAGGTGTTTCCCCACACGCTCGATGTGATCTGGAAGACTTTGACCACGCCAGCAACGATGGGCCGTTGGATAAAGATGGCGCCGACAGGCTTCGAACCGAAGGTGGGCGCGCGCTTCACCTATCAGACCACGCCCGCGGGAGAGTGGAACGGCGTCATTCAATGCCAGGTGCTGGAGGTGATTCCGAACGAACGCCTCGTCTACGCCTGGAAGGGCGGACACGAGGGCAACGTCGGATACGGCTCGCGGCTCGACACCGTGGTGACCTTCACCCTCGCCGCCGTGGAGAACGGAACCCGCCTTCGCCTCGTCCACTCCGGGTTTATGCTCCCGAGGAACGAGACCGCCTTCAAGGGCATGAGCGAGGGTTGGAAGGGGGTCATCCAGCGTATCGACGCCGTCTCTTCGGAGCAGGACTGACGCGAACGAGGCGGGCTCGCCGCGCCGTCCGCCCGCCTCAACTATCTCAGGGAGATAAACCATGCACGCGTCACCAGAGACCGGCCGAAACAACGGACAGCCGGCCATGAACACCCCGCCGATCGTGTCGGCGCAGGCGTGGGAGGCCGCCCGCGAAGCGCTGCTCGTCAAGGAAAAGGCCTTGACCCGAGCTCGCGACGCGCTGGGCGCCGAGCGTCGGCGGATGCCGTGGATGGCGGTGGAGCAGGCCTACGCGTTCGATGGACCCGAGGGCAGGGTCGGCCTGCTCGACCTGTTCGAGGGCCGCCGCCAATTGGTCCTCTACCGCGCCTTCTTCGAGCCCGGCGTGTTCGGTTGGCCCGAGCATGCTTGTCGCGGCTGCTCCCTGGGAGCCGACCAGGTCGCCAATCTCGCCCATCTGAACGCCCGCGACACCACCCTGACCTACGCCTCGCGCGCGCCGCAGGCGGACATCGCGCGCCTGAAGGCGCGAATGGGGTGGCAGATGCCGTGGTACACCATCACCGATAGCTTCGACGCCGACTTCGGCGTGGACGAATGGCACGGTCACAACGTGTTCGTCCGCGACGACGAGCGCGTGTTTCGCACCTATTTCATCAACAACCGCGGCGACGAGGCGATGGGGAGCACCTGGAGCTACCTCGACGCGACGCCGCTGGGGCGCCAGGAAGCGTGGGAAGACTCTCCGGAGGGCTACCCTCAGACCCCGCCATACCAGTGGTGGAGGTGGCACGATCAATACGCCACCGAGGTCACGACCGACCCGCGGTGGGTCGAGATCTCGACGGCAGGTCAGGCGGCGTGGGAAGCTCCCGAAACCTGACCTGCAACACGCGGGACCTCCTAACCCGCGGCGACGGCGCGCATGAACAGGAGTTGGCACATGAGCGAGGATCATCAAGGCGGCGCCTCGACCGCGCTTGGTTTGGCCGAGCGCTTGTCGCTCGCGGCGGCGCCCACCTTCGCCACCATGGCGTTGCTGACGGCTCTCTTCGGCGGCGCCCGGCCGGAGTTGCTCTGCTCGGCCATGGCCAGCGCCTCGCCGCTGGGCGGAATGGTCCCGATGTACCTGCTGATGAGCGCCTTCCACTCGGCGCCCTGGCTCAAGCTGATCTCGCGCCGCCGCGCCGCGGGTGGATGGCGATAGAAACATCTGTCCCGCGTGTTTGAGCGGCGCCGTCGTCCGCATCAGGTCGACGCCCGGGGCGAGCGTGAAACACGCCACATTGATCTCACTCGCCGAACTTCACCCGCCGGGCCGCTGTGTCTAGGCGCTCGGCGGACCGGCGTAAGAAATTCAGTCGGTCCGGCGCGCCAGGCGGATGGCGTTCTCCGGGCAGGAGACGACGCACAGGCCGCAGGCGAGGCAAAGGTCGGCCCTTGGAGTGTAGGCCGTCTTCATGCCGTGAACCCTGACCTTCAACCGGGACGGCCAGGAGAGCGCGCGGTAGTCGGCGGCCGTGATCGTTTCCACCTCGAACACGTCGTAGGGACAGACCTCCACGCAGTCGCCTTTCCCCTCGCACCTGGTGTGGTCGACGACCGGCGCATAGGCGCCGGGTGGGGCCTTGCAGCCTTCGCCGGGACGATTGGGATCCGCGGCGGCGCGTCGGACCTTGGCGGCGTTGGTGCGTTTGGAGGGTGGGTCGAGAATCGGATCGGTCATCTCAGCCGACCTTCACGGCGAGTTCCGTCCCGCCCTTGATCGGCAGGGTGACGGACAGGAAGCCGTTGGTGGGATCGCGAATGAAATCGAGGAAGTCGGG